>Ga0184638_1000496_pt1 | contig 11031 bp, 8 predicted proteins | sample PLM31_50_b2_FD_133141 | JGI IMG/M metagenome (GOLD analysis project Ga0184638, IMG submission 133141) | Groundwater sediment microbial communities from an aquifer in East River, Colorado, USA - PLM3-1_50_b2 | ecosystem: Environmental > Terrestrial > Soil > Riparian zone | place: USA: East River... | reverse complement strand
CCTGCCCGTCACGCAACGATGCCCACCCAGCGCCGATGAGGCCGAATGAGAGCACGGCCCAGGCGATAGCCCACGCTCCTGGCAGATGTCGGTCTCTCCGAAGGAGCGTGATGGCGCCGCAGGCCGACATGACGGCACCGACCAGGATCAGGAGGACTCCAGGCTCGACCCCATCCTTCGCCGGCGGGCCGAGGCCCGCCAAGACGATCCCCGCCCAGAAGGCTGACGCGGAGGCAACGAGGAGCCACGCTGCCATGGCGTCACACGGTGACGCCTGAGCGCAGGTCTTCCAGCCGCTTCTCGCCGATGCCGCTCACGTTGAGAAGGTCATCCACCGACTGGAATGGCCCGTGTTCCTCGCGGTAGTCGATGATGCGTTGGCCGAGTGCGGGCCCGATGCCGGGGAGGGTCTCAAGCTGGTCGAGTGTCGCCGTGTTCAGGTTCACCGGCCCCGCGCCGTCGCCTCCGCTGCCGGACCCAACGATCGTGCCGCTTGAGGCTCCGGGGGCTCCTGCCGCGCCGACGATGATCTGTTCCCCGTCCACTAGCAGAGCAGCGAGATTGAGGGTGGTGAGGTCGGCTCCACGCCGGGCGCCACCGGCCCGCGCGACTGCATCCACGATCCGTTGGCCCTCCTGGAACTCGTACACGCCCGGGTGTCGAACCAGACCCGAGACGTAGACGACGATGGTGGCGGGCGCGGGAGGCGCAGAAGAGGTCGTGGATGCCGCGGGCCCGTCTCCTGCGTACGGGCCGGTGGTTTCGATGTGGATCTGGCTGGGAAGTGACCTCACGTACCAAAGGGCGGCTCCAGCGATCACGGCTGTCACTAGAACCACAAGCCCGAGGATCTCCCTGCGACCGAGCGACCGGAGCCTTTCACCCAGGGTCTCCCCGGGCGCCTCGCCAATGCCGTGCACCTGTCCCCCCGATCGCGAGCTCGAGCATGTCTGCCTTGATGGAGGGGGATACGGTCTGGCGGCCCCCCCTTCGAGGGACCGTGAGGAAAGTTAGACGCCGGGAGGGCTGCCGTCAGTGAATCCCGTCACGCTACAGCAAGATTCACCCAGAAATCCGGAGGGTTCAGGGGGCGGTCGCTGTAACGAGGTTGACCAGCCTCGGAGCTCGGACCACGATTCGGTCGACGGTCCTCCCCCTCAAAAAGCGGCGGACCCGCTCGGACGCGAGTGCGGCGTCCCGGCATTCGTCCTCGCTCGCGGTGGCCCTTACCGTGATCCGATCGCGCACCTTGCCGTCGATCTGCACCACCAGGACCACTTCCTCCTCGCGAGCGAGTTCCTCTTCCCAGCTCGGCCAGGGCCCACGCGTCAGCGTCTCGGCGTGGCCCAGAGCGCCCCTCCAAAGCTCTTCCGCGATGTGAGGTGCCAACGGGGCCAGCATCAGCACCAAAGCCTCGCCGGCCTCACGCGCATCCTCGGCCGAGACGCCGTCCCGGATGGCTCGCTGGAGCTCGCCTGTCAGTGTCATCAGCCTGGAGATGGCCACGTTGAAAACGAACCGCTCGTAATCGCCCGTAACCGCCTTCACCGTCCGGTGCGTGAGCCGTTTGAGCTCGCCGTCCGGAGCGAAGCCATCTGCCTCGCTGGAAGATGGCGACGCGACCGCCTCGTGAACAGCGCGCCAGACGCGCCCCAGCCACTTGTGCACACCAGAGACTGAAACCTTCGCCCAGTCGACGTCGGCATCAACAGGGCCGGCGAACATCATGGTCATCCGGATCGAATCGGCCCCCCACCTCTCGATCATCGGCGACAGCTCCACCATGTTCCCGCGACTCTTCGAAAGCGCCGAGCCCTTGAAGATGACCATCCCCTGGTTGAGCAGCCGCACGAACGGCTCGTCGAAGGGCACCAGTCCCAGGTCGTGCAGGGACTTGATGAGGAACCGCGCATACAGGAGATGCAGGATCGCGTGCTCGATGCCTCCGCTGTAATGGTCGACGGGGAGCCATCTCTCGACCCCCTCGCGGGACCATGCTTGCCTGTCATCTCTCGGCGACGTAAACCGAAGGAAGTACCAGGACGAATCGACGAACGTGTCCATGGTGTCGGTCTCGCGCCGGGCCTTGCCCCCGCAGGAGGGACAAGAGACGTTGACGAACCCCTCGTGCCTGGCCAGCGGAGACACCCCCTGAGGAGAGAAGTCCACATCCTCCGGTAGCAGAACAGGCAGCTCCTGTTCGGGCACCGCGACCTCACCGCATGAAGGGCAGTGAATGATCGGGATGGGCGGACCCCAGTACCGTTGTCGCGAGATGAGCCAGTCGCGCAGCCGGTAAGCCTTCGCCGACCGTCCCTTCCCTTCCTTCTCCAGCCAATCGGTGACGACCTGGATCGAAGCCGGGGACGGGGTGCCATCGAAGTGTCCCGAGTTGACCATCACGCCTTCGTGCGAATGAGCCGCCGGCATCGAATCCCCGGCCAGCTCGACACCTTCGGGCTGGATCACGATACGGATCTCCAACCCGTGCGCGCGCGCGAACTCGAAGTCTCTCTGATCATGTGCAGGGACGCCCATGATGGCTCCGGTCCCATACTCCATCAGCACATAGGGAGCCACGAAGCAGGGCACCTTCTCGCCGTTGACGGGGTTGACCGCGTGCACGCCGAGCGACACGCCCTCCTTGGACATTTCTTCGTCGCGGTCGGCTGCCCGCGTCCGCTGGACGCGGTCCTGAAGTTCCTTGACCTGGGCCTCTTTCCCACCCGCCTGGGCAAGCTTGAGCACCAACGGATGCTCCGGGGCGAAGACGAAGAAGGTCACGCCCCAGAGGGTGTCGGGCCGCGTCGTGAAGACGGGTATCCGGTCACCCGTCTCGGCGATGTCGAAGACCACCTCGGCGCCGTGGGAACGACCGATCCAGTTCCTTTGCAGGGTGAGTACGCGGTCGGACCAGTCGAGCTTGTCCATGTCGTCCAGCAGACGATCGGCGTAGTCGGTGATCTTGAAGAACCACTGCACGAGGTCCTTGCGCTCCACCGGAGTATCACAACGTTCGCACCTGCCCTGTATCACCTGCTCGTTGGCCAGCACCGTCTGGTCCTTCGGGCACCAGTTGGTTGCAGCCAGCTTGCGATAGGCGAGGCCTCGCTCGAACAGCTTCAGGAACAGCCACTGCGTCCAGCGGTAGTACTCGGGATCGCAGGTGTTGAACTGGCGGGACCAGTCGAAGGCCATCCCGTAGCGCTTGAACGTGCGACGCTGCTGGTCGATGTTGGCGTAGGTCCATTTCTTCGGGTGGATCCCCCGCTTGATCGCCGCGTTCTCCGCGTTGAGCCCGAACCCGTCCCAGCCAATCGGATGCAGAACGTTGTATCCGCGCATCCACCGGTACCTGGCCACGATGTCGCTGATCGCGAAGGCCTCGGCGTGACCCATGTGCAGATCGCCGGACGGATAAGGGAACATGTGGAGCTTGTAGAAGCGCTCCCTGCCGTCCTCATCCTCGGAAGCGCGGAAGACACCTTCTCGTTCCCAGGTCTCCTGCCACTTGGGCTCTATCTCGCCGGGGTCGTAAGGCTGCATCCTCTTCCTCGTATCACGCATCGATCGACCGAATCTTGGCCCGGGTCGGGCTCGACCCAATCGTACCGCGCTAGACACCCACTCCCGGCCCGAGGCTGGACCCTAGCCCGTGCGCTTCTCCAGAACCACGAAGTGGGATAGGCCGAAACGCCTCGCCGCGGTACGCTCGGTTCGATAGAGCACGGCCCTCAACGCCTTCCCCAGCCGAGGACTCCTGGCCGCGACGTTGTCAAACCCAGGGTAGACGTACGTGTGCACGACCAGGGTGACCGGCAGGCCCTCCCACAGCCGGACGATGTCCGAGGCCAGGTAGGCGCGTGCATGCGGGACAAGTTTTCGGCGGAGCCCGCTCGGGAGATAGTTGACCAAGGGAATATTCCCGAACTTGTATCGGCCACGTAGGTAGATCCCGTGCGTCTCGAACGGGTAAAGGCGGTTCGGCGCGTAGATCACGACACGCCCGCCCTCCCGGAGAACCCGGAGCGCGTCGGCGATTGTCTGGCGGTCGTCGCGGACGTGCTCGATCACCTCATTGAACACGATCACGTCGAAGGACTCGTCCGCGAACGGTAGAGTCTCGCCCGCTCCGGCCACCAGGCCGGATAGCCCGGACTCACGCAAGCGCTCGGCGGACACGTCGATGCCGAAGACGTGCGGGCTGAGCTCTCGCATCCTGCGAACGTAGGTTCCGATGCCGCACCCCACGTCGAGGATCCATTTGTCCTCGAGCGGGGCATACGTCCGGATGAGCTGCAGACGCCGTTCCTGCCCCGAGCGCCACACATAGCTCGGCTCGCCCAGCCTCGCAGCGTCGGGTGAGGGACTTCGCTTGGACCTCGACAACGGACACTATCCTTGTCAGTCAGCCCGGCCATCGTATCGAATGATTGATGGTGTTCCCGAGCACCGGACTCAGACGGAGATATCGTTTGCTCGGTAGCAGGGAGCCTCCGAGCTGATGAAGCGTCACCACTGAGTGTTCCGTAGGATCGAGGTAGATGGACGTCGCTCGCACCTCAAAGGACATCGTCCTCCGCCTCGGGTCGGGCCTGCACGAGAGGATCTTCTCGGCCAGCGGCGGACGGCTGCTTGGGAGCATCTCGGGGATGGCCGTGGTCAGGCTGGCCACGATCGGACGCAAGAGCGGCAAGCCGCGCACCACGATGCTCACCGCTCCGGTCCATTCCGACGATCGCGTCGTCCTTGTGGCCTCCTACGGCGGCGACGAACGCCACCCGGCCTGGTTCCTGAACCTGAGAGAGAACCCGGGGGTCGAGGTGACCATGCGGGGTCGCACCCGGAACATGCGAGCTCGGGTGGCATCCCCCGAGGAGAAAGCGGAACTCTGGCCCCAGGTCACGAAGGCTTATCGCGGGTATGCCTCGTATCAACGACGAACCACGCGCGACATTCCACTCGTGATCCTCGAACCCTGATGAAACTCACCGTCGGAGCCGCTCAGGAATCCAGATCAGAGTCCTTGCATTGACTGAGTTGGGACAGCAACCAACCATCATGGCCGTCGCTCCAGTATCTGGCCACGGCGATCACTCGTCCCTCTCGCGTGACGGTTACGATCGTTACCTGTTCCCCATGGTAGCTCGATGCCTTTATGAGGTCGGACGACCGGATGCCTTTGAAGCGGTTCCGAGTCAAGTCCACAGGGTCGCCTTCTTGGCCCTTCGCACCCGCCGGATAGTCGCAAATAAGCGTGTCAATGAGGGAGTCACCGCACTCTAGCTTGACCTGCCTGTAGGAGCGCTCCTTATAAGCATCGGCTCTCTCCAAAGCCTTACCCCCCCGGTTCCTGCGGCAATGTTAGGCGCGAATGCAGGACGTGACCCTAGCCCTGGGCGCCACAAGCCATGCGTGACACACACCGGTACGGGCCGAGGCATGCGACAACGAGATCCAGCTCCGGGGATGTTGTCCCGGCGCCTCCAACTCTTGACCTGCGTTCGCACTTGGATGCCTAAACTCCACAGGTCATGCCGAAAGCCTTGGTGCTCGGCGGGGGTGGCCTAACCGGGATCGCATGGGAGATCGGTGTCTTCAAGGGCCTCCGCAATCTGGGCGTCGACCTCGGGACGGCCGACCTCATCGTGGGGACCTCGGCCGGGTCCGTGGTGGGTGCGCTGATCGCGACGGGCGTCGATCTTGACGATCTGTTGGCAAGCGAAATGCCGTCCGAGGAGCTAGGGGCGGACTTCGATCCCGAACAGATGGTAGCCGCCATTAGTGCGCTCATGCAGGCTGCTCAGAGCATGCAGGAGCTTCGGGCTCGGATCGGCGCCCTCGCTCTTGCCGCCCAGACGGTCAGCGAAGACGACCGGCTGGCGATCATCGCATCGCGCCTGCCGCGGCACGACTGGCCAGAGCGAAGGTTGCTCATCACGGGCGTCGACACCGCTGACGGAAAGTTCGCCGTCTGGGACAAGGACTCCGGCGTACCGCTGCTCCTCGCTGTCGCGGCCAGCTGCGCCGTTCCGGGGATCTGGCCACCGGTGACGATAGACGGACGGCGCTATATGGATGGGGGTGTTCGTTCGACCAATAACGTCGACCTCGCCGCCGGCCACGACCCGGTGGTGATCCTCGCGCCGTACACGATCGGCCTGAGCGGTTCGCTGGGCGACGAGATCAAGGCTTTAGGTGACAGCAGAGTGCTGATCGTGACACCTGACCAGCTTGCACTCGAGGCGATCGGGCCCAACCCCCTGGACCCGTCGAGGCAATCAAGCGCCCTCGATGCCGGCCTATCGCAGGCGGCGAGCGAGTGCGAAAGTATCCGCGAGGGCTGGGGTCAGGCCCTGCCCAGGCGGTAGATCGAACCGATCGGGTCAGGTGGGATATATGGCTGTCGCGAAGTCCACGTTGAGGTCGGATCCGAGACTGCCTCCCGTGACGTACACAAGTCGCCCGGTGGGGTGCATGCCGATCGCGTTTGGGGCGTCGAACCCTTGTCCCGGGCCGTCATATCGCTCAGAGCGCACCAGGTCACTCGTAGTCACGTTGTAGAAGAGCGTCATGAAATCATAGTCGGTCGTCGCATCGCTGCTGAGGCCGGCCACGTACACCAGGCCGCTGTCGGGCGAGACCACGAGGGAATCGCCCGTGTCATACAGGTGATCCGGCCCGTCGAACCGAGCCTCCCACAGCTGAGCCCCATCCGCGGTCCCGTAGGCCACGGTCGCTGCGTCCGAGTCAGACGCGATCGAGAAGCTGGAACCGGTCACGAACACGGCTGAGCCGCCCGGCGCCACAGCGATGCCGTATGCCTCGTCGCAGTCGTGGTCCGGTCCGTCGTAGTTCATGATCCACCTGCGTTGCCCGGTCGCAGCGTTGTAAGCGACCGTAACGTAGTCGTCGCCGACCCCGGCCCGCCCGCTCAGACATGCCAGAGGCCTTGAACCACCTCCGGGAGCCCCGGACCGATACCCCGTCACGTACACCGACGATCCGTCGGGTGCCAGCACGAGGTCCTTGCCGATCTCGTCGCCGCCGGTGTCAATGGTCCGGCTCCATAGCTCAGTTCCGGTGGCGGCCGAGTAGGTGACCGTGAGCATGTCGACAGTGGTTCCGGTCTGGTAGCCGGTCACGTAGACCCGTGCCCCATCTGGGCTCACGCCGATCGAGAGTCCTTCGTCGCTAGCTCCTCCGCTTCCCGCGGAGCGTGTCGCCCAGTTCTCTTCCCCGGATACCGAGTCATAGGAGATGGTCAGCACGTCCAGCATGCCGTCGTCGCCGATGCTGGCCCCTGTCACGTACACCGTCTGGCCGTCGGGTGCCACGGCCAGGTCAACACCTACGTCGGTGTCGTGGCCGGGCCCGTCGTACCTCGCCACCCACAGCTCGGCTCCGGTGGCCCCGTCATAGGCGATGGTGGTGGCGTCGTTGGTTGTGGAAGGCCCTCCGAAGCTGTATCCGGTCACGAAGACCGCGTCTCCATCGGGCGTCACCGCAACGCCGAGTGCCTCATCGATGTTGGAGTCCGGACCGTTGTAGGAGGCGGTCCACAGGCGGTGACCTCTTGGTCCATACGCGATCGTCGTGTAGTCATCTCCTCGAGCCAGCCCGCCATAGGCGTAACCCGACACGAAGAATCGACTGCCGTCGCCCGCCACGGCGATGGCGGTTGAGTAGTCCTGGCCGCCGCCGGGACCATCGAACCGTAGGACCCGCGCCGGTCCCGTGGGGCCTGCGATCGACCCGCCTTTTTGAACGGCAGAGGCCGAGAGCGGGCTAAGACCAACCAGCGCGGCTACAGCCGCAACGACAAGGCGTTGTGTCCCGTCGAGTCGCACGCATGCCTCCTCGATCGACTACTCATTTGAGTCGAATGACTCCCTCCAACTCGACGCTGTTGCTACCGGGGTCCTGGTAAGTGAAGCGGATATCGGCGGTCGCTTCGTCGGCCGACACCTTCACGACCCCAGGACCGTAGGGAGCTGACCAGTAGAAGCCTTCCTCCGCGCCGTCCAGCATCAGCTCGTATATCTGACTGCCAACATCGACCGTGGAGAGGTCGTACGTACCTGGGCCGCTGTAGCTCGGAACCGCGAAGGTCAGGCCGGCAAAGCTTCCGCCGCGGAGGGGCACCGGGTCTACCGGCTCGACCGTCACCAATAGCGAGCCTTCCTCGCGCTCGGTCTGGACCGCCAGCCCCGCGTCGACGGTCCCCTCGACCACGCCCCGTAAGGTCACATGGGAGTCTCCTGCCCTAGCCGTGCGGTCTACCCGGGCTTCGGACTCCCTGGCTGCGACCTCCTCAGCGTCCCAGCGCTCACGATCGGCCTTCGCCTTCTCCAGGTCCTCTTTTGTGACTCCCTGCTCGCTCAGCCACTTGTTCGCCTTGCCTAGCAGCGAGCGTAGCCCGCCTTCGTCCTTCTCTCCCATTGCAGCCTCCGATCGATTCGTACGACCGCGTAGCATGTCACAACCAGTTCAGACTGGGCTTTACGTGAGTCCCGACCCTTATCGCCACGAAGCCGGGTTGGGCAAGCTTCATTTTCACGTCAGCCATTCCAGTATTTCCAGGGCCACCTGCCGGATGGGCCGCTCGTTCGAGATGGTCAGATCTTCGATGCCCTCCCCCTGTAAGGCGGCGATCTGTTCGGCTGCTCGTCGCAGATCATCCTGCCGCCCCGTTGTGACGTCCGAGCGGAGCCGATTCGCTATCTCGTGCAAGGGCAGCGTCAAACGAACCACCCTGAGCGGCACGGGAAGCATGGCCTTGAGGCCGTGCAACTCCGGCACGTCGCGGACGGTCCATGCGAGGATGAGGTACCGAACGCCGGCGGACAGGTAATTGCGGACCACCGGGACGAGATTCGTGAGCATCATTCGGTATTCGCTCGTCCGATCATCGGGCCCAGCTACGTGGAACCATGCCAGGAAGTCGAGGTCCAGAAGGGCGAAGGGAACGTCTCGCTCTTCGAGCACACCAGCGATCTCTACGGCGACGGAACTCTTCCCGGAGCCGAACACACCGGTGATGAGCACGGCTTCGGGTGAGCGTCCGTCCCCCACTGCGTACCTCCGATTCGCGGATCCAACCCTACCCGGTGCCGGTGCCCCTTCTGAAGCAGCCGCTTTCATACAATCCGATCTTGAGCTACGAACTTCGAGAGACCCGACGAGCTTGAATCACCACGCGTCCGGAGGCGGGGATCACGCCGCCATGTTCCGCGACCGCTTCTGGCTGACATTAGCGCTCGCTGTCCCTGTAGTCGCCTACAGCGAGATGTTCCAACGGATCCTGGGCTACACCGCGCCGTCATTCCCTGGCAGCGACTGGGTCTCCCCCACTCTTGGCACCTTCATCTTCTTCTACGGCGGCTGGCCTTTTCTGACCGGAGCCGTCTCGGAGCTCGGCGAGCGACAGCCGGGAATGATGCTCTTGATCGGGCTCGCCATCACCGTGGCATTCGTTGCCAGCCTCGCGACTGAGTTCGGAGCCGTCGATCTCGACTTCTGGTGGGAGCTGGCAGCCCTTATCGCCGTCATGCTGCTGGGTCACTGGCAGGAGATGCGGGCGGTCGGTCAGGCCAGCAGCGCGCTCGAAGCTCTGGCTGAGCTATTGCCGGACGAGGCCGAGCAGATCACCGACTCGGGAACGGAGACCGTTCCGCTGGGCGCGCTGAGAGTTGGAGACCTAGTTCTGGTGCGTCCCGGAGGCCGAGTCCCTGCCGATGGCGAGATCGTCGAAGGAATGGCCGAACTCGATGAATCCATGATCACCGGCGAGTCGCGCCCCGTGAGCAAGTCGCCAGGTGACAGGGTCGTGGCGGGGACAGTGGTCACCGATTCCGCCATCCGCAGCCGCGTGACCGCCGTGGGCGAGGACACGGCCCTGGCCGGTATCCGCCGGCTGGTGGAGCAGGCTCAAGCATCTCGCTCTCGAGCCCAGCTTCTGGCGGACCGCGCCGCGGCTCTCCTTTTCTATGTAGCGACGACGAGCGGTCTCATCGCGTACATCGCCTGGACCCTCCTGGGAGATCAGAAGGCGGCGATCGAGCGGACGGTGACGGTTCTGGTCATCGCCTGCCCGCATGCTCTCGGCCTGGCCATCCCGTTGGTAATAGCGCTGTCGACATCGATCGCGGCCCGGGCCGGCATCCTGGTCAAGGACCGTCTGGCCCTGGAGCGGATGCGCCAGGTCGGGGTGGTGCTGTTCGACAAGACGGGAACCCTCACCACTGGACGGCCTGCTGTAGCCGGCGCGGCCTCCACCGACGGCTCAGAGACCGACGTGCTGAGGCTGGCTGCGGCAGTTGAAGCCGATAGCGAGCATCCCCTGGCCCGCGCGATCGTGCAGTCCGCCCAAGACACGGGCCCGGTCCCTCAGGCTCGCGACTTTCGCTCAATGACGGGTCGGGGCGTCGAAGCCTCCATCGATGGGCGTCGGCTAGCGGTCGGCGGCCCAGCTTTACTGCGGGAACGATCTCTCGAGGTCCCAGAGACTATCGAGACTGAGGTCTTCGCGTGGCAGCAGAGGGGCGCCACCGTCCTGTACTTGTTGGACGATAAGTCCATCTTGGGCGCCTTGGCGCTCCAGGACGAAGTCCGGCCCGAATCGGGGCAGGCAGTTCAGCAGCTTCGCGACCTTGGCGTAGAGGTCGCAATGATCACCGGGGACGCCAAGCAGGTTGCAGAAGCGGTCGCGCGCGAGTTGAGCATCCAAGACGTCTACGCGGAAGTCTTACCGGAGAACAAGGATCAGGCCGTCGCCGATCTGCAGGCCAAGGGCAAGGTGGTAGCGATGGTCGGAGACGGGGTGAACGACGCCCCGGCCCTGGCCCGGGCCGACGTTGGGATCGCCATCGGAGCCGGGACAGACGTAGCCATCGAGTCAGCTGGGATCGTGCTGGCCTCGAATGACCCGCGGGCAGTCTTCGACGTGATCCGACTTTCCCGGGCGAGCTACAGGAAGATGGTTCAAAACCTCGTTTGGGCCACCGGCTACAACGTCTTTGCCATCCCGGT
>Ga0184638_1000493_pt1 | contig 11071 bp, 13 predicted proteins | sample PLM31_50_b2_FD_133141 | JGI IMG/M metagenome (GOLD analysis project Ga0184638, IMG submission 133141) | Groundwater sediment microbial communities from an aquifer in East River, Colorado, USA - PLM3-1_50_b2 | ecosystem: Environmental > Terrestrial > Soil > Riparian zone | place: USA: East River... | reverse complement strand
TGACGCCGGACTGCGGCCGGCGGGACAACGCCAGCACGAGAAGCCAGCCACAGAGAACCACCCACAATCGGGGGCTCGGGCCCTCCTGCGCCCTTGACAGAGCCCGACCTCATGGGTGCGGTTCTTCGGAACCCGTCGTGTCCGCTCGTGCCCGCCGATGCCCGCCGGCTCCCGATGCGGCACGGACCCAAGGCGGACCGGGATGAGCCGAACGTGCCTCACGGCACGGCGGCACTTGACCCCGCGCCGTCCTCAGGTGGCTTGCGGGCGGCCAGCCGCTCCACCATCCCGAGCTTGGACCGCTCCCGCCGTTCGACCTCGAAACCCTCGGCCTGCACCTGCAGCAGCGGGCGCCGCAGCTGGTGTTCTCCTGCGGCCGGCCGCGTGACCAGCTCCAACACCCGCTGGATGACCCGCAACCACCGCGGCAAGCCGGCCACGTGGTCCAACAGCAGCAACCGGCCGCCCGGGCGCAGCACCCGCTTCATCTCCGCCACCGCGCGCCGCTCGTCGGGGATGGCGCACAGCGACAGCGTGCAGACCACCGTGTCGAAGGAGGCATCGGGCAGCTGCAACGCCTGGGCGTCGCCGAGGAGCAGGTCCACCCGGCGGCCTAGTTGGTCGGCCTGGCGTCGGGCCAGCTCCAGCATGGCGGGGCTGAAGTCGGTCCCGGTCAGGCGGATATGTTCTGGGTAGAAGGGGAGGTTGCGGCCGGTCCCGATGGCGACCTCGAGGACGTCGCCGGTGGCCTGCGAGCAGACCCAGTGGCGGCCGTCCCCAAGCAACCAGCGCTCGAAGGAGGCGACCTGCTTGTCGTACTTGGGGGCGTGCTTGTCCCAGTAGCGGCGGAGTCGCTCCGATCTGCTGTCGGCCGACCGCCTGGGCGTGGGATGCCACCTCTCCCGCTATGCCTACGTAGCGAGGGAATCGTAACGCTCGGCCGGTGAGGACGGCGTGGGCTGTCACCGCACGGCGTCGGCCCCGGCGGCGCTGGATGAGGTCGTGTGGGTGCCAGAAAATCGGTCGTGGGGTGCTGCGCTGCGAGTTCGTCGGAGTAGCCCTCGGGCCGCGATGAACGGCGCATGGCCCTGCGACTGCTCTACATGGCCCTGCGACTGCTCTATCTGATGTTCTGCCAGGTGATGCGGTGGCTTGCACTGCTCGCGCGAAGTGCAGCGGCCAAGGACGCCGAACTGCTCATGCTGCGCGATCTCTGCCCGAGGTAACCTCGCATCCCCCGCGTGGTCAGTGGCAGTGGCCCAACGAGTCTTGGGGAACGGACGAGGCGGTCGATGAAGAACGGCCATCCCCCCGATCCGAGACAGGCACGATCGGGCGGCCGGTGGTCGGACGGTCGGCAGTCCACCTCCCGCAGTGTCGGGGGCGCAGCCGGCGGGCTGCTGGCGGTGGCGTTCCTGGTCTTGGCGGTGGTTGCCTGTGTGCCTCTGTCTCTGGGGGTCTGCGATGGTGCCGAGCGGGCCGCCTTCGCCGAGTTCCCGCACTACGGCGGGGTCGACCTAAACCCATCGCCGGACTTTGAGGGCGGGACCTGCGCCAGGTTCTTCGACGTCCAAGCCACCCATCACGAGGTGCTCGACTACTACCGCCGGCATCTGCGCGCCCACGGCTGGGCGGTGCGAGCGGTCGAGATCCACGCCCGCGGTGAGCTCGAGGCAGGGACACTCGGCGCGACACGCGAGGGGTTCACCTACGAGGTGCTGTATGAGACGGGCCCCGCGATGATCGACGGTGGGACCCATCTGGCGATCCACGTCGCCCGAGCATGAGCTCCCCTGCCGACCCTCGGCGTTCGCGTGGGCGTCAGGCGGCAGTTGCCCGGTACGCGGTTGGAGGCGGACAACACCAAGCGCTCTCCGTCGCGGACCTGGCGGCGACGGCGCCGCCAGGTCGCATGCAGGGCGAGGCCCGTCCTCGGTGACCACCTGCCTCGTTGGCAAGAGCCGGAGGCGCGCGGCAGTCGTTGGATGGGATCGTCGAACTCGCCCCACCGGCTTCAATTGTCCGGGCTGTGTGGTCAGAGGCTGGCCAGTTCCCGGTGGTGCTGGGACAAGCGCCACGTTTGCCTCTTTCTCGACGGCGAGGCGCGGTGTAGCGTTCCCAGGCGAGGACTGCGGACCGCGACGCGAGGGAGCCGCTGCCCGGCCGGTCGGGCAGGGTGCGTCGTCTGAGGAGGTCGCCGTAGCTGCGGCCCTGTCCCCCGAGCTGGCGGCACGCCAGCCTGCCGAGCACACACCATGTCGCGTGGCACGCCACCTTCGCCGCGTTGCCCGCTGGAGGGGGGCTTCCCCGTGCCAGCCATCACCAGCCGCCGCGCCGCCTGGCTCACCCTCGCTGTCGTCGTCGTGGGTGCGGTGCTGGTTGCCGGGTGCGGCGGTGGAACGGCCACCTCGACGGCTGCGTCCACGCCGACCAGCAGCACCCTGGCGCCGACCACGACGACGATTCCGCAGCTGAGCGGCGAGGAGGTCGCCTGGCTGGACGGGCTCACGAAGCTGAAGGAGACGCTCCAGAAGAAGACGATGCAAATTTCGACGGCGGCGGGCGGCGGGCTCACGCCGGAACTTATGGTCTTGTATGGGAAGGCGCTTGGCAGCTGCGGTCGTGAGCTGGCCCGCCTCGGTCCTGCCAGCGATCGCCTCCGGCCGGTTGCTGCGCTGGCCAAGAAGGCGTGTCAGCAGTTCAGCAAGTCGCAGCGATGTCATGCCACGGCCGCGCGGCTCAGTAATTTCGGCGGTGGGGTCCTGTCCGGCAGCCCCCAGGAGCGGCCCTGGAAGCGGGCGGTTGAGTGCGCGAGCGCTGCCGAGGAAAAGGGCAGGACGTTGCTCGCGGAGGCCCAGGCGAAAGGCGTCGAGATCACTGTGAGCCTGGGAGGTGACTGACGATGGCATCCCGCCGCGGCGCCTGGCTCGCCGTAGCCGTCGTGGGTGCGGTGCTGGTTGCCGGGTGCGGCGGTGGAACGGCCACCTCGACGGCCGTGTCCACGCCGACCAGCAGCACCCTGGCGCCGACCACCACCACACCGGCACCGACCACCACGACGATTCCACCCATGACCGCCAAGGAGCTTGCCTGGCTGGAGGCGGTCTCGAAGCTGCACAAGAAGCTCGACAAGGTCTGGACGGACTCGCCATCCAACTTGACGTCGGCAGTGATGAGCGCGCTCGCCAAGGGGCTGCGCGGCTGCAGTCGTGAGCTGGCTCGGCTCGGCGCTCCCACCGACCGTCTGCAGCCGGTCTACAAGCTCGCCAAGAAGGGCTGCGTCCAGTACGTCAAGGGCGCGAAGTGCTATGCGACCGCCGCCAGCATCATCGGTCGGGTGATCGCCAACGCGGCGGAGGAGCGAAGGCTGAACCAGTCGATCGACTGTGGTCTTACCGCTCCGATGAAGGGCAGCGGGCAGCTGGCGCTCGCTGAGCTGAAGGGCATCGAGATCAAGGAGAGGGTTAGATGACGCACACACCACATCGCTATGCCAGGTTCGCCGTCGCCGTCGTGTGTGCCGTGGTCGTGGCCGGCTGCGGCGGCGGTCAGTCGGCCACCTCGACGGCCACCTCCACGCCGAGCACGAGCACGCCCGAGCCGACCACGACGACGATTCCGCCACTGACCGCCGAGGAGGTTGCCTGGCTCAACGGGCTCACGAAGCTGAAGGAGACGCTGCAGAAGAACAGGGACAAGATCGCGGCGGCGGCGACCACCGGGTACACGCGACCACTGATGGTCTTGCTCGGGAAGACGCTGCGCGGCTGCAGTCGGGAGCTGGCTCGGCTCGGTGCTCCCAGCGACCGTCTGCAGCCGGTCGATGCGCTGGCCAAGAAGGCGTGCCAGCAGCTCAGCAAGGCGGCGCAGTGTTGGGCCACGATGGCGCGTCTCAGTGACGCCAGCGGCGGGGTCCGGGTTGGCAGCCCCCAGGAACGGCCAGTTCGGCGGGCGAGCGACTGCGCCGACGCCGCAGAGCAGAAGGGCGTGAAGCTCCTTGAGGACGCGGACGCCAAGAGCACCGAGATCCAGATCATCGCCGCCGTTGGCCATGACTGACGAGACGTTTCGAGTGATCGATCCGCCGTGACCGCGCCTGGGTGCCGCACTTCGATGGAACCTGCCCAGCTGTGCTCCAGCCGCCGCACTCGTAGCTGCTCTGGCTCGCCCAAGTGTGGAGGGTGAGGCCGGTTCCCTGGTGGCCGTCGTGTCGTTGCCGGCCGCCCGAAAGGCCGGGCTTGATCCTGTAGGGAGCTTCATCACAGCAGGGCACGTGATCGGTTGAGCTTCCTCCCGTGCGTGGCAGTAGTCGTGACGTCTTGGGCCGGGTGGAGTTAGAAGAACCGGCCGTGCGCGACGGTCATCGGGCTCAGGTCGCTCGCGATGATGCTGGTAGGCTCGTCGGTAGTGGATGCCGAACGCGACCCGGGAGGCAACGGTGAGCGTAGGCCCGAGCACCATCGGTGAGCGGATCAGGCAGCTTCGCCTTCAACGCGACCCGCAGATGACGCAGCGTGAGCTGGCGGAGCGTGCCGGGGTGAGCGTCGACCTCATCAGCAAGCTGGAGCAGGGCCGGAAGCAGACGGCGCTGCTGGTATCGCTGCACAAGATCGCCCGCGCGCTGGACGTGGACGCCTCGATGCTGCTGGCCCGGCCGTCGCGGATCGACGTTGCCGACGACGCCCAGGACCACGGGGTGCTGGCGATCCGCCGCGCGATCACGGCAGTGCGAGAGGACGACGAGCCGGCCGGGGTCTCCGAGCTGGAGCAGTCGGCACGGTACGCATGGAGCGCCTATTGGACCAACCGGTTCGACGTGCTCGGCGGGCTGCTCCCTGGGTTCATCGGTGCGGCGCGGGCGACGGCCCGCGCGACGACGGCGCCCGAGGTGTTCGCGGTGCTGTCGGACGCCTACGGGGTGGCCGCATCGACACTGGTGCATCTTGGCCACGTCGATCTGGCGTACCTGGCGATGGACCGCGCCACCACAGCGGCTGACCGGTCGGATGATCCGCTGCGCCGCGCGGCGCTGTCGGGGTGGATGTCGTGGCTGCTGCTGCATCAGACCGGTAGCTGGGACCAGGCCCGGCGGCTGGCGGTGGAGGAGGCCGACCGCGTAGAGCCGCGGCTCGGCAAGGCCCAGCCCGAAGAGCTGTCGGTGTGGGGCAGCCTGCTGGTGTCGGGCGCGGTGGCCGCGGCACGGGAAGACCAGCCTGATGAGGCCGACGATCTGTTGAACCTTGCGGAGGCTGCGGCGACCCGCTTGCAGGCAGCCGATCACGAGGTCCGCACCGACTATGAGCGGCCGTTCGGGGTGCCGTTGGTGGTCATGCAGTCGGTGGATGGGGCGGTCGTCACCGACCGGCCGGGGCGGGCGCTCCAGATTGCCAAGCGGATGCCACCGGATGCGGCGCTGCCGCTGGCCGCCCGGGCGCGGCACCTGGCCGATGTCGCCAACGCGCAGGCCAGCCTCGGCCGGGACCGTGCGGCGACCGACACGCTGCTGGCGATCGAGCGGACCGCGCCGCATTGGATCAAGTACCAGGCCTATCCCCGCACGATCGTCCGCGAGCTGCTGGAACGCGAACGCCGCGCGCGCACCCCGCAACTGCGGGGTCTTGCACACCGACTCGGCGTCGCCTAGCCACCACCTGCGGGAGAGGTAGGCCGTAGTGTCCTACCCGCCGTTCCAGTCGCCGACGACTCGGACGCTTTGTCCGTTCCGTGCGGGCTCTCTCGGCTCTACCCTGCGTCGCGTCCAAGGCAACCCGCGTTATAGCGCAGTGACGGGCTGGGATGGGGATGAGCGGCAGCGATCACCAGCGAGAGCGGCCGTACCGGGGTATGGGCCAGCCGCGCCGCCGCGGCGAGCGCCTTGTCTCACTCGGTGGCGGGGCTGCGGGCCTCCCATCGGTTACTGACGCGCAGCTCGCCGCGCTGCTCTACGTCGCCCATCGCGGCGGGCTGGTCGACCCGGTCGAGCTGCGCCGCGACACCCTTGGCGCTCTACTACGGGCCGGCCTGGTCACTGGCCGCGGCGCCTACGAGGTCGAGCTGACCCCGCTCGGGCTGCGGGTGCTGGTCTGCGTGGCGCCACGGCTGCTTGAGCCACAACCCGACACGGCGCGGTCCCGCGAGCCGCGGAGGCGGGCGTCATGATCTGGCTGCTGCTGGTCGTGGTGATCGTTAGTGTGCCGGTACTGACCCTGCTGGCTGACCTCAACCATCGCGATCTGGCTCGCACCAACGCGATCGCCGAGGCGGCCCTGCGGCGCGTCAACGAGGAGCCATGAGGAAGCGTCCGGGGGCCGGTCGGGAGCCGGCTCCCGATGGGGTAGGAGGCCGGCGGTCAGGTCGAGGCGACGCTCCTTGGCCGCCGGCCCACCCCCACCCCGCCGGCCGGGCCTGACGCCCCCACGTCGGGTCCGGCCATGCCGTGGCGTCGGCGTCTGCCATCGGACCGACGGGCGCCCGACCGCGAGCCTGGCTCTCTACGCTGCGGAACTGGGTCGGGACGGCCGGATTTGAACCGGCGACCCCCTGCTCCCAAGCCAGATCAGTTAGGGCGTCATCCAGGGCTTGTGGACGAACCCGCAGCTCAGAGGGCGCCTCCTTCGACCGTGAGTGACCGGTGTCGACCGCTGCCTGCCGTCCTTACTGGCACGCGGATGGCACGAGCGGACGACCTGGCTGCAAGCCCGCAACGGTGAGGGTTGCGGGAGCGAGGCAGTCCGAGTGACACGGCCGAGTAGCCGACGCGAAAGCCGTCCGGACCACTGCGGCGGCCATGCGTCGGCGATGCGTCCCTCGGTCAGCGGGGGCTGCCGGCGACGCATGGCCGAGGACGTTGGGGTAGCGCCCCGCCGCCCGCAGGCCCGAGGGGCGCCGGCGTCGGACCTCGACACCCTCGGCAGCCACCTGCCTCGTTGGCAAGCTGTCAGAGGCGGCGCGGCAGCTCGGGGTAGGACCCCAGAGCGGGCGCGTCTTCGTGGGCGGTGTCGCGGCGGTTGGTTCGTCACACCCTCACGCCAACGCCCCGGATGCGCCCAGGGGCGTTGGCATGCGCCAGGGTTCAGCCGGGCGTGATCACGGGATTGTGGTCGTGGTTGTGGTCGGGATGGTGGTGGTGGTGGTCGGCAGAGTGGTGGTGGTCGTGGGCGGGGATGTGGTGGGGGGCGGGAGGGTGGTGGTCGTGGTCGGGGGTGGCGGGGCAGCCAGGCAGTGCTCGTCCAGGTTGAAGTAGCCGATCGGCATGTCGAAGGTCACGTTCGACAGCATGTTGTCGGTCCAGCGGATCGCCACGAACACCCGCGTCCACAGCAGGCACGGCGCGGTCCGAACGTTGATCTCGGGGGTGGCAGCCGTTGCGTGGAGGGAGGTGCCGGAGTTCACCGTGCCGGAGGTGGCGAGCTGGTGGTCGCCGGTGTCGTCGGTGCCCCACAGCTCCACCCGCACCGCAACGCGCAGCACCCTGCGCTGCTTGAGTCCCCGCACCACCCCCTGGGAGTTATTGGGGACGACGGTGCCGCCGGCGGCGGCGATCCAGCCGGTCTCCCCCCACGTCTCGGCGACCAATACCCCCAGGGCGGGGTTGCCGAGGTGGGAGTAGGTCTTGGAGACGAAGCCGTCGTTGATGGTGAAGATGTCGGCGGGGCTGTCGGGCGCCACCGTGCTCGCCGCCGGATTGGCCGCGGCCCGCTGGGCCGCAGCCCTGCGGGCCTGGTCGGGAATTGCCGTGCTGCCGGTGTTGGCGATGACCAGCAGCAGCGCCAGCGCCAGCAGGATGACGGAGGTGGCGGTGTGTCTGCGCATGACCCCTCCCGCTCCTCGCCCGTTGGGACGCCGGAAAGGCCCCGCAATCCAGGTCAGCGTTGGGCGTCCCGAAGGCGATGAGTGCCAGCTCACCGACCTGGAGAGAAGAAGCTCCTCCTCCGTTCTGTCCGGGTCAAGCCTGCTAGCGTCGTAGATCCGACTTCGGCCGTATGGACCACATATACCTACGGCCTGCCACTCGGCTCTGGTGCAACCACGGCAAGCCATCGGCTGAGCTGCACGGCAAGGCCGATGACAGCCTGGGCGAAGCGACCCCTTGCTCCCAAGGAAGCCCGAGCAGGATCGCTACCTGGAGAAGCGGTGAACGGCGCAGCTCACGGCCGACGTGGTGTTGTCCCTGGGTGTCCGCTCGGGACCGGTCCCGACCGCTGTGAATGGCACGCTGGTGGCACGGCCGGCGAGGACGACGCTAGCAGGCGGTGGCGCCGTTGGCTCCAACCGCGCGGGCGAACGCCGCGGCGGCCTGCGGCTGTCCAGCCTGCCGCTGGGCGAAGCCGGAGGCCGAGCGCGGTGAGCGAGCGGCGGCTGGGGGCGAGCCGCTCGTGCGGCACCTTCGTGAGGCCCACGCCGCGCAGCTCGGCGACGCCGCCCGGCTCCAGCGTCTCCAACACCAGGCCGGGTTCGTCCATGCGGCCATGCACAACGGACGCGCCCACCCCGGGCACTTCCACCACGGCGATCAGGTCCTGCACCTGTGGGATGCGACCGGCCCCATTCGGCAGGTCGACACCTGCGGCCGCACCTGAACTCGACGAGGAAGCGCCGCCGGGCCGAGGGGCCGGCGGCGGTCCACGCGTGCCACATCACCCGGCCGAGACCGGCATCCGCGCTGATGTGATCATCACAGCATGCCGGTGTTGATGTCGATCAGCCCGTGAGGTGCCAGCTGTCGATGGTTCCGGCGACCAGCAGGTCTGGACTGCTGAGACAGGATGCTGTCATCCTCTGTTACGGCGGTATTGACGGTCTTGCGACAGCGGAGGTAGGACACTGGTCGGGCGTCCGGCACGTTGCGAGCCCCCGATCGCTTCGGGCCCCGGGTTGCCCTGGGCGGCGCCCGCCCGATGCACCAAGCCGCCAAGCGGGCGGGCGCCGCCCCGCATCGGCGCAGCACCCAGCTGAGCACATCTGCCCTGCTCATCTCTGCCCCGTGAGCCAGGCGCCTCGCCGATGTCACAGCGGGGTGCCGCTGGGCGGGTTGTCTAGGTAGGAGGACCTTCTCGACCCAGGGGGCTCATGCGGCCGGCTGCGCCACACCGCCAGTCCGCTGTCCGGCCGCGCGCCGCTGTATCCACCTGGGCTACAGCCGCGCCCCGCCTAGTTGTAGGCCCGCCTCCGAACTGCTGCTTGACATCGATCAGCAGCGGCAGGCTGTTGCTGCCATCCTCCACCTCCTCGCTGCCGTACTGGACCACCACGATGCTCCACCAGCGTCGACGCGGAACCCTGTCGCGCGATGATCAACCGGGCTGGTCGCCGAGCGTGGCCGGTGGGAAGGCATGCGCTGGTGGCTGAACGGCTGCTGCGCACCTTGACCGTCACGCTGGTGTTGGGCGTCGCCGGCTTGGCGTTTGTGGTCAGCTTCGAAGCCATCAGCGCCTACGCCGTCGCCACCGGCGCGTTCCCGGCCTCGCTTGGCTGGTGCGCGCCGCTGCTGGTCGACACCTTCACCGCCGCCGCCAGCTTGGTGGTGTGGTCGCGGTCGCGGGCGGGGCTTGGCGCCGGCTATGCCCGCGCGCTGGTGACCGCGGCCACCGCGGTGTCGCTGGCGCTCAACCTCGCCCACGCCCCCGACCACCTGGCCGCCCGTCTGGTCGCGGCGCTGCCACCGCTGGCGTTGCTGGCCGCGGTCGAGCTGGTCATGAGCGAGGCCCGCCGCGCCTTAGCAGGCAGCAGTGCGCCTAGCCGCATCGATGATGCGCATTCGGATCCGGCGAGCGCGTCGGCGGCGGTCCCCGCCGCAGCGACCAACGCGATGACCGCGCCCGCCGCGGCGTGGACCGCGTCAGCGTTGATGCCTGCGAGCGGAGTTGGCGCAGGTGACTCGCGCACCCAGGTGCGCGCGCTGCTTGCCCGCGAGCAGGCCGGCGGGCCACGGCTGACCGGCAAGCAGGTCGCCGCCGTCGTCGGCGTCAAGCCGCGCCGCGCCCAGGAACTGCTCCGCGAACTCCGCGCCGAGGCGTTCGCGGCGCACCTGTCGGAGCACCGCGACCCCTCCTCAGACGGAACTGCGCCATGGCCTCTTCGCAGACGGTGACGTTGTGGCCTTCCGACGGATCGTTGGCCTGCAGGCCTCTTGCCGACTCCCCCGCCGATCCGGCCGCCGATCCAGCCTCCAACCTGAGGATCGGCGAGCCCTCAGCACCCATTCCTGCCGGTCACGGCGGCATTGGGGCCGATGCCCATGTCGCCGACTCACGAGCTGTGATGAGATGACGGCATCCGCTCGTGGTGCAACAGGGGCCGGCTCCGATCGGCAAGCTCGCAGGCTGGCCGACCTGGCCGCTCGGCTCACCCAACGCGACCAACAGCTGTGCCGGCTGCTGGTCGAGCACCGGGTCCTCACTAGCCACCAGCTCGCCGAGCTGGCCTTCAATCACCTGGACACCGCCGAGGACCGGCTGCGCACCCTCACCACCCTCCAGGTGCTGGACCGCTTCCGGCCCCGCCGCGACACCGGTTCGGCGCCCTACCACTATGTGCTGGGCCCGCTTGGTGCTGCGGTGCTGGCCGCCGAACGGGGCATCGGGGTCGCCGATCTCGGCTACCGACGCGCCACGACCCTTGCCATCGCCCACCACCGGCGCCTGCCCGAGCTGGTGCGTGGCAACGGGTTCTTTGCCGCGCTGGCCGGCTACGCCCACCGCCATGCTGATGCGGACCTTGCGCTGTGGTGGTCGCAGCGGCGCTGCCAGGCGACCTGGGGGGCGCTGGTCCACCCGCATGGGTTCGGCCGCTGGCAGCAGCGCGGCGCGGTCCTGGACTTCTTCCTGGAGTGCGACAGCGCAGCCGACGCGCCCAGCCGCGTCACCGCCGCGATGGCTGGCTACGACGAGCTGGCCCGCGCCACCCCCCAGCTGGCCACCGTCATCCTGCTGTGGATGACCACCCCGGAGCGGGAAGCCGAGGTCCGCCGCGCCCTGCACCCGCACGGCTGCCTGATCGCCACCGCCACACGGCTGGGTGGCCGCAACCCCGCCGAAGCCGTCTGGCTACCCCTCGGCAGCACGACAACGAC
>Ga0184638_1000489_pt1 | contig 11087 bp, 6 predicted proteins | sample PLM31_50_b2_FD_133141 | JGI IMG/M metagenome (GOLD analysis project Ga0184638, IMG submission 133141) | Groundwater sediment microbial communities from an aquifer in East River, Colorado, USA - PLM3-1_50_b2 | ecosystem: Environmental > Terrestrial > Soil > Riparian zone | place: USA: East River... | reverse complement strand
GGTCAAGGACACCCTCGGCTTGCGCGGGCCGTCGCTCCTCGAGCGGCTCAAGGCAGTCGAGCGCGAGCTGCTCGAACTCAGGTCGCAGAAGTGACGCTGAACCGCATGAGGGGCACCTTCACCCCTTAGGTTGGGGTGAAGGTGCCCCTCATTCCGCCGTGGATGGAGGGTTGCGCACCCTCACAGCCATCGGGCACGAGGTGACATCACCCAGCGCGCTAATCCCGCGACCAGTGCGATGCCGTACAAGTTAGGAGGGGAAATGGGGCGGCGAGTCGGCGTGGTGGGCGGCGGGATCTTGGGCGTCGCGGTCGCCCGCCGACTGCTGCAGGTCGAGCCCGAGGCCACGGTTACCCTCCTCGACAAGGAGACCCAGCTCGGCCGGCACCAGACCGGTCACAACAGCGGTGTCGTCCATGCCGGCATCTACTACCAGCCTGGGTCCCTGAAGGCGCAGCTCTGCCGGCGCGGCGCGGTCCTGCTCAAGGAGTTCTGCGGCCGGCACCAGCTCGCCTACGAGGAGTGCGGAAAGCTGATCGTCGCGCTCGACGAACCGCAGCGGGCACGGCTGCACGAGATCCATCGACGGGCTGTCGCCAATGGGGTCCCCGGTGTGCGCCTCGTCGATGGCGCCGAAATGCGCGACATCGAACCCGCGGTTGCCGGGATCGCGGGCCTGCACTCGCCGACCACCGCGGTGGTCGACTTCCTGGCCATCACCAGAGCACTTGCCACCGAGGCTGAGGGCCTGGGATTGGGGGTCCTCCTCGGCCGTGAGGTGGTCGGGATCGCTGAACGCCAGGGCGAGGTGCGAGTCAGCACTCGAGCCGGCCAATCCCGGCGAGCGCCGGGGATCACCGATGAGCTGGGCTTCGATCTGCTGGTTTTGTGTGCCGGCCTCGAGTCCGACCGGCTGGCCGCACTCGCCGGTGACGACAGGGACCCGGCTATCGTGCCGTTTCGTGGGGAGTACTACCTGCTCCGACCCGACTGGGCGAAGCTCGTCCGCGGGCTCGTCTATCCAGTGCCAGATCCTCGCTACCCGTTTCTCGGCGTCCATCTGACCAGGCGGCACGACGGCGAGGTCCTCGTCGGCCCGAACGCGGTCCTCGCTTTCGCGCGCGAGGGATACCGGCGCCGCGACGTCAGCGGACGCGACCTCTGGGACACCGTGCGCTGGCCGGGCTTCCGCCGATTCGCTGCCGCGCATTGGCGTACCGGCGTTCGCGAGCTCGCCGGCTCGCTGTCGAAGCGGGTCTTCGCGGCCGCCGCGGCTCGTTACCTGCCCGGCATCGCTGTGCGAGATCTGGTCCCCGGCCCATCCGGGGTACGGGCTCAGGCGATGGCTCGCGACGGCTCCCTGGTGGACGACTTCCGCATCTCGGTCCGGGGCCGGGTGATCGCCGTACGGAACGCGCCATCCCCGGCCGCCACCTCGTCGCAGGCGATCGCCGAGCACCTTGTGGGCCTCATCCTGGCCGAGCGCCCGTGACGGCCCGCCGGCATCGCGACGTAGGCTGGACTCAGACAACCCCTCCCCATGCTGCTCGGGCGAGGGGCTGGTCGTCGTGCCCACAACCGCTAGGAAGGCACCCCGATGAGCCTGTCCGGCCTCCTCGACCTGGTTTCCGCCGACCCGGCGGTCGCTCAGGCGATCGAGCTCGCCCGCAGCGGCGCCAGACACGAACTCGATCTCACCGCCCCCGTCGGATACCGGCCGTTCGTGATCGGCTCGCTGGTCCGTGGAGCGGACCGGCCCATCCTCGCCGTCACCGCGACAAGCCGGGAGGGTGAGGACCTGACCTCGGCGTTGGCAACCATCCTGCCGCCCGAGCGGATCGCCTACTTCCCGTCCTGGGAGACACTTCCGCACGAGAGGCTCTCCCCCCGGTCGGACACCGTGGGGCGGCGCCTCGCGGTGCTCCGCCGACTCGCCCATCCGAGTGACGAGGATGCTGCGGCCGGACCGCTTAGCGTCGTGGTCGCGCCGATCCGCAGCGTGATCCAGCCGATGGTCTCGGGCCTCGGCGACCTGCGCCCAGTCAGTGCCCGTGCGGGGACGGAGATCAGCCTCGACGATCTCATCGAGGATCTGGTCCACGCGGCGTACACCCGCGTCGACCTCGTTGAGAAGCGCGGCGAGTTCGCGGTACGAGGTGGGATCGTCGATGTCTTCCCGCCGACCGAGGAGCATCCGCTGCGGGTCGAGTTCTGGGGTGACGAGATCGAGGAGATCCGCTACTTCAAGGTCGCCGACCAGCGCAGCCTCGAGGTTGCCGAGCACGGCTTGTGGGCACCGCCCTGCCGTGAGTTGTTGCTCACCCCGGCCGTCAGGGACCGGGCAGCGAAGCTTCGCGAGCAGTATCCCGAGCTGGATGAAATCCTCGGCAAGATCGCCGAAGGGGTCTCGGTCGAGGGCATGGAGGCGCTCAGCCCGGTGCTCACCGACGAGATGGTTCTGCTCTCCGACCAACTCCCGGCCGGGACACACGTCGTCGTCTGTGATCCAGAGCGGGTACGCACACGGGCGGGCGATCTTGTCCGCACCTCGCAGGAGTTCCTCGATGCCTCCTGGGCCAACGCGGCCGCGGGAGCGAAGGCGCCGATCGACCTCGGTGCGGCGACGCTGCGTGGGATGGCCGAGATCAGGGAGCACGCTCGAGAGATCGGCCTGCCCTGGTGGTCGCTCACGCCCTTCCCCGCCGACCCCGAGCTCGCGAGGGCCGCGGTCGGTGTCGCGGCCGACGGCGAGACCACGCTGACCGCAGCACGCGGCGTAGACATGTACCGCGGTGACACCGCAAGGGCGCTCGCCGACGTCAAGGGCTGGCTCGGCGCTGGCTGGCGGGTGGTCATGGTCACCGAGGGCCACGGGCCGGCCGAGCGTCTCGCCGAGGTGCTGAAGGGACAGGACGTGCCCGCCCGGGTCGAGGCCGACCTGGCGAACGCTCCCGACGCGGCGGTGGTCCACATCGCGAAAGGCTTGATCGACCACGGGTTCGTCGCGCCGGACCTCCAGCTCGCCGTGCTCACCGAGGAGGACATCGCCGGCCAGCGGTCATCGACGAGGGACATGCGCCTCCCCTCGCGGCGGCGGAACATGGTAGACCCGCTGCAGCTGCGCCCAGGCGATTTCGTCGTACACGAGCAGCACGGTGTCGGACGCTATGTGGAAATGGCGCAGCGCACCGTGCAGGGCGCAACCCGTGAGTACCTCGTGATCGAGTACGCGCCCAGTAGGCGCGGCCAGCCGGGCGACCGGCTATACGTGCCCACCGACCAGCTCGAGCTGGTCACCAAGTACGTCGGCGGCGAGCAGCCGACCGTCCACCGACTCGGCGGAGCCGACTGGCAAAAGGCGAAGGGGCGCGCGCGCAGAGCAGTCAGGGAGATCGCGGCCGAGCTCATCAGGCTGTACGCCGCCCGCACGGCGTCGCCCGGCTTCGCCTTCGGCCCCGACACTCCATGGCAGCGCGAGCTGGAGGACGCCTTCCCATACGTCGAGACGCCGGATCAGCTCGCCGCCATCGACGAGGTCAAGGGGGATATGCGGCAGCCCTATCCCATGGATCGGTTGATCAGCGGCGACGTTGGCTATGGCAAGACCGAGATCGCGGTACGCGCCGCGTTCAAAGCGGTGCAGGACGGCAAGCAGGTCGCCGTTCTGGTGCCCACGACACTGCTTGTCCAGCAGCACATCTCGACCTTCGGCGAGCGTTACGCAAACTTTCCGATCGTGGTCAGGCCGCTGTCCAGGTTCCAGACCGACAAGGAGGCGGACGAGGTCGTCCGCGGGCTCGCTGACGGCTCGATCGACATCGTGATCGGTACGCACCGGCTGCTGTCGGCGGGCGTCTCATTCAAAGACCTCGGGCTTGTGATCGTGGACGAAGAGCAGCGCTTCGGGGTCGAGCAAAAGGAGCACCTCAAAGCCCTGCGGGCATCCGTGGATGTCCTGTCCATGTCGGCTACGCCGATCCCGCGCACACTCGAGATGGCGATCACTGGCATTAGGGAGATGTCCACCATCGCGACGCCGCCGGAGGAACGCCACCCGGTGCTGACGTTCGTCGGCCCTTACGACGACAAGCAGATAGCGGCGGCGATCCGGCGCGAGCTGCTCCGCGAGGGACAGATCTTCTACATCCACAATCGGGTCGAGACCATCCAGAAGGCAGCGTCGCGGCTGCGTGATCTCGTCCCGGAGGCCCGCATCGAGGTCGCGCACGGCCAGATGAACGAGCACGTCCTCGAGCGACTCATCGTCGCCTTCTGGGAGAAGGAGTTCGACGTCCTCGTCTGCACGACGATCGTCGAGAGCGGGCTGGACATCGCCAACGCCAACACGCTCATCCTCGAGCGTGCGGACCTGCTCGGCCTCGCCCAGTTGCATCAGCTCCGCGGCCGGGTCGGCCGCGGCCGGGAACGCGCTTACTCCTATTTCCTCTACCCGCAGGAGCGGCCGCTGACCGAGACCGCTCACGAGCGGCTGGCCACGATCGCCCAGCACAGCGAGCTCGGGGCAGGCATGTATGTGGCGATGAAGGACTTGGAGATCCGCGGCGCCGGGAACCTGCTCGGTGGGGAGCAGTCTGGCCACATCGCGGCGGTCGGATTCGATCTCTATGTCCGCCTGGTCGGCGAGGCCGTCGCCGAGTTCAAGGATGACGGCAAACCAGTCCGGCCGGAGACGAAGGTCGAGCTGCCGATCGACGCGCATATCCCACACGACTACATCGAGAGTGAGCGGCTGCGCCTGGAGGCCTACAAGCGGATGGCCTCGATCGAGTCCGACGACGGCGTGGACGAGGTCCGTGCCGAGCTGTTGGACCGTTATGGTGATCTTCCCGAGCCGGTCGCGAACCTCCTCGACGTCGCGCGCTTCCGGACAGTAGCAGCGTCGGCAGGCGTTGCCGAGGTGACCGCCCAGGGTAACTTCGTCCGGTTCGCGCCGGTCGAGCTTCCGGAGTCCGGGCAGCTGCGATTGCAGCGGCTCTACCCGAAGTCGCTGGTCAAGCCGGCCGTTCGCACCATCCTGGTGCCGCGGCCGACCACGGCCGCTATCGGAGGTCAGCCGCTACGGGACACCGAGCTGCTCAAGTGGGCGACGAAGCTCGTCACTGACGTCCTCACCAGGGAGTCGTTGTCGACCTCGACCTGACAGGCTGCGACAATGCTGCCCCCGTCGCCATGTCCACCCGCAACCGAGGGTAGCGGCGGGGTTGCGTACGATCGACTGCCGTGAGTCAGCCGGCATGCTCCGCGCGCGCCGAAGTGTTCCGGACAGGAGCCCCGTGAAGCCTTCCAGCCCCATTCGCCGCTTGCTCGCGATCGGCGCGGCGATGACCACCGCGGTGGTCGCGCTCAGCGGGTGCAGTGACACACAGCTGAAATCCGGCGCGGCGGTGATCGTCGACGATCAGCGGACGACGATAAGCACCCTCCAAGGAAAGGTGGATGCGATCACGGCGGAGCGGGCACGTACCGGCCAGGATCCAGTTCCTGCGGCCGAGCAGAGCCGAACCCAGATTCAGCGGATCATCGTCCACCGGATCTTGGAGCGGGCGGCCACAGCCCACAGCGTGACGGTGACCGCAACGGAGATCGACGACCGGATCGCCGGTCTCGAGCAGCAGTTCGGGGGGAAGGACGGCTTCGCCGTCCAGGTGGCCGCGGCCAACATCGCGCCAGGTGACCTGCATACCTTTATCAACGACGAGCTGGTCGGCAACAAGCTCGGGGAGGCGCTCGTTCCCGGGGCCCAGACCGACGCCGAGTTGCAGCGGCGCCAACAACAGGTCAACGACCTCCTGATCCAGACCGCGAAGCAGACCGACGTCGCCGTCAATCCTCGGTACGGCAGCTTCGACCCGTCAACCGGCCAGCTCAACGAGCCGATTAACCCACTCGTGCAGCAGCAGTCCGGAACGCTCTCGCCAAGCGCTGAACCGGCCACCCCTCCGGGCGAGGGATAGACGCCGCCGGTCCCGTTCTCGACATGACCATGCCGTCGGGTCGGCCCGCTGCGAGGCCGAGCGAGCAGCCGCCCAACCATTCGTCCGGGCGGCTTGTCCTGCTGGCCACGTCCCCTCGGGTAGCCCCTGGCCTGCTGACGCTCGATGCGTGGGAGGCGCTGCGCACGGCAGATCGTGTGTTCACTGGCGACCCGGCGCACCCGCAGCTGCCTGCCCTTCAAAGCGCGGGCATCGAGATCACCGTGCTAGCCGGTGCGGGTCCGGCATCGGGCGGGACGGCCGAGCCGGCACCAGGCTCGCCGTCGCACCGTCACGATGAGGCCGCTCAAGGCGCCGCCGAGCTGCTCCTGGCCGCGGCCGCCGGCCACGTTGTCGTCTGGCTGTCGGCCGCGGACGGTGATCCCGAGCTCGGGCACGCGCTGGCCCGGCTCATCCCGACCGCCGCGGCGAGGGGAGAGAATGTCCCCGACCTCGAATTGCTGCCCGGGTCCTACGACCTGCCCGGCGCGCGGCTGCTCGACCTCGTGCGGGTGATGGACCGGCTGCGCTCGCCGGGCGGCTGTCCGTGGGACGCCGAGCAGACGCATCGCTCCCTTGTCACGTATCTCATCGAGGAGGCATACGAGCTGGTCGAGGCGATCGAGACCGGCGATCGGGACCATCTCCGTGAGGAGCTTGGAGACCTGCTCCTGCAGGTGGTCTTCCATAGCAGGATCGCGGAGGAGGACCCTGAGGCGCCGTGGTCGATCGACGAGGTCGCAGGCGAGATCGCCGCGAAGTTGATACGGCGCCATCCGCACGTCTTCGGTGACGCGGAGGCGACGACAGCTGAGCGCGTGACGGCCGACTGGGAGAACAGGAAGGCGGCGGAGAAGGGGCGCACCTCGGCGGTGGAGGGGGTACCGCTATCCCTGCCCGCCCTAGTGCTCGCTGCGAAGCTCCTGCACCGAGCAGCCGGCTATGGCCTCACCGTTGCGGGGCCGAACGAGATCCGGCCTCCCGACCGGATCGACAACGACACGATCGGGGATCTGCTGTTCGCCGTGACCGCCCTCGGCGACGAGCATGGCATCGATCCGGAGCAGGCGCTGCGTGATGCTGTGCGGCGTTTCGCCGCAGCAGTACGCGCGTCGGAAGCGGCCGCACGCCAGCGCAACTCGAGCTGAGGGGAGGCCTAGCGGTCCCGGATGGTGCGTGTACCGTCGGGCCCGTGACTGCGGCGGACGAGACATTTCAGGCACTGGCCGACTCGGTAGTCGACGGGTTTCTGGAGCGTGGGCCGGTGACAGCGACGTCACTTGGCGAGCATCGTTTCGACGACCGGCTGGAAGATATGCGGCCGCCGGCGCTCGACGAGCTCCGCCGGTGGCTGTCGACATCAGTCGCGGCACTGACGGCGATTGATCCCGCAGATCTGTCCATTGACAACGCGGTGGACGCGCGGATCCTGCGTGCTCGGCTCGAAGAACACGCGTTCATGCTTGACGAGCTGCGCGCCCACGAATGGGATCCCTTGATCTGGAATCCCGGTACCGCCGTCTACCTGCTTCTCGCCCGCGACTACGCGCCGCTCCCCGATCGCCTGCACGCTCTCGCAGGCCGGTTAGCCGCGATTCCAGAGGCGCTTGCGGTCGCGCGGGACACGCTCGGCGCGATGCCGCGGGTTCACATCGAGACCGCGATCGGACAGTTCACAGGTACTCGTACCATGCTGGCCACCGAGGTGGAGCGGGCGTTGCGGCAGGTCGAATCGCTGCGGCCCGATGTCGAGTCGGTCAGGGACGCTGCAGCCGAAGCGCTCGACGAGCACATCGCCTGGCTGCAGGATCGGCTCGCGGGGGTCAGGTCTGGCGCCGAGCCGGAACGAGACCCTCGGATCGGGGAGGAGCTCTTTCGCCGGAAGCTGGCATATAGCTTGGATGCGGCGACCGACGCGGATGCCATCCTCGCCCGCGCCGATGCCGATCTGGCGGCGGTCTCCGAGCGGATCAGGGAGGTCGCGGCGCAGGTGGCAAGCGCTCGGCCGGGCGAGCCTGGTCTGGTACGCAACGTCCTCGATCAGCTCGCGGACGAGCATCCGGACAACGACACGATCGTCGGCTTGGCGAAGGACACTCTGGCGGCGACAACAGAGTTCGTCCAGTCAGAGAGTCTCGTCACGGTTTATGACGACCCCGTCGAGATCATCGTCATGCCGGAGATCCACCGCGGAGTGGCCGTCGCCTACTGCGATCCACCCGGCCCGCTGGAGCCGACGCCCTTGGCCACCTTCTATGCGATCTCACCGACCCCGTCGGACTGGCCGCCGGAACGGGTCGACTCATTCTTCCGCGAATACAACTCGCACATGATCCACAATCTGACGGTGCACGAGGCGATGCCCGGCCACGTGCTCCAGCTGGCTCATTCCCGCCGCGCGCAGCCACCGACCAAGGTGCGAGCAGCCTTCGGCAGCGGGCCGTTCGTCGAGGGCTGGGCGGTGTACGCAGAGCAGCTCATGGTGGCGCACGGGTATGGCGGCGGCAGCGTGCAGATGCAGCAGCTCAAGATGCAGCTCCGGATGATCATCAACGCGATCCTGGATGCTCGGGTGCATGCGGCGGGTATGTCGGAAGCCGAGGCGATGGCGTTGATGACCGAGCAGGGCTTCCAGGAGGAAGGCGAGGCGCATGGGAAGTGGCGCCGGGCACAGCTCACGAGCGCGCAGCTGTCGACCTACTACGTCGGTTACACCGAAGTGAACGATCTTGTACGGGACCTGCGAAGCGAGCGACCTGACCTATCCACCCGTGACCTCCACGACACGGTGCTCGCGCATGGTTCGCCAGCTCCGCGCCACCTCCGAACCCTGCTCCGCCTCGGCGAAACCAGCTAACAGAGCCCAAGCGCACCCGAAAGATCAACAAAGTCCGACGGTAGGCTGCGCCCGGCTGTCGTTGTAGACCGAGTGCAGGGAGATCGACCGTGTCGTCCATCGAGGCTGTTACCGCTCGGGAGATCTTGGATTCTCGCGGCAATCCGACCGTGGAGGTCGAGCTCGCCCTCGAAGATGGCACCGCCGCCCGCGCAGCGGTTCCCTCCGGCGCCTCAACGGGTCAGTTCGAGGCGGTCGAGCTGCGGGATGGCGACCCGTCGCGCTACGGCGGGAAGGGTGTCGAGAAGGCTGTGCTCGCGGTGCTCGACGAGATCGGCCCAGAACTGCTGGGCTACGACCCGTCTGAGCAGCGGCTGATCGATCAGGCCCTGCTCGATCTCGATGGGACCCCCGACAAGTCCAGGCTCGGCGCTAACGCAGTTCTCGGTGTCTCTCTCGCTGTGGCGAAGGCGGCCGCCGACTCCGCCGACCTGCCGCTCTTCCGCTATGTGGGCGGTCCGAACGCGCACCTGCTCCCCGTACCCATGCTCAACATCCTCAACGGCGGTGCGCACGCGGATACCGATGTCGATATCCAGGAGTTCATGATCGCGCCAATCGGCGCGAGTACGTTCGCCGAGGCGCTGCGGTGGGGTGCGGAGACCTATCACACACTCAAGGCGGTGCTCAAAGAGAAGGGGTATGCCACCGGTCTGGGCGACGAGGGTGGCTTCGCCCCAAACCTGCCAAGCAACCGGGACGCGCTGGACCTGATCGCCGCGGCGATCGAGCGGGCCGGCTTCACCATAGGCCGCGAGATTGCGCTGGCGCTCGACGTGGCCGCGACCGAGTTCTACAAGGACGGCGCCTATCAGTTCGAAGGGGCGCCCAAGTCGGCGGCCGAGATGGCGAGCTACTACGCCGACCTCGTCGCCAACTATCCGCTCGTCTCGATCGAAGACCCGCTGAGCGAAGAGGACTGGGCCGGCTGGCGCCAGCTGACCGCCGATCTAGGCCGCCGGATCCAGCTCGTCGGCGACGACCTCTTCGTCACGAATCCCGATCGGCTGCGCCGCGGGGTGGCAGAACAGTGTGCCAATGCCCTGCTGGTCAAGGTCAACCAGATCGGCACCCTCAGCGAGACACTGGACGCGGTCGCTCTGGCGCATTCCAGCGGTTTCCGCTGCATGATGAGCCATCGGTCGGGCGAGACGGAGGACACGACCATCGCGGACCTGGCTGTCGCCACCAACTGTGGCCAGATCAAGGCCGGCGCCCCCGCCCGCTCGGAGCGGGTCGCGAAATACAACCAGCTGCTGCGCATCGAGCAGGAGCTCGACGATGCCGCGCGTTATGCCGGCGCCAGTGCGTTCCCCAGGTTCACTGGCTAGTCCCATCGCCGACGGCCGAGGCGTGGCTCGTCGGCTGGCCCGGCCCTCCGGGGACCTTTCTGGCCGGCCCCCGAGGGCGCCTGCCTGGCCCGAGGAGGGATATCCATCCTCCACCGACGGGCGACCTTGTCATGCGCCATCCAGCGGCTCCGCGATCAAGCGGTGTGCCGTAACCCTGACTTTCAGATCCAACGGGATCAGCCACAGTGCGCGGATCCTGACGAAATCGGCTCTGGCGTCATGGTGCGAGCACACGGCCCGATCGCGAATCAGCGAAAACTCATGCCGCACGCACTCCGCCTGATCAATCGCACGGACAAAGCAGGGAAGATCAGTCAGGCTGCGCATAGCTTGGTGGGATCGGCGATTCCGTACGGCATGCGTGCGCCTGCCCCATCGATCGACGCACCGGCTCCGGCCATCCGCCACCTCGCGAGGTCGCTGCCCCGCACCGGTGGCACCGCGGGACACCCCGCATGGCCAACGCCCAACTTGTTGGACGCGCCGTGGCGTTCCCCCGATCGGGGCCAAGAATCCGGCATTCTGGCGACTAGGAACGCGATGGTCTACTCACCTGTCGCGAGCGGCGGGCGGGCGGCGGTTCGGCAAGGCCCCAGCGAGCCCTCGTAGCGGCGTTGCGCGAGCCCGGGCAGAACGGAGCCGATCGTTGTCCGGGGCGCGCAGCCGGGCGAGCAAATCAGAGGGCTTCTAGGCGCCCAGTCCGGGTGCCTGGCACGAGTCGGGAGGCGGTGGTTCGGTGGCTGAACGAGGCCGATCAGCTCGGTCCGTGCCGAGCCGGGCCCGTCCCGACCGGCGCAGCATCGCACGGCCAGCAGCCAGACGGGTTTTGCCGGTGCGTTCCCGAGC
>Ga0184638_1000484_pt1 | contig 11155 bp, 6 predicted proteins | sample PLM31_50_b2_FD_133141 | JGI IMG/M metagenome (GOLD analysis project Ga0184638, IMG submission 133141) | Groundwater sediment microbial communities from an aquifer in East River, Colorado, USA - PLM3-1_50_b2 | ecosystem: Environmental > Terrestrial > Soil > Riparian zone | place: USA: East River... | reverse complement strand
GCCACGCTCGCCGCCGCTTGGGTACACGTCGAGCTGCTTGCCACGTGCGCCGCCGATGTAGCCGGAGATTTCGCGGCCGATCCCGCGTTGCCTCCCGAGAGCGAAGCCGGGGTCTGGTCGCAGGCACTCGCGAGACAATGCGCGGACCTGCGCGAAGAACTGCTCTTTCTCGCTCCGTGGTTATCGTCGCCGTCGTTGCCCGGGACCGCCCCAGAGTTTCCTGGCTTCACCGGAATACCGACGCTGCGCGAAATCGCGGCATTCGACACAAGCTCGTTGCCGATGGGTGAACGCCGAGGCGACAACGCAGCCACGGTGCGCGAGCAGGACGGGCTCGCCGAAATTCGGCAGCTCATCGCTCAAGGTGCAAGCCGCGCGCAGACAAGAATGGTCGCCCTCGACCAACTTGCGCTGCAGACAAGTGCGCTGGCGACAATGGACTATGACTTCCTGTTCGACAAGGTACGGCGTCAGTTGGTGATCGGTTACAACGTTGGCGAGCGCCGCCGCGACTCGAGCTACTACGATTTGCTCGCATCGGAAGCGCGATTGTGCAATTTCGTCGCCATTGCGCAGGGCGAGCTGCCGCAGGAAAGCTGGTTCGCCCTGGGGCGTCTGCTCACCACCGCGGGCGGAGAGCCGGTCCTACTGTCGTGGGGCGGCTCCATGTTCGAGTACCTCATGCCGCTGCTGGTGATGCCGACCTACGAAAATACATTGCTCGATCAAACCTATGCCGCGGCGGTCGAGCGGCAAATCGAGTATGGAAAAGAACGCGGCGTCCCGTGGGGCAACTCGGAATCCGGCTACAACACCGTCGATGTCCATCTCAATTATCAGTATCGCGCCTTCGGTGTGCCCGGTCTGGGCCTGAACCGCGGACTGGGTGAAGATCTGGTCGTGGCGCCGTACGCGTCGGCGCTTGCATTGATGGTGGCGCCCGAGGCCGCGTGCCTCAACTTGCAACGTCTTGCCGAGGATGGGCTTGCCGGCAGGCTCGGCTTGTTCGAAGCCATCGACTACACGCCATCGCGGCAACGTCGCGGCGAAACGAGCGCGGTCGTCCGGTCCTTCATGGCCCATCACCAGGGTATGAGCCTGCTTGCCTTCGCCTATCTGCTGCTGGCGCGACCGATGCAAAAGCGGTTCGAGTCGGACCCGCTCTTTCAAGCGACGCTGCTGCTGCTCCAGGAACGCATTCCCAGAGCCACGGCATTTCATCCGAGTGCGCCGGACCTTTCGGAGCTCCGCGTGGCCGCCAGCAGCCCGGAGATGCCGGTCCGCGTGCTCGCGAGCCCCGATACCGCTATCCCGGAAGTGCAGTTGCTTTCAAATGGGCGCTACCACGTGATGGTTACGAACTCCGGGGGCGGAAGCAGCCGCTGGAAAGATTTGGCCGTCACACGCTGGCGTGAAGATAGCACCTGCGACGACTGGGGAACGTTCTGCTATCTGCGCGACGTGGCAAGCGGGGAGTTCTGGTCGACCGCGCATCAGCCTACGCTCAAGCGAGCGGAGCATTACGAAGCCATCTTTTCCGAGGGACGCGCCGAGTTTCGCCGCCGAGACTTCGATCTGGAGGCGCATACCGAGATCGTGGTTTCGCCTGAGGACGACATCGAGCTCCGCCGCGTCAAGATCACCAACCGGTCACGGACCCGCCGGACCATCGATATCACAAGTTATGCGGAAGTCGTACTCGCCCCCGCGGCTGCGGACGCGCTGCATCCTGCTTTCAGCAATCTGTTCGTACAGACCGAAATCATCCATAGCAGGCAGGCTATTCTCTGCACCCGCCGGCCGCGCTCCGTCAACGAGCACGTGCCGTGGATGTTCCACTTGATGGTGGTGCATCGAGGGGGCACCGGAGATGTCTCGTTCGAGACAGACAGGATGCGGTTTATCGGCCGCGGCCGTTCGGTTGCCGCTCCCGCCGCGATGATCGATCCCGGGGCTCTATCGGACACCGACGGTTCGGTGTTGGATCCGATCGCCGCGATCCGTCATCCCCTGATGCTCGACGCCGGCGCTTCGGCAACGATCGACATTGTTTCAGGCATTGGCGAGACCCGCGATGCGGTGTTGAGTTTGGTCGAAAAATATCAGGATCGCCGGCTCGCCAATCGCGTCTTCGAGCTGACCTGGACACACAGCCAAGTGGTGCTGCGGCAGCTCAATACCACTGAGGCGGATTCGCAACTCTACAGCCGCCTCGCCAGCTCGGTGATTTACGCCAATGCGTCAATGCGTGCCGCCGCGAGCGTTCTTGTCAGGAACCGCCGCGCGCAATCCGGGCTTTGGGGATACGCGATTTCCGGCGACCTGCCGATCGTATTGCTGCAGATTGCCGATATCGCCAACATCGACCTCGTGCGCCAACTCGTGCAGGCGCATGCCTACTGGCGTCTCAAGGGACTGGCAGTGGATCTCGTGATCTGGAACGAGGATCACGACGTGTACCGGCAGCGACTCCAGGAGCAGATCATGGGCCTGATCGCTGCGGGCGTCGAAGCGCATGTTGTCGATCGATCCGGTGGCATTTTCCTTCGCCATGCGGAGCAGATATCGAATGAGGATCGCATTCTCATCCAATCGGTCGCCCGCGCGATCGTTACCGACAGCCGCGGAACGCTTGCCGGCCAAATCAACCGACGTCTGCCCACGGAAGTGCGAATCCCAAGGCTTGTACCAACGCGCACCCATCGGCCCGAAACGCCGAGCGTCGCCGAATTGCCGCGCGAGCCGTCGATCCTCTTCAACGGGATGGGAGGGTTCACGCCTGACGGGCGCGAATACGTCATCGCTCCGGCGCCAGGAGACGCGACGCCGGCTCCCTGGGTGAATGTTCTTGCGAACCCTCACTTCGGAACGGTCGTGTCGGAGAGCGGCATGGCCTACACCTGGAGCGAGAACGCGCACCTGTTTCGTCTTACACCATGGCACAACGACCCGGTGGGTGAGTCGAGCGGAGAAGCCTTATACCTTCGCGATGAAGAAACCGGTCACTTCTGGTCTCCCACCTCAAATCACTCCAGTGGCGCTGCGCCCTACGTGAGTCGGCACGGATTCGGCTATAGCGTTTTCGAACACCTGGAAGATGGCATTCGCTCGGAGCTTACGGTCTTCGTTGCGCTCGATGCGGCGGTCAAGTTCTCCTCATTGAAAGTGAGAAACGACTCGGGCCGGCCGCGACGGTTATCCGCGACGGGCTACGTCGAGTGGGTGTTGGGCGATCTTCGCGCGAAGTCGGCGATGCACGTGACGACCGAGATCGATTCCAGGAACGCTGCGTTGTACGCACGAAATCCTTACAACAACGAGTTCCCGGACTGGGTCGGCTTCTTCGACGTCGATGACGCGTCACGAAGCGTCACCGGAGACCGCACCGAATTTCTCGGTCGCAATGGCACGCTGCGCGATCCGGCGGCCATGTACCGGACGCGCCTCTCCGGCAAGGTAGGTGCCGGGCTGGATCCCTGCGCCGCGATGCAGGTGGCCTTCGACTTGGCGGATGGGCAGGAGCGAGAGATCATTTTTCGGCTCGGCGCAGCAAGCAGCGCCGACGCGGCCGGTCCGCTCGTACAACGTGTCCGGGGAACCGCGGTCGCCCGTGAAGCGCTTGAAGCGGTGGTCGGCCACTGGCGGCGCACGCTTGACGCCGTGCAGGTGGAGACGCCCGACGCAGCGCTCAATGTAATGACCAACGGTTGGCTCGTGTATCAAACGATGGCGTGCCGTCTGTGGGCGCGCAGCGGCTATTACCAGTCGGGCGGAGCCTACGGTTTCCGCGACCAATTGCAGGACGTGATGGCCCTGGTTCACGCCGAGCCGAGCCTCGTGCGTGCGCAAATCGCGCTCTGTGCGAGCCGTCAATTCGTGGAAGGCGACGTCCAGCATTGGTGGCATCCGCCGTCGGGGCGGGGCGTACGCACGCATTGCTCGGACGATTACCTGTGGCTGCCACTGGCGGCATCCCGCTACGTTCTGACCACCGGCGACACGTCGGTTCTCGACGAAACCACGCACTTTCTCGAAGGCCGCCCGGTCAACGCAGAGGACGACTCGTACTACGACCTGCCGGGCCGGTCCGACGAAAGCGCCAGCGTCTATCACCACTGCGTGAAGGCAGTTGTGCATGGTCTCAGATTCGGCACGCATGGATTGCCGCTGATCGGATCCGGCGACTGGAACGACGGCATGAATCTCGTCGGCAGGCACGGCAAGGGCGAAAGCGTCTGGCTCGCTTTCTTCCTTTGTCACGTCCTCAGAGAATTCGCCAAAGTGGCGCGTTTGCGTGACGACCCGTCGTTCGCGGATCGTTGCGAGACGGAAGCGCTGCAATTGCGCCAACGGATCGAGCAGAACGCCTGGGATGGCGAGTGGTATCGTCGCGCGTACTTCGACGACGGTTCGCCGTTGGGTTCCATGACCAATCCCGAATGTCAGATCGATTCGGTTTCCCAGAGCTGGTCGGTGCTGTCCGGCGCCGGTGATGCCGAGCGCTCGCGCAGGGCGATGAACGCCGTGTATGCGCGCCTCGTTCGTCGCGACCACGCGTTGATCCAGCTTCTCGATCCGCCGTTCAATACGTCCGATCTGGATCCGGGGTATATCCGGGGATACGTTCCGGGAGTCCGGGAGAACGGTGGACAGTACACGCACGGTGCGATCTGGACGGCGATGGCGTTCGCGGCACTGGGCGACAGTGCGCGCGCATGGGAATTGATGGCGATGATCAACCCGGTGAACCACGCGCGAACGCCGGAAGGCGCGGCGACTTACATGGTGGAACCCTATGTTGTCGCCGCCGACGTCTATGCGTTTGCGCCGCACACGGGCCGAGGCGGATGGACCTGGTACACCGGCTCGGCCGGCTGGATGTACCGGCTTGTCGTGGAGTCGCTGCTAGGGCTCAGACTCGAAGTGGATCGCCTGCATTTCGCGGCGTGCCTCCCTGCGGAGTGGAAGGAGTTCAAGCTGCGCTACCGCTATCGCGAAACCTACTATCACATCACGGTGCTGCGACCGGATGTGGAACGTGACGAGGAGATCGCTGCGGCGAGCGTAACGATTGATGGCGTAACACAGGATGATACGTTCATTGTTCTTGTCGACGATCGTCGGGAACACCGGGTCGAAGTGCGGGTTGCCAGCCGGGATCCCGTTACGGCAATGCGTATAGGCGCTTGAACACGCTTGAAGGCGAAGCGCCGCGGAAATGCGCGCGCTCGTCATACGCGAACTCGAGCGAATCGACTTGCCTTTCCCCTAGCTGCTCAGGCAATTCTCTTATAATCGACGCTACGGGCCGCTTGTACAAAGCCAAATTGAGACGGATGCACCATGGAGATCTCAAGTCGCCAGTTTGTTGACGTCGTCGTGGCCGCGCCCGTTGGTCGCATCGATCACTACAGCGCCGGACGACTCGAGACGGCGCTGATTCCGCTATTGGAGCGATCCGCCATCAACAAGAGGGCGGTGGTGCTTGATTTCGCGGGCGTTGAATACATCAGCAGCGTTGGGTTACGCGTTTTGATGGTCGCGGCGAAGCAGATGCGCGCACATGACGCGAAAATCGCGGTTGCAGGCTTGCAACCGGTTGTCGCGGAAATATTCGCGATCAGCCGGTTTGATCGCGTCCTCGACGTGTATCCATCGGTTCGGAACGCGCTCGAAAAACTTTCGGCTCCGGCCCTCGAAGCTTTCAACGCGGCGTAAAGAGCCTTGAGGCGACATGAAGCGAATCCGCTTCTGGGGTACCCGTGGATCGCTGCCGGTCGCTCTTACTGCAGCGATGGTACGTCGGAAACTGATGACCGCGTTGCGCGGCGCATCGGGGCGCGCGTTCGCGTCGGACGCAGCGATCGATGCATACATCGACGGGCTGGGCTTCCCCGTTGCCGCAACATACGGCGGGCATACATCATGCGTCGAAATCGAGACCGGCGGCCCCGAATACGTACTCTGTGATCTGGGAAGCGGCGTGCGTCCGTTCGGGCAGGCTGCAATCGCGCGCCACGGTCCGGGATCGCCGCAGACCTATCACATCTTTATGTCCCACGTGCATTGGGACCATATCATGGGGCTGCCATTCTTCACGCCAGCCTATATTCCGGGCAACCGCGTCCGCATCTACGGGAGCCACGCGCGGCTGGAAGCCGCATTGCGGCGCCAGCAGAACGAGCCGTCGTTCCCGGTCGATTTTTCCGTGCTCCGCGCGGATATCGAGTTCGTGCACCTGAAACCGGGCGAACCTTACGCCGTCGCCGGCATGACGGTAACGACCAAACTGCAGCAACATACTGGTGATTCCTACGGTTATCGCTTCGAATCGAACGGGCGGGCCGTTGTCTATTCGACGGACTCGGAACACAAGCTCGCGCATCCGCTGGAAACCGAAGGCTTTGTGAAGTTCTTCAGGAACGCCGATCTCGTGATCTTCGATGCCATGTATTCGCTCGCCGATGCAATCTCGATCAAGGCGGACTGGGGGCATTCGAGCAATATCGTCGGCGTGGAATTGTGTCAAATGGCCGGCGTTCGGCATCTCTGCCTGTTCCACCATGAACCCGCATTCGACGACGAAGCGATCGAAAGGGTGCTGGCGGACACGCGGCGTCTCGAGGAAATCACACGGACCGGCGAACCGCTGCGGGTGACGGCAGCCTACGACGGAATGGAAATCGAGCTTTGAACCTTCCCGCGGCGGCCGCGCCGGTTGCACGCCGGCCGATCTATGTCCGCGCCGCGGGAGCTGCCGTCCTCAGTGCGCTCGCCGCTCTGACCTGGCTGGGAGCGCCGTGGACTGGGCGGCTGCAGGCTGCGTGGTTCGATGCTTACCAGGCTCTGACGCCTCGACAAGTGGAATCCATGCCGGCCACGGTGGTCGAGATCGATCAGAAGAGCCTCGCGGCGCTGGGCCAGTGGCCCTGGCCGCGCACGCTGCTGGCACAACTGGTGGACGCTGTTGCGCGAGAGCGGCCCGCGGCAATCGCGGTCGACATCCTGATGCCGGAAGCCGACGCGCTATCACCGGAACGTGTGCTGGCTCGCACCAAGCATCAAGACTCCGGCCTGGTCAGCGCGCTTCGCAGCCTACCCTCCAACGATACCGAGCTCGCCCGCGCCCTTGCCGCTGCACGCGCCATCCTTGTCATTGCAGGAAGCACCGAGCCGACCGGGATGCCGCTGCGCGCGGTGACGTTCAGCGTGCGCGATGCGGTCGCAGTCCAGGCAGCGCCGACTTCGATCGCGCCGAACATTGCTCGCTATGCCGGCGTGCACACGAGTATCGACGAGCTGGATCGCGCGGCCGCCGGACGGGGTCTCATCTCGGTCGAGCCCACGGGCGGCGTCATTCGGCGCGTTCCGCTGGTCGCCAGCATCGACGGCACTCTCGTACCGGCCCTGGCGATCGAGGTGCTGCGAATCGCGCTCCACGCGCCGTCGCTCCGCCTCCTGGTTTCGGGCCCCTCGGTGCGGGGAATCGCGATCGGGGAGTTCTTCGTCCCTGCCGAGGACGACGGCACCGTTCGCATCTACTTTTCGCCGCGCCATGCGGGCCGCTTCGTCTCGGCGGTCGACGTCCTCGACGGGAGGGTCGATCCCACGCGTCTGCAACAGAAGCTCGTGCTGATCGGAGTTACCGGGTTAGGGCTTGTCGAATACCAGAACACGCCGATCGGCGAACGCATGCCCGGGAGTGAAATCCACGCACAGCTACTGGAGAACCTGTATGACCAGACCTTGCTTCGTCGCCCGGCGTGGGCGCCGGCGCTCGAGGCGATAGCGTTGCTTGCGCTTGGAGCATTGCTCGTCTGGGGGACTCCGCGATGGAAGGCTCAGCACGCGGCGCTCCTCGCACTCGGCTGTATGGCACTGCCGGTAGCGCTGGCGTTCTTTGTCTATCGACAGCAGCGGCTGTTGTTCGATGCCGCAACACCAGCCTTGAGCCTGATGCTGCTTTTCGGCGTATTGCTCGTGCTGACCCTCGCCGAAGCCACGCGTCAGAAAAAGTCGCTCGAGCGCGTGGTGCAGATGCAGCGCGAGCAAGGCGCCCGCATGGCCGGTGAACTCGAAGCGGCAAGACGGATCCAGACCGCGACACTGCCGCGGGACGACCTTCTGCGCGGCGATCATCGCCTTGATCTTGCCGCGACGATGATTCCGGCGCGCGAAGTCGGCGGCGATCTGTACGATTTCTTCCGCCTGGATGAGCGCCGTCTGTTTTTTCTGGTGGGGGATGTCGCCGGCAAGGGCCTGTCGGCGAGCATCTTCATGGCGGTCAGCAAGGCGTTGTACAAGAGTACGATGCTCAGAGCGCGGCATGCGGACATCGGCACAATCATGTCCGAGGCGAACGCCGAAGTCTCGCGCGACAATCCGGAGATGCTGTTCGTGACCGCCTTCGCGGGAATCCTTGATCTCGAAACCGGCGAACTCGCCTATTCCAACGCAGGACACGAAAACCCTTACCTGACGCACCCTACGGACGGCACGCTTCGACGCATCGAGGACGGCGGTGGGCCGCCGCTGTGTTCGGTAAGCGACTTCGTCTATCGGGGAGGGCAGTGTCAGTTGCGGCCCGGCGAATTGCTTTGCTTGATTTCCGATGGCGTGACCGAAGCGCAGAACCTGAACCGGGATTTTTACGGCAACTCGCGCGTGCAACACATCTTGCTCGGGTTCGTGAGCAGGGCAGCAACGGCACGTGCCGTTGTCGAGGCCTTGCGCTCGGATGTGGAAGTATTCGCCGCCGGCGCGGAGCCGGCGGACGACGTCACGATCCTGGCGCTGCGCTGGATCGGCGTTCAGGTTAGCGGCTGAGTTAGCGAACCGAACTGCTCAAAGCTGAGCTTTGACGCGTCTCGAGGGCGATGTCACCGGCTGGTCCGTGCCATATCAGCGCACGATGATTTCAACCCGTCGATTGCGAGGTTCCGAAACGCCGTCCGCGGTCGGCACGATCAGCTCTCGTTTGCCGCGCCCAACGGCCGCGATGTTCTCAACCGCGATGCCACGGCCGATCAGCGCGGCTCGAACAGTCTCTGCGCGCTGGCGGGAAAGCGCATCGTTGACCTGATCATTCCCCACCGAATCGGTATGGCCGATGACCAGCACGTCCGGCACTGGGCGCTTCGCGATCTCGGCGAAGACGCCGTCGACTACTTGCTTGGATTCGTCGGTAAATTCATCCTTTCCCTCGATGAAGTAAAGGGTGAACTGAGCCGGGCGAATCGGTTGCGCGGCGAGCGCCGCGCCAAAGACGGCCTCGACTTCCTGCGGGGTCGATGTGTACGCCTGAGGCCCGAATGGCGTTTGCCTGGAAGCGGCATATGGCTGGTTGAGTAAGATCTGTTTGTCACCCTGCTTGACGACGACCGCGGATTCACGCCCATCCTTTTCCGGGAGCAGCACGACCGTGCTGCAGGCACTCAAACAGATCGCCAGTACAGCGATCGCCGGCCCGCGTTTAAACCGCCGGACGGAACTAGTCATTGGCGCTGACCACGAATTCGGTACCGCGCACGCCAAGAATGGCCGAGGGCGTACGCACCGTCATCGCTTCCGGTTTCTGCTTCGCGATGCGTCCCGAGATCACCGCGAGCGAGCCCTTTTTCAGCTGTGCGTCGAATTGACCTTGATTGGTGGTCGCATCAAAATCGTAGCGATCCAGTGACAAGATGCTGTTCGGGCCAGCGGAGAGCAGCGAGTTGTCGGTCATTGTGATACCGACCGAGCCATCGGGGCCGGTCTTGAGAATATCGGCGGGCTCCAGCCGCGTGCCCACGTTGCCCGGCAGTACCTGGCCGTGGCGTTCGATCGACACCTGGCCCTTAGACACCTTGATCTGGCCGATCTCGACTGCGGTGGCGGATGCGGCAAGTCCCACGGTGAGCGCCATCATCAGTAGCCGGGGAAGACGTGAAGACAAGTCTGGCATAGCAGGCGCGAATGTGAGCTGCGAAGGAGGCGGCCGTAGGTAGAATACGGGCTCGTCAAGTCACTTCTGGCGCGACGGTTGTCGAGCGAGCACAGGTCAAGTTTATACCCATCGCGGAATCTCGTTCATGACTGCCCCTAAAGCTCGCGTTTTCGAGGCAAGGATGCGGGCGCTGCCCGAAACCGCCGCCTACATCGAAGACTTCTGCAATCGCCACGGAATAGGTCGCAGCGATGCCCTGCGCCTCACTCTGATTATCGAGGAGCTGATCACCAACACGATAGAGCATGGCTACCGGGGTGAAAGTAAAGCGCCGATTCACATCACGTTGTCTGCGGGCGTGGATGCCGTTGCACTGCTCTACGAAGACGCTGCACCACGGTACGATCCGCTTTCCCGCTTCTCCGAACCTCCGCCCAATCTCGCCGCCTCGGTTGACTCGCGGCCGATCGGTAAGCTGGGGATTCATCTGATCCGTCAGCTCACCGAAGACGCGCGCTACGTTCATGAAGATGGGCGCAACCGACTCTGGCTTCGACTGCGCCGCGGGAGCTAGAGCGCGGTGCATCGGCTTTGCAATTGCGCGGCAAGCTCTTTGCGGCACACAAGGCAACCGGTATAGACTGGCCTCTACCGCAAGCTCAAACGGAAACCGCGCTTTATGCTCGTTCGCTTCTGGGGGACTCGTGGCTCGATCGCCAAGCCAGGTCTCGGCACCGTGCGGTATGGGGGAAATACCTCGTGCGTCGAGCTGCGATCGTCGAGCGGAACTCTCGTGGTACTCGATTGCGGCACCGGAGCCCATGGCCTCGGCCAAGCGTTGGTCAAAAGCGGACCCTCACCGCTTAACGGCCACATCCTGATAGGCCACACGCATTGGGATCACATTCAGGGCTTCCCCTTTTTTGCACCGCTCTTCATTCCTGGCAACGAGTGGCACGTCTATGGTCCGCGCGGTGTCGGCTCTTCGCTGCGCGAGTCGTTGTCCGGGCAGATGCAGTCCTCGTATTTCCCGATCACCCTCAAGGAACTGGGCGCCACGCTGCACTACCATGACCTGGTCGAGGGGACGCTGGAGATCGGCGACATCCACGTCACGACACAATATCTGCATCATCCGGCCCTGACGCTCGGTTATCGACTGGAAGCCGACGGCGTGACCGTCGTCTATTCGACGGACCACGAGCCGCACTCGATGCCTCGCGTCACCGG
>Ga0184638_1000482_pt1 | contig 11158 bp, 8 predicted proteins | sample PLM31_50_b2_FD_133141 | JGI IMG/M metagenome (GOLD analysis project Ga0184638, IMG submission 133141) | Groundwater sediment microbial communities from an aquifer in East River, Colorado, USA - PLM3-1_50_b2 | ecosystem: Environmental > Terrestrial > Soil > Riparian zone | place: USA: East River... | reverse complement strand
GCCGACACGGACCGGGATCCTGGACATCCTGCCCGAAGGGTATGGTTTCCTGCGTACCAGCGGATACCTCCCAGGCAACGAGGACATTTACGCGTCACTCTCACAGATCCGGCGGTTCGGCCTGCGACGCGGGGACCAGATCACGGGCAAGGTTCGCCAGCCGCGTGACAGCGAGAAGTATCCGGCGCTGCTCCAGATCGAGACGGTGGCTGGTGTGGATCCGGAAACCGCCCGGCAGCGGCCGGACTTCGACAAGCTGACCCCCCTGTTTCCTGAGGAGCGCTACCGGCTGGAGCACGATCCCAAGGGCGTCACCGAACGTATCATCGACTTGATCGCGCCGGTCGGGAAGGGCCAGCGCGGGATGGTCGTGTCGCCGCCAAAGGCGGGGAAGACCACGGTCCTCAAGCAGATCGCAGGAGGCATCCTCGAGGCCGACCCCGAATCGCACGTCATCGTCCTACTTGTTGACGAGCGACCCGAGGAGGTCACCGACTGGCAGAGGACCGTCAGGGCGGCCGAGGTCGTGTACTCCACGTTCGACAAGCCGGCCGACCAGCACACCCAAGTGACAGAGCTTGTGCTCGAGCGGGCCAAGCGGCTGGTCGAACAGGGTATGAACGTTGTGATCCTCCTCGACTCCATCACCCGGCTGGCCCGGGCGTACAACCTGGCGGCGCCCGCGTCCGGCCGGATCCTCTCCGGAGGCGTCGACTCCACGGCGCTGTATCCGCCGAAGCGGTTCTTCGGGGCCGCCAGGAATCTGGAGGAGGGTGGTTCGCTAACGATCATCGCGAGCGCATTGGTTGAGACCGGTTCGCGGATGGACGAGGTCATCTTCGAGGAGTTCAAGGGGACCGGAAACTGGGAGATCCGGCTCGACCGGACGCTGTCCGAGAAGAGGATCTTCCCCGCCCTCAACATCGAAGCCTCGGGGACGCGCAAGGAGGAGCGCCTCATGCCGACCGAGGAGCTGGCGCTCGTGTGGCGCCTGCGCCGGGTGCTCCACGCGCTGGAGCCCGCGGCAGCCCTGGAGCTGCTCATCGACAAGATCAGGGTCACCAAATCGAATGAGCAGTTCCTCCGAGAGATCTCCAAGGCCCCGGTCACCGAGTAGGGGGGAGCCATGGCCGGCTGGGGCGACGATCCCGTGATGGCAGAGTTGCAGCAGGCACTGGCGGACGGCTGGAAGCCAGTGAAGGTCAGCGACGAACACGACAGCACCGGGACGTCGTTCGACGTCGTGACGGTCGAAAAAGACGGTTCTGAGAAGGACTTCCGGAGCGACCACCTCGCCTTCCACCGATATGTGGAAGGTTTGATGGAGGACCATGGTTTGTCATACTCATAGGCTCTGCCGTCAGCAGGGACATTTGAGAGGATCAAGATGAAGCAAGGCATACATCCCGAATACGTGTCGGCGACGGTTCGCTGCTCATGCGGCAACACCTTCGCCACCAGGTCGACCAAGGCGGACATCCACGTCGAGATCTGCTCGGCCTGCCACCCGTTCTACACCGGCAAACAGAAGCTGGTCGACGCCGGCGGGCGCGTCGAGCGCTTCCAGCGCCGATACGGCCAGCGATCCGGGCCGACCGGCTAGCCCCCGGCCTGTGCCCGCTCCGGACCATTTCTACGGGGGACAAGCTGTCCTCGAAGGCGTGATGATGCGGGGACGCGACCACTGGGCGATCGCCGTCCGTCGGCCCGACGGCCAGCTTCATTTGGAGTCGCACGAGATCAGGTCGATCGCGAAGCGGTATCCGATCCTGGGCAAGCCGGGGCTACGGGGCGTCCTGGCGCTCGGTCAGGCACTCTCGATCGGAGTACGGGCGCTGACGATCTCGGCGAACCAGTCGGCGGAGGATGATCGGAAACTCACCCGTGGCCAGATGGCCGCTTCGATGATCCTCGCGTTCGTCCTTTTCACCGCGGTGTTCGTGGTGGGCCCATACATAGGTTTCCGGGCGTTCCGCCGCGAGGTCCCTTCCTCCATCGTTCGGAACATCCTGGAGGGTGTCCTTCGAGTGGGTCTCTTCCTCGCGTATCTGGCGCTGATCGGACGCATGAAGGAGATACGGCGAGTGTTCGAGTACCACGGCGCGGAGCACAAGACGATCGCCGCATTCGAGCACGACGAGTCCCTGGAGCCGACAGCGGTCGACCGCTACTCGACCCTTCACGTCCGCTGCGGAACGAACTTCCTGTTGATCGTCATGGTGCTGACGATCCTGGTTTACGCACTGTTCAACGCCCGCGGCCTCGCGGCAGGGATCCTTCTCCGAATCGTGGCAATACCCGTCATCGCAGGTATCTCCTACGAGGTGCTCCGGCTGGGAGCGCGCCACCCGGGAGCCCGAGTGATGAAGGTGCTGATGGCACCCGGCTTGTGGCTCCAGAAGATCACCACTCGTCCCCCTCACCACGACCAGATCGAGGTGGCTATTGCCTCGTTCCAGGAGGTCCTGCGGGCCGAGAAGCAGCTTCCGGCCACCGGCTGATCGACGTTCCTTGAATTGGCGCCCGCCCGGGCTACAGTAGGGCGACCGCCCAGTTCGCCGAAGGAGACCGGGATCGGAGTCAAGGCCGAACACGAGGTCCGAGAGCTCCGTTCGACGGACATCGCCAGCCGACGCTTCACGCCCACCCGACGCGGCTACGACCCGAATGAGGTGCAAGGCTTCCTCCGTCTGATCGCGGAGCAAGTGGGACGGCTCGAGGCCGAGATCGAGTGGCTGCGTGCCAGGAGCGAGCAGCTGGAGCACAGGGGATCCGCCGCCCAGGAGGCCACTTACAAACGGCTCTCGCGAGTCTTCATGGACACCGTGCGCCGAGCCGACCAGGCGGCGACGCGCGTGAAGATAGCGGCCGAGGAAGAGGCCAAGGTCCGCGTGGATGCTGCCCGGGAGGAGGCCGCCCGCACGGTCATCGCCGGGCAGGAGGAGGCGGACCGGATCCTGTCGGCGGCGCACGACGAAGCGGCGTGGCTGACCGAGCAGGCGAAGGAGGCCGTCGCCCGCGCACGGCGGATGGCGGCCGGCGTCCACCCATCGATGCCTCGAATGGATCACCAACCGCCCGCCATGGCCCCGGTCGGATACTCAGAGCCAGAACTCGAGGAGTTCGATCTGCAATTCGACGCAAGTCTGTTCGACCTCCCCTGAAAGGTAGGCACAGCGAGGCGAATCGCCGAACGGGCTACTGCACCCAGAGCTGCGAGATCAGGAGGCCGAACAACGGGTGGTGTTGGTAGTTCCCCACCCGCGCTGACAGGAAGTCGATCCCCTGGCTGTTGAACAGTGGAACGATCGCCGCCGCGTCAACCAGGGCCCGGTCGATCTCGGCCCACAGCGCTCCGGCGGCGGATTGATCGCTCACCTGCAGCTCGAGGGCCTGCGAGACCTTCGCGTCGATGGCCGGGTCGCAGAACTGGCTGAGGTTGAGGTTGGCCCCGCTGTTCGGCACGAACGCCGCGCAGCTCAGGAGGACGTCCACGAACTGTGAGGCCGCCGGGTAGTCGGCGCCCCACTGGAGGCCGCCGACCTGCACGTCGCTTCGCGAGTCGAAGATGGACCCCGAATAGTCGGGGACCCCCTCGGGCGGGGTCTCGGGATTCAGCGAGACCCGGTACCCCAGGTCCTCGAGCAGGGACACCAGGTAGGGCCTGCCCTCCTCGGGCCAGAATGGCGGATAGGCCAGCGTGATGCTCATCCCCTCGGTCCCCGACTCACGGACCAGTTGCCTCGCGGTGTCCAGGTCGGGGGCCGTCCATTCCCCGTCGGGCGATGGGCTGAGCGTGTAAGGACAGTAAGGCTGGTAGCCCTGGAAGTTCGGGGGGAGGACCTGGCAGGTCGGGCGGACGGCGAGCGTGCCCCCGAAGATCCGCGCCATCTCGTCCCGGTCGATGGCGAAGTTGAGGGCCTGCCGCACACGGACGTCGTCGAACGGCGGCCGGCTAGTCCGCATGAACAGGTAGTGGAGCCGGGAAAGGGCGTAGAGATGGACCTGGTTCGGGTATCGGGTCGCTAGCTCCTGCGGCGGCTCCGGCGGCACGAAGTGCAGATAGGAGTCCGCCTTCCCCTGCTCCACCCAACCGATCAGCTCAGCCGGATCCTCCCCGATCTCCAATGAGATCCGGTCCGGGTACCCGTCGGGCTTCGCCGTGTGCGACCACTCGACGAAGTGGGGGTTGCGAACCAGCTCGATCCGCTCCGCCGTCACCGTCTCGAACATGTACGGCCCGGTGGCTGGGACCGTACGAACGCTGTCCTCCGTGGACAGGGGAGTTCCTGTCGGAACGATGCTCCCGAGAGGGAGCGCGAGCTTGAGAAGGAACTCGGGATCCGGCTCGGTGAGATGGAAGGTGACCGTCCCGCCGGCATCGTCGGTGACGATCCCGTCGGAGAGATCACAGTCACTCGGGTCCGACAGGCACGCCTCGGCCCCGACGATCCCATTGAAGAACGGCAGGGTCTGTCCGCTCTCGAAGAACCGCTCGAACGTGGACCTCATGTCCGTCGCCGTGAGCTCGGCTCCGGACGAATATCGGATCCCGGTGCGGAGTTGGAACGTGTACGTTCGCCCTCCGTCGGTGGGCTCCGGCACGGAGATCGCCAGGTTCGGGACGATCGTCGTCGCGGCCGGACCCCCCGTCTGCCTGAGCCCGACCAGGCCATCGTTGGTGATGTTCAGCAAGGCCCACGACACCGGGTCGAATCCGATCGCCGGGTCCAGGACCGGGGGCTGGCCGGCCACCAGCGTCAGGGTCCCGCCGCGGTGGACGCTCGCCGCCGCCCTGGTCGTCACCCACAGCTCGTCGTCGCCCACGATGGCCAGGCCGCTCGGAGCGTTTCCGACCTCGATGGTGTCGACGACAGCGTTCGAGTCGGGATCTATCCGCACGACCGAGCCTTCCACACCGTTCGCGACCCACGCCGAGCCTTGGCCGATCGCCACGGCCACAGGACCCTGTCCCACGGGGATGGTCGCCCCGACTGCGCCGGTCGTGGCGTCGATGTGCGAGACGGTGCCGTCGGGCTCGTTGGCTACCCACACGTCGTCCTCGGCTACAACGACCGAAGTTGGACCGTTCCCGACGTGCACGGCTCCGAGGAGCGTCGCGGACCGGGCATCGAGGCGCGAGACGGTGCCGGTCGTGCTGTTGGTGACCCAGAGATTGGCGGCGGCGGCGATCGTCGTGGGGTTCGCGCCCGCGTTGACGCGGGCGGTGACCGCGCTCGAGTCCGGGTCGATCCGGGCGAGGGTCCCGTCGAGGAGGTTCGTCACCCACACGGAGCCCTGCCCCACCGCGATGCCGGCCGGCCCGTTGCCCGTCTCGATGGTGGCGACCACCCCGTCGGTGTCGGGGCTGATCCGCATCACCGTGCCGTCCCCGCTGTTGGCGACCCACACGGCGTCGTCGCTGACGGCGATGGCCACGGGGTCGGTGCCGACTTCGATCGAATCGACAACGGCCCGGGTCTCCGGGTCGATCCGTGAAACGGTGCCGGCTTCCTCGTTGGCCACCCAGACGGCGCCGTGCCCGAAAGCGACGGCCCCGGGGCGGGAACCCACCTTCACCTGCGCGACGATGCGCGTCGAATGGAGGTCGATAATCCCGACCGAGTCGGTGTCGATGCCGGGGAGGCCGGGCGGGGTGGTGTCCCGGTCGACGAGGAGCGGGATCCCGGCGGCGACGAGGAGGAGGGCCAGCCCGGCGACGAGGCCGCGGCGCGAGCGCAGACCGTGGGGGAAGAGCTTGCGGGCGAGGGTCGGTGGCGGGGTAGAGGTGGTCGGCTTCGGTTTCGGCGGGGCCAGGACGGTGGCGAACAGGGTGGCCGGGTCCTCGCGATCCTCGGGGATAACCCTGACGACATGAACGGGCTCGTCGAGGTTCTTGAGGTGCACGGCCCCGCGCTCGACGTAGCGGAGGCCCTCGATCTTCCGGGCCAGGTGGACGACCTCGCGGGACGCCAAGACCTCGCCGGGCCCGGCCTGGCCGCACAGCCTGGCGGCCAGGTTGAGCGCCCCGCCCCGGTAGCCGCCCTCGACGGCGACGGCCTCGCCCGCGTCCAGGCCGATGCCGACGGGGAGGGGGAGGGAGGGGTCGGCGATGGTCTCGTCGGCGAAGCGGGTCTGCAGATCCGTCGCGGATCGTAGGGCCTGGCGCGGCGAAGCGAATACGGCCAGGGCCTCGTCGCCGCGGAGCTCGATGAGCGAGCCACCCCGGGCTTCGATGCCCTCGCGGGCGACTTGGGCGAACCTGGCCGCGAGCTTGGCGGCCGCCTCGTCCCCTCGCTCCTGCGTGAAGAGGGTGTAGCCGCGAACGTCGGCGATCAGGAAGGTCCGGATCTCGGCAGGCGCCTCGGATTGATCCACGGGAGGAGTATGGCTGGTCATCCGTATGGGCGAGGCGATAATGGCCTTGCCATGCGAGCGAGACTTGATGAGATCGAGGAGAGATACGAAGAACTGACCCGGGAGCTGTCGAAGCCCGAGGTCGCGTCCGATCCTGCCCGACTCCGGGACCTGGGCAAGAAGCACTCGGAGCTCCACGAGATCGTGTCCGCCTACCGTTCTTACCGGGACGCCACTTCCCAGGCCGAGGAGGCTCGACTATTGGCCAGGGGGGAGAAGGACTCGGAGATGGCGGTCTTCCTGAGAGGCGAGCAGGCGGAGGCTGAACGCCGGGCCGCTGAGCTCGAGGAACGACTACAGGCGATGCTGCTGCCCAAGGATCCGAACGAGGAGAGGAATGTGGTCCTCGAGATCCGGGCTGGCACGGGAGGGCAGGAGGCCGCTCTCTTCGCGGCGGACCTGCTCGAGATGTATCAGCGATACGCGGAGCGCCACAGATGGAAGACCGAGGTTCTGTCCTCCAGCCCGTCGGACCTCAGCGGCTTCAAAGAAGTAGTTCTGGAGGTTCGGGGCAAGGGCGCGTATGCCCGCCTGAAACACGAGTCGGGAGTCCACCGAGTTCAACGCATTCCCGTGACCGAGTCGGGGGGCCGGATCCATACGTCGACCGCGACCGTAGCGGTGATGGCCGAGGCGGAAGAGGTGGATGTCCAGATCAATCCCAACGACCTGGAGATCGACGTGTTCCGTTCGAGCGGGCCTGGCGGCCAGAGCGTGAACACCACCGACTCCGCCGTGAGGATCACCCACAAGCCCACCGGAATCGCGATCGCTGTGCAGGAGGAGCGTTCGCAACGACAGAACAAGGAAAAGGCCATGCGCTACCTTCGGGCCAGGTTGCTGAAGATGGCGCAGGATGAGCAGCAGCGCGAAGAGGCTGCCGCGCGCAAGGCGCAGGTCGGCACCGGCGAGCGTTCTGAGAAGATCCGGACCTACAACTTCCCCCAGAATCGAGTGACCGACCATAGGGTCGAGGGACTCTCCGTGCATAACCTCCCGGCGGTCATGGGTGGAGACTTGGACACTTTCGTGAACGCGTTACGCGAGCAGGAGCGTCGGGAGCAGCTGGCGTTGTCGGCTCGATGATGCGTCCTTCCGAAATCGTCCGTCGCTCGGCCCAGTACCTCGAAAGGCATGGGGTTCAGAGCCCACGGGAGACGGCCGAGTCTCTCCTGATGCAGGTCATAGGAACCGACCGGGCGGGGCTCTACGCCCGGGCGGATGGACTGGATCTTCGAACCGCACGCGCCTACGGCCGGGCGCTCTGCCAGCGCTGCAAGGGGATCCCCTTGCAATACCTCACTGGCGAGCAGCAGTTCCTCGACCTCCTCCTCACCGTCGTGCCGGGTGTGTTCGTCCCCCGGCCCGAGACGGAAGGCCTCGCGCTTGCCGCGATCGAGGTCTTGGACGGTGTGGAAACCCCGATCGCCGTGGACGTGGGCACGGGGACCGGCGCGATAGCCATGGCGATCAAGAGCCGGCGGCCCGACGCGCGGGTCCTGGCCACCGATATCTCCGAGGCGGCACTCGAGCTGGCGGCATCGAACGCCGCTCGGCTGGGATTGGAGGTCGAGGTCCTAACGGGCGATCTGCTCGACCCGGTCCCATCGGAGCTTCGGGGGAAGCTGGACGTCATTGTGAGCAATCCGCCCTACGTGTCGGCGGAGGAGTACGAGTCGCTCCCGGCCGAGGTGAGGGCCGAACCTCATGAGGCGCTGGTGGGGGGCACCGAGTTCCACTCCCGCCTGGCCGAGGCGGCCTGCGGATGGCTCTGCCCGGGGGGCTGGCTTCTCGTCGAGATCGGCGCCGAGCAGGGCGCGGAGGTCAGAGCGTACTTCGACCGTGGCTTCTCGGCCGCGGAGGTCCTGCCCGATCTGGCGGGAAGAGACCGGGTCGTCCGAGGGCGCCTGGCGGGATGAGCGACATTTACGAGATAGATCCCTACAGCCCGGACCTATCCGTCCGCGCCGCCCTGGAACGCGCCACGGCGGCCCTGGCCGAAGGTCACCTGGTCGTCCTTCCCACGGAAACGGTCTATGGGATCGCGGGTCGGCCAGACCAGCCCGAAGCTACGCGAATGATCTTCGAGGCCAAGGGACGTCCCTCGGAGCTCAGCCTTCCGGTGCTGGCCGCGAGCACTCAGATGGCGTGGGAAGTCGCCTCTCCAACACGAACCGCGGAGCGCCTCGCCGAGGCCTTCTGGCCGGGACCGCTGACCATGGTGCTGACCAGAGCCGACCTGTCCCGATCCTGGTGGCTGGGGGAGCGGGCGGGATCTATCGGCGTCCGAGTGCCCGACCACCCGCTGGCGAAGGCTCTAATGGAACGAGTAGGCCCGCTCGCGGTTACCAGCGCGAACATGTCCGGCCGCGCCCCGATCGACGCACCCGAAGAGATGGTTCGGACCCTGGGGGCTTCGGTGGATGTATTCCTTCTGGTTGCACCGGGGACCCGTCCGCCCGCGGGCGTGCCCTCGTCGGTCGTCGACCTGACCAGCGGGACTTTGCGGCTTCTTCGTCAAGGGGCCATCGGGGCCGACCGCCTGACCGAGACGGCTTCCGAACGTTAGACCAGTCTCACTGGGTAGACTTCCAACGTAGTGGCCAACATCCTTCTCGTCTGCACGGGCAACATCTGCCGCTCGCCCATGGCCCAGGGTCTGCTTCGGCACGTCCTTGCGGAGCGGGGGCTCGAAGACATAACCGTCGAATCCGCCGGGACCGCCGCGTGGGGCGACAGCGAGGCGACGCCCGAGGCCGTTGAGGCCCTCAGGGAGCTTGGCATTGACATCTCGGAGCATCAGGCCAGGCGGCTGAGCCGCTCCATGATCGACACAGCCGACCTGGTGCTGGGGTTGGCGGCCGAGCATCGGGAGGCGGTGCTGCGGATCTCGCCGGAGGCCATGTCCCGCACTTTCACCCTCAAGGAGCTTGTCGCCCTCTTGGAGGCCCGCCAGGTCGAGCGCACCGGCGACCCTATCCAGCGGCTTCGGGCAGGTGCTGCGGCTGGGTCTGAGGTGCGCGCGTCCCCCGACCAGCCCGTCCTCGCGGACGAGGACGTCGGGGACCCGCTTGGGCTCGGGCTGCACGCGTTCCAGGCTTCCGCCTGGGAGATAGAAGATCTCGTCCGGCGGTTGGTGACGTCTGTGTTCGGCCAGAAGGAAGGCTCATCCGGAGATCGGCCGGCGGCTTCGCGCGACTTCCCCGCGGACTGGGAGATGCTCAAGCGGGTCGATCCCGAGGTTGCGGGCGCCCTGGCGGCCGAGCTCCAGCGCGAGCGGACCACCCTTCGTTTGATCGCATCCGAGAACTACGTCAGCCCGGCAGTGCTCGCGGCGCTCGCATCGACGATGACGAACAAGTACGCAGAGGGGTATCCCGGTCGGCGCTACTACGGCGGGTGCCAGTTCGTGGACGAGACGGAGCAACTCGCCATCGATCGGGCAAAGGAGCTGTTCGGGGCGGACCACGCAAACGTCCAGCCACATGCGGGCGCCCAGGCGAACATGGCCGCCTACGGGGCGTTCCTTGAGCCGAGGGACCCCGACCAGAAGGTGCTCGGGATGGTGCTTGCCCACGGCGGCCACCTCACCCACGGGTCACCCGTCAACTTCTCTGGCAAGTGGTTCTCGTTCGTCGGGTACGAGGTGGAAAAAGACACGGAGACCATCGACATGGATCGGGTTCGCGAGCTTGCGATCCAGCACCGCCCGCGGATGATCCTGGCGGGCTTCACGGCGTATCCGCGGGTGATCGATTTCGCCGCGTTTCGGCAGATCGCAGACGACGTTGGAGCGATCTTCATGGTCGACGCCGCGCACTTCATCGGACTGGTCGCTGGCGGTGCCTACCCCAGCCCGATCCCCCACGCCGACGTCGTGACCTTCACCACCCACAAGACGCTGAGGGGCCCTCGGGGCGCGATTATCCTCTGCCGAGAGGAGCACGCCAAGGCCATCGACAAGGCGGTATTCCCCATGATGCAGGGCGGCCCGCTGGAGCACGTCATCGCGGCCAAGGCGGTCTGCCTGAGGGAGGCCATGGCGCCCGACTTCGGGGAGTACGCTCATCGAGTGGTTCGAACGGCACGTGCCCTGGCCCAGGGTCTGGCTGACGAGGGTCTGCGCCTCGTTTCCGGCGGGACGGACTCGCACCTGGCCCTCCTGGATCTCCAGCCGATCGGGATGACGGGAGCGGACGCCGAGCGAATCTGCGAGGACGTCGGCATAACGCTCAACAAGAACGCCATCCCCTTCGACGTGCTCCCGCCAGTGACCGCGTCGGGCATCAGGGTGGGGACTCCGGGACCCGCCACTCTCGGGATGGACGAGCCGGAGATGAAGGAGGTCTCGCGCATCATCGGAGAGGTCCTCCGCTCGCCGGACGACGAGGGTGTCAAGCCTCGGGCCCGCGGATCCGTGCGGGACATCATGGCGCGGTTCCCCGCGTACCCGGGCTAGGCGATGGGGCCTTACCTCAGCGTGTTCCTGGCCACCGCCGGGGCCGTGGTGGTGGCGACCCCGCTGGTCCGGCTGTTTTCCGTGAAGATCGGGGCGATCGATCGGCCCTCGGATCGAAAGGTCCACCCGAAGCCCACTCCCACTCTCGGAGGGATAGGCATCCTCATCGGAGTCGCGGTGGGGATCGGTGTCGCCTCGTTTACCAGCCCCTTCCACTCGCTCTTCAAGCAATCGCTCGAACTGCAAGGGACACTCATCGCGGCGGTCGTCATCACCGGGGTG
>Ga0184638_1000481_pt1 | contig 11163 bp, 7 predicted proteins | sample PLM31_50_b2_FD_133141 | JGI IMG/M metagenome (GOLD analysis project Ga0184638, IMG submission 133141) | Groundwater sediment microbial communities from an aquifer in East River, Colorado, USA - PLM3-1_50_b2 | ecosystem: Environmental > Terrestrial > Soil > Riparian zone | place: USA: East River... | reverse complement strand
CGGTACAGCCGAGACGCCACCGGAGACACCTCCGTGGGGACCTGCGTGTTGGCAACCGCAATGTCCCCATTGTGGCGTCTCTTCTATTCAGCCTTCCGCCCGGTCACCGCGTAACTCCTGTTAATTTAGGCCTCTCCACCTCGCCAGCGCGCTCATCTGCCTGAAGCGAACCATTCAAAGGTATGAAACACGCTCTATAATAAGCAGCCCGTTGCGCAAAACCGACGTCGCAGGAGCGGGGATGTCGGCATGGCCTCGGCAAAGTGCCGGAGTGTCTGGTTCTTGGATTTCTTGCGGGATCGTCGGCTGCGATCGGGTCGGGCTTGTTGCCGAGCGAATAGGCGCCCTATGGTGGAGTGGTGTTGAGCGAGCCGGAGGATCTCGACCGGGCCGAGCTCGAGGCCATCGTGAAGCGCCATTGGGGGCTTCGTGGCGCAACACTTGAGTACCTGCCGGTCGGATTCGGCAGCCACCACTGGACAGCAGAGGACTCCCGCGGCGCGCGGTGGTTCGTCAGCGTGGATGACCTGGAGGCAGGTTTCCAGGCTGGCCCCGACGCTGACGCGGCGTTCGCTGCGCTGGAGCGGGCGTTCCGTACCGCGGTCGCGCTCCGGGATGAGGCCAGGCTCGATTTTGTCGTCGCCCCGCTGTCCGATGACGAGGGTCTCGTCGTCCGCCGCGTCAGCGACCGTTACGCGGTGAGGTTGTCACCGCTTGTCGAGGGAGCGTCGAGCGCGGCGGGGTCGTATGAGTCGCCTGACGATCGTCGCCTGATGGGAGACGTCTTGGGCCGGCTCCACGCCGCGACCGCACAGATCTCCACCGATCTTCCCCGCAAAGAGGACTTCGCGCTCCCGTCCAGAGCGGCGCTGGTGGAAGCGCTCCACGATCTTGATCGACCCTGGTCGTCTGGGCCGTTCGGGGAGCCGGCGCGGCGGCTGCTGGAAGCCGGCGCTCACGACGTCGAACGAGACCTGCGGGAGTATGACGTGCTGGCCGCCCGCGTGCGTGAGCATTCGGACGCGTGGGTCGTCACCCACGGTGAGCCTCACCGCGCGAACGTCATCCGTGACCCGCTGGGTGGCGTCCACCTCGTGGACTGGGATACGACCTTGCTCGCTCCGCGTGAGCGCGACCTGCGAATGGTGCTCGACCGAGAGCTGACCGGGTGGGACGAGTACGTCGCCGTTGCCGGAGCCGCCTGCTTGCATCAGGAGGCGATCGAGCTGTACCTGCGCTGGTGGGACCTGGCGGAGATCGGCATCTACATCGAGGGCTTCCGTCACCCCCACCAGCGAACGGAAGACACCATCAAGTCCTGGGAGAGCCTGGCCGAGTATTGCCGAGGTTCTGACCGCGACGCGCGAAAGTGGGCTGACCAGTAGCGGTCGACTGCCCCGATCAGGGGTTTCGGCAACGTGCCGCGGTGTTGGCTTCATAGACTTGTGAGGCCAAGCAGTGGGAGGACGCGGGTGGCGTCGCGGGCGTTGCGGCGCAAGGCGGCGGCGATGTTGCGGTGCCCGCGGGCGTGCAGGATGCCGATGGCCAGGTTGCGCAGGCTGGCCATGGCTCGGGGGGCGGTGCCGGTGCGGACCTGGGAGGTGTCCTCGGCGAAGGTGGTGTCGCGGATGTGGTGCAGTGCCTCGATGCCCCAGTGGCCCCGGATCCAGTCGGCCAGGCGGGCGGGGCTTGCCTGGCCGGCGGTGAGGCTGGTGACCGCGTACACGGTCACGGTCCGCCACTTGTGGCCGGTCAGCGGCCGGACCCGGCGGGTGATGCGGATCGCCTGGGTGGCGTGGGGGAAGTCCAGGCCCGCGACGGTGGTGATCTGCAGGCGGCGGAGCTCAACTCGGCCGTGGCCCCGGTCGCGGGTGTGGTCAGCGATGGGGACCTGACGCCAGGGCAGGATCTTGAGTTGGTGGTGGAGCGCGGGCTGGTTGCCTTTGACGATGAGCAGGTAGGCGGCGTGCTTGTGGGTGACCAGCCAATCGGCGTGCTCTCGTTGGGTGTGGAGCGCATCGGCAGTGATCACGGTGGCGGCGAGGTCCAGGCCCTCCAGCAGCGGCCGGAACTGGGTGATCTCGTTGGTGGTGGCGTCCACCTGGGTCTGGCCCAGGACGCCGCGGCTGGTGTGGTCCATCACCGCCAGCAGGTGCACCGGCACGGCGCCGTGGTGGCCGCTGCCGCGTAGGGTCTTGCCGTCGACCGCGACCGTCCGGCGTGGCAGCCGGGTGGTTGCTGCCGGTGGCGGCCGAGTGGCCGGTGGGGGTGGCTGCTGGTCCGCCAGCCAGGCGCCGATGGCGCGGTCCAGCGCGTCGGGGTCGATGCGGGCCAGCACGCGGCGTACGGTCGCCTCGGCGGGTGGCCTGAAGGCGCCGGTCAACGGGTCGCGGCGGATCCCGAGTGCGGTCAGGACCTGGCCGGGTGCGTCGCTGGCCCACTCGCCGATGGCGGCCAGGGACTTTGCGCCGGCCAGTACCGCGCAGACCGCGACGCCGAGCACGCCGACCAGGGGATGGCGTCGGCCACGCCGCTGGCGGGGATCGGCGAGCTGGGCGAGGTAGCCGAGCAGGTCACGGCACTGGTGGGGTGCCATCGCGGCGGGCGGAGCCAGCCGCTGGGCAACCGCAGGAATGGGAGATGATGAGCAGGCAGGCACGGCGGTCCGGACTGGTCATAGGCTTGGATACCCACATGATCGCCGGGAGCCGTGCCTGCTCCACATCCACCCGGCCGACCAACCCGACCATCACCAACAAGACAAGCCCGCACTATGACGAGGCCCTGGGTCAGCGGTCGCCAGCTATCACCTCCCGCTCCTCGACCTGGACGCGTGAGCGGTCGGTGCGGTCGGTGCGGTCGGCCTGCCGGCGCTCGGTGCGGCCTTGGCGGTCGCTGGTGCGGCGGTGGGCGCGTTGGGCGCGGCGGGTGATCGCCCACACCCGGGCGGCTGGGCGCTTGCCGTAGGTTTCGCTGCCATCTCCACCACCACGTCGGCGCCCAAGGTGGCGTACTCCTCGGCGCGACGCACCCGCGCGGCCAGCTCCTCACTTGAGCGCGCCCGGGTGGGGAGGAGCTTGCGGTTGAGCGCCACAAAGGCCGCATCCAGCCGCCGGGTGGCCGCCGGCTGCCTGCTGGTTAGCGGTGGCGGCAGGCTTAGGCCGTGCCGCTGCCAGGCGTTGCGCAGCGCCCGGTCGGAGACGCCCAGTTCCTTGCGGGTCTGGTTGATGCCCACCTCGGCGGCGCGCCGCCACGCCTGCTCGGCCGCGTCACGGTCATCGTAGAACCGCGTGCGTCGCGGCCCACCCTGAAACACCTGGGGTTGCGGTAGGCCGTGGTGGTCGAACGCGCGGCGGAGCGCCTGCTTGGAGACGCCCAGCTCGCGGGCGGCCCGGTCGATGCTCTTCTCGTTGGCCAATGCCAGCGCCGCCTCGGCGGCGACCCGGTCGTGGACGAACCGGGTCCCCTCGGCGTACGAGGCGCGCCCGCGCAGGCGGACGCGTTCGCGGGCGGTGGTGCCGGCGAAGATGCCGGTGTGGTCGTCGCGGGCCTGCGGGCCGTGCACCGCCGCCTCCAGGCACGGCCCGCGGACCACGCAGCCGGCGCAGACCGCCTTGGCCGCCGCGGCCTGGGGGACCTGCCCCGTCTCCGGGAAGAACAGCTCCGGGTCGATATCCCGGCAGGCGGCATCCAGCCGCCAGTCCCGCTCCCCGTCGGCCCGCTCAGCTCGTGGTGGTGGGTTGGTGAGCTGCTGGTTGGTGGCGGCCAGCCGCTCCCCCAGCGGCGGCTGCGCGTGGCGGGTGCGGAGCTGCCAGGTGACGTGCCGCACGTAGCTGTCGGAGACGCCCAACTGCTGGGCGAGCTGGCTGGAGCTGAGCGGCCGGACCGTGGGGTCCTGCTGGTGGGCGTGCCAGAGCTGCTCGATGCGCTCCCCGGCGGTGGTCGGCCCGGCGCGCAGCTCGGCGAGCTGCTGGCTGATGACGCGTTGGTCGCCGCCGAGCTCCCGCGCGAGCTGGAGTGGACGGAGCCGCTGGCCGGCGCGGACCTCCCTGGTCCAGTAGTGGCGTTCCACCTCCACCGTCACCCGGTCGGGGTCGGCGGGGCGGCCGGTGACCGCGGCGTGCTGGTGGCCGCCGGCGGCATAGTGCGCCTGCAACCCCGCGAGCTGCCCTCGGGAGGGCTGGCCGTGGCTGACTGGCTGGGTGAGCACCTCCAGGCCCTGGTGGCTTTCGTGCTGGGCGCGCAGCCCGGTCAGCCACTGGCGGGCCACCGCCGGCGAGGTGCCGACCTCGGCCGCCAGCTCCTTGGGGTCAAGCCGCTGGTCGCCGTGCAGCTCCCGCCGCAGGTAGGCGTCGGCGATCCGGTCACGCACCAACCGCGCCCGCAGCTCCCCAAGCTCGGGGTCCCGGTCACGCTGGGCGCGCAGCAGCCGCAGCAGGTCGCGGGCGAACCCAGGCGCCACACTGACCTCGCGGGCCAACTCGGCCGGGTCGATGGGCTGGCCGGCGTCGACCTCGCGGGCCAGCCAGGTGTAGGCGATCCGCTCCCACGCCGGCCGCGGATCGGCCGGCGGCTCGGGGTCAGGCTGGTCGGCGGGGATGCCGGCGGGATGCACGTCGAGGGTCATCGCCGGCCTCCTTCCCGCTCCGGCCACACCACGCGCGCTGCGGCGGCCTGGCCCTGCTCACGCAACCGCTGGCGCTGCATCCGGGTGAAAGCCCGTTCGGTCTTACGGCCAAGGCGCCGCTGCGCCCGCGCCACCCGCCGCGCCGCGCGCTGCTCGGCGCGGTCCCGCCGGTGCTGCTCGCGCGGCTGGTAGAACGGCCGCAGGCGGATCGGGGTCGGGCGCAGGTGCCCGTACAGCAGCACCCCCTCCCCCGGCCGCAACCGGCGCAGGTCCTCCACCGGCAGCAGCGGCCGATAGGACGTGGACTCGTTGAGGGCGTGGCGGCCGTCAGAACCCATCGACCGGTTGCGCTCGGTCAGCGCCTGGTCGCCGATCAGCCGCGCCCCAAGCTCCAGCGCGGAGAGGTCGGCGAGGCCGGAGAGGAACAGCTTGGCGCGGTGGTTGTTGAGGATCGTCGAGGCCTTGGTCCCATAGCGGGCCTCAAGCTGCGACTTGTCGTGCCACACGGTGACGAGCTGGATGCCCTGGCCCCTGGCGGTGGTCGCCAGCACGTCCAGGTCCGACAGGGCGGCGCAGTTGCCGGCCTCATCCAGGAACAGCCCCAGCCGCGGGGAGAGCATGCCGTCGGGCGAAAGGGCGGCCTGCTCCTGGGCGGCGGCGACCACCTGCTGGGTGATCGTCTCGAACAAGGGACGCAACAGCCGCTGCTGATGCGCCGGCGCGTACAGGTAGATCGTGTTGTCACCCTCGAGGAAGCCGTCCAGGTCCAGGTCATGGCCGTCGGTCGACGCGCTCACCCGCTCGTTGCCGTAGACGGCCAAGACCTCCTCGGCGGTGGCATACAGCGAGTCCACCGCCCGGTCGGTGCGGTACTGCGAGGACTCCCACGCGTCCAGGGCCGCCGGCACGCCCGCCGCGTCGAGGATGGTCTTGATCTGGTCGTCCTCGCGGGAGTCCAGCCAGTGCAGGACGTCGGCCATCGACAGGCCCTTGGTGGCGGCGGCGAACAGCATGGGGGCGAGGAACTTGGTGCCCATGGTCTTCCAGAAGCGATGCTCGGGGCGTTGCTCCTCGGTGGGGGTCTGCTCGATGGCGTTGGCGAGCTGCACGGCGGTCTGCTGGGCGCCCGCCCAGGTCGTGCAGGAGGCGAGCGGGCTCCACTTGGCCGCCTTCACTCCCGACGCGCCGAGCGGGTCGATCACCAGCACCTGCCCCAGCCGGGCGCGGTGAGCGATGGTGGCCCGCAGCAGGTCCGGCTTCACGCTGGTGGCCAGCAGCGGCCCCGACCACTCCAGCACCCCAGGGATCACCAGCGCCGAGGTCTTGTAGCTACCGGTGGGGCCGAAGACCAGGACCGAATGGCAGTCCTCGGCCGCCAGTAGCCGCCCCAGCAGGCCGGGGGTGCGGCCCAGGATCACCCGGCCCGGCTCCGGCTCGTGGACGGCCAGCAGCCGCAGCTCGCGCCCGCCGGCCCAGACCGCGCCGGCATGCTTGGCCGGCCGTGGGTGGCCGGGGCGGTGGCCGGCGGCACGGCCGGGTAGGTGCCGCAGGACCGCGGCGGTCCCGCCCGACAGGCCGCCGACCAGCCCGGCGAGGCTGGCGTACATGCCGGCGGAGCCGGGCAGCGGGCCGCGCACGTCGGTGGGCCACGCTAGGGCGGGGTCGCTCCAGTGCTGCGGCAAGTTCCAGAGGACATGGGCGACGTCGGCTGGGGACATGTCGAGCCAGGTGTGCCCGAAGGCGAGGCCGGCGAGCTGGCCGCTGGCCCACACCAGCGCCCCGGCGCCGGCGGCGGCGCCGAGGCCGACGGCCAGGAGCTGGTCGCCAGGGCTGGTGAACGGCGGCGCGTCCGGTGGCCGATGCCCACCGGGCGGCAGCGGCGGCCAGGCGTCATGCCACATCCGGGCCACCTCCCCACGTCAGCGCGCCACGGAGGCGATAGGTGAAGGGACGAAACAGCAGCGCAGACGCGCTACCATCGGCATGCGTCATGGGGCCAACTCCTTGATGCATGGCCCGGGCCGGTGCTGCAGACACCGCCCGGGCTCTATCTACGCAGGGGTTTGCGCAGCGTCGGGCGCGGCATCGGCTGCGGTGTTCGCGTCGAGCTGAACGCCGAGCTTGTCTTCGATGGCTGTGACCGGGATGAGCCAGCGCCCGTCCAACTGCACTGCGCGGAGCGTCCCGCGCCTGATCAGATTGCGGACGCCGGACTCCGACATGCCGACCATCTCGGCCACCTCGCGGGGCCGGTAGGCCACTCGCTTGAGGGGCCTCTGCGTTGGCTTCTCGTGCAACTGGGGCCAACTCCTTCCCGGATCGCCGGGTGCTGCCGACACCACGGGACGACCTTGCCGACCTTGCCGTCTATGCCGAAGACAGTAAGTCGGCCGAAGGAGACCAACCCGTACAAAAGTACGGCCATAACAGGAGTACGGGTTGTGGAGGCCGTCCGGCCTCCGGGGCAGGTGGAAGGACGGTGGACGCGGGCGGGCTAGTGGTGGCCACTGCATCCAGTGGGCGGCCACGAGCCCAGCGTGCGGGGTGGTCTGGCCGCCACGCGACCCGGCGTGGTAGGACAAGCCAGTCAGCCAGGGCGCATGGGGATGCAGCGGGCGGGGCGGGCGTGGCCACAGCCAAAGACTTCTTCATCAGCTACACCGGCGCCGACGTCGCCTGGGCGGAGTGGGTCGCCCAGACCCTGGAGGACGCCGGCTACAAGACCATCCTGCAAGCCTGGGACTTCCGCCCCGGCGACAACTTCATCCAGCGGATGGACCAGGCGCTCACCGGCGCCGACCGGGTGGTTGCGCTGCTGTCGGCGGCCTACTTCGCCTCCGAGTACACCCGCGATGAGTGGACCGCCGCGCTGGTCCGCGCCCGCGGCGAGCGCGACCGGCTGCTGCCCGTGCGGATCGAAGTCTGCGAGCCGCCACCGCTGCTTGCCGATCGCGTCTACCTGGACTTGGTCGGCCTGGACGAGCAGGCGGCGACCGCGCGGCTGCTGGCCGGCGTGCAGCGCGGCCGAGCCAAGCGGAGGGTCGGCTTCCCGGATACGCGCGGCGCGGGCGGTGGGGTGTCGTTCCCGGGTCGCCGTCCGCAGATCTTCGAGGTGCCGCCGCGCATCCCGCACTTCACCGGCCGCGGTGACCTGCTGCAAGCCCTGCGCAAGCATCTGGTGGAGACGCAGGCGGGGGCGGTAGTACAGGCCGGTGCGGTCCATGGGCTGGGTGGGGTGGGCAAGACCCAGCTGGCGGTGGAGTACGCCCACCGGTATGCCGCCGACTATGACCTGGTCTGGTGGGTGCCGGCCGAGCAGCCCGCGACCATCTCCGGCCGGCTGGCCCAGCTCGGCCGCCGGCTTGGCCTGCCGGAGCTGCCGAGCCTGGAGGAGCAGCTCGGAGTCCTCTTCGACACCCTGGGCCAGCGGGACCGGTGGCTGCTGGTCTACGACAACGCCCAGCAGCCCGCCGACCTCGCGGGCCTGTGGCCGCCGGCTGGCGGCGGCCAGGTGCTGCTGACCTCCCGCAACCCCGCCTGGGGTGGGATGGCCACCCCTGTCGCCGTGGACGTGCTGCCTCGTGAGCAGGCGGTCGCCTTGCTCGCCCAGCGGACCGGCAGCAGCGACCAGGCGACCCTAGACGAGCTGGCCGGTGTGCTGGGGGACCTGCCGTTGGCGCTGGAGCAGGCCGCCGCCTACCTGGAGGAGACCGCCACCGCTCCAGCGGAGTACCTGGAGCTGCTGGGGGACCGCGCCAAGGAGTTGTTTGCGCTGGGCCGCCCGGCCGGCAGCGAGCAGACGATCGCCACCACCTGGACGGTCGCGCTTGACCGCATCAAGACCGAGCAGCCAGCGGCCCAGGACCTGCTGTGTCTGTGTGCGTTTCTTGCGCCTGACGACCTGCCCCGTGCGCTGCTGACCGAGCATCCCGAGGTGTTGCCCGAGCGGCTCGCGACCGCCGTCCGTGACCGGGTCGCCTTCCAGCAGGCCGTCGGTGCGCTGCGCCGCTATTCCCTGGTCACCACGACCGGGGACACGTTGCGGCTGCACCGGCTGGTCCAAGCCGTCACCCGCCATGCCCTTGCCACCGACGAGCGTCAGCCGTGGGCTACTGCCGCAGTCCGTCTGGTCTCAGCCGGCTTTCCCGTCGAAGCTCACAATCCTGATACCTGGTCAACCGCGGCGCGGCTGCTCCCCCACGCTCTCACCGTCACGGGTCATCCCGCAGTGCATACCACCGACCCGCAGGTAACGGTCAGCCTGCTCAACCGCGTGGGCGACTACCTGTGGGGACGCGCAGAGTATCGCCAGGCGATGCTGCTGTTGGAGCGTGCGCTGTCCACGGGAGAAGGTCGCCTGGGCCCCGATCACCCCGACACCGCCACCAGCCTCAATAACCTTGCTCTAGTCCTGTGGGCCCAGGGGGACCTCGACGGCGCCCGCGCCCTCCACGAACGCGCCCTTTCGATCCGCGAGACCTGCCTAGGCCCTGACCACCCCGACACCGCTACCAGCCTCAGCAACCTCGCCGTCGTCCTGCGCCTCCAGGGCGACCTCGGCCGTGCCCGCACCGAACTGGAGCGCGCCCTGGCCATCTACGAGGCCTGCCTGGGGCTCGACCACCCCGACACCGGCCTCAGCCTCAGCCGGCTTGCCAGCGTCCTGCGCGACCAGGGGGACCTCGACGGCGCCCGCGCCCTCCACGAACGCGCCCTTTCGATCCGCGAGGCCCGCCTGGGCGCCGACCACCCCGAGACCGCCTGGACCCTCAACAACCTTGCCGTCGTGCTGCACGCCCAGGGTGACCTCGACCACGCCCGCACTCTCCACGAACGCGCCCTAACGATTCGCGAGGTCCGCTTGGGAACAAACCACCCCGACACTGCTATGAGCCTCAGCCGGCTTGCCAGCGTCCTGCGCGACCAGGGCGACCTCGACAGCGCCCGCGCCCTCCACGAACGCGCCCTTTCGATCCGCGAGGCCCGCCTGGGCGCCGACCACCCCGAGACCGCCTGGACCCTCAACTACCTCGCCGTCGTGCTGCACGCCCAGGGTGACCTCGACCACGCCCGCACCCTGCTCGAGCGCGCCCTGGCCATCTCCGAGACCCGCATGGGCCCTGACCACCCCAACACCGCCACCAGCCTCCACAACCTTGCCGATGTCAGGCGCTCCCAGGGTGACCTCCGAGCCGCCCGCACCCTTTACGAGCGCGCCCTTCGCATCTACGAGTCCCGCCCGGGCGCCGACCACCCCGACACGGTGCAGAGCCGGAACAACCTTGCGGCGGTGAAGGCCGCCCTGGACGACCGGCAGTAGCGTCCGTGGCGCAGCCGCCATCTCAGCCGCGACACCGGGGGCACCTGCGCCGGCGACGTTCAGCCAGCGATGCGCTCGCGGCCTGCGCGCTCATCGGTATCGACCGGGGAACCGGCGGTGGATCGGCTACGACGCGTCCTCGCGGATGATGCCGACCCGGGCCGCGAGCGGACGCAACTGCGGCGTGCTCGTGCGGTGCTCGCGCCTGAGCAGTTCGCGCAGCATCTCCTTGACGATCACCTGGTACCTGACCGCCTCGGGCGCGATCCGCTCGGCCTCCAGGAGCATGTTCACCGCGGCCGCGTCCTTGCGCTGCTGCGTGTAGCCGCGCGCCAGGTCGATGAATACCTGCGCGCGCCGACCAAGCAGGCCCGGCGAGAAGCGCGAGGGGTCGAGCGCCTCGCCCTTGCGCACAACCTCCCCGGCATCGCCAAGCTCAACCGCTGTCGAGACCTCGTGCAGCGCGACGTTGGTGGGACCGAACGCGGTCCAGAAGTCGTTGCGGTCCTGGCCGAGCCGGTCGGCGGTGGCCCTCGCCTCGCCGAGGAGCTGGCGCACCGCGACCTGGTCGTCCTGGCGGGCAGCGGCGATCAACGCGGTCAGGTGGAGTGCGCCCCATGCCGACAGGTGCTCCGGGGTGGCGGCGGTCGCCAGGCCGGGCTCCAGGGCTCGCGCTGCGGTCATCGCGACGCCGGTGGCCTGCTCGACCTGCCCGGCCCGGAGAAAGACGTGCCCAAGGTGGTAGGCGCTGGCCGCCAGCAGCAGGGGGAGCTCCGCCCATTGAGCGGCCGGGAGGGAACGCTCGGCAGCGATCCAGGCCAGTTCGGTCTCGCCCACCTTGGTCAGGATCTTCGCGGTGATGTGGTAGCTCTCCGCCAGGACACCAAAGGCGCCGCGCCGGTCGTCGCCGGTCAGCTCGCGCGCTGCGCGCTGGGCGTCGCCGATGAGCCGGGAACACAGCAGGCCCGCCTCTTCGTAGTGGGCCGCCTGGTAGAGACGGTTTGCCTGGTCGACGTTGCGCCGCAGGCTCGCCAGCTCCCGGACCGGGCCATCGCCTATGGCGACGCCGAATGCCGCGGGGATCACCTCGTAGTCAGTGACAGGAGTTACGCGGTGACCGGGCGGAAGGCTGAATAGAAGAGACGCCACAATGGGGACATTGCGGTTGCCAACACGCAGGTCCCCACGGAGGTGTCTCCGGTGGCGTCTCGGCTGT
>Ga0184638_1000480_pt1 | contig 11196 bp, 14 predicted proteins | sample PLM31_50_b2_FD_133141 | JGI IMG/M metagenome (GOLD analysis project Ga0184638, IMG submission 133141) | Groundwater sediment microbial communities from an aquifer in East River, Colorado, USA - PLM3-1_50_b2 | ecosystem: Environmental > Terrestrial > Soil > Riparian zone | place: USA: East River... | reverse complement strand
CGGACGTTCGGCCGGACGATGCGAGCCCTTGCGGAAGGGGGAGTGGTCACCCGGATCGAGGCCGAGCCCCACCTCTGAGGAGACCGGACCAGACCACGATGGCCGTCCTTCGTATCAGGAAGCTGGGTGACCCGGTCCTCCGGGAGAAGGCTCGCCCGGCGGAGCGGTTCGACGGATCGTTCCGCCGACTGGTGGACGACATGTTCGAGACGATGTACGCCGCGCCCGGCGTTGGCCTGGCGGCGCCGCAGGTGGGGGTGTCGCTACGCCTCTTCGTCTACGACGATGGCGAGGGGAACATGGGCGCCGTGGCAAACCCCGAGCTGTCGGACCTGGAGAGCGAGGAGAGCCGGGATGAGGGATGCCTGTCCATCCCCGGGCCCTTCTATCCCACGGTCCGATCCCTGCGGGCCACCGTGCGCGGGCTGGACGTGGAAGGGCGCCCCCTCGAGCTCAGGGGTGAGGGACTGGTGGCGCGGATCTTCCAACACGAGACCGACCACACGGATGGAGTCCTGTATATCGACCGGCTCCCCCCCGAGGGGCGGCGCGAGGTCATGCGCATGCTCAGGGAGCACGAGGTGAGGCAGCAGGAGGAGCGTTCGCCCACGCCCTGAACGGCCCGCCGTATCCTCGCCCGGTGTCCGAGCCTCGAGCCCTCCGCGTCGCCTTCCTGGGGAACGACCCATGGTCCGTCCCCTCGCTCGAGGGCCTGAGACGGTCGCGACACGACGTCGTGGCGGTCGTGACGCGCGTGCCGCGACCTGGTCGGCGGGGGCAGGGGCCCGCGCCGACACCGGTCGCGGCGGTGGCCAGGACCCTCGGCCTTCCATTCATCGAGGTCGAGACGGTGAAGTCTGGGCATGGATTCGACGCCCTCGCGCGGGCAGAGGCCGATGTCCTCGCGGTCGTGGCGTACGGCGAGATCCTGCCGGCCGCCATCCTGAACATTCCCACGATCGCGCCGGTCAACGTCCACTTCTCGCTGCTTCCCATGCTCCGTGGAGCGAGCCCCGTGCAGACGGCGCTGCTGCTCGGGATGGACCGGACGGGGGTGACCACCATCCGCATGGACACCGGGCTCGACACCGGCCCGATCCTTCGCCACCGTTCGGAGCCCATCCGCGAAGATGACGACAGCGGCTCGCTCGGGGCTCGGCTGTCCAGGATCGGGGCCGACCTGCTGGTCGAAACCCTCGACGACCTCTCAGCGGGCCAGGCCAGCCCCATCCCCCAGGACGACTCCCTGGCCACGTACGCGCCGAAGCTCGGGCCTGCCGACCGCCGGCTCGCCTGGAGCGAGCCGGCTGGCACGCTGGTCAACCGAGTGCGGGCTTTCGCCCCCGACCCCGGGGCCGCCGCGACGTTCCGGGGCGGCCCACTCAAGGTTCTCCGGGCCCAGGCGGTCGAGGGGGCCGGTCAGCCCGGAGTGGTCATCGATGTCGACGAGAATGGCTTCGTGGTGGCCACGGCGGAGGGGGGGTTCCGACCGCTCGAGGTGGCCCCGGCCGGCGGGCGGCGGATGAGCGCCGCGGACTTCGCGCGAGGCCACCATCCCGTCCGGGGGGAGCGCTTAGAGTGAGGCGACTCGGATCGAGCGGCGGTCCCCCGGGGAACCGGTCTTCCGTATCAGTCAGGGGCGCCGGCAGGTGCGACTACAATCCTGCGTCGTGGGCAAACTGGCCGCCTCGATCCTCTCGGCGGACTTCGCGCACCTCGCCGATCAGGTAAAGCTGGTGGAGGCCCATGCCGACTTCATCCACATCGACGTGATGGACGCCCACTTCGTCCCGCCCCTCACCGTCGGTCCCGTGGTGGTCGAATCCCTCCGACCCGTGACCGGCCTGCCGCTCCATTGCCATCTGATGATCGAGCGGCCTGAGCGGCTGTTCGACGACTTCTCCGCGGCCGGGACCGACATGGTCACGTGCCACGTGGAGGCCCTGGAGGACCCCGCGCCGATCGTGCGCAAGGCCCGCGATATGAGGATGCGAGCCGGGCTGGCCGTCAATCCGGACACCCCGGTGGAGACGGTGTTCCCTCACCTCGACGACCTGGACGACGTGATCGTGATGAGCGTTCGGCCCGGTTGGGCCGGCCAAGCATTCATCCCGGAGGTCCTTCCGAAGATCGAGCTGGTCCGGCGGGAGATCGACCGCAGGGGTTTGTCGACGGACGTGGAAGTCGACGGAGGGATCGACCCCGCGACCGGGGCGCGATGCATCGGCGCTGGGGCCACGATCCTGGCCGCCGCCTCCTCGATCTTCAAGGCCGGGGATCCGGCGGAGGCCGCGCGGGCCCTGGCCGCGGTGGCGACGCAGGGGGGTGCCTGATGCCGGAGACCATCCTGGTGGTCGACGATGACCCGGACATCGCGCGGTTCGTGGAGGTCAACCTTCGTTCGGCGGGCTACGACGTGGCGGTGGCTTCGGACGGGGAGGAGGCCCTCCAGCGCGCGAGCGAGATGCGGCCGGATCTCGTGCTCCTGGACGTGATGATGCCGCGGATCGACGGGTTCGAGGTGGCGCAGCGGCTGCGCCGAAACCCGGTGACCGCGAACACGTCGATCATCATGCTCACGGCGAAGGCCCTGTCGACCGACAAGGTGCTCGGCCTGACCGCGGGGGCCGACGACTACATCATCAAACCGTTCGACCCCATCGAGCTCCTGGCCCGGGTCAAGGGAACGCTCCGCCGGGCCAAGGAGATGCGCAACCTTTCCCCGCTCACCGGCCTCCCCGGCAACATCCGGATCCAGGAGGAGATCGAGCGGATGGTCCGCGACGGCCACGACTTCGCCGTGCTGTATTGCGACCTCGACAACTTCAAGGCATACAACGACCAGAAGGGATTCGTCAGGGGTGACCGCCTGATCCAGGCCACGGCCCGCATCATCCAGGACGCCGTGGCGGAGTTCGCCGGCACGGAAGGGTTCGTGGGGCACGTCGGTGGCGACGACTTCGTGGCCATCACGCCGCCCGACGTGGCGGAGGAGGCGGCGGAGCGGATCGTGGAGCGGTTCGACGCCCAGATCCATGAGTTCTATGGGTCCGAGGACCTGGAACGGGGGTTCGTCGAGGTCGAGGACCGCAAGGGCCTGCTCCAGCGGTTGCCCCTGGTCGGCGTGTCGAGCGGCATCGCCACCACGACGACGCGACGGTTCGCCCACTACGGTGAGGCCGTCGCCGTGGCCACGGAAATGAAGCAGTTCGCCAAGCGCGAGTCCGGCTCTTCCTACGCGATCGACCGTCGCGCCTCCACCTGATCGGTGGCCATCGGGCAGGTGAGCCCCGGCGCCCCGAGGTCCACCCGCCTATACTGACGACGAAGAGCTCGTCTTCGGGGCGGGGTGCAAGTCCCCACCGGCGGTGACAGTCCGCGACCCTCCGAGAGCCACTCGGGGGTGGACCCGGCGAGATTCCGGGACCGACCGTGAGAGTCGGGATGGGAGAGGACGGGCGGTGCCGGCCCTCGGCGCTCGCCGGGCCGTGCCCGTACCCTCTCTCCCTCGCGTCTCGTCCCGGGAAAGGTTCGTGGTGGACGACGAGGCGTACCTCGAGCGGGCCCTGGGGCTCGCCGAGCGGGGGAGGGGGTTGACCTCGCCCAACCCTCTGGTCGGCGCCGTGGTGGTGGCCGAGGGTCGCATCCTTGGCCAGGGGTTCCACGAGGGGCCCGGCCGGCCGCACGCCGAGATCGTGGCCCTGGAGGAAGCGGGGGAGGGTGCCCGGGGGGCCACGCTGTACACGACGCTCGAGCCTTGCGATCACTTCGGCCGAACCCCCCCATGTACCCGGGCCATCGCCCGCGGCGGCGTGGCCCGCGTCGTCTCCGCCATGGGCGACCCGAACCCCGTCGTGGATGGACGGGGGTTCGCCGCGCTCGAAGCCGCCGGCATCGAGGTCCGAACCGGGGTCCTGGCTCACGACGCGATGCGGCTGAACGAGGCCTACGTGAAGCACGTTCGTACCGGCCTTCCCTTCGTCACCTGGAAGATGGCCGCGAGCCTGGACGGCAAGGTGGCCTCCCGCGACGGGACGTCACGATGGATCACCGGCGAGGCGGCCCGTGCGGATGTCCATCGGCTCAGGGCCGCCGCCGACGCCATCGTGGTCGGAGCGGGGACGGCGCTGGTGGACGATCCTTCGCTCACCGTCAGGGATCCCCGATACACGGGGCGTCCCCCCCTCCGGGTCCTCGTGGACGCCCGAGGACGGGTCCCGGAGACGGGCGACCTGTTCGACGCGTCCGCACCCACCATGGTCGCCACCACGAGCTTGGCTCCCCGCGAGCGTAGGGAGGCCTGGCGGTCCCGGGGGGCCGAGGTCGTCGAGTACGAGCCTGAGGGCGGGGGGGTGCCGCTCACTCAACTCCTCTCGGACCTGGGCAAGCGGGACATACAAGGCGTCCTCCTGGAAGGCGGCCCCACGCTCGCGTGGTCCATGGTCGAGGACCGAGCTGTGGACAAGGTCGTGGTGTACCTCGCCCCCAAGCTCATCGGGGGCCAGGACGCGCCCGGTGTCCTGGGCGGACGGGGGTTCGCCCCCATCGCCCAGGCCATGCAGCTCTCCATCGCGTCCATCGACCTCGTGGGGGAGGACCTGAGGGTGGAGGGCCATGTTCACCGGGATCGTTGAGGAGCTCGGCGCGGTCGTGGAGCGTGCGCCGGATCGGATCACCGTGTCCTGCCGCACCGTGCTGGCCGACAGCGACGTGGGCTCGTCGATCGCCGTGAACGGCGTGTGCCTGACCGTCGTCGACCGCGGCCCCGACCACCTCGGGTTCGACCTGTCGGAGGAGACCCTGCGGCGGACCAGTCTTTCCGGCCTCTCCCCGGGCGATCCGGTGAACCTGGAGCGCCCGGTCACCCTCGCTACCCGGTTGGGCGGCCACCTGGTGCAGGGCCATGTCGACGGGGTGGGGGAGGTCGTCGGCGTCGAGGCCGAGCCCACCGGGGGGGCATTGCTCAGCATCCGTCCACCGGCCGAACTCGTGCGCTACCTCGTGGACAAGGGGTCGGTGTCGGTGGACGGCGTGTCGCTCACCGTGGCCGGCGTGGACGGCGATGCGTTCTCGGTCGCCCTGATCCCCCACACGCTCGCGGTGACGACGCTCGGCTCAGCGGGGGCCGGGGACGCAGTGAACCTGGAGGTGGACGTCCTGGCGAAGTACGTGGAACGACTCCTCACATCGACGGGAGAAAGGACGCGAACGTGAGCCGAACGCAGCCGGTAGTCGACCGTTCCGTGTTCTCGACCATCGAGGAGGCACTCGAGGACGTCCGGGCCGGCGGGATCGTGATCGTCGTGGACGACGCCGATCGGGAGAACGAGGGCGACTTCGTCATGGCAGCGGAGAAGGTCACGCCCGAGGCTGTGAACTTCATGGCCACCCACGGGCGAGGCATCGTCTGCGCGCCGTGCACCGAGGAGCGATTGGACCAACTCCACATCCCTCTCATGGCCGTGCAGAACAGCGAGAGCCATGGGACGGCCTTCGCCGTCTCGATCGACGCCAGGGTGGGCACGACGACCGGCACGAGCGCCTACGACCGGGCGGTGACCGTCCGGGCGTTGGTCGACCCGTCCACGAGGCCCGAGGACCTCCGGATGCCGGGACATGTGTTTCCCCTTCGTGCGCGGGAGGGGGGCGTGCTCGTCCGGGCGGGGCACACGGAGGCCAGCGTTGATCTGGCCGTCCTGGCCGGCCTGGCCCCCGCAGGGATGCTGTGCGAGGTCCTGCACCCGGATGGAACGATGGCTCGGCTCCCGGAGCTCCAACGGGTGGCCCGGACCCACGGGCTGAAGCTCATCTCGATCGCCGATCTGATCCAGTACCGCCGGGACCGGGAGCTGATCGTCCGCCGGGCCGCGGAGGCGCTGATCCCCACGGACCACGGCGAGTTCCGCGCCTACGCCTACGAGAGCACGTTGGACGGCCGGGTTCACGTGGCCCTGGTGAAGGGTGAGATGGGAGACGGCGAGGGGGTCCTCGTGCGCGTCCACTCGGAGTGCCTGACCGGCGACGTGTTCGGGTCGCGGCGATGCGACTGCGGCGAGCAACTGGAGGCGGCCCTGGCCGCTATCGCCGCGGAGGGCCGGGGCGTGTTGTTGTACGTCCGGGGACACGAGGGTCGAGCCATCGGCCTCACCCACAAGTTCCGGGCCTACCGGCTCCAGGAGCAGGGGCTGGACACCGTCGAGGCGAACGAGGAGCTCGGGTTCGCCCCCGACCCACGTGACTACGGCATCGGCGCGCAGATCCTGGGAGACCTGGGCGTGCGGTCGATGCGCCTGTTGACCAACAACCCGGCCAAGCGGGCCGGCCTGGAGGGCGGCGGGCTCTCGATCGTGGAGCGCGTACCCCTGCAGACCCGTCCCCGGGCTGAGAACATCGGCTACCTGAGGGCAAAGCGGGAGAAGCTCGGCCATCTGCTGGACCACCTGGATCCCGACGTGATCTCGCTGGAGGAGCGATGAGGGAGCTCCGCGGAGACTTCGCATCTCGTGGACGCCGGTTCGCCGTCGTCGCTGCGCGGTTCAACGAGCTGGTGGTGAGCGAGCTGGTCGAAGGAGCGGTGGCGTGTCTCCGGGCCCACGGGGTGACCGAGGACGACCTCGAGGTCGCCTGGGTTCCCGGCGCGTTCGAGTTGCCGCTCGCGGCGCGGACGCTCGCCGCGAGCGGCACCTACGACGGGGTCGTCTGCCTGGGCGCCGTCATCCGGGGTGAGACGGCGCACTTCGACCACGTGGCCGGTCAGGCGGCGGCCGGCATCCGTGAAGCAGCCGAAGCAACCGGCGTGCCCGTGACGTTCGGCGTCCTTACCACCGACACGCTCCACCAGGCCATGGACCGGGCGGGGGGAAAGCTCGGAAACAAAGGATGGGACGCCGCGATGGCCGCGATGGAGATGGCCTCCCTCCTGGAGCAAGTACCCAAGGACGCCGGCCCGGGGGGGCGGCCGTGATCATCGACAAGCCGTGGGGCAAGGTCGTGACCTACGCGCTGAACCAGCCATCCTCCGTACGCGTGATCACGGTGGAGCCTGGGCAGGAGACCAGCGTGCACTACCACCAGATGCGCGACGAGATGTGGGTGGTCCTCGATCCCGGCCTGACCCTCCAGATCGGCAACCGCGTCGTCGAGGCCAAGCCGGGTGACGAGTTCATGGTGGCGGCCGAGACCACCCACCGCATCGCCAACGGCAATGCCGCCAAGGGCAGGGTGTTGGAGATCGCCTACGGCTACACCGACGAGTCGGACACACAGCGCCTGGAGGACGCCTACGGCAGGCCCCTGGAACCCGATTGGTGAGGGCCCAGTCGCATTGTCCGGCGCGTGAGCCCGTGCTACATTCGCGCGGTTTCACGGACAGGAGGTCGGGTTGGCCACGCAGGGAACGGTCAAGTGGTTCAGCAACGAGAAGGGGTACGGATTCATCTCTCGCGCAGACGGGGAGGACGTGTTCGTCCACTTCAGCGCGATCCAGGGCGAGGGGTTCAAGACCCTCACCGAGGGCCAAGAGGTCGAGTTCGACATCGTGGACGGCCCTAAGGGTCAGCAGGCCGCCAACGTCCGGCCGGTGGGCTGATCGGCCCGCCGAACCGTCGACAGTGTCAGTACCTATCCCTATACTCGGCAAGAAGGTTCAGCGTGCTCCAGCAAGGCACCGGCGGCCAGTCGGTGCTTTCGTTTCAGTAGGAGGTGATGCGGGGTCTCGACCGATCCGCGCATAAACGACAGGATCCGGTCTCCACAGGTCCGCCTGGTGGGATCTGATGGGGCGCAGATCGGGATCGTCTCGACCCAGGAGGCGCTCCGTCAGGCCCAGGACCAGGACCTCGATCTGGTCGAGGTGGCGCCACAGGCTAGCCCCCCGGTCGCAAGGATCATGGACTACGGCAAGTACAAGTACGAGCGGGACATCCGGATGAAGGAAGCCCGCAAGAAGCAGGCCAGGGTCGAGGTCAAGGAGATCAAGTTCCGGCCCAAGATCGATCCGCACGACTACGCGACCAAGAAGGGTCACGTCGAGCGGTTCCTGCGGGCGGGCGCGAGGGTCAAGGTGACCATCATGTTCCGCGGTCGCGAGATGGCCCACACCGAGCTTGGCCGTCGGATCCTGGACCGGCTGGTGAAGGACCTGGAAGGACTGGCCGTGGTTGAGGCGGTGCCCAAGCAGGATGGCCGGAACATGGTGATGGTGATCGCGCCGACCAAGAAGCAGGTCGCGGCGGCCCGGGCGGAGCAGCCCCGGCCGAGGGAACCGAGGCCCGAGCCGGCGAAGCCCGAGCCGGTGAAGGCAGAGCCGGCCGCCTCCACGACGGAACAGGTATAGGACATGCCGAAGATGAAAACGCACCGGGGTGCGGCCAAGCGGTTCCGGATCACCCGGACGGGAAAGGTCCTCCACCGCAAGGCCACCGGCAACCACATGTTGACGAAGAAGTCGGGGAGCCGGCGTCGGCGGGTGGAGGGCATGTCCGAGGTCGAGGCGGAGCGTCGGACCATCCGCCGTTTGCTGGGAGCCTGAGTCATGGCAAGGGTGAAGCGTGCCGTCCATGCCAGGAAGAAGCGCCGTGAGATCCTGGAGCAGGCCAAGGGCTACTACGGCGCGCGTCACCGCCGGATGCGCATGGCCAAGGAACAGCTCCTGCATTCCGGGGTCTACGCCTACCGCGACCGCCGTGACCGCAAGGGCCAGTTCCGCCGGCTGTGGATCACCCGGATCGGTGCGGGAGCTCGCCAGAACGGCCTGTCCTACTCGAAGCTCATGAACGGCCTGTCCCGGGCCGGCGTCGAGCTCGACCGCAAGGTCCTTGCGGACCTGGCCGTGAACGACCCCACGGCGTTCGCCGCGCTCGTCGAGGCTGCCCGGCAATCGCTCGGGCGTGAGCCCGGCGGCACGGGCGGGTAGCCGGCCCGACCCTAGAATCCCCCCGACGGAACCGGCCGAGGTCCGAATCAGGGGGGCCATGATCACGTCGCTCAAGAACCCGAAGGTCGCCGCGGCCGTCAGGCTCAAGAAAGGCGCGTTCCGCGATGCGGACCGGCGGTTCCTGGTCGAAGGGCCCCAAGGCGTCCGCGAGGCGCTCGCCTCGGGTGCGGCGGTGGATGTCCTGTTTCATCGCGGCTCCCCGGACGACCTGGTCGAGGCGGCCCGGATGGCCGGAGTCGACACCATCGACGTGAGTGAGGAGGTCATGTCCAAGCTGACCTCCACGATCACGCCGCAGGGAATCGTGGCCGTCGTCCGGTTCGTCGATGTCGGACTGGAGGGGCTTCCAGCGGAGCCGGCGTGCGTCGCCGTGCTTCATTCGGTCCGCGACCCCGGGAACGCCGGAACCGTGATGCGATCCGCCGACGCCGCAGGAGCGGACGCGGTCGTGTTCTCCGCGACGTCGGTTGATGTCTACAACCCGAAGACGGTGCGGGCGTCCGCCGGTTCGCTGTTCCACTTGCCGGTCGCGCGGGTCCCCGACACGGCTCAGGCCCTCGAGATCCTTCGATCCCGGGGCTGCCGGATCTACGCGATGGACGCCCAGGGTGCCCAGGACCTGTACGAGCTCGACCTCACCCGTCCCACCACGTTCCTCCTGGGAAACGAGGCGTGGGGACTGCCGTCGGACGTGGCGTCCCTGGCCGACGCCACCGTTCGTGTTCCCATCCGGGGGCGGGCCGAGTCCCTGAATCTCGCTGCCGCCGCAACCGTGTCGCTGTTCGAGTGGGCTCGCCAGCTCCGGGAGGGACGGCGCGTCGTGCTGGAGTCGGTCATCGCCTCCGCGGCGCACGACATCCGCTCGCCGCTGACCGCCATGAAGGGATTCGGGTACGCGCTCGCGACGCGATGGGACCAGATGGCGGAGGAGCAACGGACGCTGATGCTCCAGGGCATCGTCTACGACACGGATCGCCTGAACATGATCCTCCGCCAGCTGGTCGACGCGGCCCGGGTGGTGGTTGGGGGGCTGGAGCTGTTCCCCGAGCGCGTGGACGTCCGCGCGCTGGTGGAGAAGGTGGCCCAATCCGCGGCGCGTGATCCCGATCGCCCGCCGGTTGTCTGGGAGGGCCAGGACCGACCTGTCGCCTTCCTCGACCCCGACCGGTTGCAGCTGGTCCTGGAGGCATTCGTCGAGGCGGAGGTGTGGTGGGCGGGGGACGGTCCCATCCGCGTCACGGCTCGAACGGTCGATGGAGGACTCCGGCTCGAGGCCTTCCGTGCGGGAACCGAGCTCACCAGGGAGGCTGCGGTGGGGCTCTTCGAACCCCGAGCCCCGGGCACGGGAGCCGGCAGCAAGATCGGGCTGTTCGTGGCCCACGGGGTCGCCGAGGCCCAAGGCGGCACGGTGGACGTGGAGGTCGCCGACGGAGGCCTGCGGTTCCGACTCGACGTGCCGGCAGGGGAGGGCGAACGAACGGTCTGAGCAGGGGCCCTTGCTAGACTCAGGCACCCATGGACCCCCAAGACGCTCAGCGCATCCTCGAGGAGGAACGCGAGCGGGGCGTGTCGATGATCGCGAAAGCCGATTCATCGGAGTCGCTCGAAGCCGCCAAGGTGACGGTCCTGGGGCGAAAGTCACCGTTCAGTCGGGTCCAACGCTCGCTGGGCTCCTTCGGTCCGGAGGACCGCAAACGTTTGGGGATGGCGGCGAACGAGCTGCGCGACGCCCTGCAAGCGGCGCTCGACGAACGCCGACGCGTCCTGGCCGAGACCGAGGAGGCTCGCCTGCTCGAGGGCGAGCGGATCGACGTGACGCTTCCCGGCCGCAGGCTGCGGATGGGGTCGCTGCATCCCCTCACGATCGTCGAGGACGAGATGGTCGGCATCTTCACCCGCATGGGCTACCGCGTGGAGGAAGGCCCGGAGATCGAGGACGAGTGGCACAACTTCGAGGCCCTCAACATCCCGCCCGACCACCCGGCTCGGACCCTGAAGGACTCGCTCTACGTCGACGTCGATGCGCTCCTCCTACGGACCGAGACCTCCGCGGTGCAGATCCGGACCATGGAGACGCAGCCACCCCCGGTGTACATCGTCGCCCCCGGTCGCGTGTACCGGCGTGAGAATCCTGACGCGACTCACGGCTCGGTGTTCCATCAGGTCGAGGGTTTGGCCGTGGACGAGGGGATCTCGTTCGCGGACCTGAAGGGCACGCTGGAGATGTTCGCCCGCGAGCTGTTCGGGCCGGGCCGAAGGAT
>Ga0184638_1000479_pt1 | contig 11225 bp, 8 predicted proteins | sample PLM31_50_b2_FD_133141 | JGI IMG/M metagenome (GOLD analysis project Ga0184638, IMG submission 133141) | Groundwater sediment microbial communities from an aquifer in East River, Colorado, USA - PLM3-1_50_b2 | ecosystem: Environmental > Terrestrial > Soil > Riparian zone | place: USA: East River... | reverse complement strand
TCGGCGCGTTGTTCTACTACTGGCAGCAGGCCGACTCGTTCTGGGAATACGTCTGGGCGATCTTCCCGAAGGCCATCTTCTGGCCAGCGTACTTGGTCTACGAGGGGTTCAGAGCACTCGGGGCGTGACGCCGAACGGCGACGAGGAGAGATCGGGGAGCCACGAGACCACACGCACTCGGGAAGAACTACGGCGGGGCCTGCCCAGTCCCGATGAGGAGCGCCGGCCGCAAGGGCAGCCTAGTGCCAGTCTTCTCACTTCGCACCAACCCGTAAGATTGGCCATAATCCGGTCGTGCCTCCGATTTGGCCGCTCGTCGGGCGGCTGGAGGAGCTCGAGCTGATCGAGCACGCTATCGGTCGCCCGTCGCCCGCTGGCGTTGTGCTGGCCGGCGAGGCCGGGGTGGGGAAGACGCGGCTCGCCCAGGAGGCCCTGGATCTGGCCCGGTCCCGAGGTCTGCCGACGGCATGGGCAGCCGCTACCCACGCTAGCGCCTCGCTCCCGTTCGGCGCCCTCACGCACCTCCTCCCCGAGGACGTCCGCGGCCTCGGCCGCCCTGCGCTCCTGAGGAGGGTCGCCAGCGGCCTGGTGACCCGGGCCGGCGACCACCGTCTAGTGCTCGGGATCGACGACGCCCACCTTCTGGACGAGGCCTCCGCGGCGCTGGTGCATCACGTGGCGGCCACGGGCGCGGCCTTCCCCGTGGTCTCCGTGCGGACCGGTGAGGAGACCGCCGACGCGATCGTGGCCCTGTGGAAGAACGGGCTGGCCGAGCGGATCGAGGTACATCCGCTGTCGCGAGATGAGGTCGAGAGCCTAGTCGAATCGGTCCTGCAGGCTCCCGTCGAGGGTCCCGCCCTTCACCGATTGTGGGAAGCCAGCGCTGGCAACGCCTGTTCCTTCGCGAGCTCGTCCTTGGCGGGATGGAGACGAACACGTTGGTGAGGGAAGGCGGGGTATGGCGGTGGAAGGGCTCCATGGCGGCTGCTCCCAGACTGGTGGAGGTAGTGGAGGCTCGCTTGGGTCACCTTGAGCCGCTTGATCGCCAAGCGCTCGAAGTGCTTGCGCTAGGTGAGCCACTCGAACTCGATCTCCTCGAGTCCGTCACGAGTGGCGAGGACGTCGAGCGTCTGGAGGGACGTTCGCTGCTCACCATCTCTACCCGGGGTCGCCGGGCATGGGTCCGCCTGGCCCACCCGCTCTATGGGGAAGTGATCAGGGCCCGAACCGCCAAGGCGAGGGGCCGCCACATCAAGAAAGTGCTCGCCGACGCTCTGGAGGCCACCGACGCCCGACGAAGGGAAGATCTCCTCCGTGTAGCTACGTGGCGGCTGGACAGCGAGGGGTCCGGCCATCCGAAGCTGCTGATGGATGCGGCCGGGCGAGCCCTTTCCTACTTCGACTATCCGCTGGCCGAACGACTAGCACGCGGGGCCGTGCAGGCAGGCGATCATGCCGCAGGGCGCCTTCTGGGCGAGGCGCTCGCTGGCGAGGGGCGGTTCGAAGAAGCCGACGCCATGCTCCGCTCCCTCCAGTTCGAATCCAAGACCGACGCGGAGCGGACCCACCTTGCGATTGATCGCGCTCGCAATCTCTTCTGGCGTCTCGGGAGGGCCCCGGCCGCCGAGGAGGTGGTGCTCCGGGCCCTGAAGACCTCCACGGACCCGGTCCGGGGGGACGAGCTCCTCGCTTGCCGCGCCGAGATGGCGCTGTTCGGAGGTGACATCGAAGGAGCCATCGGGCTGGTCTCGCCGCTGGTCGAGCGCACTGACGTCACCCCTCCTGTCACAATGATCGCCGCCATGACCCTCAGCTGGGGCCTAATCATGGCGGGCCGGACGAAAGAGGTTCTGGCGGTCGCCGAGCGAGCCACTCCCGCAGCGCCCCAATCCCTCGACCAACCCTTCGGGTTCGCAGCTGAATGGTGGGCTTGGCACCTGGGCTTCGCCCGGTTCTTCGGTGGGGACATGCGAGGGGGGCAGTTCATGCTCGAGCAGCTCTATCGGTCCACGGTCGAGGAGGACCTGGGGCCCATCCGGGCCGCAACCGCGTTCGCATTGGGGACCCTGCTTCGGATCCGGGGAAGGCCGCGGACGGCCCTAGCACGGCTGCTGGAGGCTGTCGCCTACCTGCGTGAGATCGACCTGTTCCGACACCTGACGGCCTGCTTGGGAGAGCTGGCGCATGCCGCTGCACTCCTGGGCGAGGTCGAGACGGCGAACTCGGCTCTTGAGGAGGCTGAGGCCCACCGGATCGACTCCTTCCGGATGGACGAGGGTTTCATCGGGATGGGTAGGGTGTGGACAGCAGTGGCTCGCGGTGAGGTGTCGATCGGGGCGGCGCAAGCACTGGGGCTGGCCGATGCTATGCGCTCGCGCGGCATGCGAATGTTCGAGGCAATTGCGCTCCATGACGCTGCGAGGCTCGGAGCGGCCCGAGCCGTCGAGCAGCGGATGAACGGGCTAGCCGAGGGAATCGACGGTTCCCTCGTCACGGCCTTCGCGGCCCACGCCCGCGCGCTCGCCGCAGGCGACCCCGTTGGGCTGAAGGTCGTGTCGACGACGTTCGAGCGGATGGGTGCACCGCTCCTTGCCGCAGAGGCCGCCGGAGAAGCGGCCCTGCTCCACCGGGAGGCCGGTCTGATGGGGAGCGCCCTGGCCGCGGCGGCGCGGGCCAGGACACTTGCGACCGAGTGCGAGGGTGCCCGCACGCCGGCCCTGGACCGTGTCGACCTTCCACTGCCGCTAACCCCGCGGGAGCGGGAGGTGGCCATCCTGGCCGCCCGTGGGCTCTCCAATCGGGAGATCGCCGAACGGTTGGTCGTGTCGGTCCGAACGGTGGACAACCACCTCCACCACGTCTACTCGAAGCTTGGGGTGGCGGGCCGGGAGGAGCTCCGAGCCATCCTTGGTTCCAGAGTCCTAGATGGCCCGGAGGTCTCGGCTGCATCGTCGCGCCGCAGATGAGTATCCCCTGCTCATGACGAGGTCCCCCAGCGGGCCTCTCTAGGGTGCATCCGAGGATCGCGAGCGAGCCGGGCCATCCTGCCCAATGGCTACGCTGTGGCGCTCCGGCTCCGGCCGGGAGAGGGACATCCCGGCTCTGGCTGTACCTTGCACCCGAGCGCGCCCCTACTGTGGCCGAGGCTCAGGCGATGGAGCCCCTGACCTCCCTCCGGTGACCGAAGAAATGAGTACCCCATTGCTCATGACGACATTCCCGGCCTGAGGGAGCGTCTACCCGGATCCTCAGGAGCAGGAGCAGTTCGAAGACCGGGAACGGGTGGCGTCTCGTCGGCGGAGCCAAGGGGAATCAATGCTCGACGAACCAGTGCATGGTCTCCACGGCTTCACTTGGTGCGTAACGCCGAGGCTGGCGCCGGTGGAATGCACCTGAAGCCGGAAGTCCTCATGGCGCTATGGGGTCCGGACGAGAGAAGTGGAGAAGAGGGGAGCCATCATGATCGGGGAGGGACGATTCACCAGGAGGCAACTGCTCTCAGCGGCAGGCGCCGCGGCGGCCGGCACGCTGGTGGCGACCGCCGGTCCCGCGCGGGCCGACGGGACCCAGGAGATCGTCGGCTCGTGGTTCGCCACCGTTATCGCAACCGACCCCCCACTCGGATCGTTCGCCTCCATGCTGAGCTTCCACGGTGATGGAACCCTCACCGAGTCCCGCCGTCTGTTCCTGGCCGACTCCCCGTTCGGCCCGGTGCTCGAAACCGGAGGGCACGGCGCCTGGAAGCGGACCGGCCTTGGACGCTACGACGCCTTCTTCAGATTTCTGCTCCAGCAGGCCCCTCCATCAGCTGGCGCGCCCGTGGGAACGGACGACGTCACCCTCCAGCTCGAGGTCACGCCGAGGACGGGCGTCATAAGAGGGAATTTCTCGTCAACGATCAAGAACACCGAAGGCCAGGCAGTGTTCACGGCGATCGGGACTGTCGTGGCGGAGCGCATGGAGGTGAAGTAGTCGGCGCATCCTTGGTCGCATCTGGCCCCGGGCGACGACCCTCCCCGCAGGCGGATGGATAGGCAAATGAGCCGGTGGACGCAAGGGCCGTTGCGCGGGGAACAGACGGTGTAACGGACGACCCTAGGGCTGGGGCACGGGCCGATGAGAGAGGTCGGAACGCGAAGGAGGACATCGCCATGACCGTCCGAGGAACCAACGCATCGCGGGGATCCCAAAGGATTCGACCGCTTGGGTGGGCGACCAGCGGGGTACTTACCCTTGCCCTCTCTCTGGCCGGCTCACCAGCCGGTGCCGTCATCCCTCCCGGGCCGAGCAGCCTGGCGGGCGCCGATGTGAGGCTGGTCGGTGAGGCCGGTGGACAGGCCGGGTTCCACGTCGCTCCGGCCGGGGACCTGGACGGCGACGGGTTCCAGGACGTCATCGTGGGGGCCTGGGTGGACGGCACGGCCGGGCCATCGGCCGGAGCGGCCTACGTCGTGTATGGGCCCCTCGACCCAGGTCAGATCGACCTCGGGGAGGCCGACGCCAAGCTCCTCGGCGAGCTCACCGGGGACTTCGCCGGAGAGGGGTGGGCCGGCGTTGGGGACCTGGACGGAGACGGGTTCGACGACTTCGTCATCGGGGCGCCCGGCCGGTTCCCCCCGGGGCAGCCGGGGATACCCGCTCCCGGGGCGGCGTACCTCTTCTACGGAGGCAAGGAGCGGCTCGGCGGGACCATGAGCCTGGCGGAGGCTGATGCCAAGCTCGTGGGGGAGTCAAACGTGGACTTTGCCGGGCTTGCGGTGGCCACCGATACCGACGTGGACGACGACGGGTTCGCCGATCTGGTCGTCGGCGCCCCCCGGGACTCCGCCGGGGGTTCGGTGGCCGGGGCCGCTTACCTCTTCTACGGGGGCGAGGAGCGCGTGTCGGGGACTACGAGCCTGGCGGCGGCCGACGCCAAGCTGGTGGGGGCTCCCGGGGACCTCGCCGGGTTCCGGCTAGACCGCGCCGGGGACCTGGACGGCGATGGCTCGGAGGACCTGGTCATCGGGGCCCCAGCCATGGCCGGGTTCGGCGGGAGTGGGATCGGCGCCACCTACGTCTTCTACGGGACAGTGGAACGCCTGAGCGGGACGATCAGCCTTCCACTGATGGCAGTTCGGCTGATCGGCGAGGAGCCGGATGACCGACCCGGGCTCGGGATGTCAGGGGCGGGGGACCTGGACCGAGACGGATTCGACGACCTCGTGGTGGGAACCGATCTGGAGGACACCGGAGGGCTCAACGCCGGGGCGGCCTACGTGTTCTATGGGGGCCAGGACCGCCTGGCCGGCACGGTGATTCTCGGCACGGCCGATGCCAAGGTCATCGGGGAGGTCGCTGGGGACCGGGCCGGCGCGGACGTGTCCATCGCGGGAGATCTGGACGACGACGGCTTCGACGAGCTGGTGGTGGGGGCCTTCGGGCACGACGCCGCCGGGACAGACGCCGGGGCGGTCTACGTCTTCTCCATAGAGGATGCCCGGTTGAGTGGGCTCCTCAGTCTCTCCACCGCCTCCACCAAGCTGCTGGGGGAGGCAGCAGGGGACTTCGCCGGCTTCGCCGTCGGTCCCGCCGGAGATGTCACCGACGATGACACCGATGACCTGATGGTGGGGGCCCGGTTCAACGACGCCGGTGGCTTGGACGCCGGGGTCGTCTATGTCCTGTTCGGGGTGCCGGAAGCGTGCGGGAAGGGACATGAGAGGAACGACGACAACCCGGGCCACGGAGGGAACCACGCTTGTGACCCGGAGCAGTGAAGAGGAGGCAATGGAGGCGCCGACCTCGTATCCCGAGCCTGCGGAGCTCACCCTGGATCCGGAGGTAGCCCCACCTGGATTCTCCTTGGCGAGGCGCAGGACCGGGTCTCGCAGCTCCGGATCGATCGGCGGCCGGCCGGGGCTGCGTCTTGGAGCGAACGTCCAATTCCGACGGCGAGTACCGGATTTTGAGCGATCCACCGATCGTCGTCCCCGCCCGCGACCTCACGGCCATCTTCGGGATCCAGCGAAGGCAGATCGAGCGTCAGGTCCACGAGCAGTTCCACGGATACCTCGCGACGGTCCCCGACGACGGCGCAATCTCCTCGAGCGCTTTCGAGTCGTGGACGTTGCGCGCAAGGTGGTCGGCGTCGGCAGCGTTGGGACGCGCGCCTACATCGTGCTGCTCCAGGGGCGAGACCGAGACGACCCCTTCTTCCTCCAGGTCAAACAAGCGACACGTTCGGTGCTGGAGGATCACCTCCCAAAGAGCCGCTACAAGAGCTCCGGCGAGCGCGTCGTGCAAGGTCAGAGGATGACCCAGGCGGTGAGCGATGTCTTCCTCGGCTGGTACAGCGGTCGGGATGGTCGTCACTACTATTGGCGGCAGCTGCGCGACATGAAGGGGTCGGCCATGATCGAAGCGATGACTCCGTCCGGGCTCGAGCGGTACGTGAAAATCTGCGCGTTGACGCTAGCGCGCGCACATGCGCGATCGGAGGATCCTGTCGCGATCGCCGCGTACCTCGGCTTGAGCGATCGCTTCGACTGCGCCATCGCGAGGTTCTCGGAAAGGTACGCGGATCAGAACGAGCGCGACTACGAGGCTTTCACGGGAGCTATCCGGTCCGGACGTTTGCATGCCGTCGAAGCCATTTGACCGAGGCCTCGTGAAGATGGTGTTCGCCACCGGTCTGCTCGTCGTGTTGTGGAAGGCCGTCTCGTGACGTTGCACGGCGTGTTGATCGGGCTCGGAATCGCCGTGGCGATATGGCTGCTGGTTGTCGCGGCACTGTTCGCATTCGGGCGCGCCTCCGCCGCGAAAGCACTGGTGGGACTGGTGCCGAACCTCATGCTCCTGTTCAAGGATCTCCTGCGCGATCCGCGTGTCCCGCGCGGCTCGAAGATCTGGCTCGGCGTCGGCGCACTGTGGCTCGCGTCACCGATCGACCTGCTCCCCGAATTCCTGCCGATCATCGGGCCGCTCGACGACGCGATCGTTGCGGCCGTGATCCTGCGGCACCTCGTAAGGAAAGCGGGCACCGACGTGGTGGCCGAACACTGGCGCGGCGACCCGGCCTCGTTGCAACGGATCCTCCGCTTGTTCGGCGCAGTCGCCGCCTGAGGCGTCGGAAACGTGATCTCTTCGAATGCTCGATCGGACACCACGCAGAGAAGGCCGGACGCCGCAGCCACAACCGCTCGCTAGGGAGAGGCGGCCGTGAACGTCAAGCTGGAAGGCCGGCTGCGGCCTCCTTCCCCTCGTGGCGGATGCTGAACGCCAGGATGATCTGCGTGAAACCCCTGAACAGCGCGAAAAAGCCCACCCAGAACAGGATCAGATAGGTCCGCTGGGCCAGGGCGTACACCCGGTCGGAGCCCGATATCCAGAACGCCAGCAGGACCAGCAGGATCCCTGCGATCAGGTTGAGCCACCAATAAGGGTTCACGGGGCGCGAGGAGACCGCTTGTATGATCTCGAACGCGCCGTAGAAAATCAGGATGAGCCCGAGGACCGAGACCAGCGCGAAGAAGGTGTCGATCGGCCGGATGAACCCCCACAGCGAGCCAAGGAAGAAGATGATCGACATGATGATGTGCCAGACCTTCCAACCTCCCGGCACCACGGAGGTCAATGCGACCTCGTTGATCCCCGCGCCGAGGAATACCACTCCGAGCAGCACTCCCACGGTCGTGAGGGACGTCTGGTTCAGACGCAGCACCAGCCACGCCACGATCAGCCACGCGATTCCTGTCACGAGGAAGACCCACCAATAACGGGCCGCCTCACGCACGACCATCCGTTCTCCAGTGAGCATGTGGACCTCCTTCCTGTCCGATTCTTGTCCGATTCCACCTAGTGGTCAAAGACGACGCCGGCCCCCAGTCCGGCGGCTGGGCCGCCGAGCACGGCCGTGATCACGCTCTCCTTCCCGACCACGGTCAGGATCTCGGCCAGCGTCCATCCGGCTCATCAGCGTGACCGCGAGCGGTGGCCGCAACGGGTCGGCGCGCGGCTAGCCGCCTGCTTTGCTGGCGAGATCGTCGGCGTAGGCGCGAGCGTCGATGGCGTCCAGCACGGCCAGCCGCGCGTTGTCGACCGTCCAGGAGGCATAGTCGATGGCGGCCGCGGCGTCGTCCTCCGCCCAGGCCGCGTCGTCGGCGGCGAAGTTGGCGTCGAGCTGTTCGCCTCGCTTGTCGATCCTGGCCTGGAGGTCGTCCATCTTGGCGCTGGTGTCGGCCTTCATCTGGGCCCACTTGCTGCGGGCACTGTCCGCAGCAGCACTCGCTTCCTGCCGGGCGTCCTTGGCGGCCTGATCCACCTCCACCTTGGCCTCGTCGATGCGCTGGCGGAGCTTGTCGCGGGACTCGGTGACGGCCGCCTGGGCCGCCTCCTTGGCCTCGGCGGCGCGGTGCTGGAGCTCGTCGAGTTGGGCGGAGAAGTCCATGTCCCCTCCTTGTCGTGCGGCCATTGCCGCTCTCACTGCTGCCGGCAGTCCCTTGTTCGCGGAAGGTAATGCCGCGGCGCTGTCTTGCCATTGGGCGCGCGTCACGAAACCACCGCTCGGCGTCGTACCCAGCGCACGTATGCTCGGCAAGCCGGCACGTGGCCGCGGCGGTCCCGGCAACAGCCAAGCCCCGAGGCGGTCCTGACGTGGTTCCGCGCCCTCGCCTGCCGAACCAGGTCGCACTGCGACCGTTCGACGGCTGGAATCGACCTCAGCGAACCGACTTGATGGGGCATCCACGCTGGTGACCGGGGCAGCCTTGGAGCCAGCGGCGTACGATTCGTCGATGGACAGGGCAAGCCCGGCCGCTACAAAGAGCGCCGCAGAGGTCGCCGGCGCGCTTGCTGCCCCCAGCACCGCTGAACTGTCGGCGGACATCTACCACCTGATCGTGCGGGAGATCCCGCAGCTGGGTACCGACGGCGGGGTCCTAACGCTGCTGGAAGCCAGCGTCGGGGAGAACGTGGCCACCGTGCTTCACATCCTCCAGCACGGCATCGACATCGGCCACGTGCACGCCCCAGCGGCCGCAGAGGAGTACGCTCGCCGGCTGGCGCAACGCGGGGTCCCGATGGCCGCGCTGTTGCGTGCCTACCGCCTCGGCGCGGCCCGGTTCCAGGACTGGTGCTTGGAGGAACTCGGGCGCCATAACGACAACGCATCGATCGTCAGCGCAGCGGGGCTGCTCATCGCCGACGTCACCGCCGCCTACGTCGACCGCGTGTCCGAAGAGGTCGTGGCCGCCTATGAAGCCGAGAAGGAGAACTGGCTGCGCAACCTCAGCGCTGCGCAAGCAGCCCGCGTCCGGGCGCTGTTAAACGGTGAGCGGGTCGACGTCGATGCCTCCGAGACGATCCTGGAGTACCGGCTCCGACAGCACCACCTGGGCCTGGTGTGCTGGGTCGGCGAGGCTGAACTAAGGGGGCGAACACTGGCACGCCTGGAACACGCGACCGAGGAGCTGGCGCGCCGGGCGGGGTGCGAGGGCCCGCCCGTCTTTCTTCCCCAAGACGAGTCCAGTGCCTGGGCCTGGCTCCCGCTCGGTGCCAGGGTCACCTTTGCCGTCCCGGCCGTGGGCACCGGAGCCGCCCGGGCAGACCCTGAGATCCGGTTCGCCTTCGGCGCTGCTGGCGCTGGCGTCACTGGCTTCCGGCGCACCCATAGGCAGGCCTTGGGCGCGCACGCCGTGGCGCTGGCGGCCGGTCCGTCGGGACAGCCCATGACGTTCTTCAGCGATGTTGCTCCGCTGGCCATGATGTCGAGCTCGGTCGACCTCATGCGGGCATGGGTCATCGAGACCCTTGGGTCGCTCGCCGACGACGACGACCACTACGCCAGGCTCCGCGACACTCTCCGCGTCTTCCTGCAGGAGAACGGCAGCTTCAAGGCCACCGCCGAACGGCTCATCCTGCACAAGAACAGTGTCCAGTACCGGGTCCGCAAAGCCGAGGAGGCCCTCGGGCATCCCGTCGACGTGAACCGCTTGCACGTTGAGCTGGCCCTGCTGGCAAGCCAATGGCTCGGCGCGACCGTCCTGCGGCAACCGGGAGGGCCCCCACCTACGAGTTAACAGTCAGGCTGGCCAGTTTCCGCCTGGTCCTCAGATGGTCTCCGGCTCCCTGACCAGGTCGCCGTGGAGAATCCCCGAAGGGGTTCGGCCTCTGGACACTCCCTGAGGCAAGGATGCAGACTCGCCCCTGTGGCCGACCAGCCTGGCGAGAACGGAACGGCCCGATCCGACGGACGCGAACCGGGGGGGATGCGCCGCTGGCCTCCCCTGAGCTACGTGGCCCAAGCCACCCTCGTGATCCTCATCGTCGTATCGATCTACCACGCCGCGGCGGACGTCTCCCAGATCCTCGTTCTCGTGGTCATCTCGATCGTCATCGCGGTCGGCCTGGACCCCGCCGTCCGGTGGCTCGTCCGGAGGGGGATACGGCGAGGCATTGCCGTGGCCACCATCTTCGTGGCTGTCGGATTGTTCGTGTTGCTCTTCGTACTGCTAGTTGGCCCACCCCTCGTCAGGCAGATCACCGCGCTGGCCGACAAGATCCCGGACTACGCCTCGGATCTCGCCAAGCGAAGCGACTGGATCGGCCGGTACTTCCGGGAGCATGACGTCGCAACCTCCGTGAAGGAGTTCGTCGCAGACATCCCGTCGAAGGTGGCCGCGTCCTTCGGCACGATCGTCGGGGTGGCCGGACGAATCGGTAGCGGCATCTTCCAGCTCGCGACCGTGGCGATCCTGTCGATCTACTTCTCGTTGTCGCTCCCGAGCATGCGCAGGACCGCCGCGATGCTGTTCACACCCGATCGGCGGGAGCAAGGGGAGCGGGTGCTGAACCGCGCGACCGAGAAGATCGGCGGCTATGTAGGCGGGAACCTGGCGACGTCGGGGGTGTGCGCCATCCTCGCGATGATCACCTTGTTGATCATGGGAGTGCCGTTCGCAATACCCCTGGGTTTGTGGGCCGGGATCGCTGACCTGATCCCACAGGTCGGGTCCTACCTCGGCGCGGCGCCCGCCGTGGTGATCGCCTTCGTCAAGTCCCCGGTTCTGGGCTTGATCGTGCTCGCATACTTCGTTCTATACCAGCAGTTCGAGAACTACTGGCTCGTTCCTCGGGTCATGAAGGACGCTGTAGACCTCTCGCCTGCGGCGGTCATCATCAGCACGCTGATCGGTGCAGGGTTGCTCGGGTTCGCGGGTGCTCTGCTCGCACTCCCGGTCGCGGCC
>Ga0184638_1000476_pt1 | contig 11234 bp, 15 predicted proteins | sample PLM31_50_b2_FD_133141 | JGI IMG/M metagenome (GOLD analysis project Ga0184638, IMG submission 133141) | Groundwater sediment microbial communities from an aquifer in East River, Colorado, USA - PLM3-1_50_b2 | ecosystem: Environmental > Terrestrial > Soil > Riparian zone | place: USA: East River... | reverse complement strand
TGCGGCGCTGGTCAGCGCCGGTGTGCCACTCGAACGAGCCATTGCAGCGAGCGAGCCGCTCGCGCGCGAGCCACTGCGCACGACGCTGAGCTCAGCTCGGCAGCGGCTGCGTGAAGGGGCCGGTTGGCGAACGCGCTCTCGATCGGCCGTGGAGTCGTCCCGGCAGTGGTGCTCGCGATGATTCGCGGGGGAGAGCGGGGTAGCCAGCTGGGCGCTGCGCTCGATCAGGTCGCCGTGCACCTCGAGCAGGAAGCGGATCTCGTCGCTCGCGTACGCCAGGCCCTCACGTATCCCCTGGTTCTCGCGATTGCCGGTGTGGCGTCGGTCATCGTCATCACGACGGTCGTGGTCCCCCGATTCGCTGCGATTCTCGCCGACGCCGGCCAGCAGCTTCCAATTGCCACGCGATTGCTGCTGGGCGCGTCTCAGCTACTCGCTCACTTCTGGATTCCTCTGGTGGCAATCATCGCGGTCGTCATCTGGACCGCCATCGAATGGCTGCGGCGCCCCGCTGGCCGCAAGCAATTGGAGGAAACGCTGCTCCGATTGCCGTTCATTGGTGCAGTGCGACAGGCGCTCGCAACAGCGCGCGTGATGCGCGCGTTGGGCGGAATGCTCCGCACCGGTATGCCGCTCCTGCCCGCGTTAGAGGCTGCGCGAGAAGCCGCCGGCGATCTGGCCGTGAGTGAACGCCTGGCGCGCGCTCGCGAGCGCGTGATACAAGGCGCTGCGCTTGCCCCGGCGCTCGAACGTGAAGGGGCCATCAGCCCAAGCGCGCTGCAGCTGATGATCGTGGGCGAATCGAGCGGCAGAGTGGCTGAGATGGCGCTAAACGCCGGCAACCTTGCGGCGCAAGAAGCGGAGCGGGGCCTCCGCACACTCGTCACAGCGCTGGAACCGGCGCTCGTAATCGCTTTCGGCGGGCTCGTCGCATTTACGGCCGCGGCGCTTCTCCAGGCTGTGTACTCACTGCGGCCGGGTCCTTGATGCGTCCGCGTGTGCAGGGAGTCACCCTGCTCGAGCTACTGGTGGTTTTGACGATACTCGGCGTTGTGCTCGGTATCGCTGGTCTCGCCATGGGATCGCTTCAGACGCCGCGAGAATCGGAGCAGATACACGAGCTGAGACAGGCGCGAGCTGATGCGATCCACGCCGGCGCACCGCGCACGGCGCACGGGATACGCTTCTTGCCCGATGGTCGTGGGATCGGTCCCCGCGTTGACCCGTTGACCGGAGCGCCACGTGCGAAATAGGCACGGCGTCGTGCTCTTGGAAGTATTGGTTGCGCTGATCATCCTCGCGACCGCCGGCATCGCATTGGTCGAAGTCGTTGCTGCGGGACTGAGAGCCGAGCGTGATGCCCACGAGCGTGAGACACTGCTCGCCGCGGAAGAACGTGTGCTGGCCGCGCTCACGCTGCTCAGCCGTCCTGAGCTCGATCAGCGCATCGGACGCCGGCACATCGGCGAGTTCATTGCGGATATCCAGCGCCCCGAGCCGACGCTGTACCGGATCGCGCTGCTTCAGAAGGAATCGCCTCATGTCGAGGATCTCGTGACTGTCGTATACCGGCGCGCACCGACGTGAGAGACCGTCGCGGATTCACTCTGATCGAGGTGATGGTAGCTACCGCAATCACCGGGCTCGTCGTGCTCGCCGCTCACCGAGTGTTCATCGGCGTGGCAGACGCCGCCAGAGCGCTCGCAGCTGCTCGCGAGGATCTCGACCATGCCGCCAATGCGCGGCGTTGGCTCAAATCCACGTTCCTCTCACTGGAGCCGCCGTTTGCGGGGCGAAGCGACCGCGCGTCTTTCACTTCATGGCAGCTCTCCGCTGGTGGCTGGTTCGAGCCCAGGCCCACTGAGTTGTCGCTGGTTGGCAACCGCTTCCTCGGAAAGGCCGGCAGTGAGACCCTCTTACTGACGGATGGCGTCATTGACGTGGCTTTCGACTATCTCCTCGATCCCGGTGCGAACAGCAAGTGGGTGCGCGAGTGGATCTCGCCAGTAAGCGCGCCGCTCGCCATGCGGGTGCGGATCGCGGGATGCGGGAGACAGGATGTGGCATGCGTAGACACGCTGCTTTTCCTGGTGAAGGAGCGCGGATGAACCGCCGCGGCTTCGCCCTCCTTGCCGTGTTGTGGGTCCTCACGGCGCTGACGGCGTTGACGGGCACCGGACTGATCGTCGCGCGCCTGGGATACGAGACCACGAGGAACCGCGTGCTGCTCGCGCGCGCGGAGTGGGCGCGCGAAGCCTGCGAGGGGATTCTCTTGGCACGCTTTGCCACGAATCCGTCGCTTCGCGAAACGGCGACCATAGAACTGGGCCGTGACACGTGGTGCCGCGCCACTCTCGACGACCCTGGCGAGAAGCTGAACCTCAACACAGTCGATCGCGACGTACTCGTGACGCTGCTCAGCTCCATCGGCGTGCAGGCGGGCGTAGCAGAATCGGCGAGCGCCGTGGCTCGGCGCGGTGCTATGCATGACTTGAGACAAGTGCCAGGGATCGATTCCACAATCGCTGAAAAACTCACACCGTTCGTAACGTTACGAGGCACAGGCGTGGTTAACGTGAACGCCGCGCGAATTGAAGTGCTGCGTCTGTTGCCAGGTATGACCGAAGAAGCGGCGCTCGTGCTGACTAGCAGGCGCGGCAGCCGCCCGTTGCGATCCGCGGATGACCTGGCGGGCGCGCTCTCGCGCTCCTCGCGCGCGGTGCTGCTCAACAGTTACCCCGAGTTTGTGCGCGCAACTGTTTTCGAGCCGCAGCAATTGATCGCGACGGTTGAGGGTGGCGTGCGCGGCACGCCGATCGTCGCACGAGCGACGCTCACAGTAGTTCCTGCGGCCGGCCGGCTCGCCGTCATCCGCCGGGAGACTGAGTGAAGCTCAGCCGTGGCCCCGTGCTTCACCTGCGCGTGGGTAATTCTAGCGTCAACGCCGAGGCGAAGCGCGCTGGCGTCACCATCTGGGCCGGACAGGCGACCTACGACTCGCTGCAAGACTTGGTGGAGGTCGTGGCCAGGCTGGGTGCAGCGCCCACAGAGCGGTGCCGGCGGCTGCGGGTCACGATCGAGCGCCCGCCCGCTCAGATGCGGACGCTCACGAATCTGCCACCGGTCCGAGACCGGGAGCTGTCGGCCCTCGTCGCAAACCAGGCTGGCCGATTCTTTCGCCGCAATGGCGCGGCTCTGGTGACCGATGCGGTCTGGGTTAGGAATGGCCCTGGACGCGTCACGCAAGCCGCGGCGGTCGAGGAGCCTGTCGTCCTCGCGATTGTCGCCGGCGCGGCGGAGGCGGGACTCCGCATCGAACGCATCACGGCCGACGGCACATCGCCGCGGCTGCAACTCCTGCCTACGGCCGAGCGAGCGGCGCGCGCGCGGGCGCGCCGGCGTGACACCGTTCGTCTCGGCGTCGCGGTGCTCGCCGTGTGGATCGTGGCCGGCGTGCTCTTTGGTGTGCGGCTGATCGTGGAACGGCGTGGTGTCGAGGCCGAGCTGGCGGCTGCCAAGCCGCCTCTGGCAGCCCTGCGCGAGGTGCGACAAGAAATGCGGACCGCCGAGGCGATGGTGGTCGAGCTGGCCGACGCTCGGCGTGCTCGTGGCCAGGCGCTCGCGACACTCGCACGCGTGAACGCGGTCCTGCCCGATTCCGCCGTTCTCACGTCGTACTTCTGGCGCGCCGACGGGTCCGGTTTCCTCGCCGGTGCGGGCCGTCGAGCCGCCGACGTGCTCGCCGCCGTCGAGCGTGGCCGCGCGGTCTCTGATCCGCGTGTGGAAGGAGCGGTGGTGCGCGAAACGTTGGGCGGCCGCGAGTGGGAGCGATTCACGATCATGTTTGGGGGGCATCAGCCGTGACGCAACGGGACCGTCGCGCGTTGTTGATCGGGGGCATTGTCAGTGCGGCTGCCATACTCGGGCTGCGTGTGCTCCCGTGGGGCGTGCGCCAAGCGAGCGGCGCACATGCGTTGCTGCGGGAGCGCGCCACGCTTCTCGGACGCACGCGGGAAGAACTTCTGTCACTCCCGAGCCTACGGGATTCCGCCTCCGTCCTTACTCGAGCGCTGGTCGCCGTGGCACCGCAGGTGCTCTCGGGCTCCACACCCGCGGAAGCGGGCGTGGATCTCTCCGGCCGAATGAGTCTCGCCGCCTCCCGCGCCCCGGCGAAGGTAAATCGGCTCGATCCGCTGCCGGACTCGAGCGGCGAGGGACGCCTGGGCCGAGCCCGCATTCACGCGTCACTCGAAACCGATGTGCGGGGTCTCGTCGCGTTCATGCGAGCGATTGAGGCGGGCGGCGAGGTGCTGACGCTCGATGAAATGCGCATCGAGGCACCGGATCCGGGGGCGGCCGGACGTGGACCGGAGCTTCTCAAGGTCGAAGTAACGGTCAGCGGCTGGTACATCAAGGCTCGGCAAACGTGACCGCCGGTCTAGTTCGACTAACTCTGGTTCCTCTCGGACTCTTAGGAGTCGCCGCCATCATACGGCTTTCGGCTTGGCCACTCGTTGATATCACCTTGGCGTCGCCAGCTGATGCCGGACCGGCTGCGGCGAGTGCTCACGTGAAAGTGCTGGTCAGTCCGGAGTCAGTGAAAGCGATCGTGTCACGCGATCCATTCCGCCTCGGACGCCGGCCTGCGGTCATCGCGTACGATCCGGTTCGTCTCGCGGAGCAACTTGCCCCGGCCACACCGAAGCCCGTGCTGTTACTCGTTGGTGTGTTGAGTGGCGCCGATCCGTCAGCCGTCGTTGAGGGATTCCCAGGCGTGGAGGGATCTCGCGTCGTCCGTGTCGGCGACATCATCGCGGGGCTGCGGATCAAGCAGATCGCCAACAATCGCGTCGTGATCGCTGGAATGGACACGACCTGGGTGCTACAGGTGAAGGAGCCATGGAAGAACTGACGGTCGGACGGTCGGACGGCCGGACGGCCGGACTCATCGTGGCGCTCCTTTGCGCCGGACTCGGCCAAGTGCGAGCCCAGGATACGTCTGCGGTTCGAATCACGAACGACAGCGTCGCGGTCCGGTTTGTCGAGACCGACATTCGCGCGGTCATTCAAGCAATCGGACGATATCTGGCGAAACCGGTCCTGGTCGGTCCGATCCAACCCGTGCGCGTCACGCTCGAGACGCCCGGTCCCGTGGATCGCGTGAGACTCCTCGCGCTGCTTCGCGGTCTCGTTGAATCGCAGAATCTCGAGTTCGTCGAAGACTCGTCGTACTATCGGATCAGTATAAAAACGGCGGACCGGCCGTCGGGCCGTCCGACCGTCCGTGCGGATTCGGGGCCCGTGCAGCTATTCGTCATCCGGCTCCGACACGCGCGCGCGTCCGATGTCGCTGCCACGGTGAACCAGTTGTTCGGCGGCAGCGGAGCATTCTCTGGCCAGTCTGGGTTGTCTACCGGCACGCTGTCCGATGAGCTCCGTCGCAACGTGGTAGCCCCCGGAGGCGTACCAGCGCAACCGGCCCAGCCGGCCATTCGTCAGTCTTCACTTTCAGGTTCTGTCACGATCGTTCCCGATGAATTGACCAATTCGCTACTTGTGCGTGCGTCCGAGCGCGACTTCGACGTGATGAAGGAAGCAGTAGACCAGCTCGACATCCGACCGCTCCAAGTCCTGATCGAGGTCTTGATCATCGAAGCGCGACACGACCGCAGCTTCTCATTCGGGGCGGATCTCTTTGTGCCGCCGCAGGACCTCGGCAAGGGCGATGCCACGGCTGGCGGCGAGACAATCGGCGGGGGGCTTGGGGACCTCGTAATCAAGCTGATGAATCTCGGTCGTGCCAACATTGACGCGACCTTGCGTGCCGCGGCCAGTCGCGGCGACGTCGAGATCATATCCCGCCCCGTGTTGCTGGCATCGAATAATCAAGAAGCACGCTTCCTGGTGGGGTCTCAGCGGCCATTCGTGCAGGTGAGTCGCAGTCTACCGACGGATACGCCAACACGGGATCAGGTGATCCAGTACCGCGACGTCGGAACGAAACTCACGGTGCGGCCAACGATCAACCAGGATGGCTATGTGTCGCTACTGATCCAACAGGAGATCAATCAGGCGACGAGCGAAGTGCAGTTCGACGCGCCGGTAATCTCCACGCGTGAAGCGGTGACGCGCGTGCTGGTCAGGGATGGGCAGACGATCGTGATTGGTGGGCTTAGGGATCAACAGAAAGACGTGACGCAACGTGGCGTGCCGATTCTTTCAAGCATTCCAATAATCGGCGGGCTATTCGGAAGTGCAGACCGCAAGGCTAGCCGGACGGAACTCTATCTGTTTCTTACGCCGCGCATTCTCAAGACAGATGCGGATGCTGACAGCGTCACCATGCCGCGGCTGCCTCATGGCAAGGGGCAGTGAGGTGTAAGGTCCCGGGCTGAGAGCCCGGGCTCGGCGTTGAGGTGCGCCCTATAAGGGCGCACTCCGCCAGCCGAGCGCGCCCTCTCAGGGCGCGTCAAACCGCTCAAACCCTCGGATCGATCGGCAGATGGCGATGCGTGTGGTCGCCGTCTTCTCCTTCGTCCATGAACCAGCAGTACGCCCAGATCTTGCCCCAGCCCCTGAGGCCCGGTCGCGCTAATGAGACACCACGTGCGCGAAACGGGTGATAGAAGCGCAGCCCTTGCTCACCACCTTCCCGGGCGATGCCCCACCCTTGCCCTCCATTCGCCGAGGAGCCGATACTATGGGCATGGCCGCCCCGATCTACTACACGGCCGAAATGGTCCGCGCCTTCCCCGAGGACGGCAACAAGTACGAGGTCGTGCACGGGGAGCTCCTCGTGACCCCGGCCCCGCGACCTTGGCACGAAGTGGTTTGGAGCCGCGCGTTCATCGCCCTGAACGACTACCTGCGGCGTGAGCCGCTCGGCCACCTGTTTGGATCGCGCTCTGACATTTCGTGGGGGCCTGATACTCTGGTATCGCCTGATATCATCGTGGTCCCGCTTGAGGAAGCCCGAACGCTCGAGTGGGCCAGGATGCAGCACCTGCTGCTCGTCGCTGAAGTGTTGAGCCCTTCTTCCACGCGGCACGACCGGTTTACCAAGCGCCGCCTGTATCAAGAGCAGCGCGTGCCGCTCTACTGGGTGGTCGACGCAGACGAGCGGGCCGTGGACATCTGGACGCCCGAGGCCCTCTTCCCAGAGGTGGAACGAGAACGACTCATCTGGCACCCGCCCGCGGCCTCGACCCCGTTTACGCTTCCGCTCGACGAGCTGTTCCGGCCACTCTGAACGAAAACGGGGCCGGCACTGCGCCGGCCCCGTTTTGTTGGCGATTCGCCCTCGGTCAGACCTTCGGGTCTACTGGGAGATGGCGATGCGTGTGATCGCCGTCTTCTCCTTCGTCCAAGAACCAGCAGTACGCCCAAATCTTGGCTGGCCGGAGCATCTGCTGGCCGGCCCGCAGTATGATGCCCATCGGCTCGTCGTCGAGGATGAGAGGGAGGCTTGTCATGGGAAGACGCATGTGCAAGCAACTTGCCATCCTCGGTTGCGTGCAACCTAGCGTCGTACAACGTGTTACGGTTTCTTCGCCAAGCCCCAATCGTCAATCTGACACGTTCAACGCCGGCTGCGCCGTGTCGAGCTGACGCGGCGGCTTGATTGCCGTGAACCCGGAGCGCTTCGATCCCCGGCCTTGCTGGACCTGCCAGCCCCGGTAAAGCGTCTGCAGAGCCTCGGGCGCCAATGGAATGATTTCGCGGTTCTCGGCGACGGGCGGCAGCACCACGTGCACGCCGCCTGATGGCGTCCGGACCTGAAGATCGGCGATCAGCGACGCGCGCTGCTTGGCGCGCAGCTGGCTCAGGCTCACCGGCGCAATCGCCACGAGCGACGGCGCGAGGTCGGGGAACCAGCTTCCGAAGTTGATCACGAGCGCCTGAAACGTCCCGGCGAGCTGCTCGGCAACCGCGCGTCCCTCAGCCGCCTCGACCGCTCCCAGGTCCTGATCCAGCAGGAAAACTTCCGCGTCGTGCGCGGCAAGGAACAGCGCTTCCGGCAGCGCGGCGGCGCCGAGTACGACGACGACGTCGCCCGGCTCGAGCCGGGCAGCCCACGGCGCGATCGGATGCGCGCGGTCGAGCCCCCAGTGCGTGGGCTCCCGCTGGGCTTCGCGCAGCGCGCGATGCTTCTGACGCCAGCGCGGGAACGAAGGAAGGCGCAAGCGTCGAGCGATGATGCGATCGACGTGTTCGAGCAGCAGCACCTCGGTGAGCAGATACTGATCTTGCGCGCTCGCCTGCAGCTCGCGCACCGCCTCGTCGCCGATCTGCAGCAGCTCACCGCGCGGCACCGTGTTCTTGTATTCCTCGAGCCGCTGCAGGATGAACTCCTGGTACTCCTGCTTGAGCGAGCGCGGCGCCCGGCGGACGGGCGGAATCCCCGTCTTGCTGATCGAGGGCAGGGAAGTCAGCATGGCTCGATGTGCACCGTCACTTCTTCCAGCTCCAGGTCATTTTTCAGCCGCTCTTCCACCGCATCGGCAATCGCGTGGGCAGCGGCAACGTTCGCGTTGGGATCAACCGCGATGGTCACCTCGGCATAGCGTACACCGGCGTTGCCACCGCGCGAGCGGATCCCGTAAGCGCTGATGACGCCATCCACGGCTTGCGCGGTCCGCCGGATCGTGGGCTCTGGAATCGCGCGCTCGTCCACGAGCACCGGCACGACGCGCGAGAGAATCTTGTAAGCCACCCGCACGATCAACAGCGCCACGACGATCGCGACGACGGGATCCACCCACAGATACCCCTGGCGCGAAAACAGCACGCCGATCAGCACGCCGATCGTGATGAAAACGTCGGTGCGCGTGTGTGCCGCGTCGGCGATCAGCAGCTCGCTCTGGAGCTCGTGGCCGCGGCGGTTTTCGTACCAGGCGACGAGGACGTTGGTCGCGAGGGTGGCGAGCAGCAGAGCCAACCCGAGGTCCGTGATCTGCACCGCGTGGCCGCCCGCGCTGAGTCGCCCGATGGCGCTGCGCACCAACTCGAAACAGGTGACGGAGAGGACGACGCAGATCCCGAGGGCGCCGAGCGTCTCGAACTTGCGGTGCCCATAGGGGTGATCTTCGTCCGGCGCCCGCGCCGCCACGCGGACCACGATCAATCCGAGGATGTTGTAGACGGCGTCGACGGAGGAGTGGACGGCATCGCCGAGGACGGCGAGGGAGCCCCCCGCCACGCCGATCGCCGCTTTGGCGATGACGACGCCGATGTTAGCTACGAGCAACCCGCGCAGTACGCGACGCACTGCGGCGGAGCGGTCTAGGGCCCTGCCGGACATGGTGTGTAAGTTTGTGATAGGGGCTGATTTAGTCAACTTTGCTTGACAAGACTGAGATAGTTGTCTAAATATCTGACCATGGACGACTCTCTGTTCCGCGCCCTCGCCGATCCGACCCGGCGCAAGATCCTCGAGCTCCTGACCGAAAAGGATCGCACGGCAGGCGAAATCGCCGAGCACTTCCCGATGGCGTTCGCGTCGGTTTCGCATCACCTCGGCGTCCTCAAGGCGGCGGATCTGGTCGCCTCGGAGCGGGAGGGACAGTTCATCCGCTATCGGCTCAATACGACCGTGTTTCAGGAAGTCGTGCGCTACTTCATGACCCGCTTCGGCGGGGGACCGGGGGGGGGAGACAATGCGTAGCCGTTGGTTTGGTCTCGTCATCGCAGCGCTGGCTGTGGCGCTGTCTGTGTGGGCGTATCCCCGGCTTCCAGACGCTGTGGCAACGCACTGGGATCTGCGCGGCACGCCGGACGGTTTCTCCAGCCGCGGCTGGGCGGTCGCGATCGGTCCGCTCGTGATCGTCGCGATCACTGTGCTGTTCAACGTGCTTCCCAAGCTCGATCCACGACGCGAGAACTACGCCAAGTTTCTAAGCAGCTACTGGCTGATCGCCAATGCGGTGATCGTCTTCATGCTCCTTGCACACGGCATGCTCCTCGCGTCGGGCCTCGGCTACTCGGTGAGGATCGACCGCCTGATGCCGGTCGGCGTCGGCCTGCTCTTCATTTTCTTAGGCAACTACCTGACACGAGTCGAGCCGAACTGGTTCATCGGTATCCGCACGCCGTGGACGATGTCGAGTGACACAGTGTGGCGGAAAACCCACCGCACCGGCGGCTGGCTCATGGTGATCGGGGGAGCGGTGCTAGCGGCCGGCGCGTTCCTCCCGCATGGGGCGTTCCTGCCGCTCCTGGTCACCACGCTTGTGATTGTGGTAGTGATTCCCATCGTGCAGTCGTACGTCTTATGGAAGAGAGAGCAGCATGACCGTCCTTAGCCTCGTTCTCCTCGCGCTCGTCGCTCAATCCGCCGACACTGTGCCACCTGCCGCCGCGGTGGAGTCGCCGTACACGATTCACAGCGGCACCTTGGGGCTCGCCGCCACGCTGACGCTGCCGCGTGGCGCCGGGGGGGCGGGGGCGGTGCCGGTCGCAATCATCATCGCGGGCTCGGGGCCCACCGACCGCAATGGCAACTCGATGCTGGGGATCCGGCCCAATGCGTACGCGCAGCTCGCCTGGCGACTGGCGGAGCGTGGCATCGCCACACTGCGCTACGACAAGCGCGGCTTGCCGGGGACGCAAGGCACGTTCGACATCACGAACATGACGATGGCTGATTTTGCGGCCGACGCCCGGGCGGCAGCGGAGTCGCTGTCGCGAGATCGACGCTTCTCACGCGTGGTATTCCTCGGACACAGCGAAGGCGCATCGCTGGCGCTCATCGCGGCGGGCCAGGGGGCGCCGGTCTCCGGCGTCATCCACGTATCCGGTCTGGGCCGCGGGACCGCCGATGTGTTGCGCGAGCAGCTCTCCCGCCAGTTCGACAGCGCTACCCTGGTGCGTTATGACACCGCGATGAAGCATTACCTGCTCGGCGAGCAGCCCGCTGATGTTCCTCCTCAGCTCGCGATGCTCTTCGTTCCGGTGAACCGCACCTTCATGCGCTCGATGATGGCGTTCGATCCGCCGGCGGCGATTCGTGCAGTGCGCCAGCCCGTCCTAATCGTTCAGGGGGCGACCGACTTGCAAGCGACCGTCGCGGACGCCGAGCGGCTCCACGCGGCCAGGGCCAACGCCAAACTGGTCGTGATTCCCGAGATGAATCATGTCTTGAAGCACGACACCAACCAGACGATAGCGGGGCAGATGGGAAGCTACCAGAATCCCGCGCTGCCGATCATGCCCGACGTCGTCAACGCGATCGCGGA
>Ga0184638_1000475_pt1 | contig 11238 bp, 12 predicted proteins | sample PLM31_50_b2_FD_133141 | JGI IMG/M metagenome (GOLD analysis project Ga0184638, IMG submission 133141) | Groundwater sediment microbial communities from an aquifer in East River, Colorado, USA - PLM3-1_50_b2 | ecosystem: Environmental > Terrestrial > Soil > Riparian zone | place: USA: East River... | reverse complement strand
TCGAGCGGGAGGTGATAGAAGGTGTTGTTCACCTCCACAGTGTCGAAATGCTGTTGATAGAAACTCAGCATCTCCGACACTGGGAGATCGGCCGGATAAAACGGCCCCAGCCAGTGTTTGTAGTGCCAGCCGGATGTACCGATGCGCAGCTCGCAGTGCCTGGATCGGCCGGCATCACTCATGCGCGTACTGGATCACATTCCAATCTTTGACAGAGGCCTCGACCCGCCACTCTTATGAGTGCCTGCCTGGGATTCCACCCCCACGCCATGCACGTAAACCAATTCACCGCCAAGCCAACCGGAGAGCCCCAGCAGGAGAACTGCGCACACCGACAGGATAACCGGCAGCGCCGCGTCCGGATTCATTGTCATCCGGAGCCACAGGTTTACGATGTAGATCGCCACGATCCCTAGGTTCAAGATCATGTGGTTTCTGGCGATCTTCTTCGGCGCGGGTTCCGTCATCGAGAGGTAATCAATCAGGCCCGGGACCGCCGCCGCCAAGCCTCCCCACCAGGCCTCCCGCCATGGTGTAGAAGGCGATGTCATGCCACAGGGGACCGCCCCATCCGAGCGCATAGATGAGATCGCTCATCAACGAGAAAATCCACAACGCAATTGGAAACGGAACCAGCATCGGATGGATCGGATGCTTCGCAATACTGGCACGGCTTTCCATAGTCATCTCCTTTCCGTCATGCCGCAGGTGATGAGGCCGGTAATGTGTAGTGCTCGGAGATGACCTCCTTTATCAACGCCCGGCTCTCGGCCGGCGACAATTCAGCTTGCCTCTCGATCTGCGACGCCTGGTCGGCCAACACCTCATCCTTGATTGCCTCGCGGAACCATTTTGAATAATCGCCACGGCGAAGATGATGAGTCCAGGTGCCGTCGTCCACGCCCTCAGCCAGCTGCATGAAGAATAATAGATTTTGAGCGCGCAAGTTGAGCTTTCCTTCCGGCCCTTGGAAATAGAAGCTCCGGTCCGGCCCAAGGTCCCCCTCCGCATACTTGCGCCGATGGCGCACACGCTCCATCCGACATGGCGCAATTCGTACCCGGAGTGGACCGCCGGAGCTTCGCTTTGACCAGAAGAGCGCTTCTCCGGGCTCCAGGGCACCCGGCAGAGAGGAGAGCGTGTCGGTTTCCTGGCCTAACGGTCCTGCCGCTTCGCGGAGCGTCGCATCAGGCGCATTGCCGACAGCGATGACCACGTCAACCGTAGTCAGAATTGCATCCGCGACTTGATTGGGATGGACCGTAATGAGCATGAGCGGCATCAACTCTGGTGGAAGCGCCAAGGCAGCCGGCTCCCAGCCGGACGGCAGGAGATGATGCGCTTCATCTATGACCAGCCAGTGCGGACGGCCGGTCTTGATCCGCAATTCCTGAAATCGAGGGAGCAAGGCACTGAAGAACTTGGGTCGGTCTGCGAGCGGCAGACCGACCAGATTGACGACCGCATTCTGGTGAGGCTTCTTGAGCAATTGCTGGACTTGCTCCACACTCGGCGCTCGCTGGCTGTCCCCCAAGACCACGGCCCCCTCGAAGTATTCGTAGTCGCCTTCCGGGTCTATGACGCAGAACTGGTAGCCGTGTTCCGCCATTCGCTCCAAGAGTCCCGTGGCCAACGTGGACTTGCCGCTTCCTGATGTGCCGGCGAGAAGAATATTCACTCCGTACGGCGGGATTCGCATTTCCTGACCATTCTCTTGCGTGCCGACAAGAATGTGATGGCGAGTCAAACGCGGCTGGACATCCGCTAACTCCCGGTCTAGCAGCCTATCGATAAGCTCCACCACGCCTGCGCCGTGATCTCCCGCAGTCACCAGGTCAGCAGTCTCCTTCACCATGGGCAAGGCATTTTCCACAGCCACGGAACACTCGCAGAGGCGTAGGAACGCGTGGTCATTTTCGGCGTCCCCGATACCCACCACGTTGTGGGACGAAAGTTCCAGTGCACTGAGAGCAGTGACCAGGCCGCTTGCCTTGTTCACCCCGGAGGGCAACACCATGACAGCGCCCTTATTGAAGATCACCTGCCGCTCGAGACCAAGGTCGCGAATCGCCTCCAGCACTGTCGTCTCATGGGGTTGCCAGGTGGCAATGATCACCCGCCCCACCGCCAGCGGGACGTTTCGTCGCTGGAGTTCACGGATGAGCTCAACGGGCGGAGGATCGGCCAAGCATTTCTCTTCGCGTGTCGCCGGGCAGTAGAGAAGCGCCCCGTTCTCGGCTACGATCCAATCGCAGAGGTCAACATCCTTGAAGACCGTCAGGAGATCCCCTAGCTGGCGTCCCGTTACTAAAAGGAATTTGCGGCCGGAGGCCCGGAGGCGACGGACCGCCGCCGAGGTCGCCTCTGACACCCGGCCGGCCGCCGCGAGAGTGCCATCGTAATCACACGCCAGCGCGAGGTATCGCATAGCTCTATTTTGGGAGCAAGCGTAGGACCGCGAGCGATCGGGACTCCAGCTGATAGGGTTCGCCCCCTTTGTACACCCGGCTCCGCTTCTTGTCGATGTCACCCGCAGTGTCCACCACCAGTTCCCACCGGACACCACGCTTATGCGCCGGCAGAACGAACGGCAGCGGTTCATGGTGCGCGTTCATCAGCACAAGAAAGGTATCGTCGACAATTGGCCGTCCTTTGGCATCCGGTTCCTCAATGGCGTCACCCGCGAGGCGCATCCCGAAGCAGCGGACGAAGCCGGTGTTCCATTCCTCCTCGGTCATCTCCTTGCCGTCCGGTCGGAACCAGGCGATATCTTTGACTTCGGAGCCTTGAATGCCTTTACCTTGAAAAAACCGCCGTCGCCGGAACACCGGGTGGCTGCGCCGGAGGGTGATAAGCTTGTGCGTAAACGCCAACAAGGTTTGGGCCTGACGGCTCAGGTTCCAATCAAACCAGGTCACCTCATTGTCCTGGCAATACGCATTATTGTTTCCACGCTGTGTACGACTGATCTCATCGCCTCCGCACAGCATCGGCACGCCTTGGGACAGAAACAGTGTGGCCAGCATGTTTCGCTTTTGGCGTTCCCGCAGCTCGTTAATGGCTGGATCATCGCTCGGGCCCTCGACCCCGCAGTTCCAACTGTAGTTGTCGTCGGTGCCGTCTCGACTGTCCTCCCCATTTGCCTCGTTGTGTTTGGTGTTGTAGGACACCAGATCATTCAACGTGAAACCGTCATGCGCCGTGACGAAGTTGATGCTGGCGTGCGGGCGGCGCCCGCTGGGCTCATACAGATCACTGCTGCCCGTAAGCCGGTACCCCACTTCCGCCACGATGCCGCCGTCACCGCGCCAGTATCGCCGGGTCGTGTCGCGGTACTTGCCGTTCCACTCGGCCCATCCAGCGGGGAAATTGCCGACCTGATACCCGCCCTCTCCAAGGTCCCACGGTTCAGCGATCAATTTCACTTTACACAGGACCGGATCTTGTTGAATCGTATCGAAGAAGGCGCTCAGCCGATCCACGCTATGTAACTCCCGCGCGAGCGTTGAGGCCAGGTCAAAGCGAAATCCATCCACATGCATGTCAGTGACCCAATACCGCAGGCTGTCCGTAATGAGCTGGAGTGTTCGTGGATGCCGGACGTTCAGCGTGTTGCCGGTGCCCGTGTAATCAATATAGTAGCGGTAATTCTCCCCGCCCAGCCGATAATAGGCAGCGTTATCAATCCCGCGAAACGACAGCGTGGGGCCGAGTTGGTTTCCCTCGCCTGTGTGGTTGTAGACCACATCCAGAATCACCTCGATGCCGGCGGTGTGGAGTATGTTCACCATTGTTTTAAATTCGTTGACGTGCTGCCCGCGATCGGTGGCGATTCCGTACTCATTGTCCGGGGCGAAAAACCCAATGCTGTTGTAGCCCCAATAGTTGGTGAGTCCCCGCTGGATCAAGGGTTGGTCGCGCACGAAATAATGCACCGGTAGCAGCTCCACGGCTGTGACACCGAGGCTCCGCAGATAATCAATCGCCGCCGGCGTCGCCAGGCCGGCGTAGGTGCCGCGTAATGGCTCGGGTACATCGGGGTGCCGAATTGTAAATCCCTTAACATGCACCTCATAGATGATGGTCCTGTCCCAGGGAGTCCGCAGCAACCGATCGTCGCCCCAAGTGAAGGCCTGCTCGATGACCACCGCCTTCGGCACGCTTGCTGCGTTATTGCGGTCATCTTTCGAGAGGTCGGCGAGGGGGTCGCCGATGTGGTACCCGAACATCGCGTCGGACCATTCGATCCGTCCCGACAGGGCCTTAGCGTAAGGATCAATCAAGAGCTTCGCCGGGTTGAACCGGTGCCCTGCCTGCGGTTCATAGGGACCGTACACCCGATAACCGTACATTTGACCCGGTCGCACTTCCGGGAGATAGACATGCCAGATCTGGTCGGTCCGCTCTTCGACACGGATGCGATGCGACTCCTTGTCCTGGGGGGCCTGATCGAACAAGCACAGTTCAACGCCGGTCGCATTCTCGGAGAACAGCGCGAAATTGACCCCTTCTCCATCCCATGTCGCGCCTAACGGATAGGGACGTCCCGGCCAGACCCGCATCATAGTGAATCCCTTACCAGATCAGCGATGGATGTTAGTTGAGTCAAAGCCAAAAAATCTTTCCCTCTAAGGTACGTCAATATCTTATACCAAAGAGGGGCAAACAGGAATGACGGAGTACCCGGTGCAACTTCATTTAGAATTGTGACTCCCGCATCAATACAATGTGAACTCGATGCTTGTTTGGAGTCACACGAGTCCGCTCTCTAATCTCCTTCGTGGTATTTGATCCCTCCACAAGCAACCATTCTTCCGTAGGCTGGCAGCGCGCATGGCGCCATGTCACGATAGGAAGCGCACACTGGGATGGCCGATTCACGTGATACGTCCTGGACCACGGACTCGTCAGCATGAAGCGATTGGTACCATGTGTTCTGATCGGAATTCTGGTCCTGGCTCTGAACTCATGCGCCGCGCTGCCGAAGCCGGAATTGGGTCGCGCGCCGGCGACTCCGCCGATAGACCTCAGCGGAGATTGGGAATACCAAGACGACGAGACCACGCAGAAAATTTCTCTCGATGAGCATGGCAATGGACAGTATGCCTGGCAAGGCGGGCGCTTCCTGACGACCTCTTTTTCAGAGGAACGATGGGATGGCCATTGGTCTCAGAAAGGCAACGATCGCGAAGGAGGATTCACGCTCCGTCCTTCCGCTGACGGCAAGGAGGCCGAAGGGACCTGGTGGTACACCCGGATTGGGGATAAGGACATTCCACCGCATGCGCAAGGCGGCAGCTTCCGCCTGCGGCGTGTCAGTCCGTCCGCATCATTCCGCCTTCCGTCACCAACCAGCCCCTGAGTCCTGACGAGACGCCTCGTTATTTCTTTTCCACAATCTTCCCGTCCTGGGCGTCCACATAGACTTTGGACGTCTTCTTATTCGAGTCAACAATCTGGACCTTATAGACGACCCGACCTTTTTCTTTCTCCATCTCGACTTCATAGGGCTTGCTGCCCGGACTTGAATCAGTTGCAACCTTGATGGCCTGTTCCATCGATATCTTGGCATCGAGTGCGTATTCCTTCTCGGACGCCGCCCCAACCGGTCCGCTCAGGCTGAGGCCGAACAATAAAATGGCCAGCATAAGCACGTATCGCATCATATTCCCTCCTGTGACTCGTTTCGAGTTGATGGCTCGGACATGCCTTACTTTTTTGGTTCGACAATCTTACCGTCCACCGCATTGATCTGGACCGAATGCAGTTTCTTGTTTGCGTCCACAATCGTCACTTTGTACACAATTTGACCATGGTCCTCGTCGAGAACCGCTTCAACCGCTTTCCCCGGAATTGCTTTCTCCACAATGCTCACAGCTTCTGACAGTGTGATCCGGGCAGTCTCGGCCAGCCGCTTCTGCTTGTCTTCCACAGTCTTCAACGGGTCCTGTGGCAACCGCGGGGAGATGCCCGGCGACTGTGGGAACTGTCTTTCCTGTCCGATGCATTGTTGTCCTGATAGACTTAGAAGAAGAGCGAGGAGACCCACAAGCAGGACGTTCATAGAATCCTCAGGCCGAAGCTCAGACCATCAGTCGGGATTAAAAACGCCGTGGAGACGCTGGTCGCAAATGCGCCGTCGCCATTCTAAGCGATGAGCTACCTAGACAACGCGCGCTAGTGAGGCACTTGGTGCTGTTGGATCTCCACAATCCGCCCGGTTCCGAAACGCAGCTCTACAATAGAATTATCGTCGAGCGCGTAGACCCAGTTGTCAAGATGCCTGGTCTTGGGAGGCCCGGCCAAACTCATCACCTCTGCCTCACTCATACCGACCGACAAGCGGTTCAATGTGCTGAAATCAATCCGGCCTTTCGCAGGTGGCTCCTCTGCTTTGCTCGGAAGCGCCTTGATTGATTCGGCCTCTGCGGTCTGAGGCATGGACAAATTTACCTCGGCCTCCCGACTCTTTGGGATGACCTTCACCTCGACATCCTTTCTTGGCACATACTGGCGGCAATCTTTTAAATCCTTCGTCTCATTTGTGAAGATTTCCGTGCCGTCCGGCTGATAACACAGCCATATACCGCCAGCGCCGACTTCGGCCGGGCCCACCAACAACGATCCTAACGCCAGCACGCTAAGAAAAGTTCTGGTCATAGTTCCTCCGTCCCGCTACCGGTGACGCCGCAAGGGTCAGAGTCCCATAATTCGTACGAGAATCCCTGTCCGCGTCGTCGTCCTGGTTTTGGCCATGATATGTTTGATGTGCTCCTTGACCGTCTGCTCGGTGACGCCGAGCTCATTGCCGATTTCTTTATTCGTCCAGCCCTTCAAGAGGTTCTGAACCACGGTGCCCTCACGCTCTGTGAGCCCGAAGAGCTCCTTGGCCTGATCGACCGGCTGATGCCGGCGCCCAATCTGCTCCATTGTAATGAGGACGCGCGACTGTCCCCCACCCTCACGACCAGGCAACCCGAGGCCCGACACGTGAATACCACAGTCAGGGCCTCTGACAATGCGCTCGATACGGTACTGCTCCCAGTCCTTGGCATCGGTCCATACCTGAAGTAGCTTTGTAATTTCCGCGCATAGCTCCTTCACCACCTGTGGCAGGACGCGGGAAGCACGTTTGCCTGCGCTATTACCATTATTGCCGTTGTCAGTATGACCTGCTCCCTCATGGATGAGCGCGCACAGCTCCCATGCGCGACGATCCTGATAGACTAACTGGTTCGACGTGGTCAGAATCAAAATACCAAGGCCGGCGCGTTTATCCGCAATCGTCTGAGTGAAATCACGGGGAGCATCCACTTCACCCTTCTCCTCGTTGTGGAGACGCGCTCCGTCGTTATTTTCGGCCCTGCTGAACGTCAAAGAGATCACGCTCGCCATGGGAACCCTCCGTTATGAAAGAAGCACGCTTTCTAAGCGCTGGCTTCTGCTAGGGCACGGATTAGTCCTGCCGTGCGGCCTTCTCCTCAGCCTTGGCTTTTTTCTTGGCGGCTTTGGCTTCAGCCTTTGCCTTTTTCTTTTCCGCTTTGGCCTCGGCCTTGGCTTTTTTCTCATCGGCCTTTATGTCCGCCTTTTCCACCTTCTCGTCTGCCTTGATCGCAGCTTTCTCAGATTTCTCTCCAGCTTTCGCTTTGTCCTTTTCCATCTTCTCATCCGATTTGATCGTAGCTTTCTCCAATTGTTCTTCAGCTTTCGCTTTGTCCTTTTCCATCTTTTCCGTCGCGGTATCCGCGAATGCAAGGGTGCTAAAGACAAAGGCCATCATCATGGCGAACATACCTGCTGCTATGCGTTTCATTAGGGCTCCCCTTTCTATGTCTCTACGTTGGAACGAAACTTCCCCGCGAAAAGCTCGTACTGCCTGGTTGCTATATCACAGGCCGCCGCCCCTGAATAATCCCTATCACCAAGACCACCAAAGCGACCAGCAAGAGCAGGTGAATAAACCCACCCAGCGTGTAAGAACTGACAAGCCCGAGCGCCCAGAGAATCAGCAGAATCACAAAGATCGTCCACAACATGGTGCTCCTTTCCGCACGCTTCGCCGCGCTTCCTTAGGCTGTTTTCCCTCCCCATTTACCAGACGCCTGAGTCTGGGTGCATTAGACAAATGATCGAGGGACCAGCTTAAAATGTCGTGCTATGCTCCTCCACAAGTCCCTTCTCAGCCGGGTCGGTCCCTCGCCCCGGTCTACAACCTGCTCCTGGCGTTCGGGTGGTGTCCTCTCGATGGTGATCACCACTCGTCAGGGGCCGCGATCACCGCCGACCTTTCACGTGAGATGCTCGGGCAGCACCAGCGCGGTTCCTTGAACTGGTCTTCTTCACGGCTCTTTTGGCTGGTCGGCGGTTTTCGCCGATGCGAGTCTTCCCTGCGCGCTCTGCTGTCGGAGAAGCGACGTACCCGCGACCTTGCATCAACTGCCGCTTTCGCTCAGCTATCAACCGGCCGAGTGCGACAAGGTCGAGTTCTGCCTCTTTGGCCTTCGGGAGGACCTCGGATTCTTCTTCGTCAACATGATGCTTGACACTTTCGCTCAAGACCATGAACTTGGCGTCATAGCGCTCGTCGCGCGGTCCCATTAAAGAGTCGTTTCACCTTTTCATGATCCTGCGTCAGCATATTGATGGCATCGGTCGATTTAGTGGTGAACACATCCATATCGTTGGGCGACGGCAACTGACAAAACAGCGGCGGGCATCTACCAAATGTCTACTTGCGCTGCCTTAAGATTTAAGTGTGAAGGTCATGTTTAACGGGTCAGGAGAGATGGCAGGTGCGGTGATGTCGGCCGAGGGCCTAGAGCGTCATAGACGTAGCACTTGAACGAGGATGCCCGTACGGGTAGTGGTCTTGGTCTTCGCCATAATGTGTTTGATATGCTCTTTGACTGTTTGCTCAGTCACCCCGAGTTCGTTAGCGATCTCTTTATTAGTCCAGCCCTTGAGAAGATTCTGAACGACAGTCACTTCACGATCCGTAAGGCGGAACAGGTCTTTTACTTGGTCAAGAATTGCGCCCTGCCGACGTCCGATCTCCTCCATCGTAATGAGGATCCGGGACTGGAGGCCATGTCGGTCCGGCAGGCCCAGACCGGACAGCAGCAGGGGACGGTCAGGACTGCCGATAACGCGCTTGATGCGGATCTGCTCCCAGTCCTTCGCGTCAGTCCAGACCTGGAGCAACTTGTTGATCTCTCCGCATAGTTCCACGATCGTCGTCGGCAGTACGCCGTTGGCCGACTTGCCGGCGCTCCTATTGATATCGGCGCACATCTCCCACGCACGCCGGTCTTTATAGAGCAATTGATTGGAAGTGCTTAGAATCAGAATGCCCGGCCCGGCGCGCTTCTCTACGATGCTCTCTGTCATGTCAAAAGGAGAATCCTGACCTGACTCTTCATCGCCATTGCCCCGGTTCGCACTCCCAGAGCCGTCTGCTTGCGTGGTCACATTTTTCGATTTGGTCACTGTAACGGAGATCACGCCCCCCATGTACACCTCCCTGACAGGTATATGTTTCACTTACTATGATATCACTATATACAGTCATCTATATATATACAGCTAATCTATCGTATAATGATAGCCCTACGTCCGTATAAGACCAATTGCTAAGGAAATGGATAAGTTGGCAATAAATAGCAAAGAGGAAGGGGCCGTACAACAGACAAATTGGCTACGAAAAACAGAATTTGTCGTTGATATCAGCGGACCGCAGGCGGAATTTTTCCTTCACGTTTCGCCAGCCGGGCCGAAGGCGATCTCTACGTCCTGATCCCCTATTTGCGCAGTGCGTTGACCCCACCGATAAACAAAATCGTGTAGACCTGGACTTTCCGGAACCCGCACCTCGATGTTGCGGTGCCGTCCCTTAATGATGAGGAGTCGGGCTTTGCGCTGGCAGACAACCACATTTCCGTCGCTCCCGGGCGTCACCTGTCAATGATTTTCTCCTATCCATAGTGGCCTGTACATCACCCGGAAGCACGGTGGAAGAGTTGAGGGGCGCTGTCGTGGATTTACGGAGATACCCAAAGGTAGAGGCGCCATGGCGAACTCCACCATAGCGAACTCTAGGACTACGAGATGCTAGGGAAACCCCCTGTCCCCTTAGGGGCCGGCCTTCGACGTGCTCGGGGGGAGGAGTGCGTGTCGCTTGAACACACGGAAAAGATAATAGAGAGAGGGGAACAGTAGAACTGCGCCGGCGATGACCGCGACGAGCAGTAAACGAAGGGTTTGCGGCGACGCTGCGGCGTTGTAGATGGTGATCGTCGGTTCGACAAGGAACGGAAATTGCGCCAGCGCCCAGCCCCACAGGATTGCCACCACTTCTCCTGCCGCCAAAAATCTCGCGAGCACAAAGCGGCGGCGCCATAATCCAAAGACCGCGCCAAGCGCCAGGATGACTGCCAGCAACATAAGCGACCATCCCCACCAGCTTTGACCGAGGTCTCGTGGGATCCCGGGAGCACCACGCTCCGGCAGCACAAAGACAATGACCGCTAACATGGCAACGAGCACGGCCGACGCCAATGCCCGGCGCCGAAAATCTTCCTGGAGGTGAGGATCTTTGGCTTCTACAGTCAGGTACACCGCCGCAAGAAACACAAACAGGGCCAGCGCGAAAAATCCGACCGCAATTGGAAAGGGGGCAAGCCAGTCCCAGACAAATCGTTCCAGAAAGCCGGTATCCTCTTCCTTAAGGCCTCCGGAAGCGATCGCCCCAATGGTGACACCAAGCAATATCGGCGTCAGCAAGCTGGCGACCGCAAAGAGCCGCTCCCAGCGCCGGCCTTCGCGATACCCTCCCCCCTCGGCCTCCGTGGCAGAGATTCGAAACGCAAAAGCCGCCCCCCGCAGGACGATCCCGATAAGCATGAGGGTGAGGGGGATGTGCAACCGCGTCGTGATTGTGGCGAAGGCCGGGGGAAAAGCTGTGAACAGTATGGTCACCACGAGAATGAGCCACACGTGGTTGGCTTCCCAAATCGGAGCGATCGCCTTGGCGATCAATTGCTCTTGGGCCGGTCCCCGAGGGCCGCGCGCCAGCAGCGCCCAGGCGCCGGCCCCAAAGTCGGCACCTCCCAGTAAGGCATAGAAGGTCAGGGATACCAGCATGATCCCGGCCAGAATGAGTTCAAGAGACATTTATTTCCTTCGCCATGATCGCCTGGGCTTGACCTTCTGCTTCATTGCCAGAGGACTAACTATGGGGAC
>Ga0184638_1000473_pt1 | contig 11256 bp, 11 predicted proteins | sample PLM31_50_b2_FD_133141 | JGI IMG/M metagenome (GOLD analysis project Ga0184638, IMG submission 133141) | Groundwater sediment microbial communities from an aquifer in East River, Colorado, USA - PLM3-1_50_b2 | ecosystem: Environmental > Terrestrial > Soil > Riparian zone | place: USA: East River... | reverse complement strand
GTTTCCCCGACGGTGGCGACGAGCTGGCCGTTGCGGTCAACGAGCAACGCACAGCGGGCGTTCGAGTCGCGCAGGAACGCCTGCAGGTGCGTCTGGATTTGCTTGAAGTCGTTCTCGTTGAAAGACCAGCTTGCGGCCCCGGCCATGCTCCTCCTAGTCGGTCTCGGACATCTCGCGCCGTGCCGCCAGCGCCTGGGCAATCGTCACCGCGTCGGCGTACTCGAGGTCGCCGCCCACCGGCAACCCGCGCGCGATGCGCGTCACGCGCACGCCGCTGGGCTTCAACACTTGCTGGAGGTAGGTGGCCGTGGCTTCCCCCTCCATCGAGGGATTCGTCGCCACGATCACCTCGCGCACCTCCGACCCGTTTGCCAGGCGCGCGAGCAGACGGTCCACGTGGAGATCGTCCGGGCCGACGCCATCCAGCGGCGAGATCCGGCCGCCGAGCACATGATAACGGCCCCGGTACCGGGCCGCTCGCTCGATCGCGCTCACATCCCCCGATTCCTCGACCACGCACAACAGCGCCGCATCGCGCCGCGGGTCGCGGCAAATCGGGCACGGATCGTCGTCCGCGAGATTCCCGCACACTGCGCACGCCGTCACCTGGCCGCGGACCCTGCGGATGGCCTCCGCCAACCGCTCCGCGACCTCTGCGGGCTGCTTCAACAAATGGAACGTGAGTCGTTGGGCGGTTTTACGCCCGATCCCGGGGAGCTTGGCAAGCTCCGCCACGAGCTCCTCGATGGCGGACACGGGAAGGCCGGGGGCCTAGAGCGGCAGCTGAAATGGGAACGGCAGACCCGACGCCAGCTTCCGCACCTCGGCCTGGTATAGCTCGGCCGCGCGCTTCTGCGCCTCCGCCACCGCGGCAAGCACGAGATCTTCGAGCATCTCGACGTCGCCCTGGCTGACTGCCTGGGGATCGATCTTGATCCCGCGAATGTGCCCCCGCCCATCGACCGTGGCTTGGACGATGCCTCCACCGGCCGATACCGTCAGCGTCTGCTGCGCCAGCTGCGTCTGGATCTCAGTAAGCCGCCCCTGCATCTGCTGGGAGAGCTGGAGCAGGCTAGATAAATCCGCCATACGTCGAAAGTTACCCCGCGTGACACTGTTGGCAAGCTATTCGAGCAGCTCCAAATCTAATGCGTCCACGGCCGCGCTCAGCGTGGGATCTTTGGCCCGCAGACTCTTCAGACGCTCCGCGTTAGCCCGGTCCTCGGTCATCCGCTCCGGTCCGGGGCCGGCAGGACCCCGAGTCTCGGCAATCCGGACGCGCGGTGCCTCGCTCACGAAACGGCCGATGCTCTGCGCGATCGTCTCGCGCTGCCGCTCAAGCCCCTCGGCGTGGACTGCATGGCCCGGACGCAGCATCACAATGCGGCCATCGACCGCGACGACTTCCGCTTCCGCGAGCAGACTGCCGAGCAACGGCGTCTTGGCGCGCGCATCAGCGACGATCGCGGACCAGACCGACCGGATGTTGTCGAGGGTGGGCTCGAGCTTCTGGCCCGAGGGCGGCGCGAGAGGCGGCGGCGCGAGAGCCGGCGGCGTGTGAGGCGGCGGTGAAGGGGCGGCGGGTGCAGCGCCCTTGAGCGCTTCCAACACTGCTCCGATCTCCACCGTCCGATCCAGCATCGCCCACCGCAGGAGCAACACCTCCACCAGGAGCCGAGTGTTGGCGCTGCGGCTCAGACGCTCCTCTGACTCACTGAGTATCGTGAGCAGTCGCACGACGTCCGCCGGGGGCAGCCGAGGCGCATGCTCGCGCACGACCGCCGCGAGCCCCTCGGTCATCCCTTCCGGCTGGCCACCGACACCAACGAGCAACAGCGCGCGCAGCGTCTCGCCGGCGCCGTTGACAAACTCGCCGAGATCCGCGCCTGCCTCGAGCAGGCGCTCCACAAGCGGGAAGATCGCCGCTGGATCGCGCACCGCGATCGCACGCAGCATCTCGCCATACAGCTCGTCGGGGATGAGGCCGAGGACCTCGCGTACGCGTGCGGCCGTGACCGGCCCCTCGCCGAACGAGAGCACCTGGTCGAGCAGCGACAGCGCATCGCGCATGCCGCCGTTCGCGCTCTTGGCGATGAGGTGCAGGGCGTCGTCCTCGACCTGGAGCTTTTCGGCCCGCGCAACGGCTTTGAGCCGAGCGACAATCGCGTGCGGGCCGATGCGCCGGAAATCGAAGCGCTGCAGCCGGGAGAGGATCGGGGCGGCGGTATTGGCGATCTTCTGCGCCTCGGTGGTGGCAAACACGAACACGACGCGCGGCGGCGGCTCCTCGAGAATCTTGAGCAGTGCGTTCCACGCCTCGCGCGTGAGCATGTGCGCTTCGTCAACGATATAGACTTTCGAGCCGGATTCGGTACTCGCGGCGTACATCGCGCGCTCGCGCAGATCGCGCGCGTCGTCCACACCGCGATTCGACGCGGCGTCCAGCTCCACCACATCGAGATTGGCCGCGCCGGTCCAGATTCGCCTGCAGGAATCGCACTCGCCGCAGGGCTCACCGGCGGGCGTCCGGCGCTCGCAATTCAACGCCATGGCGAGGATGCGGGCAGCGGTGGTCTTTCCCACGCCTCGCGGCCCAGCGAAGAGATACCCGTGCGCCACCCGTCCCTGCGCGACGGCTCCTCGCAACGCGGCGGCCACGTGATCCTGGACGATGAGATCGGCGAACTGCTTGGGGCGGTACTTACGGGCGAGAGCAATCATTGGGGCAGAATCTAGTCGGTTAGCCAGTTCGGCGGTTGGGCGGTTGGAAGCCGACTCAAACCGCCTAACCGCTCAACCGCCCAGATGTAAAGTGCCCCAGGCACCCCGCAACGAATCCCGACATCGTTTAGCGCTGCTCCCTGCGGGGGCCTGACGCGGTTCACGAGCGGAAAGCCTGCGGACCTGGGGCGAGTGAAATATCCAATGTCCAATGACCAATAATCAATGCCCAATGATCGTTGAGTATTGAACATTCTTCATTGAGCATTCCGGTCAGGGGCAATCCACTTTGCCGGGCGCGGCGCGAGGCGGGACCGTCACCGTGAGGTATTGCCGCATCCCGTTCGCGATGACCGCAAGACTCGTCGTTCCCGGTTGATCCGGCTTCAACGCGACGGTGCCCGAAATGCTGTCCTGCGCCACGCGCACCACGCGGAAGATGCGCGAGTCGGCGACCGTCTTCCGCAGCGGCGCCGTGCCCTGGATCGCGAGGAGGAAGACGAGCAGCAGGCTCACGGCCGCGGACATCCCGAGCGCTCGAACCGGCTCTCGACCGCGTCTACAGAGGCGTACAACGCTTGATCCTGCGTGGCGCGGCGCTGGTCGAAGGCCGTCATACGGGCCCGCCGCTCGGTGTTATAGGTGATCCAGAGGTTCTCGATCGCGACGAGCCCACTGGCAAGACCATTACAGTCCATGCGGCCGCTCTCAAATAGCGCCGCGCGATCCTGGAAATTGCGCACCGCGCGTGCTAGCGAGTCGCTGAGCCGGTCAAACCGGGCGAATGGCGAGGCCACCGGTGGTGGCGGAGGTGGCTGCGCGGGCGGTGGCGTGGGTTGCGGCGGCGGCGGGGCCGGCAACGGTGCGGCGACCGGTGACGACGCGGGCGGTGTGCTGGCCGTCGTGCGGCGGCGCGGTGGCGGCGCTGGCCGACGCGCGGGTGGGCGCGACACGAGCTTCTTGGCGCGATCGAGCAATCCCGCCCATGGCGGTGGCGTCCCGGGATTCCGCAGCGCGAAATACCAGTACCCGCCCGCCCCCGCGCCGGCGAGCAACAGCAGGATCGCCAATCGTCGGAGCCAGACCCCGCCCCCTCGTCGTTTCCGACGCCGCGCCTTTGGCGCCGGCTTTCGCTCCGTCTCCTCATCGAGGAGCCGGAAGGTGTGTGTCGGCGTGCGCCGGGGCGGCGGCGCGTGTGGCACCGCGACGGGCGGTGGAATCGACGCGACCGACTCCGGCGTTACCTGCCACGGCAGCTCGTCCGACGACGTCCGTTTTGGCGGTGGCGGCGGAGCAGGCGGCTTCGGGGGCGGCGCGGGCGGGGGCGGGGGCGGTTCATCGGGAACGAATACCGGGGCCGCCGGCCGAGTCTTCGAAACCTTGGGCGGCGGCGGCGGCGGCGGCGGCGGTTCAGGCCGTGGAGCAGGCGCGGGCTCATCGTCGGCGCTCGACTTGATGACCGGAATGTCATCCGCGCTCGAGCGCATGATGCGGAATCCCTTGTCGGCCTTCGGCGGCGGTGGAGGTGGAGGGGCTTCCAGTTCGGCTTCCTCTTCCTCCGGCTCCTCGGCCTTGGGTGGCGGCGGTGGCGGCTCCGGCGGCTTTGGCTTCGGCCCCGTCAGCGTCGGACCGTACGCCTTGTAGTTCCTCCACACGATGAACGACCGCTTCTTCCCGTCGGGTTTGATGGACTCCGGTTGCAACAGCTCGTAGAACGGCAGGGGCGTCTTGTGCCAGTCCTCGTTCCCCTGCGTGATGCGGAAGAACTTGCCGGTTACACCGCCGGCTTCGGCCGCGACCAGTATCGCCACGTGCCACGGATCGGTGAAAAACTTCTGGTGGGTCTCGATGTCATGCGTGGTGAGGAGTCCCCCCTGCCCTGGATGGCTGTGATACCAGCCGAGCAGCGTTCCGGAGGCCTTCGCCAACTGCTCCCGCATCCGATCCCACAGTCGCGCGACGACAACCTCCGTTTTGTCGCCGTAAATCGTTTGACTCAGCTTCAACGTCTTATCGATGATTGAGTACAGGACGCCATTTTCGGGGTCGCGGTAAAGGTCACCGACGAGAAACCCGAAGATCGCCTGTGTCGGAGAGCTTTTGACGTGCTCCTGTAGGGCGATCACTGCTTCCTGCTGAAAGAAGATCGGATACGGCGCGCGGTTGCTTCCTCCCGACGCCTTGACCCCGGGCAGCGACGGGTTCCACAGGATCGCCCGTTCCATCGGCATCGCCTGCGAGCGCAGCTCGGGCTTGGGACTCATCGCAACGTCTCCACGATCACGCGCGCGGCCCGCTCGATGTCGGCACGGGTCACATCGAGATGCGTGACGGCGCGCAGGCGCCGCGGTCCCCACGGCGCGAGCCGGATGCCTGCCTGCGCCAGCCGCTGTGACACCGACTCCGGTGTGTCACCGCTGCGCAGCAGGTCGACCATGACGATGTTGGTCTGTGGGTCGGACGGCCTGACGGCCGGACTGCCGGAAAGCGATTCCGCGAAGCGGCGGGCGTTTTCGTGGTCCTCGCCGATCCGCGCCAGGTTGTGATCGAGCGCGTACAATCCCGCCGCGGCGAGGATGCCCGACTGACGCATCCCGCCCCCCAGGCGTTTGCGGATCTCCCACGCGCGGGCGCGCCACTCTCGCTTGAATCCAAGGCATGACCCCACGGGACAGCCGAGTCCCTTCGACAAGCTCACCATCACCGTGTCGGCGCCCTGTGCCAGCCGCGCCGGCGCCACTCCGGCGGCCGCGGCGGCGTTCCAGAGCCGCGCCCCGTCGAGGTGGACCGCAAGTCGCGCGTCGCGCGCCGCGCGGGTCAGCCCGTCGACCCCCGCGGCATCGAGCACGCGCCCGCCGGCGTTGTTGTGCGTGTTCTCGATCGCAAGTGCCGTGATGCGCGGGACGTGTGGCGATGGAGCCCGTAGGGCGCCGCGCACCAGGTCGGCGGTGAGCAGGCCGTCGGGCGTGGTGATCGGCCGGATCTGCACGCCCGACAGCGCGGCGACGCCGGCCACCTCGGAGTGCACGAGGTGCGCGTTGGCTTCGAGCAGCAGCTCCGTGCCCGGCTCGGTCACCAGCGCAATGCCGGTCTGATTCGCCTGCGTGCCCGACGGGAAGAAGAGCGCGTCCTCGGTGCCGAGCAGCTCGGCGATGCGCTCCTCGAGCCGGCGGGTCGTGGGATCGCCGTCGAGCACGTCATCGCCGACCTCCGCGTCCGCCATGGCGCGCCGCATGGCGGGCGAGGGCTTGGTAACGGTGTCGGAGCGAAGATCGATCGGGGAGGCGCTCATCCGAGGCGCACGCGTTGCCGGCGTCGCATGCGCATCAGATCGTAGGTCTCCGCCACCTCGCCGCCCAGCAGAAACACGTACGCCGTGTAGTAGATCCACAGAATGAACAGCAGGAAGCCGATGAGATTGGCGTCCGACGCCACCTGGTCGAAGGTCACGAACCGCGTGACGTACAGCGCGTAGAGCCGCTTGGCGATCTCGAACGCCACGGCGCAGAACAACGAGGCGACCACGCTCGTGCGCCAGTAGATTCGCCGGCTCGGCAGAAACTTGAAGATCATGAAGAACAACAGGGTGCTGAACACGAGCGACGCGAGATGAGCAAGGAAGCCGCGGCCCGTGGACGCGAACGCGTTGGCCAGGAACAACGTCACCGCGACGAATACCATGGCGAGATCGGTGAGCTTGGCGACGGGCCAAGGGCGATTCTCCTCGGTATCGAAGACCTCGTTCAGTGCCGCCCGTAGTCCCCCGAACATACGGGTCGAGAACCAGAGGAACAGGGGCGCGGCCAGCACGGTGATGCGCCCGCGGCGCGCGACTAGGTCGCCGAGCGCCTGCTCGATGAAGCCAAACTGTCCGTCTTCACCGCCGCCGGATTCGGGGAGAAAGCGCTGCAGCAGCTCATGCACGTTCAGCTGTTGGATGGCAAGCTGATACTCGACGAGATAACCGACGACGGCCAGGACGAGTCCGACGAACGGAATGGCGGTGAGCAGGATGTCGAACGCGAGCGCGCCGGCGAGAAAGGGGATGTTGTCTTCGTAGGCCGCCTCGAGGGTCCGCCGGACGACGCCGGGGACCGTCCGGTGCCAGCCGCCCTCGCCATTCACGCGAGGGGCTCGTCCTCCTCCTCGGAGGCGGGGGGCACGGACGGGCGCGCTGAACGAGCGCGACGGCGGCGCGCCGCTTCGAGCCGGCGCCGCAGCTGCTCCCGGGTCGCAAGCTCCGGCTCTTCGTCTTCCTCGTCCTCCGACTCGTCCGCCTCGTCCGCCGCTTCCTTCAGGATGCCGCGCACTTCATCCACTTTGTCCTCGGCGAGCTCCTTCAGGTTGCGCAGGCCTTTGGTCACTTTGCGGCGCGTGTTCTCACCGCTCTCGGTGGGCGCAAACACGAAACCCGCCACCGCGCCAAGCACGATGCCGAGGAGAAACGCGCCGAATCCTCCGCCCCGCTCGCTCATTCGCCCGCCTCCGCGTCATCCGGCGCCGCCACGAGGGCCGCCCGCGGCGCGGCGTGCGACGCGAGCTTTGGTTTGACGTAACGGTCGGTCGCCGCGCGGGTGCCTTTCACGCGCAGCTGCTCGAACAGAAATGCGAATGTCTTCTCGAGGTCGGCGCCGATCGCCGCCCGCACGTCCGCCGGCAGGTCCCAGAAGCGCCGCTTGAAGGGCCCAATGGCTTTCTTTCGGCTCTTGTAGATGAACTGCTCCTCGGTGTCGCCCTTCTTCCACTCTTCTTTCGCTTCCGCTTTGACCCACTCGTTCACTTCGCGGCGCAGGTCCCGCGGTAGGGCGGGGTGGTCGAATACGATCGTCTGGAAATTCGTCGCCAGGTGAATCTCGACCGCCTCACACTGCGGGAATTGCGAGAACGCCTCCGGCGGGAGCGTCGACGCGCCGTGCTGCACGGCCCCGCCGAGTCCGTATTTCTTCCGCCCGTCCTGCGACAACGCTTTCAGCGCATCGAGATCGAGCTGCACCTTGGCGATCGAGCCATCGGGCAGGACCACACCGCCATGGCTCGTCCCCGTTTGCACGGAGATCTTCGAGATGCCGGGAGAGGTGCCGAGCTTCTGGAGCGTCCGGTTGTAGCCGTCCATGAACGCTTTCAGCTCGTGCACGTCGCTGTTCTTGCCGCCGACTTCGCCGATCTCCGCGCCGACCGATACGGTGACATCCTCCGGCTCGCGATCGCGAATGAACTTCGTCAGCTCGGCAGCGAGCTCGTAGTTGGTGCGCTGCTGCTCGTCGAGATTCGGCTTCGACAAGTCGACGAGGGTGGAGGTATCGATGTCGATGTTGTAGAAGCCGGCGTAGATCTCTTCTTCGATCAAGGCGCGCAGCGCCTTGATCTCGCCGCCGGGGTCGGCGGCGTATTTCTTGGCGTTGACCTGGACGTGATCGCCCTGGATAAAGAGCGGCCCCGTGAATCCTTCGCGCAGCGCCGCCGCCGTCATGACGGCCACGTACTCGGCGGGACGCTGGTCCGTGTAGGCGATCTCGCTGCGGGCGATCTCGCAGATGATCGCGCCGGCATCCAGCCGCTTGGCAGCGCGGAAAATCGCGCGACCTGTGTCGTAGGAGAGAATCCGGACATTCATCGCCGGCGTCGTGAACGGCGGTACCTCACCGCGGCCGCGCGCCATGTAGAGCTCGTGGATCGAGGCGGGCCGGACGCCGGCGCGCTGCCCGATTTCCCACAACAGCCAGCGGGCTCGGGTCTTCGTTTCCTCGTCGCCGAACACCGCCTCACGCACGAGCTCGTCCATGGCGGCGCTTTGGCGCACCGCCGGGTCATCGAACTGTGTCAGGGTCGATTGCAAAGTCACGGGAAGCCTCCTGCGGGCGGAATTTACGCCCCGGCTACATCGATAACCAGTCCGTCATAGGCGGGCGCCACACCCGCCGGCAGCATCGCGGTAAGCGCGGTGTGCGTGAACTCGTGCGTGAGATGCGTGAAGTACGTGCGCCGCGCGCCGATGCGCTGTGCCGCGGCGACCGCCTCGGGAACCGACAGGTGCAGGGGATGGGGACGCGAGAGGAGTGCGTTCAGTACCAGAACCTCCAGACCCTTCAGCTCCTCCATCACGGCTTCCGGAATCACCTTGACGTCGGTCAGGTACGCTACCGGCCCCACGCGATATCCAAGGACGGAGTGGTCGCCGTGGGGCAGCGACAGCGGCAGGACCGGGACCCCCGCGATGGTGGTGCACGTGCCGGACTCGAGGATGTGTGCCGCCAGCTCCGGCTTGCTCGTTCCCAGTGGGACGACGATGGAAGGATCGAAGATGTAGGGGAACTTGGCGGCGAGCTCGGCCATCGTCTCGCGCGCCCCGTAAGCCGGCAGCATGGCGCCCTGGCGCACCGACAGCGCGCGCAGGTCGTCGATACCGTGCACGTGGTCGGCGTGGCCGTGAGTGAACAGCACGGCATCGATGCGATCGACGCCGGCCGCCACGAGCTGTAGCCGCAGCTCGGGCGGCGTGTCGATCAGGAATCGCGTGCCGCGCGTCTCGATGAGGGCGCCGCTGCGGGTGCGCCGGTCGCGTGGGTCAGTGGATGTACAGGTGGGACAGCGACAGCCGATCTGCGGCACCCCGAACGACGTGCCGGTGCCGAGAAAGATCAGCCGCACGTCACACTTCCTCGACCTTGATGAGGTTGGTGCTGCCCGACACGTCCCACGGGACGCCGGCGGTCATGACGATGCAGTCTCCGGGCTTCGCGTACTGGCGCTTGAGAATCAGATCGCGCACGACCGTCAACATCGCATCGTAGCTGGGCACTCGGTCCACAATGACGGGAATGACGCCCCATACCATGGCGAGCTGCCGGTAGGTGGTGACCTCGGTGGTGACGGCGAGAATCGGGACAGGCGGCCGCAACGCGGCGACCTTGCGCGCCGTGAAGCCGCCCTTGGTCAGGGTCACGATGAGCGGCGTCTTGAGCATGCGGGCCACGGCGGCCGTCCCCCATGCGATGGCGTCCTCGGTGTGCACGCCCTCACGGGCGGTGCGCCGTTCTTCCCGCTGGCGCAGCGGGTGCCGCTCCATTTCGCGGATGATCCGGTCCATGGCGCTGACCGCCTCCACCGGATACTGCCCGACCGCAGTCTCCGCCGACAACATGACCGCGTCGGTGCCGTCGAGGATCGCGTTGGCGACGTCCGAAGCCTCGGCGCGCGTGGGCCGGGGCGCGTGCACCATGGACTCGAGCATCTGGGTCGCCGTGATCACGGGCTTCCCCTGATGATTCGCCTCGCCGATGAGCCGTTTCTGAACGAGGGGAACCTGTTCGAACGGCAGCTCCACGCCGAGGTCGCCGCGCGCGACCATCACCGCGTCCGACGCGGCCACAATCCGATCGAGCGTTTCGAGCGCCGTCGCCTTCTCGATCTTCGCCACGAGCTTGATGGTGGCAGGAACCAGCTTGCGCAGCTCCTCGATGTCTTCAGCTCTGCGTACGAACGACAGCGCGAGGTAATCCACGCCGGCCTTAATCGCGTCCTGCACGTCTTCACGGTCCTTGTCGGTGAGTGCCGGCGCCGAGACGTGGACGCCGGGAAGGTTCATCCCCTTGTGCGCGGTGAGAATCCCCCCGTCCACGACACGGCCGCGCACCCGCGGCGGGTCCACCCCCGTTACTTCGACGGAGAGCAGTCCATCGTTCAACAGGATGCGCGAGCCAACCCGGGCGTCGGTGGCGAGACCCTCATACGTGGTCGGCAACTCGTCGCCGGTGACGACGTCCTCGGGCGCGAACACAACGTGTTGGCCCGCCGTCAACTCGCGCGGCGAGGCCAGATCACCGACCCGGATGCGAGGACCCTGGAGATCGAGGAGCACGGCGACGGGCATGTCCGCACGGTCGGCCACCCGACGGGTGGCGGCGATCCACGTCGCGCGCAGCTCCGACGTGCCGTGGGACGCATTGATCCGGATGACGTTTGCGCCGGCTTGCAGCAGTGCGCGGATCGCCGACTCGGTGCCGGTAGCCGGCCCGAGCGTCGCGACGATCTTGGTGCGGCGAATCAGCGGGGGCCCGTTGGAGCGGTTATCCACAAATGCACGCCGGGTAAGGGATGTGGAAAAGTGGCCAGCTTGGAACGTTCAGTTTTCGGTGCCAGGAAAGCGACAGTGACTTTAGCGGCGTCGAATTAAAGACGTTGAAGGGAATACGTCTAGCGAAAGCCGTTGAAGTGATACGTGAAGCGACACCAATGTCGCGGTGGGCTCCTCTCGCCTGCATAAAGATTCGCACATCTGTATACACGCTCAGCGCACGACCTCGAGCGACTTCTGTTGCAGCCGCTGCCGTAGCTCCCGGAGCACCTGAATCGTCCGCGCCATGGCTGACGCGGGCATCCCCTCGATGGTGCGGGCGGCGAGCCGCCGCTCCAGCTGCCCGACCCGCAGCAAGACCTCCAGACCGTGTCGCGTGAGCGTCACGCGCACCCCGCGGTCGTCGTCGGGATCGGTCGTGGTCTCGACGAGGCCCTTGGCTTCGAGCCGCTGGATGAATG
>Ga0184638_1000472_pt1 | contig 11265 bp, 8 predicted proteins | sample PLM31_50_b2_FD_133141 | JGI IMG/M metagenome (GOLD analysis project Ga0184638, IMG submission 133141) | Groundwater sediment microbial communities from an aquifer in East River, Colorado, USA - PLM3-1_50_b2 | ecosystem: Environmental > Terrestrial > Soil > Riparian zone | place: USA: East River... | reverse complement strand
GCGGGAAGCCGAGGTCCGCCGCGCCCTGCACCCGCACGGCTGCCTGATCGCCACCGCCACACGGCTGGGTGGCCGCAACCCCGCCGAAGCCGTCTGGCTACCCCTCGGCAGCACGACAACGACACGCCGACGGCTGGCCGACCTCGCCCATCCCCGTTGCTGGCGTTTGGACTGGCCGTGAACCCTGCCGCATCAGCAGCGCCAGCGGAGTGCTGGAACACCGATGGGCCATCGAGGCCACGGCGTGGAGGAGATCGGCAGCCGAGCGTCACGGTGCTCCTGCCAGCGGATCCACCGCTCCTTTCTGCGTCTGCGGCCGCCGTGCTGCTGCGCCTCCTTACGCAGGCAGCTGAACCACATGCTGGCCGCCGGGATTGCGGCGTGTTGAGGCCACGGCGTGGATTGAGGTAGGACAGCGTGACCGAAACCACCGCCGACCAGGCTGCAGCGGAGGCCTCGATGCTGAGGTTCGCGTTCTACGGTCGGGTGTCGACCGAGGACCAGCAGGACCCGGAGTCCTCACGCTCCTGGCAGCTCCACCGCAGCCACCAGCTGATCCAGCCTCATGGCGGCATCTTCGTCGCCGAGTACTTCGATTGCGGCCACAGCCGCTCGCTGCCCTGGACACGCCGCCCCGAGGCCAGCCGGCTGCTTGCCGCGCTGCGCCGCTCTGACCGGAATTTCACCGCGGTGGTGATCGGCGAGCCGCAGCGGGCCTTCTACGGCAACCAGTTCAGTCTCACCTTCCCGATCTTCACCCACTACGGGGTGGAGTTGTGGGTGCCGGAGGTCGGCGGCCGCATCGACCCCGGCTCCGACGCCCACGACCTGGTCATGACCCTGTTCGGCGGCATGTCCAAGGGCGAACGCAACCGAATCAAGACCCGGGTCCGGTCAGCCATGGCTGCCCAGACCGCCACCCAGGGCCGCTTCCTCGGCGGCCGACCACCCTACGGCTACCGGCTGGTCGACGCCGGCCCCCATCCCCATCCCACCAAGGCCGCTCTGGGCAGCCGGCTCCATCGCCTGGAGCCCAACCCCCTCACCGCGCCCGTCGTGGAACGGATCTTCCAGGAGTACCTGGACGGCCGCGGCTACTACGCCATCGCCGAGCGGCTGACCGCCGACGCCGTCCCCTCCCCCGCCGGCCACGACCCGGCCCGCAACCCCCACCGCCATGGGCGTGCCTGGGGCAAGTCCGCCGTCCGAGCGATCCTGGGGAATCCGCGCTACACCGGCTACCAGGTGTGGGGCCGGCAACGCCGCGACGAGGTCCTGCTGGACATTGACGACGTGGCCGCCGGGCACACCAGCCGCCGCCGCTGGAACCCCGCCCCCCAATGGATCTGGTCGGCCGAGCCCGCGCACCAGCCGCTGGTCAGCCAGGCGACGTTCCGAGCGGTCCAGGCGCGCATGCACCCAGCGACCCCGCCCAAGCCGCGCAAGACGCGACCGGATGCCCGGGTCTACCCGCTGCGGGGCCGACTACGCTGCCAGCTCTGCGACCGCCGGTTGCAGGGCCAATGGATCCACGGGGAGGCCTACTACCGCTGCCGCTACCCAGCCGAGTACGCCACCGCCGCCGGCTTCGACCATCCCCGGTCGATCTCCCTGCGGGAGGTCGACCTGCTGCCCCAGATCGACGCCTGGCTGACCCGGCTGACCGACCCCGACCACCTTGAGGCGACCTGCCAGGCGATCGCGGCCGCCAGCCACCAACAGGTGACCCGCGACACCGAACGCGCGGCCGCCCGGCAGCTCTTGGCCGACTGTGACCGGCGCCTTGCCCGCTACCGGGCCGCCTTGGAGGCCGGCACCGACCCGATGGTCGTTGGCCGGTGGATCGCCGAGGTGAGCGCCGCCAGGCAGGCCGCCGAGGCCAGCCTCCGCCAGTTGGAGTCCGCATCTGGGCCGCTCTCGCCGGAGACGATCCGCCGCGCCCTTGAGGAGGTCGGCGGGCTGGCGGCCGCGCTGGACGGCGCCGACCCGGTTCTACGGGCGCAGCTATACGAGGAACTCGGCATCGAAGGGACCTACGATCCACACGCCCGGGTCGTGGCGGTTCGGGCGGATCTCCGTAGGCCTATGGTACGTGTCGGAGGGGGGACTTGAACCCCCACGCCCTAGAAGGGCACTAGGCCCTCAACCTCCGAAAAGCCATTCCAGCCTGTTGCTATGGGTCTATTGCTACTGCTCACGTCGCCGTGAGCGCCATGAGTGGCAACCCTGGGCAACTGGAAGCAACTCAGTGGAAAAGCGTTTCGGATCAGGTTTTGGATCATTCGTATACCCTGCGGCTGGGAATTGCTCTGGTTTAGCGACGCCCATTGGCTACGGGCGCTACTCCAAGTCCGTCACCACCGTCCGGCCCATGACTCACAGCACTGCAAGGCTGTCATCCGCTAGACGTAGGCGTCGCGGCGCCCGTAGGCGACCGCCCGCTCGGCCAGCTCGACCAGAGTGGTCCGCGCGACCCGTGGCCGGTGCGGTCGCTGTCCCTTCGGGACGTTGCGGTAGCAGATGAGTTGCGCGGCCGGCGCGGCGACATCAAACGGGACCAGGACGAACCGGTGACCGCCCAGCTGAAGGACCGGACCAATGCGCTGCCGGGGACCGTGCAGGTGACCGCCGATGGTCGGCGTGACGAGGGCTACTGCGGGGACCTGCCGGCCGTTGTAGAGGGGGACCATGACCTTCCGGCCGCCGCGGCGGGCCAGCCAGAACCGCCAGCCGTCGGACGTGGCCGCGTCCCGGTCGGCCGCGGCCAGCAAGCGCCGACGTCCGGACCGGCGGGCGCACGGGTCGCAGTAGAAGACGACGTCGTGGGGCGCAGGTTGCTCGCTCATGCCCGACCAGCGTAGCGTTCCCCCGCAACACTTCAGAGCACATGGGCGTTGGCCCGGTCTGGCCTCCCTCCCCGCAAGGGCAGGGGTACGGCTGGAGCAGCCATGCCCCGAAGCCTCCCCCCTGAATCTCCCATCCTTCTTATCGCAGGACTCGTCGCCCTTCGTCTCGCGTGGGGCCTCTGTTGCGTGTGGCTCGAACGGTCCCAACGCAAGACGACGCTCGCCGTCTTGGACAAGCTGCTCGCCTGGGAGCACGAGCGTCGGCAGAAATAGGCGCCCGGTCGAGTACCGGCAGGCAGGATGACAGCCTACCTAACGGTGGTTTGTTGACTACGGTGGCAGGTAGAGGTGGAGCGGCTGGCCGGCGGCGACGGCGTCAAGTAGCCGCCGCAGCGCCAACGGCGGGGGCGCGGGCGACCACGCCCGCAGCAGCGCTGCAGCGTGCTCCACGGGGCCAGCCAGGCCCGCACCCAGCGCAGCGCGCTCGGCCACGGGACGGTCGCTGCGGTTGGGCCGGTTGGGCGGACCGGCCGTCTCCCCCCGCGCGGCCCCCGTGGGGGCGGTCTGCGGGTCGGCGGGTGCCGGTTGGGCAGGGTGCTCGGCAAACCATGCCTGCCAGCAGAACGAGAACGCGCAGCACACCAGCTGCCAGTGCCGCCGGATCGCGCGGTCCGAGCGGACCTGGAAGTCGGCCCAGCCGAGCTCGTTCTTGACCTGCTTGTAGCCCTGCTCGACCCAGTTGCGCAGGCCGTACAGGCGTACGACCTCGGCCAGGTCGGCCGGCGGGAACGGCTGGCGTGTCCGTTGGCGGCCGGGGAGGGGCAGGTTGGTGAGCAGATACCAGGTGGTCAACTTCGGCAGCCTGGCGGGGTCGGTGGTCGCCACCACCAGCCGCAGCCGCCGGTCAGGCCCCAGCCCGCCGCGGGCAGCCGCGCGTCCGCCGCCCACCAGGTCTCGAGGTGCCCATCGCGGAACCGGCGGGTGATCGGGGCCCAGTCCCCAGGATTCTCGGGACCACCCCAGGCGAGCTCGGCGGCCGCCTCGCGCGGGGTGTGGGCCTGACTGGCCGGCGCCCAGACCCCCTTGCGGGGCTTGACCGCCAGCACGTAGGCCACGCCGGCGCGCCCGAGGGCCTCGGTGAAGCCGGCGTTGTCGCCGTAGAAGCAATCCGCCACCACCGCGCGGAACCCGATCCCGGCCTCGCGGGCGGCGTGGACGAGGTCGGCGGCCAGCTGCGGCTTGGTCCGAAACCCAGGATCACGCTTGCCCTTGGGAGCCGGGACGCCGGGGTGGAGGGCACGACGTGGGCGGGCCAGGAGACGCGCTCGTCGGCCCACAGGCTGGAGACCGCCACGATGCCGTTGTCGGTCTTGCCGACCGAGCCGAGGTACTGGCGGGCAACGTGGGCGGTCTTGGTGCCGGCCTTGCGGTCGCCGCTGTCATCGACCACCAGCGCGCCACGGTCGTGCGGCGCGGTCGCCGGGTCGGCCAGCAGCAGCTCCAGGCGCCGCTGGCTGACCTGCTCGGCGTCCCAGGTCGACTCCGACACAAACCACTGCAAGCCCTGCACGGCCGCATGCTGCGCGCCGACGATCGGCTCCGCGCCGGCCAGGCAGGTCATGGTCTTGTTGCGGTCGCGGGGCAGCAGCAGCCCTTGCAGATAGGCACGCAGGCCGCGGCGCTGCGCGAGCCTGACGAACAGCGGGTCGAACTGGGCGGCGTAGCCCTCCAGCGGGCCGGGGGCGGGTGGGCAAGGCAGGCGCTTGGTCACTGCAGGCACCTCCGGGACACAGGCGGCGGAGTCCCGCCTTACACCCCAGCCATGCTCAAGTCAACAAACCACCGCTAAGCGGACCGGCGACTGTGCCGACAATTCAGGTACCGTCCGCTGGGCTGTCGCCGCGCCGACCTTCCTCGCCGGGGGTGGGTTGAGGCGGTGGCCTGTCGAACAGGGTGGCCACCGTCCGGACCGCCTCTGCGCTGTGCGCTGGCATCACGTGGGTGTAGGTGTTGGCGGTGGTCGTGTAGCTGCTGTGCCGCATGACCTCCTGCACGAGCTTAGGGTGGACGCCGGCCCTCAGCGCCGCGGTCGCCCACCCATGGCGCAGGTCGTAGACCCTGACTCGGTCGGGCAAGCCGGCCTGGCAGGCGAGCTGCTTGAAGCGCCGGTTGAGCCAGTCCGGCTTGAGCGGGACGCCGTCCTCCTTGGTGAACACGAGGTCGTTGCGCTCCTTGCGCCAGGGCCAGAGGCGCCGCTCTTCGAGCTGAGCGGCCCGCCAGCCTCGCAGCATCGCCGCGGCGACCGGGGCCAGGACGACGACCTGGGCGACGGTGCCGCCAGTGCTGTCGGTCTTCGTCCCGTCGGTGAGCACGGCACGGTTCTCGACCTTGACGAGCTTCTGGTAGATCGACAGCACGCCGGCGTCCAGGTCGACGGCAGCCCAGGGCAGGCCGAGGACCTCGCTGGGGCGCATGCCGCTCGTGACCAGCAGCACCCACATGGCCGCCAGCCGGTCCCCTGCGGCGACCGCGAGGAACGCTCCGGTCTGCTCGGGGCTGTAGATCGTCGGCGATCGCTTGGGCACCGCGACGCGCTTGACTCGGACCGGCCGCAGCAGCAGGCCGCCAGCGTATGCGCTGGCGAGTGCCGCGTTAAGGGTGATGCGAACGCCGCGGACCGTCCTGGGCCGCAGGCCGGCGCCGTCCCGCCGGCCGCGCTCCAGGAGTTCGGCCAGATGCCGGCTGGCGCGCTCCGGGGTGAGGTCCTGAAGTCTCACGGCGGCCAGGCTCGGCCGATCCTGCCCGGTGCGCGCCCTGTACGTGGCGCAGTCGGCCTCGCTCGGGGCCAGGTAGTAGGCGACGTGGTTGCGGCAGGTCACCCACGTGTTGGCGGCCACGTGCGGGCGCTGGGCTTCCAGCCAGTCGCGCAGGTAGGCGCCCACGGTGTCGGCCCGCGGCGTGACGTAGCTGCCGTCGTCGATCTGACTCAGCACCTTGCGGAGTGCCCGGGCCGCCTCGGTGCGGGTCTTGAATCCGCCTTGCCAGCGCCGCGTCCGCCGACCGCCCGGCCCGGCGTCCCAGAAGCCGATCCGCCAAGTCCGGCCGAGCTGCTGGATGGTGCCCGCCTGCCCCTTCGGCCGTGCCAAGTCCTCTCCTCAAGTGGATAGTGACGGGAGGACGGCGGCGTGGACCGCCCGTCCTCCCCCGTGAGTGCTACCGGTCACGACGTCGGTCGCGGCGGCTGGTGTGGTCCCAGGCGGGGAGCTTGCCGGTGCGCCGGTAGCGCAGCCATTCCCGCCGCGACCACATGCGGGTGGCGGGATTGAGCCGGTGGGCGGCGCGGCAGCTGGGGCCGCCGCGGGGCCAGCCGCAGCGGCGGCAGATGGGCAATGCGATCACCTCCCTCGGTCACGTTTGGTGGTTGTCCGTCCGGAAGTTCCGGCGGCTGGATGGGGCTGCAAACGTGCAGGCGCGGCGCGCGCGCACGCGCGCGACCACAGGCCGGTCACCGGCGGTGATCATTGGGCGGCCTGCTCGGTCAGCCGCCAGCGGCCGTGGCCGGCGCGCTCGACCAGGCCTTGCCGCGCTAGCTCTTGAAGGCGTTCGTAGACCCAGGTCTTGGCGCGGCCGACCGTGTGGGCGAGTTCGGCGACCCGGGCGCCGCGAGGCCCGGCGGCTTGGAGGGCGGCCAGCAGCGCCGCCAGCGGGTCGCCGTCGCTGTCGTCGGCGTCCTCGATCACCGTCGTCGGTTCGTCCGGGGGTGGCGGCGGCACCGGGAGTGCGTAGGTGGTGCGCCCTTCGGGCGCGGTCCCACGCTCGGGCGGGGGCTGGTCGGGGGCGTCCCGCTCGGCCAGGGCGTCGGCGCTGTCGGGGTCCAGCTCGGGTACCGGCTGCTGGGCGCTGTTGACGAGCTGGCGAATGCGGCCGCGGTCCAGGGTGTAGGCCTTGGCGGGGACCGGCCGGGTGTGGTCGGGCGGGTCCCAGGCCAGCAGCTTGCCGGGGGCGTCCAGCAGGTCGGGCCGGTAGCCCTGCTTGGCCTTGCCGCGCCCGAGGATCAGCTCCCCGTCGGCGGGTTCGGTGACCCGCAAGCAGATGCGGATGGTGAGCTGGGCGCGCAGCGCCCCACCCCCGAGGGCCTGCTGGGTGGGGCGTTGGGTGGCGACCAGCAGCGTCACCGCGGTCTTGCGGCCGAGGCGGGCGATCGTGTCCAGGAACGTCGCCGCGTCGGGGAGTTGCTCGACCAGCTCGGCCAGCTCATCCACCGGGATCATGAGCGCGGGAGTGTCGGGGGTGGGTTGCCAGGCGTCGCGGCCGTGGTGGACCAGCCAGCGGTTGCGGGCGTCGATGACCCGGCAGGCGTCCTCGAGCAAGGCGCGGGCGTGGGTGGGGGTGGTGGCAATGCGGCCGAAGCACTGCTGCCAGGGGATCAGGGCGGTGCCGCCGGCGAAGTCGATGCCCCACAGCAGCACGTCGGGGGCGGGCGCCAACGTGGCGAGGAAGGCGTTGAGCAGCGTCGACTTCCCGGACCCGGTCGCGCCGCCGAACAGCGCGTGTTTCCTGAGCAGGTCGACGCGCAGCGGCTCGCCGGTCTCGTACACGCCGACCAGGAGGGGGTGGGTGATGGTCGGCCGGCCGGTCAGCTCCGGCATGGGCAGCGGGCGGGTGTGGGGGTCGCGGGTGACTACCCGCAGGATCACCCGGCGGGCCAGCGTCGGGTCCTCCTCGACCCGGATGGCCCGGGGTCGCAGGCCAAGCGCGCTCTCCAGTTTGGGGACGCGGGCCAGGGCGTCGGCGAGGGTCTTGCCTTTGGGGAGCAGCAGCCGGGCGGTCCATTGCTGCCCGTCTGGGGCGACGTCGACGTGTTGGAGGTGGGCGCCGTCCAGGTCGGCGGCGGCGGCGTCCTCGGCCCAGGTGGTCATGGCGCGGACCACGCGGACCTTGGCGCGGCGCCGCCGGTGGGTCCACCACGGCACCCCGGCCAGCAGCATGCCGGCGAGCAGGACCACGAGCAGCGGCCGGCGCAGCGCGCCAAACCGGGTGGCGGCGGCCAGCCACAACCCGCCCGCGGCGGTCACCGTGGCGGCATAGCCGCGCTCGACAGCCCGGTCCAGGCCGAGGCGGTGGCCGAGATCCCCAACGATCAGGCCGGCGGCGACCGCGACCGCGGCGATGATCTGCCACCAGCCCGGCCAGAAGCCGTGCAGCACCACCCCGGCCACCAGCAGGGCCACAGCGGCGTAGAGGGGGGCGAGTTCGCTACGGTAGCGCCAGGCCAGCCGGGGCAGCGGCGACCGCAGCCGGTAGCCGTCCGGCTCGGGGTCGATGGGGCCGGGGTAGGGCGGGTGGGGGCGGCGTCGGCGCATCAGCTCACCTCACGTCGGGGCGGCAGGGGCGGCCAGACGAGAACCGGCCGCCGGTCGGCCATGGGCGGGCCGCTGGGCGGCGTTGGCCGCCGGCCACGGGTGTTCGGATGCCCGGGAGCGGCTGGGGGCGTTCTCGGCGGATAACGTGACAGCCGGTTGAGGTGGAACGGTCCCCCACCGGTGTGCCCCTCGCCGCCGGAGCGAGCCACCCTCCCCCCGGGTGCGCGGTGGGGTGCGCGGAGGGCTCCCCGCCGATCGAGTCCGCGGGGCAGCCTGGGCGCGGCCCCTGGGACCGCGCGGAGGGTGCGCGCCCCCTTACGGGGGGGCGCGCGGTCCGCGCACCCTCCGCGCGGTCCCCCACCCATGGGGCGAGGTGCGCGGACCGCGCACCTCCGCGCACCTCCGCGCACCCTTGCCGCGCGGTCACCGCTGGTCCCTCGGGTTCCCTGGGGCGGCCGGCTCGTCGGGGTCGGGCGGGCTGGTGGCCGACCAGTAGCGGGGCAGGCCGGGCGCCTGCTCGGTGCCGACCACCAGGCCGCGCTCCTCCAGCTCGGCCAGCGCCTCCTGGATGGTGCGCTTGCGGAGCGGGTGGCCCTGGGCGGCGGTGTGGTCGCCGAGCTGCTTGACGGTCTGGTGCGGGCCGCCGGCCCGCAGCGCCGCCAGCAGCCATTGGCGGGCGCCGGGCGGCTCGTCGGCCTGGTCGTCGGGCGGGTCGTCGGCCAGGACCTCGACGGTGTAGTGCAGCGGGGAGGCCAGGTCGGCGGGGTCCTCAGCCCGGATGCGACGGCGGACCCGGAACGCCTGATCGGCCAGCTCCCCGCCGATCACCTCGAACGCCAGCACCACGGTGCTGGCGCCGTCGGGACTGGTGGCGCGGTGGGCGACCGCGGCCGAGGCCAGCACCCGCCCCCAGGCGCCCGGGCCGACGCCGGAGATGCGTTTGGCGCCGCGGCCCTCGCCGGTCTTGTTCCAGTGGGTCACCACCACTAGCGCCGTGCCAGCGCTCTGGCAGACGCCTTGGATGGCGGACAGGACGGTGCCCATGGCGTACAGGTCGGCGCCGGCGCCGGCGGTGCCGATCGCCAGGTACAGCGGGTCCAGGATCACCAGCGCGGCCGGGGCGGCGGCCAGCTCGCCGGCGACGGCGGCCAGGTCGGCGCCGCTGGTGAGGCGGGGGACGCGGAAGCACAGCCGGATGCGGGCGGCCAGGTCCTCGACCTGGAGGTGCTTGTGGGCGCAGATGGCGCGCAACCGGCGCACCACGGCGCGCTGGTCGCCTTCGCCCAGGAACACCAGCACCCGGCCGGCCTGCGGGCAGGCAAACCGGCCCAGCCAGGGCCGGCCGGTCGCGACCGAGCAGGCCAGGTCCAGGATCGCCCAGGTCTTGCCGGCCTTGTCCTCGGCGGCCAGCACCCCGTAGGCGTCGGCCGGCCACAGCCCCTGGACCAGCCAGCCGGGCGGGCCGGCGGCCTCGACCCGGTCCAGCACCGCGCCCAGGTCCTCGACCAGCAGCCCGCCCTGCCCGGCCGCGGGTGGGCCGAGGCCGCGGTCGCCGGTGGGTGGGTGCAGCGGGTACACCTCGGCCAGCTCGGCGGGCGGCTCGGTGGGCAGCGGCACCCCATCCCGGTCGACACCGGGCCGGCCGCAGTCGTCGTAGCGGTCGCCGGTCACCGGCTCCCTCCGGCGGGCAGTCGCCGCCGCGGCTTGGCGGCGCCGCCTCGCAGGCCCGAGGTGATGGTCTCCTTGGCCTTGCGCTCGCGGTCGGTGTGCCCGGTGGCGGGCGCCGCGAGCGCGGCGGCCAGCAGTACCCCGCGGACCTGGTCGGCGTCCAGCAGCCTGGCGGCCACGAGCTGGCCGAGGTTGAACGCCGCCCGGTTGAGCGTGCCGTTGCAGGTGTGTGGCGGGGCGGCGCGCACCTGGGCGGCCTCTCGCTGGAGCGCGGCCTGCGCGTACCGCGCCGCCCGGCCGCCATCCCTGCCGACTGGCCGGGGGGCCGGGGGAAGGGTGGTCCGCGTCGCCAGCGGCGGGGCCAGCAGCCGCCGCAGCCGGTCGGGCACCTCGGGCAGCGCCGCGGTGAGGGGCCGCTGCCAGCGGTAGCAGCCGCCGGAGGCGTGCCGGGAGGGTGGGGCGACGATCAGCCCGTCCCGGCCGCGCCAGTCCACCCCCGGCAGGAGGCCAACGCGGTTGCCGAGGCCGGTGGGGGCATAGAGCAGGTGCCAGCCACCGGCGCCGCTGCGCGCGACCGACCCCGGGTGCTCCCACGGCGCGATCTGGAGGGCGGCGCGAAGCGCCTCCACCCCCTGGGTGCCGTCCAGGTCCAGCACGTCGAACCGCCGCCCGGTCGCAAGCCCAAGGTTGGCGTCCGGCCAGCGCCGCCACCAGCCCCTCGCCGTCGCCGGGTCGCTTGCGGCCAGCCGCGGCCAGCCGGCCAGCCGCGGATGCTTGCCCGGGTCCGAACAGGCCGGATGGGCGCAGGTGCAACGCCCGCCCGGCCGGGGCGTGTGCATCGCCACTACCGGGTAGCCGAGCGCCGCGTACACCTCGGCCGCGCGGGCGCAGTCCAGCTCCCCGAGCGCAGTCAGCAGATCCGCGGGGTCGAGCCGGGCCGGCTCCTCGACTCGCAGCCGGGCGGCGGTCACGCCGCCACCTCCGAGCTGACGGCGGCCGACTCGCGCCTGGCCGGACCGGTGGCGCAGCCGCCGCAGCAGCCCGCATGCGCCGCCACCCCGGCCAACGCGAACGCCGGACAGCGCCGCTCGGCCGCCTCGACCGGGCGGCAGCACAGCAGGCAGCCGGCGGCCACGCCGGGACGGTCGCCGGTGACCGCGGTCACTTGGGCTACAGGTCAGCCAGGACCGGCCCGACGGTCGCGTTGACCTGCTCGACCAGCACGGCGACGGCGCGGGTAGCGTCACGCAGGTTCGGCACGCCGGGCCGCCGCGGCCGGCCCGGGGTGGGGAGCTGGTCGGTTCCGACCGGCCAGCCCAGCTCCAGCCGCGCCAGCCCCACCGGGCGGCGGTCGTCGGGTTCCAGGTAGCGGTCGTGGAAGTCGCGCT
>Ga0184638_1000471_pt1 | contig 11265 bp, 9 predicted proteins | sample PLM31_50_b2_FD_133141 | JGI IMG/M metagenome (GOLD analysis project Ga0184638, IMG submission 133141) | Groundwater sediment microbial communities from an aquifer in East River, Colorado, USA - PLM3-1_50_b2 | ecosystem: Environmental > Terrestrial > Soil > Riparian zone | place: USA: East River... | reverse complement strand
GCGGGAGCCCACCTACTTTTTGCGCGCACGCTACATTCGTGCCATCGAAGAACTCGGCGGCGTCCCGCTGGTCCTTCCACTCCTCGCAGACCGGGCCATGAGACGGCGCCTCCTGCAGCAGCTTGACGGACTCATCCTCACCGGAAGCGGGCCGGACCTTCCACCGTCATTGTATGGTGAACGTCAGCGCTATCCGTTCGCAATCGTGAGCGAACGTCGCGCGAGTTTTGAACTGGACATCGTCAACCTAGCGAGACAGACTAATGTCCCACTGCTCGGCATCTGCGGGGGCATGCAGACCATGAATGTCGCCTGCGGCGGCAGCCTGTTTCAGGATATCTCATCCCAAATCTCGAAACCGCTCCGACATCGGCAACGAACTCCAGCGACGAATCTCAGTCACACCGTCACGGTCACGCCCGGCAGCCTACTCCGTCACATCGTACGATCGGTGTCGATGCGGGTGAATAGCTCGCACCATCAATCTGTCAAAGCTGTCGCGCCGTCATTGATCGCCAGTGCCCTGGCCTCCGATGGTATCGTGGAGGCGATCGAATCTCCGACCCACCCCTTCTTTCTCGGCATCCAGTGGCACCCAGAATTTCTCTTCGACCGGCACCCCCTCCACCGGCGATTGTTCGAGGCCTTTTTACGCGCCGCTCGCGCCACCGGCCGTGGCACGTGAAACCCGAGACGCGAGCGATGCGCGACGAGCGGAAAAGGCGGGATGGGCGGGAATATCGTGTCAGGCAGGAGTCAACGTATGACGTTGGATGTTCGAAGTTCCTGAATTCTCGAACCTCGAACTCTCGTCCATCTCACCCGTCCCGCCAGTCTCGCTCGGCTATCCTATGGAGAAGGCCTGCTATACTTGACCCCATATGGAACAGAAGCTCGTTGGCCCTACCGCGCCTTTCGCCATCCCCGCGGCCAGAGGAAGTACGGTGATCAGGCGACTCTTCCGAACCAAGTCCATTGAGCAAATTCTTGCGGACACAGACCATCCCGATCATCGTTTGAAAAAAACCCTCACGGCCTGGGATCTGACTGCGCTTGGCATCGGCGCGATCATCGGCACCGGCATCTTCGTCCTGATCGGCACCGCCATCGTCGGCGATGCCCACCGGCCCGGGGCAGGGCCTGGAATCATTCTGTCCTTCGTGCTCTCAGGCCTGACATGCGCCTTCGCGGCACTCTGCTATGCAGAGTTTTCCACCATGATTCCCGCGGCCGGCTCTGCCTATACCTACTCGTATGCAACGTTAGGAGAATTCCTGGCCTGGATTACCGGCTGGAACTTGATTCTCGAATACGGTGTGGCCTGTGTCGCCGTCGCCATCGGATGGTCCGGCTATTTCAACAATCTGCTCAGGTTGGCCGGGATCGAACTGCCGCACTGGGCTACGCATCCACCCGGAGGACCTGACGGAGGCATGGCAAACTTCCCCGCCGCCATTATCGTGTTACTCGTCACCATCATCCTCGTCATTGGGATCAAAGAAAGCGCCCGCGCGACCGGCATCATTGTGTGCTTGAAGCTCGCGGTAATCCTCTTCTTCATTGCCGTGGGGACGCCGGCCGTCAATACCGACAACTGGACGCCTTTCATGCCGCAGGGATTCGCCGGGGTCGGTGCCGCAGCGGCGATCGTGTTCTTCGCCTATATCGGATTCGACGCCATCTCGACGACCGCCGAGGAAGCCAAGAACCCTCAACGGGATCTGCCGATTGGGATCATCGCCTCACTCAGCATCTGCACCGTCCTCTACATTGCCGTGGCCGCTGTCCTGACCGGCTTGATTCCCGCTGCACAGATTGACATCCATGCGCCGGTGGCGGAAGCGCTGAACATGGTGGGCTTCAAGTGGGGAGCGGCGATTGTGGCGATCGGGGCAGTAGCCGGAATTACCAGCGTACTCGTCGTGATGATGCTGGGTCAGATCCGGGTATTCTTTGCCATGTCGCGCGACCACCTCCTGAGCCCCTGGCTGTCAACCGTGCATCCGCGCTACGGCACGCCTCACTATGCCACCATTCTCACCGGCATCGCTGTGGCCACGCTCGCTGCCCTAATTCCCATCGGCGATGCGGCGGACATGACGAACATCGGCACGCTCTTTGCTTTTGTCCTGGTCTGTATCGGTGTCGTGATCCTGCGCTACACAAAACCCAACCAGCTCCGCCCATTCCGGCTTCCGTTCATGCCGGTCGTCCCCATTCTGGGTATGCTGGCCTGCCTCGGCTTAATGAGCTTTCTCCCATGGGTGACCTGGATTCGATTCATCGTCTGGACTGCCATCGGCATTGTGGTCTACATGGGATACGGCCTGAAGCACAGCAAACTGGCCAACCCCTCCCCTGACGGCCGCCTTCCAAAACGTTCGCTTTAACTAGCCCGCATTATTCATGACGGTTCGTCGCGAAATCGCGCAATTGCCAAGCGAGACAGGCGCGCGGAGCCGCAAGGCGGGCTAACACCCCCGCCTGGGAGTTCCGAAGGGGGTGTACCCCCTTCGTGAGGATTCTACAAGGGGCTGGCCCCCTTGTAAGTGTGGGCGAGGCAGGACCCAGAGCCGAGCCCGCGAGGGAGGGAGGCATACTTGAAACAGTATGTTGACCGACCGAGCGACGAACCCGCCCGCCTGGATGCGACGCCCGACGTGTCCAGGCTTATCGCAGCGGCGAATCCGCGATTGCAGCAGAAGCGTTCATGAATAATACGGGCTAGAGTGGGCTAGTCCGATTCGTCTGCAGGCTGAGCCGTCAGGACTTGGGCAGGAGCCGGTGTGGTGTCAGCAGGAGCAGCCGGAGAGGCTGCAGGCACGCTGGGCTGGCCCGCTGGTACTGAAGCAGCGGATACCGCTGGTTTGGGAGGAGCGGGCGGCTTGGGAGGAGCAGGTTTCTCTGGCTTGATGCCTCCTTCCCACGAAGGACCGGAGTACATATCCGCCGAGAGACCCTTCGTTTTCCATTTCTCTTCGAAATCCGCGGCCGCCTTATTCGGCGTCTCACCAGTCCCCACAACGTCATTCCACGGATAGGCCTTCGGGCCGATCTGGCACCCGGTCTCCGTCCGCTTCAAATACAAGGCAATCGGATTCCCGCGATATGGTCCAAGATAGATATGCACGGAACCGACGTATTCGAGCAAATGCTCCATGGTCGTCTCCAAGAGGGGGGGATGATGCCATAAGAGGGAATGGAGGGCAAGGAGGTTGCTCCCCTTGCTCGCGCAACGCGCGCCCTCAGAAGGATAGAGGGAAGCGGCCAGGTGCCCTTCTTGCTCGCAGAACGCGCACGATAAAACTGTGCTCGTTCGATGCGCGCAGTAAAGGGCAGCCTTGGCCACTCCCCTAAAGAGAGGTCGAAAAAATCAGAAGGGCCTCGCTCGGGCTAATGGCACGTCACGGCGTGCCAGTGGGTGGGCGGGTGAGAAAGTTGCGCGCAGTCAGGGAGCAAACCTCCTCGCCTCTAAGGGAGAAGAGAAGACGAGAAGATGCGTTGGGTCCCCGCTCCTTCGGCAAAACGCTCCGCGATTTGTCCCATCCCCTGATGGGAAATAATAGAATTCTGTGCTCGTTGGACGCGCGGTGTCAGGGAGCTAGCCTCTTCGCCCTCCAAGGGAGTAGAGAAGATGAGAATATTCGGTGGGTCCACGCAAATGACGGCATGGAACTAGACACTGCAGTGCTCGCCGAGCACGAGATCGCCGATGACGATGCCGGTCTCTTCGATAAAACAGGACGTGGGAATGGTGGGTTTGATGCTTTGATAGGTGCGGATCATGCGTCCATGATAATAGGGGAATCGGCCCGCGACCTGCAAGGTGCTGTTGATTGACAGACTTTTCAACCATCCCGTAGACTGCTTCCTATGCCACCACGATTGAGCAGCCCGTCTCGCCCAAGCAGCAAGAAGACCACCATCGGCTTTGTCAACCTGGGTTGTTCGAAAAACCAAGTCGATTCCGAAGTCATGTTAGGCATGTTGGTGGCGGACGGGTTTGCCTTGACCGATGATCCGAAAAAAGCCGAGGTGGTCATCATCAATACCTGCGGCTTCATCGAAGAGGCCAAGCAGGAATCGATTGATACGATCATTGCGCACGGCAAACTAAAAGAAGCAGGGTCCTGTCGTGTGTTGATTGCGGCAGGCTGTCTGGCGCAACGGTATCAAGGAGATCTCCTCGAGCAATTGCCGGAACTCGACGGCGTGGTCGGGACCGGTGAATTCGGGAAAATCGCGGAGATTTGCCGGAATCTGCTGGCGCCGAAGAAACGGCAACAACGGCTCTGGATCAGCGAGCCTCCCTATCTGTACGACGCAGACGCGCCGCGTCTCCGTCTCGGGAAGGCCCATAGTGCGTATGTGAAAATCGCCGAAGGCTGTAACCGGAATTGCGCCTTCTGCGCGATCCCACTGATGCGGGGCAAGCAGCGAAGCCGCCCTGTGGAATCGATCGTAGCCGAAGCCACACGCCTCGCAGCTGAAGGTGTGAAAGAGATCAACCTCATTTCGCAGGATACGGTAAATTATGGTGTCGATCTTGGTGTGCGCCAAGGCCTCGTCACGCTGCTTCGCGAGCTGGTAAAGGTGAAGGACTTGCGCTGGATCAGGCCGTTCTATCTCTACCCGCAACAGGTATCGGATGAGTTGTTGGATCTCTACGCAGGAGAAGAAAAGATTACCAAGTATATCGACATGCCGCTGCAACATATCAACGATCGGATGCTCAAGCGGATGCACCGGCTGGGTGATCGGGCTGCCATCACCTCCCTCGTCGATCGGATCCGGACGCGCATTCCCGGCGTCACGTTTCGCACGGCCTTCATCGTGGGGTTTCCAGGAGAGACGGAGCAGGCGTTTGACGAACTGAGAGGCTACGTGGAAGATGCCGAGTTCGATCGGGTGGCGGTGTTTTTGTATTCGGACGAAGAAGACACGCCGGCCGTCGGGCTTGATGACAAAGTCGAGCGATCGGTCATGGACGAACGACGGAATGAAATCTTAGCTGTGCAAGATGAGATTGCGGCGGCACGAGGACAAGCCCGTATCGGCTCCGTGATGGAGGTCTTGGTCGAAGGGGTTTCCGAAGAGACTGAATTACTGCTCGAGGGACGCCATGAAGGGCTGGCTCCGGAGATCGACGGCGTCGTGTATATCAATGATGGATCAGCCACAGCAGGGGAACTTGTCAAGGTCGAGATCTCCGATGCGGCCCTGTACGATCTTGTGGGGCACATCGTCACATAGCAGGATGCTGAAACAGCCCGCCAGCCTCGTTCTCGCTTCGCTCCCAAGAACCGTGAAACGTGAGGCGTGAACCGTGAAACGAGGGTCAGCCTCGGAGTTGCGGCCTTGCTTGGGAGAAGGCGCGTCTCGGCGCGCCAGGGTTGGGCGGGTGAGAAGTCTGGTCTTTTTGAGCATCCTGCGGGACCTTCATCTGTTGTCCATGACCTGTAGGCCATGGTTTCCTGCATACCACAACAACGTTTCCTCAACCCCCTAGCGCCATTTCCCACCGGTATCGTTGCTCGCCTGCTACACTTGAACTAACCACTCTCATCGGAAAGATAGGCCCACGATGGCACACCGGAAAGAATCTGTCGTCCTCCTCATCCATTGCAAGGATCGCAAGGGTATTGTGGCCCGTGTCTCGAGCTTCATTCACGACTTCGGCGGGAACATTCTCGATTCGGATCATCATACAGATGAAGAGACGAACGAGTTTCTCATGCGCATGGAGTTTGCCGCCGAGGGTTTGCAGATTCCACCCGCTGAGATCGCAGCCGCCTTCGCTCCAGTCGCGAAGACCTTCGAGATGCGCTATGAGGTTCGTCCTTCAAGTCGCAGAACGAGGGTCGCAATGTTGGTCTCGAAACAGGATCACTGCCTGGCTGATCTGCTCCAACGGCATAAACGCGACGAGTTGCACATCGATATCCCCGTGATTATTTCCAATCACGATACCTGCGCCGGCTGGGCCGAGCTGTTTAAGATTCCCTTCTCCGTTTGTCCCGTGACCAAGGAGACCAAGCCGGAGCAGGAACAGCAAGTTCTCTCCCTGCTGAAAGATCATCGTGTCGAGCTTGTAGTCATGGCTCGGTACATGCAATTCCTTAGCGGCACCTTTCTTTCCCAGGTCGGCTGTCCGGTCATCAATATCCATCACTCCTTTCTACCCGCTTTCATCGGCGCCAATCCCTATCGGCAGGCCTATGACCGGGGCGTGAAAATCATCGGGGCCACGGCGCACTATGCCACGGACGATCTGGATGAAGGTCCCATCATCGAGCAGGACGTCATGCGTGTAGGTCACCGGGATACCGTCGATGATCTGGTGAGGAAAGGACGGGACCTGGAGGAGATTGTGCTGGCCCGCGCCGTGCGCCGCCATGTTGAACGACGGGTGTTGGTGTATGGCAGAAAAACCGTGGTGTTTGATTAGCAGAACGCTGAAAAAGTCACTCTTCTCACCCGCCCAGCCCCGGCGCGCCAAGACGCGCCTTTTCCCATACGGCGTTCTCGCATTGTTCAGACCCTCAACGTACCTCAAGGGTACGATTCGGGCCTTCACTCGCTGCGGCCTTGCTGACGAACTTTTTGAGCTTCCTGCGGGGCGTACTCATGTTGTCCTAGACGTGCAGACCAGTGAAATTCCGGCGTGCCCACAGAGTTTTTCCACCGCCAGCTAGCCCGCATGATTCATGACGGTTCGTCGCAACACCGCCAGAAAGCGCGTTCCTCGTGAAGCGTATTTCGTTTCAGATCAGACCCACCGAAGGGACGAACGACGAGTTAGGAACGACGCTTCACGCGCAAGAGCAGCGTATCCGCGCTTGCAGCAGAAGCTTCATGAATAATGCGGCTTAAGCCGATGCGGGGGCCAGAGGCAGCATCGCCGTAAATGTCGAACCTTCGCCGACCTTGCTCTGGACCTCGATACGCCCGCGATGGGATTCGATAATCCAGGCACAGATGGACAGCCCAAGACCCGTGCCCTTCTTGGTATGGGCCCGCGCGTCATCGGTGCGATAGAACCGGTCGAAGATCCGAGACTGATCCTCTTGCGCGATCCCAATACCGTGATCGGTCACGGACACCCGTGCGTGAGTCTGCTCGATTGTCAGCGCGATGTCGACGGTGCCGCCGGGGCGAGAGTACTTGACTGCGTTATCGAGAAGATTCAGGAACAGTTCGCGCAAGCGTAATTCATCTCCCAATACCACTGCCGGCGCGGTGGTTCGTAGCACAACTTGGATATCCCGTTCCTGCCCCAACAGCGAGGCTTGCCGGTGGAGATCCTCGACCAGCGTGTCCAGTGGAACCGGCAGATGTTCCATCTTCACCTCGCCCATGTCGGCCCGGGAGAGAAAGAGCAACTCATCCACAATGCGCGTCATCCGGTCGATTTCTTCGAGATTGCTCTCCAGGACGACTTTGTAGTCGTCGGTTTCGCGAGGGCGTCGAAGCACGAGTTCGGTTTCCCCTTTCATGACCGTCAGCGGCGTGCGCAGTTCGTGCGAGGCATCGCTGCTGAACTGGCGGATCTGCCGAAATGAGGTTTCAAGCCGGTCGATCATGTCATTAAACGTTTTGGTCAGACGGCCGATTTCGTCGGCCGAGGCCGGGACAGTCAGTCGTTGTGTGAGATCGCCTCCGGCAATGCGTTGAGCAGCCAGCGTGATCGCATCGACCGGGCGAAGGGCTCGGCCGGCCATGAACCAGCCGCCGGCAAGCGACACGGCCAGCGCGACAGGCATACTGACAAGAAGTACTAACAGGAGACGGTTCAGGGTCTCTTCGACAGAGTCCATCGAGGTGCCGACCTGGATGATATAGAGCAGGCTGCCCCGAAAGATGATGGGAACAGAAATGAGGCGTAACGGCGGTTCCTTGGGGTATTTTGCGAATTCGAGGAGCGAGCGGCCTGAGTAGGCAACTTCCAAGGCCTGCCGGCTCAGCGGCATCTCATGTTGTTTCACGTTCGGCGAACGAATGGTGATGGTGCCGGAGGGGCTGAAGATCTGGAAGAACTTATCGATGCGCGCCAGTTCGGGGAACTGCGACATGAGTTCGTCTTCGTCGATGAGAGGGAGGAACCCGCGTTCTTCCAACGACCGAACGGCCGCCGCGGCGGTTTCCTCCAGCGATTGATCGACCGCATCACGGAGGCTTCGAGCCGTAACCACGTACAGGATGGTTGAAAAGATGATGAGGATGAGTGCGAGAGCTGTGCCGTACCAGAGAGTGAGCCGGAGGCGAAGCGGCATCAGTCGACCTTCAGCATATATCCGCTTCCGCGAATAGTGTGAATCAGCTTCTTTGAGTGTCCCCGGTCGATCTTGTTGCGGAGATAATTCACGTAGACATCGATGACATTGGTAAACGTGTCGAAGTCCTGGTTCCACACATGTTCTGAAATCATAGGACGGGTCAACACGCGTCCCGTATGGCGCATCAGATATTCCAGCAGGGCATATTCCTTCAAGGTGAGGTCGATCCGCTGGCCACTTCTGGTCACTTCGCGCGTGGCTGGGTTCAAGGCCAGATCGTCGATCTGGAGCACGCCGGGACTCTCGGTGGAGCCGCGGCGAAGAAGGGCGCGAACTCGGGCAAGCAGTTCGTCGATGGCGAAGGGCTTGGTGAGGTAATCGTCCGCTCCTGCGTCAAGGCCTTTGACGCGCTGATCTACCTGCGATTGGGCGGTCAGAATCAGAATGGGGGTTTGAATCCGTGCCTGGCGGACGCCCCTAAGAATTTCCAGTCCGGGCAATGACGGCAACATCAGGTCCACAATCAATAAATCGTAGTTGGTGTTGAGGGCCATCTGAAGGCCCTTCGCGCCGTCCTCACACAGGTCAACGGCGTAACTCTCCTCTTCAAGCGCGCGCTTGATGAAACAGCCGACCTTGGTTTCGTCTTCAATGACTAGGATGCGCATGGTTGGCGATGGAGGATTATACCAAACCTGTGCCTACAATTTGTCTAGCAGGATACTGCGAGTGAACAACTGAACTTTGAACGATGAACGCGGAACGCTGAAGTGACAATCGTTTCCTTGTTCATAGTTCATCGCTCACCGTTCAGCGTTTTCCAGTTGGCGGACTTTTTCAACTGCCTGCCATCATGTTGGCGGAAAGCGCGTGATGGTCACAGGCTCATAGGTCAAGGCCGCACCCTCGGGAGTCCGTCGGATGAGGCTGTGTGTCAACCAATGTTGATTATCGCGGACCGGGAAGTCCGACCGGTAATGAGCCCCGCGGCTTTCCTTCCTGGCGAGGGCGCTGGCAACGATGGTCTCCGCGACATCGAGAAGGGACTGGAGCTCGAAGGCTTGCAGGAGATCCGTATTAAACACCCGCCCTTTATCCTGCACCGTAACGGACGAGGCTCGATGGGTCAGTGCAGTGAGTGCCGAGAGCGCAGCAGACATGGATTCGTGAGTCCGAACGAGACCAAGATTGAGGCTCATCAACTGGCCGAGTTCTTCCCGGATCTGCCAGGCTCGTACCGATCCCTCCTGTCCCAGTATGCGCTGGACGCGACGCTGTTCGGTTGTGAGCTGGTCTGTTGTGAGTGCCTGTGGCGCGACGGTTCGAGCGTACTCTCCGGCTCGAATTCCGGCGCGCCGACCGAACACAACCGTCTCAAGGAGTGAATTGCCTCCGAGTCGATTGGCGCCGTGCACACTGACGCAGGCACATTCACCGGCCGCGTAAAGGCCGGCGATGCCTGTTTCCGTCCATTGATTAGTCCGGACACCACCCATCTGATAGTGCGCGCCTGGACGGACAGGAATGGGAGTCTCGATAGGATCGAGGCCGGCAAACTCAATAGCCAGTTCTCTGATCTGAGGGAGCCGTTCGAGAATCCGCTGGCGTCCAAGGTGCCGCAAGTCCAGCAACACGCACCCGTCGACCCCGCGGCCTTCGAGGATTTCTTGCCCGATGGCCAATGAGACAGTGGAGCGGGTGGCCAATTCCATCTGCTGCGGGGCATAGGTCTTCATAAACCGTTCGCCCAGCGTATTTAGGAGGTAGGCTCCTTCTCCGCGAGCCCCTTCGGTGATGAGGATACCCGTACCCTTGAGCGTGGTGGGATGGAACTGGGCAAATTCCATGTCCGCCAGCGGAGCCCCGGCACGATACGCGAGCGCCATGCCGTCACCGGTGTTGATCACGGCGTTCGTGCTCGTCAGGAAGACGCGCCCGCTGCCTCCCGTAGCCAAGATGACGGCTTTGGCCCCGATCATGTGCAACCCTCCATGGATCAGGTCCCATGCCACGACTCCCCGGCAGGCGCTGTCTTCCATGATCAAGGCCGTGACATACCATTCTTCATACACGGCGATGCGCCGTTTGAGCAGCTGTTCGTACATGGCGTGGAGGATGGCATGGCCAGTACGATCGGCGGCGTAACAGGTGCGTGGAAAACCCGCTCCGCCAAACGGGCGTTGGGCGATACGTCCCTGTTCGTCGCGACTGAAGATGACCCCCAAACGTTCTAATTCGAGAATGTCGTCAGGAGCTTCGCGACACATGGCCTCAATGGCATCCTGATCGCCGAGATAGAGCCCGCCCTTCGTGGTGTCGAAGGCATGGGCTTCCCAAGAATCCTGCTCTCCCAGTGCCGCGTTGATGCCCCCTTGCGCAGCCACCGAGTGGCTGCGAACCGGATGGACCTTGGATATCACGGCGACGTCGAGATCCGGCGAGGCGGCAACCGCCGCCCTCATCCCTGCCAGACCGGCTCCGATAATAAGAATGTCGTGTAGTTTCACAGCCTCCCGGATAACTGTCTTTGTGTCATGTGTGTCCGCAAGGGACAGGAAATTCCCCTAGCAGGCTGCGGACAATCCATTTCAGCACAGCAGAACTTCAATGTCCTGCATGTCTGGAACAAGAAGGGAACGCCCCCGCAGGACGCTCAAAAAGTCTGTCCAGCAAGCCCGCAGCGAGCGAAGAGGCGAGTCGTACGCTTCGGTACGTTGAGCCTCTGAGGGAAGCGAGAACGACGCTGGCAGACTTTTTCAGCATCCTGCTAGATTGTCCGCACTCATACGTGACTCTCAGTCCAAAGGCAAGTCTAGCCCGGACTATTCGTGAATATCTGCTACGTCGTCCGATCCACTCGCCCGGCGGGGCTTTTCTCGTTCGGCCTCCTCAACGGACTGCACGTACGCCTCCGTCAGCCTTACTTGCGAGAAACCCCGGCGGACTTCGGTCTCGAACGCCTCACGACGACATTCACGAATAATCCGAG
>Ga0184638_1000469_pt1 | contig 11285 bp, 4 predicted proteins | sample PLM31_50_b2_FD_133141 | JGI IMG/M metagenome (GOLD analysis project Ga0184638, IMG submission 133141) | Groundwater sediment microbial communities from an aquifer in East River, Colorado, USA - PLM3-1_50_b2 | ecosystem: Environmental > Terrestrial > Soil > Riparian zone | place: USA: East River... | reverse complement strand
CTGGGACTCTTTAAGAATAAAAACTGAGGAAGGGGGGGGGGCTATGAATTACTGAAATAATCAATTAATTTATAGAAAATAATCTAACATTTAAGATAAAGGTTAATGTATATTTATATAATATATAAATATATGAAAAGTCTAAACGAAAATATAGATAGTATTAAAAGGTATTTTTGATTAGATAAATATACAATAGATAATCCTCATGTACCGTTACCTAAACAGTTTCCTAAACATCCTTATCATTTAGTAGATTTATCACCTTGACCTATAACAGTGTCATTTGTATTATTAGCGTTAACTATATCAGCTGTTTTAACTTTTCATGGTTATTTTCAGGGTAAGTATATGTTATGTTGTTCTTTTATACTACTAATTTGAAGTATGACACTATGATTTAAAGATATAACAATAGAAGGAACATATTTAGGTGCACATACGGATAAAGTGCAAAAGGGTATATCTTTAGGTGTTGTTTTGTTTATAGTAAGTGAAGTATGTTTTTTTGGTAGTATTTTTTGAGGATATATTCATTCAGCTTTAGCTCCAGCTGTTGAAATAGGATCACTATGACCACCAGAAGGGATTGAACCATTGAATCCATTTGAAATCCCCACGGCAAATACTTCAATATTATTATCTTCTGGTTCAACTATTACAGTTGCTCATCATTCATTTGTTTTAGGTATTTTACTATGAGTATTTTTAGGATCTTTAGCTACTTACTTTTTGTCCTGTTTGTTTACTTCTTTACAAGGTTTAGAATATATTACTCTTGTTTATACCTTTGCTGATGGTGTATTTGGTTCTACATTCTTTATGTCTACAGGCTATAGTTATTTTGTGGCCTAATTAAGTATAAATTCTTATATAATATTAGATAAATGAATTTCTACTTAAAATCCTATTGTTTTATGTGTATATTTTATGTATTTAGATGTATATCATATAATATATTATTATATATTTATAATAATATATTATAAAATAATAGTATACTTACCTCCTCAAGAAGTATGAGATAATTATAATTATCTGGTTATATTAGTGTTAATGGTTAAAAGAATTATATTATATATAATTCTAAGACCATCAATTGAATACACAATTGCTACAGACTGGAGCACTAATGGGTGTTTTAAATGACACTTAATATACAGTCGAAAGTTATAATTTGTAAAAAGTATTATAACTTTGTTCATGGATTAATTAATCTAGTCCCTATCATTTATATTATATGTAAAACTAATTTTCTTATAGAAAAATCTTCTCTAATTAGGTTTGAAAAAACAAGATATAATTCTATCATTATGAATGAATCAAAAAATGGTGGAGATCTTTCACCTTATTGAATAACAGGGTTTGCGGATGCAGAATCCAGTTTTGTAATTAGAGTAACTAATAATCGAAAAGGAAGAAAAGATAGTTGATATTTTTTCCCTATTTTTTCCATTGAATTACATATAAGAGATTTATTCGTCCCCCCTCCCCTGGGGGATGAATAATTCATCCCGGCCTCCGGCCGGGACGATTTATTCTTATTAAAAAAAATACAATCTTATTTCGGAGTAGGAAAAATTCACACTAGATTTAGAGAGGGAAGAACAACTGCTATTTATTCTGTACAATCTGTATTTGATTTTAATAATGTAATTATACCTCATTTTATTAAATATCCTCTTTTGACTCAAAAAAAAACAGATTTTGATATTTTTAAATCAATAATTGATTTAATTAATAAAAGAGAACATCTTTGTTTAAATGGTATATATAAAATTATAAGTCTTAAAGCTTCTATGAATAAGGGATTATCTGAAAAATTAAAAAAAGCTTTCCCTACTATTACTTTAACGAAAAGACAAATAAACTATAGTCAAGAAATAACAGATCCTCAATGATTAACAGGGTTTGTAGATGGAGAAGGTTGTTTTTATATTAAAATAGGAAAGACTACTATGAAAAAAAAAAACCTCAAGTTTTGTTAACATTTTCAGTATCTCAACATATAAGAGATTTACTATTACTTAAACAAATTAAAAATTATCTTGGATGTGGAATTATAGAACAAATATCTACGAGACCAAATTTTGCTGTTTTTGTTGTATACAAATTCAATGATACATTTGATAAAATACTTCCCTTTTTTGAGAGTAATCTCTTATTAGGATCAAAACGATTAGATTATTTAGATTTTCAAAGTGTTGCTAATATGATGAAAGAAAAAGCTCATTTAACAGAAAAAGGAATAAATAAAATTTTTCAAATTAAATCTGGTATGAATACTGGAAGAAAATAGTATAATTTAAATTTTTTGGTTTTTATGTTTTATATAAAGCTAATATATAAAACATAAAGAATTAAATAATATAAATGAAAGAGAAGAGGGTTAATTGTATAAAATTCTTTTATATATACCGAGTATAAAAGAGAATATGCAGCGAAGCTTAATTTGATATATTATTGTTAATATTAAGAATTAGTAAATTAAGAACGTTCAACGACTAACGAGTGAGTAATATCAACAATAATCTCGACAAGAATGCCCTCTAATTAAATTATATAATTTAATTAATGATATAGTCTGAACCGTATTGCGAAATATGGAAATAAGAAATATAAACCACTTATGTTAACAAAATTGTACACGTAATAATAGGAACTTTCTTTTTAGTAGTAGGGGGTATAAGAATATTTGCATATCATTTAACAAATACACACCATGTAGGACTAGAGGCAGGAATATTATATTGACGTGCGCTTCACGGGTGTTATTCCTTATCTATTAAAACAAATCTGTCCATTCGCTCATCAGCATCAGCGGGTGGAGATAGATATAATCTAAGCACAACCGTAATACAAATCAAGTTAACATTTTGATTTTTGGGATATATTATGATAACAAGTATATATTGAGAGTCCTTATTGAATGGAATCACTACGACAAAGATAAGTGCGTACAGCTTATCGCCTATTGACGCTCATAACCAAGACATTAAAAATATATATCAGCTGAAGGTATGTCAAACTGGAAGTGGATTTGTAGATATATATAAAACGAAGAGACAATGAGAAATTATTGTTGGGTCTGAGGGGGTGAGAACATTCAATTATTGTGGCGGGAATAACAAAGACGGAAGAACGAATATGAACTATTCGTTAGATTTGATTAATAATCAAACAGTAATGTTTAATACTTTTAAATTTCTTTATCCTAGCTGAAGAGCAAAACAAAGAAAGTTAAGTAATGTAAGAAATTATTCGACTATGAATAATATCGAAAATAGTTTAATTAGAGTTTTGAATAAATCGGCGAAAAAATTGATTGATAGTAAAATATGGCCTATGGAAGATAAAGTTTTTAGGAAATGCGCTATCGATCTAAAGAAAAGAGAAGAAAAGAAAGTAGCTAAACAATGTACAAATATTTTTAAAAATTCAAATGAATTTATATCCATTTTAACATCTAATATTGAAAATGAAGAAAAATCAATAATTAATAAATTGCTTAAGGATGCCAGCCATAAGGTAGAAAGTCTAGTATGAAAGATTATAGCCATTGAACTAATCTCCTTAGGGTCTGGTAGCACAACACCAGGTATTGATAAATTAGCGTTTAAAAAAATTGCAGCAAAAGCATCTACAAAAGAAAGGGCTCTTAAGATTCTATCTGAAGAAATTGACAAGTTAAAACAAAATGTTTCTTTAGCTAAGGGTAAAACCAATCAAGCAATTCAACGAAAAGGTTTGATAAATCTAAATTCTAGAGAAAAATTAAGACGGGAATTTAAAAGAAAAAAGAGAATATTAAATATTGAAAATAGAAATAGATTAAAAAACCTAATGAATGATCCAATAAAACATGCTAACGACAATAGAACACTGTCAATTGAATACAATAGAACCTTAAAATGAAAGCTACTAGCAGAGTTAAAATATAATAAGCTTATTAATTATGTAGTCGATCCAATTAAAAGAGTAAATATACCCAAAAAAGAGGGAAGCAATGAGGTAAGGCCGTTAGGTATACATACAATTAGAGACAGGTGCGTACAAATGTTATTGAAATTAGTACTGGAACCTATAATGGAACCCTTAGGTGATAATTATTCTTTCGGGTATCGTAGAGGGAGAAGTGGCCATCTAGCTGTATCATGCTTAACAAATTACTTAGTGTTTAAACGGAGAGATGGAGGAAAAAGAAAGCGACAAAATACTTTCCCGGATAAAGTAAAAGGAGATAAAGTTCCAGAATTTTTTACGACTAAACACGTAATTGATTGTGATATAAAGGGCTTCTTTGATAATATAGCGCATGGATGACTAATTAAGAACGTACCGATGCCTGTAAAATATGAAGGTCTATTATTGACATTTTTGAAAGCACCAATTGTTTATGACAATAAAGTAATAAAAGAAGTATCCGATATAGGAATCCCGCAAGGGGGTATACTATCTCCATTAATTGCAAATTGAACTTTAGATGGATTAGATGAATTGCTAAATAAAACTGTAAAAAGTAAAACTAATCACCCTTGGAATAGTTACTTCTACCCTGAAGGGAAAAGAGAGTACTTGGAAAAGAAAGGATTATTGGAAAATTTAAATTCTAGAGGTATGATAGAACGACCTGCCGGGCGTAATGTAATATCGTATGTAAGATTTGCTGATGATGTAATAATAGTAACGAACAATGCGGAGTTAGTAAAAGTAATTATGGTGGAATTAAAAAATTTTCTAGAGGTTAGAGGTCTGTGATTAAGCGATACGAAGACAAAAATAATAGCTTGAAAAATGGGAAGCAAGTTGGACTTTCTTGGATGAACTTTTATATTAATTAAGCCTAAAAAGGTAAATTGGATGATCAAAGCAAAGCGCAAACAAGCAGGTAAACTTCGTGATTGAGCAGGATTATATTGTTTTCCATCAAATAAATCAACCAAAAGCCTCAGAGACAAAGTGAAAATAATTACCAGTATGAAAAATACATTTAAAGCAGTCACTATTATTTGTCAAGAATTATCACTTTTAATACGAGGGTGATCTAATTATTTTAATCCTGGCGGTAAACAATCTGTACTAAGAAATAAGCTAGATTGATACATCGACAGAAGGATTAGAAGATATTTATTTAGAAAGTTCGGCCGATCTAAAATAGGATGAGCAATCAATAAATTTTGTAGATTTAATCAAAAATACATAGGCCTTCATACAAAAACTTATCAAGGTATTCCTTCTACATTTAAAGTTCCTAGATTGGCTCAAATAGGGGTAGATGCCCCTTGATCTTTAATAAAACCTGATGCATCGTTAATTAAAAATAGTTGCATAATCAATACCGAACCTTATAGCAAGGGTAAAATCTTACTAGATTATTTGAGCAAAAAAGATCATGCGGTTTTATATACGGCACAAAAGGGTATTTGTTTAATCTGTAATTTGAAGTTGCATATAAATACAGATGATGATGAAAATACAAAACTTCATAATGCAGAAAATCTATTTGGTATTTCACATAGAGATACTTGAGTTTTAAATAATTTGGATAATGAGTGAAATTACTTTCCTAATACATATAAAGGATTAGTAATTGACCATTTGATTCCTATTAGCTTGAGTGTGCATATTAAAGAAGTATATAATATTCTCAATGATATCTCAAATAAACAACTTATTCACAACTCATGTCATAAAATAAAAACTAAAACAGATAAGATTATTATCAAAGAATTTAAAAAGATAGTTAATGAGATAAATAATAAAGATGTTAATGGTGAAGTCGAACAAATCCATAATTTCAAAAAAGCAATAAGAGATGAATATTTTAAAGATAATTTTGACAAATATCAGTCATATAAATCTTTAATTAAAAATATTTAGGTATTATGGGCACATATACCTTTACTGAAGAGCGTAGTGCGCGGAGACGTGCATGCTGCGATCTGTGTTGGGGCTAGCAGGGTAAAAAACTACTATCGCCTATAACAATACTTTGTTGATATTGTATGATTGCTTTTATATTATATCGTGTATTATTGAGGTGGACAAGGTAAAAGTAAAAAACATATGTATAATTATGCTTTACTAACTATTCCTCATGATTTATATGATCTTAAAACCAATGAAAAATATTTAGAATTACAAAAATCAGAGTCAAAGTTAGAGTCAAAATCAGAAGAAACTACTTTATCTGAATATGTAAGAGATATATTTAATTATATATATGATATATTTACAAAAAATATTACATTTGAAAATTTAGGTAAACTATATGATTCTTATTCTAATATGTTACATCCCCGGCCCGGCCGGGGAAGAACAGTATATCCATTTGATACAAATAATTATGAATCTTTTATGTTACTAATAAAGAATATAAGAGTTAATATACATAATGCATATTGTTATGCATCTAGTATATTACCAGTAAATATTACAAGAGTATATTCAAGTTTTATGTCTTCCCCGGACCGTTGGGCCGGGGTTAAAGATATAACATGTGGATTTCCAGGTGATATATCTGAATTACGTTTGATAATTGAAAATATAATATGTAAATATCCAGGTTATTTAATTGAACGTATTAAAAATCTTATAATAGAGTGTGGTTCTTTAAAAATTGTTATTACTTTTATTCTATTTATTCCAATTATGAAGATAAGTGCAAAATATCTTACATTATATACAAAAGGCGAACGTAAAACTTTATTGGATTATGTTAAAAATCATAAATCTAGAGCAAATTTAAAGACATTTTACGGTAACACCATTGAAGGAATAGAAGCAAAAGTGAATATAACAAAAGTTAAATCTGATTTAAATAAAGCAGATAAAAGAGTAGCAGAAGCTAGAAAAGAGTTTAATAAGATTAATAAGGAATATTTAATAAAAAAAAGTTTATTTAAATATAGATATGGTATTACTACTTGAGAATTGGAAGAATTAGATTTAATAAAAGAAGAAGCATATATTAAACTGGAAAATGAAAAAATGGACAGAGAGACTCTAAAAGAAGAAACTATCGAATTGAGAAATAAATTTAATAAATCTGAAAAAATTATGCGAAAATTACCAACTGTTTTAGAAGAGCCAGAAAATATTGCAAAAAGTACTAGAAATAATATATTGCCTATGTATTTAATCTTAAACAATGATAATTTTTTTACTAATTATATTAATATTTGTGTGTTATTTTTTATATTCTATTTATTATTTAAAGTCTTCGCCCCCCGGGGGGCCTCGGGGGGCCCCCGGCGGGGTTTAAGTAATAAATTAAGTACTCTCTCATGTCCCCCGCCCTGTCCCCTTCCGGGGACGGGGACTCTTCCGTGGATAAATAAATATTTATTTATTTATCAAAAAAAAAAAAAAATAGCTTATATTGAAATCTTCGTTTGAAAAAGAAATAAATATTGCTTTTTACCTTTTTGTTTTAATATGAAAGATATCAATGATTTATTTATAATTAGTAAAGATTTTTTGTTAAATCATTATTCAATTTTAACATATTTAAGTTTATTTTTATCCTATTTAGTATTAAGAAAAAAAATAAAAAGTATCGTCCCCCCCCCCACGGGGGGGGGATGCAACATCCCTATGCCCCGAGGATGCATTTCAATATTAAATAATAATATGCACTCTTCTGTGTCCCGCCACACTAAAATCATGATCAGAGGGCAGGTCTCCAAAATTAATACTTTTTTTTATTTTTTATTTAAATTATCAGTTTTATTTTTCATTTGTTTATTAATATATGACTGTGTATCTTTTTTTTATCCTGACAAATCAATACCCTTATTAGATTTATACTCTTTGAAAATTTTAAAGTTATCAACAACCATTTTTATAAATATTTTAGCTTGATATTTAGCTTATTCTTCTCAGGGTTATAAATTTTCTAAATATTGACTTCCTTTATTCGGATCTTTAGCTATATTATTAAATATAATAATAATATATGGTAATGCATTTATGTATATATCCTCTTTTTTATATGCTAATAGTCTATTCTTACTTTGTTTAAATTATGCTAATTTAGGTGATTTCAAAATTAATTGTATAAATTCTGAATTAACTAATAATATAAATAAGGTAAAAGTAGTTGGAGATAAGGTAAAAATTGAGTCTTCATATATGAATCAAGATAATGGTTTAAATACTGATCCAAATGAAATACCTCCAAGTAGACCGGATTCTTTTGTATCTGATCATAAGACTATTAAAGATATACCAGACTGTGATTTAATTTTACCAGAACAAGTAATTACATTACAATTAAGTCCTGTTTCAGATATAGATAAGGATATATCTGGGTTACCTAATCCACCTAAAGATATTAATTCTCTAGAGGAAAAATTAAAAAATTTAAAATCTAATATAGAAACAAACCAAGAAATGTTTAATCATCGTAGAGGACAAATAGAATCGGGGTTACTTGGGCGATCTAATAAAGTACTAGAATTACAATCACAAAAAAGTAAATGAATAAGACAAATGCAACAATTTCGAGCAAAGATTTATCTAGAAAATAATAATAAATACGTATATAGTAAATTTGAAGACCCTGAATATATTAATTCTATTAATGAAATAAGTGAAATAGATAAGAAATGTAAAAGTTTGTCTGATACTCAACATACTTATATTTCACATATTTCATTGATGGAGAAATACCGAAAATTAGACAGAAAATTTAAAGAAGACTTATTTGAATTAAGGAATGAATTAAAAGATAAAGTAGAAAAATATAAAAAAGATAATAATATTAATATACTACCTGTTATATTATATAGTCCTAATTCATTAAACGTAGATAGTAGTTTATTTTTATCTTCGCCCCCCGGGGGGCCTTGGCTTATTAAATATTTTAATAAACCATGGACCATTAATTTATTTAAAATTAATGGGCCTTGGGGGGCCCCCGACGGGGATATTGAAAATATTTTTCTTAATTATTCACTATCATTATTATGTCTAACTTTTTTTTCTTTATTTTTATTTGTAAGATTAAAAAATTTGAAATCGAATACTTCTTTACTTTTTATTAGTCCCCGTCCCGCCCCAGCTATCAGCTGATATCTGGGGCGAGCTGGGACACGGGAGACATGAAAGTGGATAAATAAATATTTATTTATTTATCCACGAGAAAGTCCCGCCCCCTCTTTCTTTTTTTTATCATGTTTTCATTTTCTCTCGAGAATAAATACTCCGCGGAGAGGGGGCGAGACTCGGAAGAGGGAGAGTCCCGCCCGCCCCCAGCCGGGGGCGGGCGGGACACGAACGAGGATAAATAAATATAAAATATTTATTTATCCTCGGGAGAGGAATAATAAGAAGAATTATAGTTTTATTTGTCTTTCTTGTTTATCTTTTGACGGATTAGGTATGAATGATATTTATAAATCAATATTAGATTATAAGGATATAATTTTAAGTCTATTTTTATTTATTTCATTTATTATGATTTACAATAAAATAGATTTTATTGTAAAAAAAATATATGAATCTTTTTTTAATTTTAGTCCCCATCCCGAAGGGACGGGGACACGAGAGCGAGAGAGTAAAGATAATAATGATATGATTGAGATACAAAAAAAAATAAATAATATAAAAATTAAGTATATTTTTATTATTTTAGTTTCATTTATTTTTATAATTGTATTTAATTCTATAATACCTCTGTTTTCCCATGCTAGTTCCACTTTAAACACATATGTTTTTTTTAAATGAATAAAATATCCTTTTTCTTTATCTATTGCCTCTATTCTATTTGTTATTTATTACATTAGTGAAGGAAAAAATTCAAAAAAAACAATTTTAGCTTTATTTACTTTAGTCGGTATTATTTTAATTGGTTTAATTAATTTTTTTGATTATTTATCTATTGACTTATTAGATTACATTTTTCCTATTTTTACTATAAATGTTTTATTTCTTCATTTTGAGTCTTTTTTACATTTTTTATATAGTATTCCTAATCTACTAAAAGATTATTATTATGACAACATTGTTATTCATTGTTGTAACAATAGTGAAATAATAGATAAATTGAGAAAAGAAAATTCTGTATTTCAAAAAAATATTTATAATACCCGTCGTGATAAAAAGAATGCTTTTTTATCACTTCGAGAGGCTGAGAAATGAACTAATTATTGTCAGAAGGATTTGGATAAAGATAAAGTACGATATATGCAAGAACGTCTTGATGATATTCGTTGAAGTAAATATCCTGAAGAGAGAATGAGAGTTTTTACTAGTAAGGAAGAAGCAAGAGAAGCTATTCGAAAAGACTTGGATAGATGGAAAAATAAAACTATTAATATTAAGAATGATATTGATAATATGGACAAACAAATTGATATTATGATTGAGAAAACTAAAATTAATGACAGTAATATTGATAGCCTCAGAAGTTCTCCTTTCCCTCCTGGTCAAAAATTCAGAGTTCTTTATCGTGATTCTTCTATGAGTGATTATATTACAGTACCTGAATTAAAAGAATATGCTGAAACAAAAGAGAGTTCTAGGGCTTCTACTTCTAAAATTAAGGGTAAAAATATAAATATATTTAATGATAAAATGAATAAGCTTTCTGAAAACCCTATAGTTTCTACTTCCCAGATTAAGGATAAAAATGTAGAAATATTTAACGCTCCGCCCCCCGGGGGGCCTTGGGGGGCCCCCGGCGGGGATAAAGAGGATAAGTTTTATGATAATCCTAGGGGTTCTATGTCTAATATTAAGGGTAAAAATGTAGAAACCTTTAATGATAAAGAAGATAAGACTTATGTGAATTCTAAAGCCTCTACTTCTTCTATTAAGGGTAAAGATCTTCGCCCCCCGGGGGGCCTCGGGGGGCCCCCGGCGGGGGTAGGAATATTTAATGAATCAGAGGATATATTTTATGAGAGTTCTAGATCTTCACCGGCGCTTCCCGCCGGGAAAGATCATCCCTCGTCCCGTTGGGTCGGGGGACAATCTTCTACTTCTAATATTAAAGGTAAAAATATAGATATCTTTAAAGAGAGAGAGGATAAGTTTTATGATAATCCTATAGCTTCTACATCTCAAGCTAAGGATAATACTATTAACTATGATCATATCATTAATCAAAAGAATAAAGAAATCTTAATTGAAGCTAATAAGAAAGTTAAACCGGTTGATCAATCTCTTTTAACAGGTAAAGCATATAATGACTCCATTGGTTCTAGTTCTATTATTGATGGTCAAAATCAAAATCAAGATCAAAATCAAAATCAAAATCAAAATCCTTCGCCCCCCGGGGG
>Ga0184638_1000466_pt1 | contig 11296 bp, 6 predicted proteins | sample PLM31_50_b2_FD_133141 | JGI IMG/M metagenome (GOLD analysis project Ga0184638, IMG submission 133141) | Groundwater sediment microbial communities from an aquifer in East River, Colorado, USA - PLM3-1_50_b2 | ecosystem: Environmental > Terrestrial > Soil > Riparian zone | place: USA: East River... | reverse complement strand
TCGGCCGTGGAGCAGATCGTCCCGTCGGCGGTCGCGCTCTCGATCCACGGGGCGGGGACCAGACGATGGCTGGGGAGGCGGGGCCGGTCGTCGAACGGTGGAACGTGCCCGGTGACGCTCCGATCCCTGCCCTCCGGCGCGGTGATGGGGTCGGTCGACCCCATGTGGAGCGGGTCGAGGATCCTGGCTCGAACGAGCTCCCACCACGGGTGCCCCGTAACGGCTTCGAGGACCATGCCCAGGGCCTTGTAGCCGGCGTTGGAGTAGTGGAACCGGGTCCCCGGGGCGAAGCCGAGCCCCGATTCGCGGAGGGCCCACAGCTCGTGCACGCCCTCGCCGGTGAAGTCCTGGCCGGTCGGCAATCCCCCGGTGTGCGTCAGGAGATGGTGAAGGGTGACCGGAGCCGACGGCGATGGGACATCGAACCATGGCAAGTACTCGGTGACCGGCGCGTGCAGATCGAGCCGGCCCACCTCGTACTCCTGGAGAACGGCGATGGCCGTGAACGACTTGCTGATCGAGCCGATCTGGAACAGGTGCCCGGCCCGGACCGGCTGGCCGGCGGGGAGGTCCGCACTTCCAGCGGTCACCACACCGAGCGCACCGTCACGGCTCGTGAGGCCGATGGCGACCCCCGGCGTCTGGATCGCCGTGAGATGGCGTTCGACGAACCGGCGGACGTGGGCAGCGGGATCCGCCGTCGTCCCCATGGCGGGCTATCCGAAGAACAGCTTCAGCTCGCGCTCGGCTGACTCGTTCGAGTCACTCCCGTGGACGAGGTTCTCGGTGATGATCAGGCCGTAGTCGCCGCGGATCGTCCCCGGCGGGGCGAGTGCGGGATCGGTCGAACCGATCAGCGAGCGGAGGACCGGGACGGCGCGCTCACCCTCCACCCGAGCCACGACCACCGGTCCGGAGCCGATGAACTCGACGAGCTCGTCGAAGAAGGGCTTCTCCCTGTGCTCCCCGTAGTGCTCCTCGGCCGTGACCCGCTCGATGGTGATCATTCGCAACTCGGCGAGGCGCAGCCCCTTGGCCTCGACCCGCCCGAGGACCTCTCCGATGAGTCCGCGCCGCACGGCGTCCGGCTTCACGATGAGCAGCGTCGACTCCACGGCCATGTTCAGGGAGCCTTTCCGAGCGCGCGGCGCGCGTCCGCGACAGTATAGAGAGAGCCGGTCACCAGGATGAGGTCGTCGGCTCCGGCGCTGTCCCTCGCCGCCTGGAGCGCCTCGGCCACCGAGCCGAAGGCCTCCACGGGGACCCTGGCGCTGGCCAGGGACTGGGCAACGCGCTCCCCCACAGCAGATCGAGTGCTGGCGTTGCGCGCGGCGTACGCCCGGTCGGCGAGAGGGGCGAGGGCAGCCACGATGCCGTCGACGTCCTTGTTCGCCGAGATGGCGATGACGAGGTGCAGCCGGCTCCACCCGAACGCCTCGGTGAGGGCCGACACCAGCGCCTCCGCCCCGGCGGGATTGTGCGCGCCATCGACGACGATCGTCGGCCGGCGAGCCACCACCTCCAACCTCCCGGGAGACTTGGCGGCCGACAGTGCCGATCGAACGGCGTCGGGCGTCAGGGGCTTCTCCAGGAACGACTCCACGGCAACGATCGCCGCCGCAGCATTCTTGGCGGCATGCTCACCGAAGAGCCCGAGCGGGACCTCCTCGTACCGGTCGAAGAGCCCGCGAACTCCGACGACCTGCCCCCCGACGGAACGGCGGCGGTCCGAAACGGCGAAATCGCGTCCCTCGTACCGTAGGTGCGCCTCGAACGCCTCGCACCGGTCCTGGATCACCTTGAAGGCCTCCGGGGGCTGTTCCCGACACACCACCACCTTGCCGGGCTTCACGATGCCGGCCTTCTCAGAAGCGATCTGGTCCAGCGTGGAGCCGAGCTCGGGGTGATCGATGGCGATGGGGCAGATCACCGCGACATCGCCGGCCACGAGGTTCGTGGCGTCCCATGAGCCGCCCATCCCCACCTCGAAGACACCGAGCGACACCGGCTTGTCCGAGAACCACACGAACGCGAGCGCCGTGAGCGCCTCGAAGTACGTGACCCGCTCACCCCTCGCGTCGACGAGCAGGAAGTACGGCAGCAGCCGCTCATACTCCTCGCCGAACTCCTCCTCGGAGATGGCCTCGTCGCACACGGCGACCCGTTCGGTCACCGAGTGCAGGTGCGGCGAGGTGTAGAGCCCTGCCATGAGGCCGTGCTCGCAGGCCAGGTCCGCCACGAGGCGGGCCGTAGTGGTCTTGCCGTTCGTCCCGGTGACGTGGATCGTCGGGTACGTGAGCTGCGGGTCGTCCAGCAGCTCGGCCACCGCGGAGATCCTGGCGAGGTCGGGGACCATGCGCTCCGGTTGCCGGCCGTCGAGCTCCGCCAGCGCCTCTTCGAATCGCATGGCCGTGTCAGGCAGACGCGAGCGTCGTCTCGACGGCGAACGCGTCGCCCTCGATCGTCTCCAGCCGCTCGATGTTGCCGGCCTCGCGGAGATCGGCTGCCACCGCCTCGAGGATGGCCAGACGGTCCGGCGTGTCGCGGACCACCACGCGCTCGGCCCTGGCCCGCAGCGACTGCTTGTTCAGGGCCTTGAACTTGCGAACCTCTCCCAGGACGGCGGCCGTCACGTCCAGGACCGCCGGATCCGCTCCCCCGGCCGCCTGGGCGAGCTCCGCTTCGGTGGGCCACGGTGCGAGATGCACCGAGCCCTCCCGCCACCACGACCAGACCTCCTCGGTCACGTAGGGCAGGAACGGCCCGAACATCCGCAGGAGCACGGACAGGGCGGCGCGCAGCGCCGACACGGCCGATGCTGCCGCGTCGGCGCCGCGCGCCCCATACGCCCGTCCCTTGACCAGCTCCAGATAGTCGTCGCAGAAGCTCCAGAAGAAGCGCTCGGTCACCTCGAGGGCCCGAGCATGGTCGTACGCGGTGAACGCGCGGGTAGCCTCCCCGATGGTCTCGGCGAGCTGACGCAGCATCGATCGATCGAGCGTCTCGGTCACGACCCCGTCCGCGGCCTCGATCGAGAGCGCGAACCGCGACGCGTTCAGGACCTTGATGGTCAGCCGGCGTCCCACCTTGATCTGGCTCTCGTCGAACGCGGTGTCGGCGCCGAGACGCGCGCTCGCCGCCCAGTACCGGGCGGCATCCGCCCCGTAACGCTCCAGCAGTGGCATGGGCGTCACCACGTTCCCCTTCGACTTCGACATCTTCTTGCGCTCGGGGTCAAGGACCCATCCCGAGATGGCCGCGTTGGTCCACGGGAGCGAATCGTGCTCCAGATGCGACTTCAGCACGGTGTAGAACAGCCAGGTCCGGATGATGTCGTGGCCCTGAGGTCGGAGGTCCATGGGGAAGACGCGCCCGAACAAGTCGTCGTCCTCGCACCACCGTCCGGCGATCTGGGGCGTGAGCGACGAGGTGGCCCAGGTGTCCATCACGTCCGGATCGCCCACGAAGCCGCCGGGCGCGCCGCGCTGCTCCGCCGTGAAGCCCTCGGGCACATCGCTGGAGGGATCCACCGGCAACCGCTCCTCCGCAGCAAGTAGCGGATGCTCGTGGTCGGGCTCACCATGGTCGTCGAGCGCGTACCACACCGGAAACGGGACCCCGAAGAACCGCTGCCGGCTGACGCACCAGTCCGTGTTCAGTCCCTCCACCCAGGACTCGTAGCGGGCCCGCATGTGCTCGGGGTGCCAGTGGAGCTCGCGGCCCCGCTTGACCAGGTCCTCCCGAAACTCGAGGGTCTTCACGAACCATTGCCGGCTGGAGATGATCTCCAGGGGCCGTTCCCCACGCTCGTAGAACTTCACCGCGTGGCGGACGGGGGTCGGCGCGCCGACCAGGTGGCCCGACTGCGCCAGGAGCTCGGCGATCCGCTTTCGGGCTCGAGTGGTGGAGAGCCCGGCCAATTCCGACTGCGCCGCGATCGCGGCCTCCACGTCTTTCGACTCCCACCCCGGCTGACCCCATCGCGGCGGCGCGATCGTGCCGTCGCGCTGCACGACGACCCGGGTGGGAAGCGAATGCTCCCGCCACCAGATCACGTCGGTCATGTCGCCGAACGTGCAGATCATGGCGATGCCGGTCCCCTTCTCCGGGTCGGCCAGCCGATGGGCCACGATCGGCACTCGCGCCCCGAAGAGCGGGGTCAGCGCGTGCTTGCCCACCAGTTCACGGAACCGCTCGTCCTCCGGATTCACCACGAGCGCCACGCATGCGGGGATGAGCTCGGGGCGCGACGTCTCGATCTCGACCGACCCGCCGGCCTCGAGCTCGAAGTTCACCTGGTGGTACGTCCCGCTCACCTCACGGTCCTCGATCTCCGCCTGCGCCACAGCGGTCCGGAAGTCCACGTCCCACATCGTGGGGGCGTCGGCCTGGTACGTGAGGTCCCGGGTCAGGAGGCGGAGGAAGGCTCGCTGGGATGCCCGGCGGGAGCGCTCGTCGATCGTCGCGTACGTCATCGACCAGTCCACCGACAGCGCCAGGCGGCGGAACAGCTCCTCGAAGGCCCGCTCGTCCTCCGCCGTCAGCCGGCCGCACAGCTCGACGAAGTTCGGCCGCGACACCGCGACCGGCTCGCCGTTGGGTCGTTCGAGCGCGTCCGGGTCGAGATCCCGGTCGTAGGGAAGCGAGGGGTCGCACCGGACGCCGAAGTGGTTCTGGACCCGACGTTCGGTCGGCAGGCCATTGTCATCCCACCCCATCGGGTAGAAGACCATCTTGCCCGCCATCCGTTGGAACCGGGCGATCACGTCGGTATGGGTGTAGGACATGACGTGACCGACGTGGATGTAACCGCTGACGGTGGGGGGTGGCGTGTCGACGGCGTAGATCTCCCGGCGCGACCTCGACCGGTCGAACCGATAGGTCCCAGCGGACTCCCACCGCTCGCCCCAGGTGGCTTCCAGTCCCTCGATGCTGGGCTTCTCCGGCACGGTCATGCGCGGAGTCTACGGGACGCTCGTGCCCGCGCACCGGCAATACACTCTCCGCCATGGCGGTCTGCGCGATATGCGGCACCGACCTCCCCCGTGGCGCTCGTTTCTGTCCGAACTGCGGGTCCGCGGTGGCGGAGGCACAGCGAGGGGGGCGCGAGCGCAAGCTCGTGACGGTCCTGTTCGCCGACGTCACGGGCTCGACGACCCTTGGCGAGCGGCTGGATCCCGAACGAATGCGCGAGGTGATGGACGCGTTCTTCGCGGCGATGCGCGCAGAGATCGAGGCCGAAGGCGGGACGGTCGAGAAGTTCATCGGCGATGCCGTAATGGCGGCGTTCGGCGTCCCGTACGCCCACGAGGATGACCCGGCCCGCGCCCTGCGCGCTGCGCTCCACATGCTCCAGCGGCTGGAGGTGGTGAACCAGGACCTGGCGAAGGACCACGACGTGACGCTCGAGATCCGCATCGGCGTGAACACCGGAGAGGTGCTCGCGACCACGGAACCACGGCCCGGCGAATCGATGGTGACCGGCGATACGGTGAACGCCGCATCGAGGCTTGAGGCCGCCGCCGCTCCCGGACAGGTGATCGCCTCCGAACGAACGGTCAGGGCGGTGCGCGGCTTCCGGGTCGAGGACATGGGGGCGCTCCATCTCAAGGGCAAGGCGAGGCGGGTTCACGCGTTCCGGGTCCTCGACGAGACCACGACGCTTCCCGAACGAGGCGTGCCGGGACTGCGGGCACCGCTCGTCGGTCGAGACGACGAGATCGACCTGCTCGAGAGCATCTACGGGCGAGTGGCGAGCGAGGGCCGACCGCACCTGATCACGCTGTACGGGGACGCAGGCGTTGGGAAGAGCCGGCTCACGCGCGAGTTCCTCGATCGCCTGGGGGATCAGGCGCTCGTTCTCCATGGCCGTTGCCTGCCGTATGGCGAGGGCGTGACGTTCTGGCCGCTCGCGGAGATCCTGAAGGCGCACGCCGGCGTCCTGGACACGGATCCCTCCGACATCGCCCTCGAGCGGATCCAGAAGGCCGGCCTCGATCTTCTGACCGAGGACGTGACGATCGACCCGGGGCGCACGACGGCCGCACTCGCATTCACCGTCGGCGTGGAAGACCCGGCCTACGCGTTCTCGCGCATGGACCCGAAGGAGGTACGGGTCGAGGTCCACACGGCATGGCGCTCCTTCTTTTCCGCGCTGGCCATGACCCAGGCGGTGGTAGTGCTCGTGGAAGACATCCACTGGGCCGACCCGGCACTGCTCGACTTGCTCGAGGACCTTGCCGAACGATCGATCGGTCCGCTGTTGTTCATCTGCCCTTCCCGTCCGGAGCTCACAGCGCGTCGGCCGGGTTGGGGGGGCGGACGTCGCAACCACACGGCGGTGACCCTCGATCCCCTCACCTCGCAGGAATCCGAACGCCTGGTGGGGTTCCTCCTGGCCATCGACGACCTGCCCGCGACCGTGCGCGGCCGGATCCTGGAGCGGGCGGAAGGCAACCCTTTCTTCCTCGAGGAGATCATCCGTCACCTGATCGATGAGCGATTCCTGGTGCACGAGGACGGCCGGTGGCGGACGGCCGCCGGCATCGAGGACGTCGAGATTCCCGACACGGTCCAGGGAGTGCTGGCCGCACGGATCGACCTGCTCGAGCCTGACGCCAAGCGGGTCCTCCAGTCCGCGGCCGTCGTGGGGCGGGTCTTCTGGCCGGGATCCCTCCGCGGCCTGGGGGAAGCCGTCGACGTCGATGCGACCCTCGCCGAGCTGGAGGCCCGCGAGTTGGTACTGTCCCGGCTCGGCTCCTCCATCGCGGGGGAACCCGAGTTCATCTTCAAGCACATCCTCACGCGTGACGTGGCCTACGAGAGCCTGCCGAAGCGTGAACGCGCGCCGGCGCACGCGGCTGTCGCGGGATGGATCGAGCAGACGGCGGGCGCTCGCGCCCGCGAGTTCGTCGAGCTCCTCGCCTACCACTACGCGACCGCCGTCGCCGAGTCGGTAGCCGCCCTCGACGACACGCTCCGGCGGAAGGCTTTCGAGTACCTGGTAGCCGCTTCCGGCGAGAGCCGAAGCAAGCAGGTGCTCAAGCGGGCGCAGCGATTCGCGGAGGAGGCCCTCCGCCTGGCGTCGGACGATCGCGAGCGGTCGGTCGCGCTCGAGGCCCTGGGCGACGCGTTCCTCACGGACTACGTCGGAGACCTCGCGTGGAAGTACTACCGGGAGGCGGCCCTGGCTCGGGCAGCGGCGGCCGAAGGATCGAATGACCCGAAGGTCGCGTACCTCTGTGCCCGTGCTTGTGAGGTTCCCACTCGCTGGCCCGGCTCTATGCGACGCCATCCGGGGTCAGAGGAGGTGGAACCACTCCTGCACCTGGGCCTTTCCCACGTCCCCGAAGGGGATAGCGAGGAACGTGTGCGGCTGCAGAGCGTCGAGGCCGGGTGGCCGTTCGCCTTTCCGGAGGCACCGATGACCGAGGCCGAAGGATTCGACCGTGAGCGCATCGGGCTCGAGGCTGCGGAGATGGCGCTACGGCTTGGCATGCACGATCTCGCATCCAGTGCCTTCGACGCAGCGGTTGGCTACGCCGCCTCGCGTGGGCTCTACGCGCGAACGCGGGCGATCGAGGAGCGGCGCCTCGAGCTCCTTCCCGAACTCGGTGACCCGCTCGAGATCGGGGATGCCTACGCCGCTCTGGCGTGGGCAGGGCACGAGCTCGGCCGCTTCGAGGAAGGGCTTGAGCGCGCGGAGGAAGGGCTCCGTCAGGTGAGAGCCACGTTCCCCAGTGCCCAGGTCCATCTGGTGTCATGGGAATGCGCCATCCGGTATCGGCTCGGCGACTGGGACGGGGCGCTCGCCTCGCTCGATGGCCTCTGTGAGCTGCTCGACGAGCGCCGCGACGACCCACCATATTTCGCCACCCACGCGTTCGCCGCCGGCGGGATCATCGCGGAGCGGCGAGGCGACACGGTCGAGAGCGACCGGCTAACCGGGCTCCTTCTTCCGCTGGCCCATAGCTTCTCGGCACGGCTCCTCTCCTGGCTCCTGATCCTCCTCGTTGAGCGAGGCGACCTGGCCCCGGCGGAGGAGCTGCTCGAGAACCTTCCTCCGGCCTGGCGGGTCCACACGACCGGTGTGCTCGAGGCCCGCTGTGAGTTCGTCGCCGCGACGGGAAAGTGGGACGAGGTGGCTGCCCTGGAGGAGGAGGCTCGCGCCTACGCCATCGCGTCGGAGGCGCTTTCCCCCCCGATCTACGCGGAGCGCCTGCGGGGGCGGGCTACATTGGCGGCAGGAGAGCCGGGACGCGCGGCTGAGACCCTTACGAGCGCCGCGGAGAGGTTCCGCCGCCTGGGGGCTCCGTACGATCGTGCCGTCACGCAGGCGGACCTGGCCCGTGCACTGATCGCCGGCGGCCGGGGTGAGGGGACGGCGACGATACTCGACGAAGCCGACCGGACGTTCGAACAGCTGAGGGCCACGAAGGCACGGGAGATGGTTCGGAAGGTGCGGACCGAGCTGGATGGCTAAGCCGTCCGCTCCTTGCGCACGCGTGGCGCAGGTTCCTGCCGCGGGACGAGCGTCGGGTTCACCCCGGACATCACGACGTTCTCGTCGATCAGGCACTTGGTGACGTCCTGTCGCGAGGGAAGCTCGTACATCACGTTCAGCAGGACCTCTTCCATGATGGCCCGAAGGCCGCGCGCGCCGGTCCCACGGAGGATGGCCTGATCGGCGATGGCCGACAGCGCGCCCTCATCGAACTCCAACTCCACGCCGTCGAACTCGAAGAACTTGCAGTACTGCTTGACGAGCGCGTTCTTCGGCTTGGTGAGGATGTCCACCAGGGCCTGCTTGTCCAGATTGTGCACGTGGGTCAGGACCGGCAGGCGTCCCACGAACTCGGGGATGAGCCCGTACTTCAGCAGGTCCTCGGGGAGGACCCGAGACAGGATCTGTCCGATGTCCTTCTCCTCGACCCGCCGGACGTCGGCGCCGAACCCGATGCCGCGGCTCCCGATCCGGCTCTCGATGATCTTCTCCAGGCCGGCGAATGCGCCGCCGCAGATGAACAGGATGTTCGTCGTGTCGATCTGGATGAATTCCTGATGCGGGTGCTTGCGCCCGCCCTGTGGCGGGACCGACGCCGTGGTCCCCTCGAGGATCTTCAGCAACGCTTGCTGAACGCCTTCACCCGAGACGTCCCGTGTGATCGAGGGGTTCTCGCTCTTGCGGGCGATCTTGTCCACCTCGTCGATGTAGATGATCCCGGTCTCGGCCTTCTTCACGTCGTAGTCGGCGGCCTGGATCAGCTTGAGCAGGATGTTCTCGACGTCCTCCCCGACATACCCGGCCTCCGTCAACGCCGTGGCGTCGGCGATGGCGAACGGCACGTTCAGCATCTTGGCCAGGGTCTGGGCCAGGAGGGTCTTCCCGCATCCGGTGGGGCCCAGGATCAGGATGTTGGACTTCTGGAGCTCGACGTCGCCGTCCTTGGCTCCCACCTGGATCCGCTTGTAGTGGTTGTAGACGGCGACCGACAGGACCTTCTTGGCCTGCTCCTGGCCGATCACGTAGTCGTCCAGGAACGTGTAGATCTCCTGGGGCTTGGGGAGCTCCTCGAGCTTCAGGTCGGAGGTCTCGGAGAGCTCCTCCTCGATGATCTCGTTACAGAGGTCGATGCACTCGTCGCAGATGTAGACGCCAGGGCCCGCGATCAGCTTCTTGACCTGCTTCTGGCTCTTTCCGCAGAAAGAGCACTTCAACAGGTCCGAGTCGCCCAGCCTCCCCATCGCCTCCGAGCTCCTTGAAGGAAACGGCCGGGTTCCTCACCCGGCCCCTCGAATGGGATTCTACGAGCTTCCGGCGGCCGCCGCTGCAAGTTCGGGGAGCATCTTCCGAGTGCTGATGACCTCGTCCACCACCCCGTAGGCCACTGCCTCTTCGGCGGTAAGGATGAAGTCCCGGTCGGTGTCCTTGGCCACCTTCTCGAGCGGTTGGCCGGTGTGCTTGGCGATGAGCTCCTCCAGGAGCTTGCGGTACCGCGTGATCTCCTTGGCCTGGATCTCGATGTCCACGGCCTGGCCCTGGGCCCCGCCGTGCGGCTGGTGCAGCAGGATCCGGGAGTGGGGCAACGCGTAGCGCTTGCCCTTCGTGCCGGCCAGGACGAGCACCGCGGCAGCCGAGGCCGCCTGCCCCATCACGATGGTCGACACATCGGGCTTGATGTACTGCATGGTGTCGTAGATGGCGAACAGCGACGTGATATCGCCGCCCGGCGAGTTGATGTACAGGTTGATGTCCTTCTCGGGGTCCTCGGACTCCAGGTGCAGGAGCTGGGCCATGATGAGGTTCCCCACGTTGTCGTCGATCGGTGTGCCCAGGAACACGATCCGTTCCTTCAGCAGGCGCGAGTAGATGTCGAACGACCGCTCGCCGCGGCTGGTTTGCTCGACGACCACGGGGACGAGGTAGTTCTTCGGCTCGGTCATAACTGCTCCTCCGCTCGATCCTGCTGGGGAGGCTCGGACGGTTCCCCGGTCTCGTCGGAAACCCGGTCGGCCGCTCGGCGCTCGCCTTCCGAAACGATATCGGCATGCTCGACGATCCAGTCGAGCGCCTTCGAGCGGATGATATCACCGGCCAGTGTTACGACCTGACCGGTCCGTTCGAGCGTTCGGGCCACCTCCTTGGGTTCCCGTCCCAGGGACGAGGCCAGGAGTCCGATCTCGTTCCCGATCTCCTCGGCCGTCACCTGGATATCCTCGTTGCGGGCCACCGCCTCGAGCACCAGATCGGCCTTGATGGCCCGCAGGGAGTGGGTCCGGGCGTCCGAGCGGAACTGGAGCTCGTCGAACCCCTGGGCATCGAGCACCTGCTGGAGGGTCAGGCCGGCCTGCTCGGCCCGCTCCCGTGCGTGCTGGACCCGATGCTCCGTCTCCTCGTCGACCAGCGTGTCGGGGAGGTCGACGTCGACGGTGTTCACCAGGGCCAGCAACGCCCGGTCCCGGACCTCGGCATCGGCGCCCCGCTCCTTGTTCTGGCCGAGCTGCTCCCGAAGGCTCTGGCGAAGCTCCTCCAGGGTGTCGAACTCGGAGGCCGTCTTGGCGAACTCGTCGTCGGCTTGGGGGAGGCGCTTGGCCTTGACCTCCTTCACCAGCACCTGGAACGAGACCTCCTGCCCGGCCCGCTCGCCCAAGCGCTCGGGAAGGGTCGCGTTGAACTTCAGGATCTCGCCGGCCCGCTTGCCTTCCAGCTCCTGGTCGAGCTTCTCGACGAACTCCCCCGAGCCCACCTCGTACAGGTAGTCGGGCCGGGAGGCCTCGGGAACCTCCTCGCCGTGGA
>Ga0184638_1000464_pt1 | contig 11311 bp, 9 predicted proteins | sample PLM31_50_b2_FD_133141 | JGI IMG/M metagenome (GOLD analysis project Ga0184638, IMG submission 133141) | Groundwater sediment microbial communities from an aquifer in East River, Colorado, USA - PLM3-1_50_b2 | ecosystem: Environmental > Terrestrial > Soil > Riparian zone | place: USA: East River... | reverse complement strand
TGGGCCGAAAGGGATTTGAACCCTCGGCCTTTCGATTATCAGTCGAACGCTCCGCCAAGCTGAGCTATCGGCCCATAAAACGAAATAATTAGAGGATATTTATTCGTGTGGATAACATAATAACGGATAAAAATGCATTTAAGTCATGCTAGGAACTAACTTGTTAATTGGTGCCTCAGATCAATAGAGCTGCTATTATTACAAAAATCAAAAATACATTAGCAAAGGATGCTGCACGATATATTGCAAAATCATTGGACGAAAAAAAGATCAAAGTATTCTCATTAGAACCTTTAGATATCAATAATATTTATCAGGTTGAACCTGCAGAACTTATGAATACTGATCTTGATCTAGTTTTTGCAATAGGTGGAGATGGTACTACTCTTCGTGCATTTAGAATGATAAGAAAGAGTACCCCAGTTTTCAGCCTAAACATCGGAGGAACCAGAGGGATTTTGGCAGAAGCAAATACAAAACCTATTGAACAGCAGCTGCATGATATTTTCAATGAAAATTATTTTTATGATAAAAGGCTAAGAATACAGGCACATATTGATGGTAAAATGATTGGCGCTGCCCTAAATGATGTAGTTATAACAAGAACAAATTTGACCAAGACTCCTACAATTACTATTAACGTATTTGATTATCCAGTATCACAAAAAATGGACGGAGTAATAATCTCTACGCCAACAGGGTCAACCGGGCATGCTCTTTCATTGGGTGGACCTATAGTTCATGAAAATATGAATTGTGTTATGATATTACCTATTGCTCCAGTTAATAAAACACCTGCATTAATTCTTGAACTTGAGGATATTGTTATCAGTTCGACTGACAGTTCCAAAATAATTATTGATGGCCAACAAGTATTTGATTCCAGATCAAAAAATAATATCACAATTTCTAAATATCCATATGACGGAGTATTCCTACGCATTGGTAAAAGGGGAGTAAGACAGATTGAAAAACTTGGATTCTAGGACAGAATCGAAATTTGCGTTGGACGCAACAGCATTTTATCAAGGATTTCATTTGCATTCTAGCTGTACTTGTATTACTACAGGATTGGTATTTGAAGAGATATCCCACATTCAAAACAAACTTTCAAGTTTGGAGAGTCTGGTAATAAGCAAGAGAATCATGATATTTGAGCCCACCAATAATATAGTAAAATTGGTTAAAACTGTGGCAAAACAAACAGGCGAGACCCGACTTACTGACGCTGATATTTCAATTCTTGCCCTCGCGAAGGATTACAATGTAACGCTAGTTACCGATGACTTTGCACTCTGCAATTTAGCAAAAACTATGTCGATAGGATTACTCAATTTGGGAACAAAAGGCATTAGAGAGACAAGAAAATGGACCAAGTTTTGTAGTAGTTGTGGCAGGGGATATCCTTCAGCAATATCAATTTGTTCAATTTGTGGTAACAAATTGCGTGTACGATATAAAAAACTTATAGATACAAAGATTTCGAGAAATCAAATTTAATCGATGAATACTATATCTAGTAATGTTTAATTTACATGAATCAAGCTTGGATACAAGAGCTTTATGTATATAGTATTTGCTTTCATTTCCCTGTGGTCATAAATGATTTTAGCATCATTTCCAAACTTCTTAATATAAGCCATAATAATTAATGCCCAAGGTACAGCTGACTTTTCTTTTGAATCAAAATGAAGCTGTAACATGTTGTTATGGCTCTCGTATTTTAGATAACCTGAATAGCTTATTCTTAGAGCATAATCTATGATACTTACAATTTCCTCAATACTTTTGCAATTTATCTCGTTGCCAAATTTTTCAATCTCATCGATTAGGTATGTATAATTATCATCGTGCTTGATTGATAGCTCAAGTAAAATCTGTGAAAGTTCGTTTTCTACCATTTTGTATAAGGTAAATGCTTCTTTTGGAATTTTATTAGTCAACATGCCGGGATTTATTCTTAGAGCTTTTTTCCATTTTTCATCAAATAATTTGATATATGAAAAACCGAAAGGATCTGCAGTGAATATCAATGAGGCTTTTCCATTAGTGCTATCGATAAAAACAATTTTTTTGAAATCGAAAATTAATATATTCCCAGTAACATTATCCAACTTAATTTCTACTCCGTTTGGGAACGTTACGGCACTATCTTTGTAAATAGATTCGATTCCAAGTAGCATATTGATTTTTACTCCTTTCCTGGCGATCTCTGATAAAGAAGTTTTACATTGAAAAACTACATTTCGCCCCCATGAATCTAGAATCAAATCTATGTTTGATTTGGCTGATGAAATCAACTCTTCAATTTTTTGTACCACTACATTAGGCTCTAGAATCAAATATTTTCTTTCTTCATACGATTTTTTGTCCTGTTCTCTCAATTTCTTCAGACTATTTAAAATGCTACGCATGCTCGCCAATCTTCTTTCTTGCAATGTAATAATTTCTCCAAAGGCCTCACTAGGCGGTGTAGCGGATGCTATCATTGGTTTTTGACTTGAAATTGTAGATAGTTTTTTTCTTTCTAATTTTTTTAGAGTTGTGTAAATCTTTGTTCTAGGAAGATTTGAATAGTAAGCTATCTCACTGGCTCCTAAAGTTCCTCTTGACACCAACGTTATGTATGCCATAGATTCATATTTTGATAGCCCAAATTCTTCTAGATTCGCTACTAGATCAAGATAATTTGGTATATCATTAGGACGTTTAATCATATGCACTTTTTTTTATATTTAGACGTAAATCAAGATGTCAATTTGATTGGACAAAACAAAAAAAAATGTAAAGCTGGAAATGCATCATGTTATAAAGTAGACGATATTTTCCTAGGCTTTCTCATTAATCGATAACTGGCTCCAATTCCAAAGTGTTGAGTTTATTATTCAAAACAAGTTTGTACTAATGACAAAATAGTAATTTGAGACAAATACGATATATTTTTTTATTCTTTTGGATAAAAGTATAATAATTTTTCCTACTCTTTGTTCAATTTATTTTGTTCCTTGCACAATATAGATTCACAATGCAGTAATTCAAAGAAATGCTCTGAACTTTAATGAATATATGAGTTTAGCTCCACAGGAACTAGAGAATAGTGCCAGCAAGTATGCTGCTGAGGCAATTAGATTAGATTCAGAGGGTTCCAATGGGCAAGCAATAAGTGCCTATCAGAGAGCTGTTGAAGCATTAGTGAAGTTAGTACAAATCTATCCTGATTATAAGTTGAATAAAATTTACATGGAACGAGCAAGTTCTTATCAAAATAGAATCAAAGCACTACAGATGTCAAATCCATTATACGATTCTGATACTATTAAGGCTGGACAATTTGATCAGAAACCAGCAAATCCCACTAATTCAATTCTAAACAACATGCAGTCAGCAAAGAGAAAGATTGAGCCGAAGGGAGGATATAATTTGGACTTTGAAGAGTTACTGATGACTGACAAACCAAAGGTATCTTGGAATGAAGTAATTGGTTTGGAAGATGCAAAGAGGGCTATGAGAGAATCAATAGTTTATCCAACTATCAGGCCCGATTTACTGCCATTAGGCTGGGCGAGAGGGATTTTATTATTTGGACCGCCGGGTTGTGGAAAAACTTTACTCGCAGCAGCAGCAGCAGCGGAAATCGATGGTTATTTCATTAATGTCGATGCCGCTTCAATGATGAGTAAATGGCTCGGTGAGGCAGAAAAAAATGTTTCAAAATTATTCTCTATGGCTCGCAAGTTACATGATAATGAAGGTGTTCCTGTTCTTATTTTTGTAGATGAAATAGACTCACTCTTGGGTAATAGAAACAGCGAAGTTGGAGGTGAAGTTAGAGTCAAAAATCAATTCCTTACAGAAATGGATGGGATAAATGGAAAATCGCGAGAATCAAAGTTGTATGTCATTGGTGCAACAAACAAACCATGGAGTTTGGAAGCAGGTTTTCTTAGGAGGTTTCAAAAAAGGATTTATGTCTCACTTCCAAACAGGGCTTCCAGAACTCACTTATTTGGTCAGTACACAAAAAGATTACAAATGGAGTCTTCATTGAAAATTGAGGATCTTGCAAAATTATCAGACGGCTATAGCGGGAGCGATGTAAAGGATATATGTCAATCTGTTCAATTGCGTGTTGTAGATGAGTTATTCCAAAGCGGGAAGGGATTAGACAGTGACGCATATACTAGATGTATAACTGAATCTGATTTTAAAGAAATTCTAAAAATGAGAAGACCAAGTGTAAGTTTGTACATGATCCGGGCATACTTGAGATGGAGCGAGCAGTTTAAAGCACTTTAATTTTCCTTTTGTTTTTTATAGCTGTTTATGGCATCTGATATTTTTTTTATGGCCAATTGCTTTCCTTCCCATCCTAAAATTTTTACAAATTTGCCTTTCTCCAATTCTTTGTAGTGTTCAAAGAAGTGTTTTATTTGGTCCTTCAGATGCTGTGGCACATCTTTGATATCACTAACGGTAGAAAAACTAGGATCAATATTCGATGTCGGTATGGCTACTATTTTTGAATCATGACCCTCCTCATCTTCAGTCTGTAGCACGCCTATGGGTATTACTTTTATTAGAGATAACGGTGCAAATGGCGTTTCACCGAGAACTAGTACATCAATGGGGTCTCCATCTTTCTCAAGTGTATTCAGTATAAATCCGTAGTTACATGGATAATACATTGCAGTAAACAACTTCCTGTCTACTACGATGAACCCACTTTCCGTATCGTATTCATATTTTATATTACTGCCTTTAGGGATTTCCACCAACACGATACACTGATCGGGCGTCTGTTTAATAGAAGCGATTTTTTGATTTGTCATCATGTTATTTTCTTGTTAAGCGCTATTTATATTCGAAAAGGTTCAGAATTGCATAATTGAATTTACCTTTTTGAATAACTGATGTTTTTCAAAGGCGAACTATTCAGAATAGATATTTGATAAAATTATAAAAGAGTGAAAAGAACTGACGTTGGCATTAATGAAGTTAGTAGCCAAATATGATCCAAAGGAAATTGAATTTCAGGTCAATTCATACCTTAATCATATTGATCAGCAATCATTAATCGATAAAGAGCTATCATCATTCAAAAAAATACTTGGTTATGTTGAGGGCCCACCTACGCTTAACGGTGAACCACATGTAGGTCATCTTAGAGGGCGTATCATCAAGGATGTATGGTTCAGATACAAAACTATGCAGAAATATAAGGTCGTATTCCGTGCGGGTTGGGACACACAAGGTTTGCCTGTTGAATTACAGGCAGAAAAAAATCTGGGATTAACGGGAAGTAAAGCCGACAATATTAAAAAAGTTGGCATTACTAAGATTGTAGAAGCATGTAAGGAGCTAATCAAAAACAATGCGGAAAAGTGGATCAAAGTCGATCGCCTCCTTGGAATTTCGTTTGATTATGAAAGGGCGTATTGGACTTACACTGATAACTACATAGAAAGGGAATGGCAAGTGCTAAAGAAGGCATGGAATCTGGGTATACTTAAAGAATGGTTTAGAGTAGTTGCGTATTGTCCATCATGTCAGACTTCACTGAGTAATGCAGAAGTCAATCAAGGATACAAAATCCTAGAGGATCCATCTTTTTATTACAAGATGAGACTAAGGGACGAAAACACTTTCTTAATTGTATGGACAACTATGCCATTTACATTAGTTACCGATGAGTTGATCGGCGTTAATCCTAAGGCTGATTATGCTTACGTCTCACTCAAAAATGAAAGGTGGATTGTGGGGTACGACAGGTTAAACTATTTGATGAATGATCTTCATATTGAGAATTTTACAGTTGAGAAGGTAGTTAAGGGTGTAGAATTTGACGGGATGAAGTACATACATCCACTATTGGGATTAATTCCAGGGCTCAAAGAACTAAGCGATGAGGACAAGCTACATTTTGTAGTAGCAGAAAATTTCGTTGATGCCAGTACTGGAAGTGGATTAGTGCATTTATCTCCTGCCAATGGTCAAGAAGATTTTGATGTAGCTGTCAAACGCGATGTTCCGATATTTGTACCCATTAATGATAGAGTGGAATTCACTGAAAAAACAGGTATATTTAATGGACAGTTCGTGCGTGACTCAGATCTTTTGGTAGTCGAAAAAATGAAAGAAGCCGGAGCCTATTTGAAGTTAGGGAGAATCAAACATCAGTACCCAACCTGTTGGCGTTCAAATCACAAGGTTGTTTGGCTTGCGAGACGAGAATATTTTTACATGATTGATAAACTTGGGGATAAGCCAATTACTGCTGCTTCAAATGTCAATTTCTTTTTTGAATCTCCAAAAAATAGATATTTGGAAATAATAAAGGAACAGGTACCGTGGTGCATATCAAGAGAAAGAGTATGGGGAACTCCTCTTCCAATATGGACCTGTAGTAAATGCGGCTTGAAAGAACCGTTGTTTTCTAGGGATGAAATAATCAAGAGGGCATCAAAGTTACCTGATGGAGAACAATTTGAATTGCATCGACCATGGATCGATAATATCGTGATTAATTGTTCAAAATGTAACAACCATATGATTCGAGAATCTTTTGTTCTTGATACTTGGCACAATAGTGGCGCTTCACCTTATGCATCATTTTCAGATGAGGAATACGAATACCTAATACCTGCTGCATTTCTTACGGAAGGAATAGATCAAACAAGGGGGTGGGCATATACACTACTTATGGAAAATGTAATAATGAAAAATGAAGGTAAATCACCTTTTGAATCGTTTCTATTTCAGGGGCATATTTTAGATGAAAAAGGAAATAAAATGAGTAAAAGCCTAGGCAATGTATTAGACGCAAATGATCTCTTGGTTAAAAACTCGGTTGACGCAATAAGATTTTATTTTATGTGGAAGTCTTCTCCTATTGATTCTTTAAACTTTAGCTTGAGTGAAATGTCTTCTAGGCCATACCAGGTGCTAAGTACTCTCTATTATCTACATGTCTACTTAATTCAGAATAGTACCTACGATAAATTTGATACTAAAAAGATAGACATTAATTCTGTCGTAAAAAGTAAATTTTTTACTCTGACTGAAGCCTGGATTTTATCGAAATTACAATCATTGATCACAACAGTAACAGCATCACTAGATTCTTGTAGATTTAACGAAGGCGCTAAAGTTTTAGAAGAATTCATAATTAATAATCTCAGCCAAACTTACGTTCCTATGACTAGGGATGATATATGGGATGACAATATGGAAACTATAGAACGAAGACACGTGATATATGCAGTACTTGGGTATACTTTATCACAAATTGACATCATTCTTCATTCGTATTGTCCTTTCATCACAAATAATTTGTATTTGCTCTGTTTCAAGTACAAAGATGTCGTTTTACTTGAATCTTGGCCAAACTTTAACAGTAAATTGATAAATAATAAAATTGAAGGGGCTGTAGACAAGTCAAAAGAAATTATTTCTTTAGTTAACGCAGGCAGAATGAAGGCGAAACTTAAAAGAAGATGGCCTGTTAATAAGGTTGTTATTTGCACTCAAGATAAAGCTTTTCTAGAATCAAATGAGTTATCAGAATTATTAAAGAAGCAACTCAATACAATATATATCGACAACAAGATAATAAATTTTAGTAATTTTTTTGAAAAGGTTAATTCTCTATTTACGGAGAATCTTGTTACCGTAAATGCGAAGCCTAGGATAAATAAAATTGCTCCTCGATTAAAGAACGATCTAAAAAAAGCCCTCCAAGCATTTGGAAAAATTGACTATGCTGATTTGTTTGCGCAATTAATGTCAGAAAGAAATTTCATTTTAAAATATTCATCTGGTGAAATTGAACTGTCAAAAGATGATGTAGAATTTAGCTATGATGGAAAAACACCATACATAATGGTGGAATCAGAGCAGAAGGATATTGCTGTGTTTATTGATACTACTAGAAATAGCACATTGATATCGATGGGTCTTGTGAAGGATATTGCGAGAAATATACAACAATTGAGAAAGGAAAGGGGCTTTGTTCCCACAGACATACTGGCCTTTGCCCATATATCAAAATTAGATCCAGAGGATTCATTATCACTTGAAAATTATAAAAACGAATTGGCGTACTACGTCAGAGTAAAAAAGGTAATCATAACCCCTGACAAATTAGAGGACATCGAATATAAAGAAGTTGAAATAGATGGAAAGAAAATCCTTATCTCCGTGCAGTAGCTAAACTGTTCCTAAAATTAGATATATAATTAAATAATATTTTGTAGAATAACCAAAATTTCCTTTTAGTTAAATCACCTATTTGAATTAACTTACGACATAACTTTTCATTTAGTTTGTAGATCATCAGATTAATGTGTTGATTTTAGAACCATGAATTAGTAATCCATATTTTGGTTCATGCCAAAACTGCTAGCATTTTCAATATTATTAAATGCAACTGAGTTTCGGATGAGTTGATAACTGCTATCATGGCAATTACAGGAACAAAAATTTTTTAACTTTTTTTCATCCATTATCAATCCTTTGCAATCGCCATGATTATTGCAAATACACATTGAAGATTTTGGCAATAATTGTAAATTAAAGTAACTGTTGTATATTTTTTACTATAAATAATATGACAATAATTAAATTATACTTTTCCATTGTTTTTTTGTGGAAGTTTATTCTGAAGAACGCCCATGGGGATCATTTGAAAAATTCAATGAGAATGAACGATGCACCGTAAAACTACTTTACATAAAGCCTGGTTCTAGATTGAGTCTTCAATATCACAACAAGAGAAAGGAATTTTGGAAAATAGTTAAGGGTTCTGCTACGGTAGAAGTGCAGAACGAACAATCTTCCCTGAATGAAGGGGACAGTATCATAATTCCATCGGGTGCGAAGCATAGAATTCAAGCGATCGATTCTGTTTGTATTGTTTTAGAAATTTCTTATGGTAGCTTTGATGAAAACGATATTGTAAGAATTGAAGATGATTATGACAGGCCATAGAATTTATAGAATTTGCAAATTGAATCGTTAGAACATTTTGTATAGTACCTCGACTAGTAACCAATGAAGCTGTATTGGACCAACAAAATCGTATTGTATTTAACGAAATACAAATAAAGCCCTATTATCGCTTTTAATCTAATGAGTGCAAGTAAAAAACTCCACATGAATCTTGTCGTTGTGGGTCACGTTGATAATGGTAAATCAACTATTGTTGGTCATTTGTTAGTAGATATGGGTGTGATCGATCAAAGAACCATTGATTCTTTTGCTAAGCAATCTGAAGAAACTGGAAAAGGTGATACTTTCAAGTACGCTTGGGTATTAGATAGCATAAAGGATGAGAGAGAAAGAGGAATTACAATAGATTTAGCTTTTCAAAAATTTGAAACGCCTAAATATTTTTACACCTTAATTGATGCTCCTGGTCATAGAGACTTTATCAAAAATATGATAACTGGGGCATCGGAAGCAGATGTAGCGATTCTTGTGGTATCCGTAAAGCCAGGAGAGACCGAGGCAGCTACTGATCCTGGAGGACAGGCAAGAGAGCATGCATTTTTGTCAAGGACGCTCGGTGTAGGGCAAATCGTAGTTGCATTGAATAAAATGGATGATTCGGGATATTCAGAAGCGCGTTACAATGAAGTCAAAGAAACTGTAGAAAAAATGTTAAAGTTAGTAGGCTATAATGTTTCAAAAATAGGCTTTATTCCTGTTTCAGGTTGGAAAGGCGATAATTTAGTCAAGAAATCTGAAAACATGCCTTGGTACAAAGGACCCACTTTAAATGAAACTCTCGATCTTTTCGAACCCCCAGAAAAACCTATAGGGAAACCACTTAGGATACCAATCCAAGATGTTTACTCCATAACGGGTGTTGGGACAGTACCAGTTGGCAGGATCGAAACAGGAGTTCTAAAGGCAAATGACAAAGTCATTGTAATGCCATCTGGTGTGACTGGAGAAGTCAAATCAATAGAAACACATCATACTCAGATGGATTCCGCAGAAGCTGGTGATAATATTGGATTTAATTTGAGAGGTGTAGATAAAAAGTCAATTAAGCGTGGAGATGTAATCGGGCCCGTAGTTAGTCCACCCAATGCTGCAAGAGAATTAGAGGCACAAATAATAATTATACATCATCCTACCGCAATGGCTCCGGGGTATACTCCCGTACTTCATGCCCATACCGCACAGGTGGCTGCTACCTTATCTGAATTTGTAGCAAAAATTGATCCAAAAACAGGTGGAGCTGTTGAAGAAAAACCAAAGTTTCTAAAAACTGGTGACGCAGCAATTGTGAGGATAAAACCTGTTAGGCCATTGGCTATAGAAACATTCAAAGAATTTCCAGAAATTGGCAGATTTGCACTGAGAGATATGGGAACAACAATAGCTGCTGGTGTCGTTAAATCTATTGTAGAAAAATATGACCCAAGCACCAAGAAGTGAGTCCAATTAATGACTCAGGAAGCCCGTATTAAATTAACAAGTACTAATCTTGTCATGCTCGAAAATGTATGTCATGAGATAAAGGGTATTGGAGAAAAAAATGGGATTAAATTTAAAGGGCCACATCCACTTCCTACTAAAAAAATGAAAGTCGTTACCAGAAAATCACCTTGTGGACAAGGCACTAACACGTGGGATAAATATGAACTAAGAATTCATAGGAGGGTAATTGATTTAGGAGCAGATGATAGATCAATCAGACAGTTGATGAGACTTAAAATTCCTGACGATGTATACATTGAGGTTTCTCTGACCTAACAATAACTGTATTTTCTTTCAATCATTTACTAGGATTCTTTTTCAATCTATAGTAGGTATTTGGTGGAACTTCTAAATCTACAGGGGAATCCGGATTAATAATTTTGGCAAGTATCTCAATACCCATAATAATCCTTGGACTAGGTCTACTAAAATATGAGAGAGCATCTACCGCAAAGACCATATCATTTTGAACAGCTCTAAGTGAATTCCATTGATTATTTTTTTGTAATGAACCGTATTCTTGCAATACCTTATGAAGATCGAATCCACAAGGAGAAAGAATCAGTATATCAGGATCGAATTTAGCTATTTGGTTCAAGTCTATTTTACGAGACCTCTCGCCAATCTTGCTGATTCCATTAATTCCTCCAGCAATTCCAACCATTTGAGGAACCCAGTGTCCACAAATGTAGAATGGATCGAACCATTCCAGACAAATCACCTTTGGTCTATTACTCTTGTTAGTAGTAGAGATCTTTTCGATTTTTTTCGTCAAAGAAACTTTAATCTGTGAGCCATCTGTCTCCTTCCCAACGGTTTTAGCAAT
>Ga0184638_1000463_pt1 | contig 11325 bp, 10 predicted proteins | sample PLM31_50_b2_FD_133141 | JGI IMG/M metagenome (GOLD analysis project Ga0184638, IMG submission 133141) | Groundwater sediment microbial communities from an aquifer in East River, Colorado, USA - PLM3-1_50_b2 | ecosystem: Environmental > Terrestrial > Soil > Riparian zone | place: USA: East River... | reverse complement strand
TTGAAGAGGATCGCGACCTCGGCCTCCTCGGACTGGGCCAGCAGGTCGATGATCCCCTCCGAGTGCGGCGGTTGCGTCCCGGTCGCGGCCAGGTCCGCGTCAAGCAGGGTGGAGTAGATGACGCGGCCCCCATCGACGTCGTCCAGGCGATCGAGGACCCGACCGAACAATCGCAATTGCGACATCGGCTTCGAGCGGTATAGCCGCCGCGAGATATCGGACAGTGGCGCTCCTGCTTCGACGAGCGCCGCCGACACGGCCAGCGTTCGCGGCGTCGCGTTGGGATGGGCGAACGTGGCGGTGTCCATGACGATCCCCGACATGAGCGCCGTCGCGAGGGCGCCGTCGTCGCGATCCAGCGGAAGACCGAGTCGCAGCGCCAGCAGCGCGACCATCTCGCATGTCGCTGCGGCATCGGGCTCGATCCAGTCGGCGTCGCCGGTCGCGTCGTTGGATGCGTGGTGGTCGATGACCACCCGCGGCAGTCGATCGAACAACTCCGCATGCCTGTTCCGGACATCGCCGACACGGTCGAGGGTGCCGCAGTCGGAGACGACGAGCAGGTCGTAGTCGGCGGCAGGATCGGGGTCGGTACGAACGCGCTCGATACCGGCGAGGTAGTCGTACAGCGGTGGCACGGGATCGGTGCAGACAGGATCGGCGGTGCCGCCGAGCGCCTCGACGATCCGGACGATCCCGAGCGTCGCTCCCAAGGTGTCCGCGTCCGGGTTCTCGTGGCTCACTGCCAGGACCCGCCGGGCGCCTCGGATCCGTTCGACGACGATCTGCGGAACCCGATCGACGTACGCGGCGAGATCGATCGTCATCGTCGCTTGTGGACGTTGGGCCGGGAGGACGGGTTCGTTCGACGTCGGCGCGGTTCGGGTGGGATCACCGCCGACGGTGGCTCGTCCGGAGCGTCGCCTTCATGCTGGACCCTGGCGACCGGGGTCGGGAGCGTCTCGCCGAGCGGCAGCTCTAGCTCGACCTCACCGCCAGCCTCGAGCTCGTGGAGCAGGTGCAGCACGCGCGTGCCTCGCTCCGCGGTGTCATCGAGCTGCACGTGCAGGTCCGGGATCCGCTTGATGCGCAGCGTCCGCCCGAGCTCGTGCCGGACGAATGGCATCGCCCGGCCCAGCGCCGAGATCGTGGCTGCCCGCTCCTTCTGCTGGCCGATCACGCTCACCCAGACCTTGGCGTGCCGCAGGTCGGGCGTGGTCTCCACCTTGGTGATCGTCGCGAACCCGATGCGCGGGTCCGCGACGTCCCTGGCGATGATGCCGCCGATCTCCTGCCGCAGCAGCTCATCGATCCGGTTCGTGCGTTGTGTCATGACACGATCGAACTGCGCCGAGCGTCCGTGTTCAGCTGGCCGCTACCCGGCTAACCGTTTGGGTGGTGAAGCATTCGATCACGTCACCTTCTTCCAGGTCGCTGAAGGACGCGAGCCCGATGCCGCACTCGTAGTTCGCCTGGACCTCGCGGACGTCGTCGCGGAACCGCCGGAGCGACTCGATCCGGTCGGTCGCGACGACCTTGCCCCCTCGCCAGACGCGGGCACCGCCGCGGACGATTCGTCCATCGGTGACGTACGACCCGGCAATGACCGTGTTCTTGCCCACGCGGATGACCTGGCGGACCTCGGCGCGACCTTCGACGACCTCGATGACCTCTGGCTCGAGCAGACCCTTCAGGGCGGCATCGATGTCATCGCTCAGCTTGTAGATGATGTCGTACAGCCGGACATCGACGCCTTCGGCCTCAGCAGCGCGGCGCGCCGTCTCGGTGATCGCGGTGTTGAAGCCGACCACGATCGCGTTCGACGCGGTCGCCAGCATGATGTCGTTGTCGGTGATGTCGCCGGCCGCCTCGTGCAGGACGTTGATCCGCACGTCGTCCTGGTCGAGCTGTTCGAGCGCATGAGTGATCGCCCCGAGCGATCCGGACACGTCGGCCTTGAGGATGACCCGCAGTTCCTTGGCCTGGCCCGCCTGGATCTGCCGATAGAGGTCCTCGAGGGTCGCCCGACCGCTGCCGTCACCACCTTTGGCGGCGAGCTCGGCCTTGCGCTGCTCGACGAGCGTGCGCGCCGCCTTGTCGTCGGTCACGACGCGCAGGATGTCACCGGCTGCCGGGACTTCGGACAGGCCGAGGACGACGACCGCGCTGGCCGGTCCTGCCTGCTTGACGCGCTTGCCGCGGTCGTTCTCGAGCGCTCGGACGCGACCGAACGTCTCGCCCACGACGATGATGTCGCCGACCTTGAGCGTGCCCGTCTGGATCAGTGCGGTCGCGACCGCGCCACGGGCCTTATCGAGCTCGGCCTCGACGATCGTGCCGATCGCCGGACGGTCTGGGTTGGCCTTGAGCTCCTGCAGATCTGCGACGAGCAGGACCATCTCGATCAGCTCGTTGAGGCCCTCACCGCTCTTCGCCGAGACCGGGACCAGCGGCACGTCGCCGCCGAACTCCTCGATGACGACGCCCGCCTCGGTCAGCTCGGTCTTGACCCTCGTGGGGTCGGCATCCGGCTTGTCGATCTTGTTGAGCGCGATGATGATCGGAACCTTGGCCGCCTTCGCGTGGCTGATGGCCTCGAGCGTCTGCGGCATCACGCCGTCGTCGGCGGCGACCACGATGATCGCGATATCGGTGACCCGAGCTCCCCGGGCGCGCATCGCAGTGAACGCCTCGTGACCGGGCGTGTCGAGGAAGACCACGCGCTTGTCGTCGTGGACGACCTCGGACGCGCCGATGTGCTGCGTGATACCACCGCGCTCACCGGCCGCGACCTCCGTTGACCGGAGCGCGTCGAGGAGGCTGGTCTTCCCGTGGTCGACGTGCCCCATGACGGTCACGATCGGCGCGCGTGTCTGGAGCGCCTTGTCGTCCTCCTCCTCGAAGAGGACCTCCTTGGTTGCCTCCGGCACGACGCCATCGGTCTCGCCGTCCGCGTTGGTACCGTTGCTCGACGCCGTAACCGCTTCCGCGACCTCGTAGCCGAGCTCCGACGCGACCAGCGACGCCGTGTCACGGTCGATGAGCTGATTGATCGTCGCGAAAATGCCGCTCTTGATCAGCTCGCGGATGACGTCCGCGACGTTGACGCCGAGCAGATCGGCAAGCTCCTTGACCATGATGGTCGTGGGCAGCTCGATCGCGCCGCGTTCCTTGGGGTCGACGACCTGCACCGGCGACGCGAATGCGCCGTCGCGACGCGGTGGCTTCCGAGGCCCGCGGCGACCGCGGGTCCCGCTCCTACTCCTGGCCACGTGGCCCTCCTTCGGTTGTAAGCGTGGTTTCGGCTCCGGCTCCGACGGTCGCGAGGAACGTCGGCGGGAGCTGGGCGTCGAGCGCCCGTGTCAGGGCACCCTTCTTGATGGCATTGGTGAGGCATTCGGTGCCTTCGCAGACGTAGGCGCCGCGCCCGTTCATCCGGCCGCTCGGATCGAGGACGACCGTCCCATCGGGCGTCCGCACGATCCGCTGTAGCTCACGCTTTGGGCGGGCGGTGCGACAGGCCACGCACGTCCGTGTCGGGACGTGTCGGGGGTTCGCCGGTGCCGCAGGCTTCGCGGCCGCGGCTACGACGGCACCTCCTCGACGGCTTGGGCGAGCGTCTTTGTGGCGGCCTTCTTTGCGGCGGGTTTCGCTGCAGCTGGCTTCTCTACGGCGGACTTGGCTGCGGCAGGTTTCGCCGCAGCTGGCTTCGCCGCGGTTGGCTTCGCACCGGCAGGTTTCGCGGCGGCCGTCTTGGCTGCGGCAGGTTTCGCCTCAGCCGACTTTGCCGCAGCCGGGCTCTCCTCCGACGCGGCGTCCTTCGTCGCGGCCGCCTTCCGCGTTCGCTTGGGCTTGGCGGGCGATTCCTCGACCGCGACCGCGCCGTCCTCCGCGGAGGCGGCACTCGCGGCCTCGGCAACGTCAGTCGATGGAGCCTCGGCCTGCGGAGCGGCAGCGGCCGCTTTCGCTTCGGCCACCGAGACGTCGCTCCGGATGTCGATCCGCCAGCCCGTCAGCCGCGCGGCCAGCCGGGCATTCTGGCCCTCACGGCCGATCGCGAGCGACAACATCCGCTCCGGCACGGTTACCGACGCGATCCGGCGCTCCTCGTCGATATCGACCGAGAGGACCTGTGCCGGGCTCAGGGCATTGGCCACGAACACGGCCGGGTCGTCATTCCACGGGATGACATCGATCTTCTCGCCGGCGAGCTCGGCAACCACGGCCTGCACGCGTGCCCCGCGCTGCCCCACGGTCGCCCCGACCGGGTCGAGCCCGTCCTGACGCGACGAGACGGCGACCTTCGAGCGGCTGCCGGCCTCGCGGGCGATGGCCTTGATCTCGACGGTCCCATTGTGGATCTCGGGAACCTCGAGCTCGAACAGCCGGCGCAGGAAACCCTTGTGGGTGCGGCTCACAAAGATCTGCGGACCCCGCACGGATCGGCGGACCTCGAGCACGAAGGCCTTCACGTTCTGGCCGATCCGATAGTGCTCGAGGGCACTCTGCTCGGTCGTTGCGAGGATCGCCTCGGTGTTCTTGCCGACGTCGAGGATGATGGCCCTCGGCTCGACTCGGTTGACGGTACCGGTGATCAGCTCGCCCTCACGGCTTGCGAACTGGTCGAAGACCTGGTCGCGCTCGACCTCGCGGATTCGTTGCAGGACGATCTGCTTGGCAGTCTGCGCGCCGATCCGCCCGAACACGTCTCCATCGAGCTGCTCGGTCTCGACGACATCGCCTGGCTTCGCGTTCGGGTCGAACGCACGCGCGTCCTCGACGGTGATCTGGGTCAGCTCGTCCTCGATCTCCTCGACCACGAGGCGAGCGCGGAACACGCGGATGCGGCCGGATTCGGCATCGATGCGGACGTGGATGTCCTCGTCACCGGCGACCCGCCGGTAGGCCGACTGGATGCCGTCCTCGACGGCTCCGATGAGCTGCTCGCGCGAGACCTGCTTCTCGGCATTGAGCTGGAGGAGGGCGCCAACGAAGTCCCGACTCATCGATCGCCTCCTTCCACCACCCAGATAAGCAACGACCGGTCCGTAAAAAAACGTGGGGGTCACCCACGTCACGGAGCGGCCGTTCAGTTGTCCGAAGTATACACCCGGCTGCGTGGACGGCTCAAACGGAGGCGGGGAACCTACGTTCGACATACGCCTCCAGGATGCCGATGAACTCGGCGACCAGGCCTTCGCCCCGGAGCGTACGGTCGAGCTTGCCGTCGATGAACACCGGTGCCACCGGTTCCTCGAACGTGCCCGGCAGGCTGATGCCGATATCGGCATGTTTCGACTCACCAGGGCCGTTCACGACGCAGCCCATGACCGCGACCCGCAGGTCCTCCGCCCCCGGATGCGTCGACTTCCACTCCGGCATCCTGTCCTTGAGGTAGCCCTGGATCTGCTGCGCCATCTCCTGGAAGAACGTCGAGGTCGTCCGGCCGCAACCAGGGCACGCTGAGACTTGTGGCAGAAATGCGCGGAGCCCCATCGACTGCAGCACCTGCTGGGCGATCTCGACCTCGCGCTCACGGGGCGCGCCCGGCTCGGGCGTAAGCGAGACGCGGATCGTGTCGCCGATCCCCTCGTTGAGCAGGATCGCGAGGCCCGCAGTCGAGGCGACGATGCCCTTGTCGCCCATGCCGGCCTCGGTGAGGCCGAGGTGTAGCGGGTAGTCGGAGCGTTCGGCGAGGAGGCGGTAGACATCGACCAGGTCGCGTACGCCGCTGACCTTGGCGCTGATGACGATCCGGTCGTGGCCGAGGCCGGTCCCCTCGGCGAGTTCGGCCGACCGAAGTGCGGACTGGAGCATCGCCTCGACCATCACGTCGCGTGCGTCCCGTGGTTCCTCCAGGCGTGCATTGGCGTCCATGAGCTCGGTCAACACGGCCTGGTCGAGCGAGCCCCAGTTGACACCGATGCGGACTGGCTTGTCGTTGTCGATGGCGACCTTGACGATCGTCGCGAAGTGTTCGTCGTGCCGCTTCGCGCCGACATTGCCCGGGTTGATCCGGTACTTCGCGAGCAGGGCCGCGGTCTCGGGGTATTCCACGAGCAGCTTGTGCCCGTTGTAGTGGAAGTCGCCGATGATCGGAACGTCGACGCCAAGCCCGCGAACCTTGCGGACCATCTCCGGGACGGCAGCGGCGGCTTCCTCGGTGTTCACGGTCACGCGGACGAGCTCCGACCCCGCATGAGCGAGCCGTGCGACCTGGATCGCGGTGGCATCCGCGTCCGCGGTGTCCGTGTTCGTCATCGACTGGACAACGACGGGATGTGCCGAGCCAATGGCGACACCTCCGACGTCCACGGACACAGTCGGTCGACGGGGCGCTCTATCGGTCATCAGCTCTCCGATGGCCGAGCGCGCTCGACGGAGCGCATCGGCCGGAGGATTCGCCGTGTCATGGCGTGGCTGGGGTGCCTCCGCCGAAGGTCCGTACGAGGTCGAAACCCGATACCCAGATGATGAATGCGAACAGGAACACGAACCCGACGAGATACGTCAGCTGCTCCGCGCGCAAGCTGATCCGTGTCCCGAAGATCCGCTTCAAGGTGATCATCAGCATCCGTCCGCCGTCGAGCGGCGGGAACGGCAGGATGTTGACCACCGCCAGGTTGGCGGACAGGATGCCCGCCACGAACAACGTCATGATCGGGCCCGCATCGAAGAAGACGTCGCCGATCTGGCTGGCGATGCCGATGGGCCCGGCGACCGGCGGCGGAGCGGTCGGGTCCGCAGCGATTCTCCCGATCAGATCGCCGAGTCCACCGACGATCAGGCCGGTCCATCGCGCGGTTTGGTTGAGCCCGACACGGATCGCCGTGGGCAGATCGTTGGTTGTCGTCGCGCCGTCGAAATAGCCTTCCCACGATCGATTCTGCTGCGAGATTCCCAGCGCTCCCTGGTTTGCCTCGACGGCGCTCTGACTCCGGAGCGTCACGCCGACCTCGCGACGACTTCCGTCGATACCATCGACCGTCAACACGACCGTTTGGCCGGCCCTCGATCTGAGGCCCTCAAGAATGTCTGGGCCGGTCATGAACTGGAAACGCTGACCGTCGACCGCGACGAGTGCCTCGCCGGGCTTGAGGCCGGCGGTGGCAGCCGGTGAATCAGGCTGCACTTCATGGAAGCGCAGGCCCATGTACGGTGAAGCGAGCCACGTGATCGCGGCGAAGATTGCGAATGCCAGCACGAGATTCATGACGACACCCGAGACGAGGATCAGCAGCCGGACAGGCAGGCTCTGGGCGGAGAACGAGCGAGGGTCGCCCTTGGCGTCGCCGTCCTCGCCTTCGAGCTTCACGAACCCACCGATCGGCAGCCAGTTCAGCGTATAGAGGGTCTCGCCGCTCGCTCGAAGCACCTTCGCGCGCGGCGGGAAGCCGATCCCGAATTCCAGCACGCGCACCCTCGCAAGGCGGGCGACCACGAAGTGCCCGAGCTCGTGGATGAGCACCAGCAACCCGAGGATCAGGAAGAACAGGACGATCGTGACGACGCCCTCGAGGATGCCGATCACGCGCCGCTCCCGACCGGTCCGGTCGCGAATGCCGCCCGAACCTCGGTGTCGAGGGCGATCAGCGCATCGACGTCCGGATCGTCACCGCTACCGACTCCGAACCGTTCCACCGCCGCTTCGAGCAGTCGAGGGATTCCCAGAAAATCGAGTGTGCCATCGAGGAATCGGGAGACGGCGACGTCGTCGGCGGCGATCAGCGCGGCTGAGGCCCGTGGCCCCGCGATACCCGCTTCGCGGGCGATCTGGAGCGCCGGGAATCGATCGACATCAGGCGCCCGGAAGTCGAGCCGGGCAGCTCCGATCAGGTCAGGCGCGGCGGCAGGCGACGGTCGTCGGTCGGGGAAGGTCATGGCGTACTGGATCGGGAGTCGCATATCCGGGGTGCCCAACTGGGCCTTGAGGGAGCCGTCGACGAAGCGGACGGCGGAGTGGACGACGCTCTGCGGATGGATGACCACCTCGATCGCGTCGTAGTCGACATCGTACAGCCAGCGCGCCTCGATGACCTCCAGGCCCTTGTTCGCAAGCGTCGCCGAGTCGATCGTGATCTTCCGGCCCATGCGCCAGGTCGGGTGTTGCAAGGCCTGCTCCGGGGTGACGGCGGCGAGCTCGGCCCCGGTCGCGTCAAGGAATGGGCCGCCCGATGCGGTCAGGATCAGCGCCTCGATCGAGGCCATCGACTCGCCGACCAGGCATTGCCAGATCGCCGAGTGCTCGGAGTCGATCGGTCGCAGCCAGGCGAGCGGACTCGCGAACGGGTCCCGGTCGTCCGCCGCGCTCATGCGAGCGGCGAGGCCGCGAGCGAGCGGCATGACGAGGTGACCGCCGGCAACGAGCGTCTCCTTGTTCGCCGTGGCGACGACCTTGCCCGCGCCGAGTGCGGCCAAGACGGGTCGAAGGCTGACGATGCCGCTCGTGCCGATGACGACGAGGTCGACATCGTCGCGGGTCGCGAGCTCGATCAGCGCCGCATCGGTAGGCCCGACCACGGCGACCGCCGGGCGATGCCGGGCCGCCTGGGCATCCAGCGTCGCTCGATCGCTCCCGGTCGCCAGCGCCACGATTCGAAAAGCCGCGGGATGCGCCTCGACGACGTCGACGACCTGCCGGCCGATCGAGCCGGTCGAGCCGAGGAGCGCGACGCGCCGCTGCTCAGGCGACGAGCGCGACGACATAGAGGGTCACGACCGGCGCGGCGAACAGGAACGAGTCCACGCGGTCGAGCATGCCACCGTGGCCGGGAATCAGGGGGCCGGAATCCTTCGCCCCGGCCGCGCGTTTGAGCATCGACTCCGCCAGGTCGCCGGCCTGAGCGGCGAGTGCCGCGATCGGACCGAGGATCACGGCGTGCCAGACCGGCTGGCCGAGACCAATGAGCAGGAGCCCGACCACGATCGTCGTGGCGGCGATGCCGCCGATCAGGCCTGCATACGTCTTGGACGGCGAGATGTGGGTGAGGAACCGTTCGCGCCCGAACCGACGCCCGACGAGGTATGCGCCGGTGTCGTACGACCAGACCGCCAAGAGCAACAGCAGGATCCAGCCCCGCTCTGTACCGAGCGCGGCAAGCGGGGCGGCTTCGGGCGTCGCCGGGGCGGAGTGACCCAGGCGCAGGACGAACGCGAGCATCCCCACGTACAGGGCCCCGAACGTCGTCGCCATCCATGTCGCGAGGCCATCACGCGGATCCGTTCTCGTGAAGGCTGCGACGGCGACGAGCGTGATGCCGATCGCGGTCAACAGCAGACCGCTGCCCTCGATCACGCCGGGAACGGCGGCATCGACGACGACGGTGAGGGCGAGCACCGTGCCCAGGGCGGGCAACGTCGGATGACCGGCCGAGCGCAGGAGCGCGAAGACCTCGCGGGCCGCGAGGAACGTGATCACCGCGACAGCGATCGAGAGCACGAGACCGCCGAGCGCGAGAACGATGAGGAGGAGCGGGACGAGGACGGCTGCGCTGGTTGCCCGCTCGCGCACTCCTCCCTGCCCTACCGCCCGAACCGGCGCTGGCGCCTGGCGAACTCGAGGAGGGCGGCGTCGAACGCCGCGGGACCGAAGTCCGGCCACAGCGCGTCGCAGAAGTAGAACTCGGCATACGCCGACTGCCAGATCAGGAAGTTCGACAGCCGTTGTTCACCGCCCGTCCGGATGAGGAGGTCGGGATCGGGAAGGCCGGCCGTGTAGAGCGCAGCGCCCACCGCGGCCTCGTCGATCGACTCGGGAGCGGTGCCCTCGGCGATCAGCCGGCGGACCGCGTCGACGAGCTCGGTGCGACCGGCATAGTTGAATGCGATGTTGAGGGTGAGTCGATCGCCGTCGGCGGTCGCGTCGAGCGCCTCCCCGATCGATCGGCGCGTATCGTCGGGCAGCTCGTCGAGCCTGCCCAAGAGTCGAACGCGGACGCCCTGCCGGCGCAGCTCGTCGGTCTCGCTCCGGACGGCCGCCTCCAGCAGGCTGAACAACCCGGCGACCTCATCGTCGGAGCGTGCCCAGTTCTCGCGGCTGAATGCGTAGAGCGTCAGCACGCGGACGCCGCGCCGGACCGCATGACGCAGGACCTCGCGGATCGCTTCGACGCCCGCGCTGTGGCCGTCGAGCTCGGGCAGCTCGCGCTGGCGCGCCCACCGTCGGTTGCCGTCCATGATGATCGCCACGTGGCGGGGAAGTTCCTCGGGTGGGAGGAATGGCTCGTTCGCAGCCCCCTCGGCTTCCGGGTGCAAGGGATCCAGCGCCGCCGGTTCGTGGGCGATCGGCGGTGCGTCAGTCGGACGGGCCAGCGGTGCGCGGGCCACTAGACCTCGAGGACCTCCTGCTCCTTGGTCTCACCCCGTCGCTCGACCTCGCTGATGTGCCGGTCGGTCGTCCGTTGCAACGACTCGACCTGGCGATGTGATTCGTCCGTCCCAATGCCGCCATCGCGTTCCTCGCGCTTGAGGTGGTCGTTGGCGTCACGGCGGATGTTGCGGATCTCGACACGCGCCTCTTCCATGCGCTTGTGGACGACCTTGACGAGCTCCTTGCGACGTTCCTCGGTCAACGGCGGGATGTTCAGGCGCACCACCGTGCCATCGACGTTCGGGACGAGGCCGATGTCGCTCTTGGTGATCGACTTCTCGATCGCGTTGAGGACGCTGCGATCCCAGGGCTGGATCACGATCTGATGCGGCTCGGGGACGCTGATGCCGGCCAGCTGGTTCAGCGGGGTCTGCGTCCCGTAATAGTCGACCAGGATGCGCTCGACGAGCGCAGTCGAAGCGCGGCCGGTTCGCACGGCCTGGAAGTCACGCTCCATGGCCTCCACGGCCCGGCCCATCTTCTGGTCGGCGTCGGCGAGGATCTCGGTGCTCATGCAGTCGGACCTCCGCTCGAGATGATGGTCCCGACCGGCTCGCCGGTCGCGACCTTCGTGATGTTGTCGGGCTGGTTGAGGTCGAACACGATGATCGGGAGGTCGTTCTCCATGCACAGGCTCACCGCGGCCGCGTCCATAACCTTGAGCTGATCTCGGAGCAGGTCGGCGTAGTCGAGCTGAGCGTACCGCCGGGCCCCGTCGTTCGTCAGCGGATCGCGGTCGTACACGCCGTCAACCTTGGTTGCCTTGAGCAGGACCTCGGCGTTGATCTCGACCGCGCGCAGGGCAGCCGCCGTGTCCGTCGTGAAGTAGGGATTGCCGGTCCCCGCTACGAAGATCGCGACTCGGCCCTTTTCGAGGTGGCGGATCGCTCGGCGGCGGATGTACGGCTCGGCGACCTCGTTCATCGCGATGGCCGTCATGACCCGCGTCGGGACGC
>Ga0184638_1000461_pt1 | contig 11387 bp, 9 predicted proteins | sample PLM31_50_b2_FD_133141 | JGI IMG/M metagenome (GOLD analysis project Ga0184638, IMG submission 133141) | Groundwater sediment microbial communities from an aquifer in East River, Colorado, USA - PLM3-1_50_b2 | ecosystem: Environmental > Terrestrial > Soil > Riparian zone | place: USA: East River... | reverse complement strand
GCGCTGGTCGGCGATTTCTTCTACGGCGGGATCTCCGTCTACGTGCATCACGGGGACGGCATCATGACCGTCTATCATCACCTGAGCCGCGCGCTCGTCGCCGCCGGTGACACCGTCGAGCGCGGGCAAGTCATCGGCCGCGTCGGCGCGACCGGGCGCGTGACGGGGCCTCATCTGCATTGGGGGGCGCAGTACGGGGCCGTCTCGTTCGATCCCACGGATCTCTTGACCCTTCCTTGAGCAAACCGCTGCTGCTCCGCGGCGGGCGCGTGGTGACAATGGACGCTTCCCGTCGCGTCCTGGATGCCGATGTGCTCATCGAGAACGGGCGCATCAAATCGGTCGGGCGGACGGGCGGTCGGGCGGACGGTCGGTCAAAGCCAACGATCATCGACTGTACGGGCCTCGTCATTCTTCCCGGCCTCATCCAAGCGCACATCCATCTCTGCCAGACGCTGTTTCGCGGGCTTGCTGATGATCTCTCGCTCGAAGCCTGGCTTGCTCAACGGATCTGGCCGCTCGAGGCCGCGCACACCGCAGCATCGGTCCACGCCTCCGCGATGCTCGGTGCCGCCGAGCTGCTGCTCGGCGGCACCACGGCGATTCTGGACATGGAGACGGTGCGGCACACGGGCGCCGCGTTCGCGGCGCTCGAGTCCATCGGCATCCGGGCGACGGCGGGGAAATGTCTGATGGATGCATCCTCGAATCCTCCCTCACTGCGCGAATCCACCGATGCGGCGCTCTCCGAAAGCGCGGATCTGTGCGCGCGGTGGCATGGGGCAGCCGATGGGCGGCTGCGCTACTGCTTTGCGCCGCGCTTCGCGCCGAGCTGCACAGGAGCGCTGCTGCGCGCGGTCAGCGATTTGGCCGAGAAAGCCGCCGCCGTCATCCATACGCACGCGGCGGAAACGCCGCTCGAGCTCGACACCGTGAAACGGGAAACGGGACACGACGAAATCGCCTATCTCGATTCGGTCGGCATTTCGGGACCCCGCACGGCGCTGGCGCACTGCGTGTGGGTAGACACGGACGGCATCGCGCGGCTGGCCCGTCAGGAGACCAACGTCGTGCATTGTCCCAGCTCGAACCTGAAGCTCGGCAGCGGGCTGGCGCCGATTCCCGAGATGCTCGCGGCAGGGTGCCGCGTCGCTATCGGCGCGGACGGCGCGCCGTGCAACAACCGGCTCGATGCCTTCGCGGAGATGCGGCTGGCTGCGCTGCTGCACAAGCCGCGGCTCGGCCCCGAGACGATGCCGGCGGCCCAGGTGCTGGAGCTGGCGACCCTCGGCGGGGCGCGAGCGCTGGGGCTGGAAGCGGAGATCGGCTCGATCGAGGTAGGGAAGTGCGCCGACCTGATCGTGCTCGACCTGGGCGGGCCGCATGCGCAGCCCGAGGAGGCCGACCTCATCTCCCGCATCGTGTACAGCGCCCGCGCCGCCGACGTGCGCCACGTGATCGTGGATGGCCGCATCGTGGTGCGGGATGGTGAGCTGAAAACGGGAGATGTCGCGGAGATTCGCGAGACCGCCAACAAGGAAGCGCGGCGGCTGCGCCGCGCAGTGGGATTCTAGGCTCGAAACCGCTGAATCGTCTCTGAGAGCGTGGCAGCGGCGTCCGAGAGATGTTGTGACGTCGTGGTGAGCTCGCCGAGCGAGGCGATCTGCTGCGCCGTCGCCGCGGAGGTCTGGCGGGCGCCGTGCGCCGCTCCGTCCGCGATGGCGGCGACTTCTTCCATCCGCCGCAGCACTTCTCGCATCCGCTTGGTCTGATTCTCGGTTTCGGCGGCGAACGTCGTCGCGAACTGGACCGTCGAGTTGAGGTCGGCGAAGATCGCATCGAGCGCGCCATGCACCGTCGTGGCGACGCTGCCGACGCCCTTGGCCGCCTCGCGGCCCTTCTGCATGGCATCCACGACGCGCGTGATCTGCTCCTGCGTCGCCCGCACCCGGGTGCGCACTTCTTCCGCGGACCGCGAGCTCTGCTCGGCGAGTTTGCGAACCTCGCCGGCGACGACGCGGAACCCGAGCCCATGCTGTCCCGCGCGCGCCGCCTCGATCGCGGCGTTGAGCGCCAGCAGGTCGGTCTGGCTCGCGATCCGCGTGATGCCGTCCACGAGCTTGCCGATTTCGCGGGATTCCTTGTCGAGCACGCCTGCCACTTCCGATGCGTGGTCCATGTGCACCATCAGGTTCATCAACAGCGTGCTGGCCTTCGCAACTTCCTCGCCGCGGCGGTGCGCCTGCAATGCGATCTCCGTGATCTGCCGCTCGGCCTCCTGCGCGCGCGAGTGCAGCGTCGTCGCGAGGCCGGAGGCCGCTTCCGAATCCTGGCGGCCGTAGCCGATGAGCTGGCGCTGCCGCTCCGTCCCTTCCGAGAGCTGGATCGAGGTGCTCGAAATCGACTGCGACGACGTCTGCAGCTCGCGAGCCGCCGCAGCGAGCTGGCCCGCCATCGCGGCCAGCGCGTGGCCCTGCCGGCCGATTTCGCGAACGATCTCCGCTATCGCGGCGGTCGTGCGATTGACGCTCACGCCGAGATAGCCCAGCTCGTCGGTGGCGATGCCGGCCGTACCGCTTTCCATCTGGCGGGTGAGATCACCGCGCTCGATCTCCCCGAGCACCCCGCGCGCGGTCCGCAGGCGATCGACGATCTGCACGAGCATCGGGATCAGCGCCACGCAGGCGAAGACCAGCACCAGGCTTTCCTGTACGTAGAGCGACCAGGGCCACCCGTGGCCGGCGACCTGGGACAGCGCCGTCGCCAGCGTGAACGCGGCGAGGTTGATGATGAGCGCTCCCCACGCCTCCCGCCGCTCGAGGTACAACGCCGCTTGCAGCGGCGCGATCAAGTAGGCGCCGTACAGAACGTGGCCGTTGGGCCCCATGGCGTAGAGCACGGCGGAAATCATGAGACAGCCGACGACAAGGTTGAGCTGCGCGTACCACGGTTGGAAGACCGAGCGCTGCACCAGCCGCCGCACCGCAACGTTGGCGGCGACGAAGCTGGCGGCGAACGCCACGATGAACCACGGCGCAACCGGCGTCAGGCCGGCGAGCGTGACGACGGCCAGCAGCACGATCCCGAACCCCACGAAGCCCCAGCGGGCGCGCGTATTGGTGAGAACGTACTGGCGCTGCTTGGCGACGCGCTCCTCGAGGAGCTGAGCTCCTAGGCTTTTCACATGCGGAAGAGGTAACTGGCCTTCAGGAAGAATCCGTCGCCCGTGCGGGACAGGCGGCGGAAGCTGAACGGATCTGGTTCGCTGAGCGACGACCCGTAGCCGAAGAAGAACACAGTGCCGGGAGTCGGCTTGTAGGAAAACAGCAAGTCGTTGCGGAACTCGGTGTCCGTGACTCGCGCCGGGGCATTGCCATTCACGAGCAGCGGATCGCCGCTGCGCGGATCGCGCAGCGTATCGCGCACCTGGGCGAAGTATTGTCCGACGTAGCGGAAAAAGATGTCACGAGTGAGCTGATACTCCACTTTGAGGCGTGGAATATTCGCGGTGGAGAACCAGCTGCCGCCCTGCGCTCGATTGATGCGCTGATGCGGCCACTGGCCTTCGAAGCGCAGCGTTGATGTGGGCTTCCAGGATAAGCTGAGGAAGACATTGAGCGCGCGGCCTTCCGACGCCTCGGCGAAGATCGGACCGGAGGCGTATCCGACGCTGACATCCGCCTTGAGCGCGCGGTTGGGCGTACTGAGCGCGCCGACGCCGGTCCACAAGTTGTTGAGACCGTGCGGCGTTGCGAACGGCACCGGCGTGCCGGCGGAGTCCACCTGATAGCCGGCGTAGTCCGGAGGATCGAACCGCTGGTGGTTGTTGCTCCAGAAGAGGGTGGCAACCCACGCACCGCGCAATTGCAGGATCCACCGCTGCGAGATGCTGCCTTCCAGGGTGCTGCGGAACTTGAAGAAGTCGTCGTATCGCCACACCGGCTCGAGGCCGATGAACGTCGTGGCATTCTCGAGCAAGGCTCCGGGCTTTCCATAAAACGTGAAGCGGTTGAAGAACCGGCCTTGCACGATGTTGACGCGATTCACAAAGCCACTGAGCGCCGCGAAATCGGGGCTGACACCGGTGAGCCGGCCGTGATTGCCGTACGAGTAGCCGGTGCGGTCGTAGAGGGTCGCCTCCCACAGCGCCCCGGAGCGCACGCCGGAGCCGGCCCCGTCTTTCGTCCACGAGCCGGCGAACTGCGCGGCTGAGTACCAGATTTTTTTCCAGATGACCCGTGCATCGGCGCCGAAGACGCGGTTCCACGCGCCGCCGTCGATCCGGTCGGTGTACGCCAGTCCGAGCGTGGAGTTGGTGCCGAGATCGCGGCGCAACCGCAGCAGATTAACGAGGGGATGATCGCCTGTCGCCGACAGTGCATCGTCATCCACCGCGCCTATGTAGGCGACCCCCATCCCGCCGACTTTCCCGGTGAGCTTGGCGCCGGCGACCGGCGCGCTGATGCGGCGCGTGTAGATCAACGCGTTCGGCGTGTCGAACTGCTCGAGTCCTTCCAGGAAGAACGGCCGCTTCTCCGGAAAGAAGAGCGCGAACCGCTCGTTGACCGTCACTTGGCCCACATCGGCCTCGACTTGGGAGAAGTCGGGATTGACGGTTCCGGTCGTGCTGAGATTCTGGGTAACGCCCCACCGCACATTGACGCCCAGCTGCGGGTCTGCCTTGCCGTACCGGTACGTCGAAGCGCCGGGCGCGCCGTTCACGCGCGAGGTGAACTCTGGGTTCACGTCCATCACGAGTCCGCGGCGCAGCCCGCTGAGACTCTTCAGCGTTCCCGACTGCCCGAGGAAACTCGCGCTCGCGCGTACGACGGGCATCCAGGTGTCCTCGTACCCGGTATGCTGGGTGAGTCGAATGATCTGAATGCCCCAGTCCTGGGTCTCCGCGCTCTGGTAGCGCAGGCTCTTGAACGGGATTCGGACCTCGATCTCGAAGCCCGCGGGCGTCACGCGACCTTGCGACTGATAGACGTAGTCGGGGTTGAGATCCACGGTGCCGTCGAACCGGAAGCCGGCGTTTGCGCCTCCCGCCGCGCCCGCGAGTCCCTCGCTCCGCACGCCGTCTTCCTGCGCGCCCAGCGGATTGACCGCGAAGAGCAGCGCGCGGCGGCGGTCGTTGAAGGTATCGAGCAGGATCTGGATCTGGTCGTCAGCGCCGATGTTGTCACGGTCGGCGAGGGTAGCCCGCACGACAGTGCCGTGGGCCTCGAAGCCGCGAATGCCGAAGTAGATCGCGTCGGGTGCGTAGAACACGAGCAATTCGGTCGAATCCTCGGCGGGCCGGCTGTCTACCGGGCGGTACTGCGTGAACCCCTTGAGGAGCACGGCTTGCTGCCAGACCACGTCGTCGAGCACGCCGTCGATGCGCACGGACGCCGCCTCGAGGCGCGGGACTCGCACGTCGCTCTGACGCAGCCGGCCGTCGAAGACTGGCTGCGGGTCGCCTGCGGACTGGATGAGAACGAGAAGAGCGGCGAGCATGTCAAATAAAATAACGTGCGGCGTGCGGCGTGTGGCGTGTCAAAACTTGGTTCGAACCCGTCCTAACGAAGCGTCAGCTCAGGCCATCCACGCCGCACGCCCCACGCCGCACGTTCTGACTATTCGTATCTCAAGGCGACGATCGGATCCAGTGAGGCAGCCCGCCGCGCCGGCCAGATCCCAAAGAAGAGTCCCACGATCGCGCTGAACACGAACGCGACGAGGATCGCGAAGAAGTTGATCGACGTATTCCAGTGCGCGATTTTCGACAGCCCCACCGCGCCAAGTGCTCCGAACACGATGCCGATCAGGCCGCCGACGAGGCACAGCACCAGCGCCTCGACCAGGAACTGGAACAGGATGTTGAAGCGCGTCGCGCCGAGGGCTTTGCGGACTCCGATCTCACGGGTCCGCTCCGTGACCGACACCAGCATGATGTTCATGATGCCGATGCCCCCGACGAGCAGGCTCACCGCCGCGATGCCGGCCAGCAGGTACGTGAACGTCTCCGTCGTCTGCTGGAACGTGGCGAGAATGTCCGACTGATTTCGGATCTGGAAATCGTTCTCGCCGCCCGGCCGGATCTTGTGCTCGCGGCGCAGCACCCGCTCGATCTCGATCATCGTGAGCGTCATCTGCGACACGCTCGCGGCGTCTACCGTGATGGACCGCAGCCGATCCGTGCCCATCACGCGGTAGCGGGCGGTTTGCAGCGGGATCAGGATCTGCTCGTCCGGATTCCCGAATCCCATCGCCGACCCCTTCGACGACAGCACCCCGATGATCTCGAACGGAATGCCGCGAATCTGGATTTCCTGCCCGATCATGGCGGCGCCGTTGGCGCTGAACATCTCGGGAATCGCCGAGCCGAGCACCGCGTAGCGGCGCCGTCCCTCGTCCTCGCCCGCGCTGAACATCCGGCCGGCGGTGAGGGTGTAGTTCTTGACCGTCGCGTAATTCGGCGTCGTGCCGACGATGTTCACGTTGGCATTCTGGCCCGAGCGCTTCACCTGGAAGTTTCGAGTCAACTCGGGGACGACGGCCTTCACGTAGCGCGCATCGCTCGCCAGCGCCTGATAGTCGTCCACCGTGAGGCTGACCCGCTGGCCGAAGTCGATCGCGATACCGCCGCGGAACGACTGACCGGGATACAATGACAGCAGCGTCGGGCCCAGCGCCTGGATGCGGGCTTGCACCGCCTTCTGCGCGCCGCTCCCCAGCGCGACCATCGTGATCACGGCGCCGACGCCGATGATGATGCCGAGCATCGTCAGGAACGACCGCAGCTTGTTGACGCGAATCGCCTGAATCGCGACCTGGAAAATCTCCCCGAGCAGCATCGCTACGGCCTCGCCGGCGCCGCCTGAGGCGGCCGTGTGGTCGTTGGTTGCTGCTGCTGCAGACCGGGCAGGCCGCCACCGGTCACGCTGCGCATGCGCTGCTGCATGTCGCGCTGCGAATTGAGCAGCGACGCGCTCGGCAGCACCAGGACCGTGTCCTGCTCGGTCAAGCCGCTCACGACTTCCGTGTAGTCGAGGTCCGTGAGCCCGGTGCGAATCTGTACAGGGGTAGCCTTTCCTTTTTTGAGCGTGAACACGATGTAGCTCGACGGCTCGCCTTGATTGCGCCGGAACGCACCGGCTCCGCCCGCGCCGCCCGCGCCGCCTCCCGCCGCGCGCATTGCCGCGAAGAGCGCGCGGGCGGTCGTCTGCTCTTCATCGGTCGGCGTCTCGCCGCGCATCCGTTTCTGCATCGCCGACTGGGCGAGCCGGACCTGTGCCGCCGTGAATCCCGGCGGCGCGGGGATCTGGCGCCCGTCGGGCGTCGTCATCATCACGGTGTTTCCGGCCGGCGGAGCCGGGGGGGGGGCGCTCGCACCGGAGTCGCGACGCGCCTGCGTACCGCCGAGCGAGGCGCTGTCCCGGTTCGCCGGCGCCGGCTGGCGCGCTGCGGCGAGCTGCTGCTGGACTTCGTTAGGATCGAGACCGAGAACCTGGGCGGCGGACGCCACATCGCGTTGCGTGCGCAGCGCCGCGTTCGGCACGGTGATGACGTTGTCGCGCCGGCCCACGTGGATCTCGACTTCGGTGTTCATCCCTGGCTTGAGCAAGTGATTGGGATTCGCGATCCGCACCAGCACCGGGAACATCGTCACGTTCTGCTGCACCGTCGCCTGCGGCTCGATCTTCAGGACCGCGCCTTCGAACGGCCGGTTGGGGTAGGCGTCCACGGTGATCGTGGCCAGGAGACCGGGCTGCACTTTGCCGATGTCCGTCTCATCGACGAGGGTGCGGACCTGCACGGTGTCCAGATTGGCCATCCGGAACAGCACGGTGCCGCCGCCGACGTCCGTGGTGGGCGAGGAGATCACGGTACCGAGCTCGACGTTCTTGGCGATGATCGTTCCGGCGAGCGGTGCGCGGAGCCTGGTGTCGTTCATGCGGTCGCGCGAGTTCTCGAGATCCGATCGAGCGCGGATCACCGCCGCGTTGGCGTTCGCATAGCCGAGGTTGGCGTTTTCGTACTCTGTTTCGGTGATCGCCTGCGCCTTGTAGAGCGTGTCCGAACGGGCGAGCTGGGCCTTGGCGTTGGCGAGCTGAGCCTCCGCCACGGCGAGATTTGCTTGGGCTTGCGCAAGATTGTTGCGCGGAATGCGCGGATCGATTGAAGCGAGCAGCTGGTCGGTCTTCACGTCGTCGCCCGTCTGCACGTTCATGCCGATGATCTCGCCCGACGCCTTGGATTTCACGTCCACGGTTAGCACGGGTTCGATGGCGCCCGAGGCCGCGGCCGACACGACCAGCGTGCGGCGCTGCACCGGAACGGCCTCGTACATGGGCGCGGCTTCGGGCTTACCGCAGGCGATCGCGCCGGCGAGCAGCACCACCACGCCCCGAATAGTTGTGTTCACGTCTGGCCTACCGTCCTCTCGTCACGCGCGATATTGCCGTCGAGCAGATGGATCTGGCGGCGCGCGTGGGCCGCGATGTCGTGTTCGTGCGTCACCAGCACGATGGTCTGGCCCGAGGCGTGGAGCTCGTTAAACAGCGCCATGATCTCGTTGCCCGTCGCCGAGTCGAGGTTTCCGGTCGGCTCGTCGGCGAGCAGGATGCTGGGCGAGTTCACCAGCGCCCGCGCGATGGCGACGCGCTGCCGCTGGCCGCCCGACAGCTCGTTGGGTCGATGGTCCATACGATCACCCAGGCCGACTTGCTGCAGCGACCTGGCGGCGCGCTCGCGGCGCTCCTTGGCCGACATGCCGGCGTAAATCAGCGGCAGCTCGACGTTGTGCAGCGCGTCGGCGCGGGGCAGCAAGTTGAACGTCTGGAACACGAACCCGATTTCCTTGTTGCGGATCCGCGCCAGCTCGTCGTCGCTGAGGTCGCTGACCTTCTGCCCGTTGAGCCAGTATTCGCCGCTCGTCGGTGTATCGAGGCAGCCGATCAGGTTCATGAGCGTGGACTTGCCGGATCCGGACGGCCCCATGCACGCGACGAACTCGTTCTTCTTGATCTGGATGTCCACGCCGCGCAGCGCGTGAACGACTTCGGCGCCCATGTGGTATTCGCGCGTCAGATGATGCGTGAGGATCACGGTATCGGGCGTGGGTGTGTCGCCGGTCCGGAACGTCAACGCCTGGGCGGTCGTCACAGCGTCCGTCCCGTGACAGCTTCAACCTGCGCCCGGGCGATCAAGTAGTTGAGACGTGTCTGCACGACATTCACCTCCGCTTGCGTCAGCGCCGCCTGCGATGTGAGGAGGTCCAGGATCGTGGCGGCGCCGACCCGGTAGCGCTCGTTCTGAACGCGCAGGTCCTCGGTCGCGGCGGCGAGGTTGTCGCGCGCGATCGTGATCTGCTCGTAGGTGGTCGCCAGCGCGGCGAGCTGCTGTGTGAGCTGCGCGTTGACCTGCCGGCGCGTGTCCGCGGCACGGGCTTCTGCATTGTCGCGCGCCACACTGGCGGTTACCTGGTTCTGTTCGCGGACGAAGCCGTTGAAGAGCGTCCACGACAGCCCAAAGTTCCACTGGAACCGTTCCGGATACCCGTTAAGGAATGGCAGCGCAGGATCGGCGATGCCCGAGCGCGTATTGGAATACGAGACGTTGAATCGGGGCCAGTACTGTGAGCGCGCGCTCCAGACCTGCGCGCGGGCGGCTCTGGCCTGCGCCTCCGCCTGCTCAACCTGTGGTGCGTTGTCGAGTGCTGCCGCACGCAGCACGCTGGTATCGGGCAGCTCGGGAATCGCGGAGTCGGGAACGGCCCGCACGGGCCGATCCACGCCGATCTGGCGGCCAAGATTGGCCTGCGCAGTCGCGAGATTGGCCTGCGCCTGGAGCAACGCGATTCTGGCATTGCCGTAGTCGACGCGCGAGCGCAGAGAATCTGAGCGCGTGGCTGATCCCGCCCGCAGCTTTTCGACCGAGATTTGCAGCTGCTGCTGCGCGCGGCGCACCTGCGATTCCGCGACACGGACCAGGTCTTCATTGGCGATCGCGCTGTAAAACGCCTGCTTGGTCAGCAGCGTTACCTGAAACCGTTGGTTCACGACGCTCGCACCGGCGGCGTCCAGATTGGCGTACGAGCTCCGGAGATCGGCCAGCCGGCGAAATCCGGCAAAGACATCGAGACTGAGGGTCAGTCCGCCGGAGTACGTGTAGACCGGCGGAAAGGTGGTCGTATCGTTCCCGAGCCGGAACGGTTGATTGCCGCGGTTTGCCGAGCCGCTCGTCGTCACCGTCGGGAGAAAGGCGCCGAACGCCGAGCGCCGACTGGCGCCTGCGCTGCGTGCGTCACCCCGCGCCTGCACCATGGCCGGCTGCACCTGAAGCGCGCGCTGGATCGCCTCGTTCAGCGTGACTTCGACCTGCTGTGCCGCAGCGGGTGTCGAGACCACGACGGCGAGAATGCCTGGAAGCCAGCGCATCAGTCCTGTCCCCCCGCTTTCTTTTTCGTAGAGTCCGCCAGCTCCCTACGATGATGCTCAGCCCTCTCGATCAGTTGCTGGTGACGGGTTCGCTGCTCCGGGGTGAGCTGGGCGTCGATCTCGGCGCGCATGCGCGTCTTGATGGAATCGAAGCGGGGCCGGACCTGCGCCCACAGCGAATCGGTCTCGGGACGGTGCCGCGCGAAGATCGCGCGGACCGAGTCTCGCTGCGCGTCGCTCAAATCCAGCTCCTTGCTCAGATAGGCGACCATCGCGTCGGGACCGCGGCGTCGCGGACCGCGACCTTCATCGCGTTCCGCCGCTTCGTGACCGCCCCACCCGGCAAGCCCGCCCGCGACAAACACAGCGGCCAGCAGACCGACGGCGGCGAGTTTCGATCTATTCAGCATGACTCCTCTTTCGCGTTATTGTGGCTCGACAAGCGACGTGAATACGACGCTTGCATCTGGTGGATCCTGCGCCATCACCAGCGCGGCCAGACCAGGTCCTTCCACCGGCGCCATCGCCGCGTCGATCGATTCGGTTGCAGACGTCGGCTCCAACACCGCGCGGCCGAACACGAATCCCAGGACGAGCGCGGCGGCCGCCGCGGCAATGCCGGGCCGGAACCACGAAGCCAGGACATCGAGCGTCGGGATCGACGCGCGGTCCAGCGCGGTGCCGTACTGCGCCAGGACGCGCGCGACGAACGCGGACTGATCACCCTGCGGGTCCAGCGCGGCCCGCAACGCGGCACCGAGCTCCGGGTCCGGACGGTGATCGAACGGCTGTGGATCCTTCATGTCATCGGCTCCTTCCAATCGGCCAGCAGCGTGCGCAGACGGCGACGCGCGTGAAATACTTCGGATCGCACCGTGCCCTCCGGAATCCCCAGGATGCCGGCGATCTCGGCGTGCGAATAACCCTCGACATCGAACAACACCACGGCCTTGCGACGACGCT
>Ga0184638_1000458_pt1 | contig 11421 bp, 9 predicted proteins | sample PLM31_50_b2_FD_133141 | JGI IMG/M metagenome (GOLD analysis project Ga0184638, IMG submission 133141) | Groundwater sediment microbial communities from an aquifer in East River, Colorado, USA - PLM3-1_50_b2 | ecosystem: Environmental > Terrestrial > Soil > Riparian zone | place: USA: East River... | reverse complement strand
CCGTCCTTGTACCGGTTGGCGATGTCGCGGGCCTCGTTGAACCGGCGAGGCTCGGACTTGTGGATCGATGACGCGGTCGAGCGACGGGAGGGGATCGTCCGCACCAGGCCGATCTCGTCCTGCTCGACGTGCACGTCACGGACGGCGTGAGGCCGCTGGAGGCGGCGAACCGGCGCCGCTTCAGCTTGGGCGGCAACGTCATCGAGTTGCTCGAACTCATCCTCCTCGACGAGGCCGAGGTACGTGAGTGTCTTCTTCCACACGCCTGGCATGTCTCCTCCTACGCACCTGCGGGAGGCCGTTCGCCGAACAGGGCCGTCCCGACCCGGACCATCGTAGCGCCTTCCTCCACTGCAACCTCGTAGTCCATCGACATTCCCATCGAGAGCTCCTCGGCCTGCGGATGCGTGGCCTTCACCTCCGCCAGCAGCTCGCGCAGGCGGATGAACCACGGTCGTGTTTCCTCGGGCACCTGTGGCATGGGCGGCAGGGTCATGAGGCCACGCAGATCGAGGCCGTCCATGGCCGAGACCTCGTCGGCGAAGTCCACGCACCGCTGCGGAGCCACGCCCGTCCGCTCGCCGGTGAAGTCCACCTCGATGAGCGCGGCGATACGGCGGCCGCGCTGCGCTGCGCGCCGGGACAGACGCCCGATGGCGTTCCCCGGCGTGAGCGTTTGCACCACATCGGCCAAGTCGGCCACCCGATGGGCCGTGTGGCTTTGCAGGGTCCCGATGAAATGCCACCGTGGACCCCTCACCGCCTCTCGCTTGGCCTCCAGCTCTCGCACGTAGTTCTCTCCGAAGTCCTCGACCCCGTCCTCGTGGGCCCAACGCACGGCCTCTACCGACACCGCCTTGCTCGCCGCGACCAGCCGAACCTCGCCCGGGTCCCGGCCGGAGCGCTCGCAGGCCCTGGCGATGCCGGCCCGGACTCGGGCCAGGTTGGCCAGCACGGCCTCGCGGGAGTCTAGCACCATGAGTGAACAGAAGTTGACAACAGTTGAAGGTCGTTGACCCGTTTCACAGGGATGGGAGGCACGGCGTCGACGGCGACCAGAGCGTGGGGGCCGCCCTCGAGGGCTCGTCGTCCGAACGGGCTCACCGAGGGATGTTCGCAGGTCGACCCCTGATCCGGCCGCGGGAGATGGGGGCGGGGGGCGTGCCCAGAGGCGGGGGAAGGGCGCCTCTCGAACCATCCTGCCTCCCCGCCCCACGACCGTTGGCCGCAGGACGAAGGTCCTGCTTTCAGCTCTTCAGGAAATCCGGGATGTCCAGGTCCTCTTCCGCGTCGAACGGCACTCGGTCGGGCACCGGCTTGAAGATCTCGTCCTCCTCGTCGATGAGGATCGAGGGCACGGGTCCCGGTTCCCGCTCTTCGTCGAGCGCTTCGGGGACCAACACCGGCTCCTCCAGGATCCGGGACAAACGCCCTTCACGCCCGGCCCGCTCGACGAGCTTGTCAAAGCCCGCCGCGATGACGGTGACCCGCACCTCCTCCCCGAGTGCATCGTCCACAACCGCTCCGAAGATGATGTTCGCGTCAGGGTGCGCCACTCGCGTGATCGCGTCGGCCGCCTTGTTGACCTCGTGCAACTTGAGGTCGGTCGGACCGGCGATCGACAGCAGGACGCCGCGCGCGCCTTCGATCGATGACTCGAGGAGCGGCGAGGAGACGGCGGCCTTCGCGGCTTCCTCCGCCCGATCTTCCCCCGTTCCATGGCCGATCCCCATCAACGCTGAACCGGCCCCGAGCATCACGGCCTTCACGTCGGCGAAGTCCAGGTTGATGAGACCGGGGGTCGTGATGAGCGAGGTGATCCCCTCGACGCCCTGATACAGCACCTGGTCCGCCATGCGGAAGGCATCGACGATCGGCGTGTGCGGATCGGAGACCTGCAGCAGGCGGTCGTTGGGAACGACGATGAGGGTATCGACGGCCTTCTTCAGCTCCGAGATTCCCAGGTCGGCTTGTGTGGCGCGCTTACGCCCCTCGAACCCGAACGGTCTCGTGACGACGCCGATCGTGAGGGCTCCGGCCTTGCGGGCCAGCTCGGCCACGACGGGCGAGCCGCCGGTCCCCGTGCCGCCTCCTTCACCGGCGGTGATGAACACCATGTCGGAGCCCTTCAGCAGCTCCTCCATCTCCTCGCGATGCTCCTCGGCGGCTCGCCGCCCCACCTCGGGGTCCGACCCCGCGCCGAGGCCTCGCGTGGTCTCCCGGCCGATATCCAGCTTGACCTCGGCGTCGGACATCAGCAGCGTCTGGGCGTCCGTGTTCACAGCCACGAACTCCACCCCTCGGAGCCCAGCCTCGACCATGCGATTGACCGCGTTCACCCCCCCGCCGCCGATACCAACCACCTTGATCACGGCGAGGTAGTTCTGAGGAGTCTCCATCCTCGACCTCCGCTCCCCCGGGTGCTTCCGCCCCCGGTCTACCTGGGGAAACGCCGCTTCGAACCCCCTCGGATGTGAACCTCTAGTTGAGCGTTATTGGTATATCTACTTTACGTTCGACGGGTCACGCTACTATCAAACCCCAGGTCCGTCAAGGGATATGCCCTGGTCACTGCCCGTATCCCTGGCAGCCAGGCGGGCGGCTCCAGGCTCAGCCGAACGCGGCCGTCGGGGAGTCGGGGGCGATGACGTTCACCCTCGCCACCGAGGCCCGCTGCAGGGAGGCCCACCGGAGGATCCGCCGGGCCGCCGCGGCCTTGGCCTCGATCCCGATCGGTTCTCCGAACTCCACGCGGGTCCCGCCGTCGAGCTCCACGGTGAGGGTGCCGGCCCAGACCACGGCCCTGACGACCGCCGGCCGTCCGCCTCCATCCAGCCCGGCGATGGCTCTGGCGGCGGCGGCTCGAGCCTGCGCATTCCCCCATCGGGAGGTCGAGCCGGCCACGACCTCGATCTCGGGGAGCGCCGGATCGGCCGCCACGGTGCTGAGCGCAACGCCGTCGGTAGCGACAACCGTGAAGCCCCGGTCGTCCCGGATCATCGCCACGGGCGCACGCTCGACCACCGAGATCCGGATCGTTGCGGGCAAGCGCCGCGACACCGTTGCGGTGGCGACCCATGGATCTGATTCGAGCCGCCGCTCGACGGCCCCGGGATCGAACCACAGGACGTTCGTCGACGACGAGAGACCAGCCAGCCGTACCACCTCCGCGCGGGTCAGGCTCGTCGTCCCGACCACTTCCAGATGGCGGAGGTGAAGCAGCGATGACCGGGAAACCACGAACGAGGTCGCGACGATGGCCATCGCCGCAGCGATCAGGGCAACGACCAGGCGTCGGCCGCGAACGGTGGCCACGAGCTCAGCGAGGCGCGAAGTCGAAGTGGCCAACGAGATGGACCTCCGGATCGAGATGGATGCCGGAGCGGGCGTGGACCAGATCCTGGATGTTCGCGATGAGCTCGACCACGTCGGATGCCTTCGTGCCCTCGGCGGCAACGATGAAGTTCGCGTGCTTCGCCGAGACGACCGCGCCGCCAACGGACAGATCCTTGCCACCGGCTTCCTCGATCAACCGGGCAGCGTGATCTCCGGGCGGGTTCTTGAAGACGCTCCCGCAGTTCGGCTCGGCTAGCGGTTGCGTGCGCCGCCGCCACTCCCGGGCTTCCTCCATCAGTCGGCGGATCTCCGAGCTTTCCCCCGGCGCCAGGCGCACCGTCCCTCCCACGACGACGGCGTCCGGGGGAAGGTCGCTGTTCCGGTAGCGGAACCCGGCGGCGGTCGCGGAGACGATTCGAGCCGCCTGGGTGGCGAGCTCGAAGACGTCCACCGACTCGACCGCCTCGGCGACCTCGTGGCCGTGAGCCCCAGCGTTCATGCGGACCGCCCCACCGAACGACGCCGGGATGGCCACCCCGAACTCGAGCCCCGTCAGGCCGTGCGACAGCGCCACGCCGGCGAGCGCGGGGAGCGGCATCGCCCCGCCGGCCGTGATCCGGTCTCCGCTCCTCGCGGCCCACCGGTACCCCCGCCCCAACCGAAGGACCAGTCCCTCGAACCCCCGGTCGGCCACCAGGATGTTCGATCCCTTCCCGATGACCACGACAGGAATGTCTGCCTGGCGGACGGCCTCGCCCGCCGCCACCAGATCGCGTTCGGATTCTGGCTCTAGGTACAGGGCCGCGGGACCACCGATCCGAAACGATGTCAGGGGCGAGAGGGGGAACTCGGTGCGGACGCGCTCGCCGCAGGCCGCCCGAAGGATCGACTCGGCCCGCCGCAGGGCGTCGGTCACGATGCATCCCCCAGCCGCTCCAGGACTTCATCGGTGATCATCGGGATGTCGCCGGCACCCATCATCAGGACGAGGTCGCCCTCGCGCACCTCCGCCACCAGGAATCGCACGACGTCTCTTCGGTGCGGCAAGTACGCAACCCGTTGCCCGGGGGCCGCGGCGGTGAGCGCGTTCACCACCAACTTGCCCGTGACCCCTGGGATCGGATCCTCGTCGGCGTGGTACACGTCGGTCACCACGGCCAGGTCCACTCCCGCGAGGCTCTCGCCGAGCTCTCGCGACAGCGCCCGGGTCCGCGTGTACCGATGCGGCTGGAACACAACCACCACGCGCGAGCGATGATCGACGGGCGCGGCTTCGAGCGTCGTGGTGACCTCGGTGGGGTGATGCGCGTAGTCGTCGTAGAACGCCGCGCCTCGCGCCGAGCCCCGGAACTCCAGACGCCGCTTCACACCCGTGAACGAGGAGAGCGCCTCGGCCGCCTTCGCCGGCGGCACTCCCACCTCCCGAGCGGCGAGCAGCGCGGCCGTCGCATCGAGGATGGTGTGGGCGCCGATCACCTGCAGGCGAAGCTCCACCGATTCGCCGTCCTCCATGATCACCGTTCCCCGAGCATGGCCGGCCTCTTCACCGATGGTCAGCCGCACGGCGTTGCCAGGATCGCAGCCGTACGTGACCGCCGTGGTCCCCGATCGTTCCAGGACGGTCCGCGTGCCAGGGTCGTCGCCGCACGCCACCACCCTCGCGGCCTGCCGGACGAAACTGGCGAAGGCGCCTTCGACTTCCGGCCGTCCGGCCGGATAGAAGGCGTGGTGGTCCGCCTCGACGTTGGTGATCACCGCCACCTCAGGATGGAACAGCAGGAACGAGCCGTCGCTCTCGTCCACCTCCACGACGAACAGGTCTCCCCCGCCGTGCTTGGCCCCGGAGCCGATCTCGTTCAGATCGCCGCCCACCACGAAGCTGGGGTCCAAGCCGGCTCGTTCCAGGATCACCGACAGCATCGACGTCGTCGTGGTCTTGCCGTGGGTACCGGCCACCGCCAGGGTCCGAAGGTCCGCGGCGAGGGCCGCCAGGACCTGGGCCCGGGCGAGGACCGGCAAGCCGAGACGCCGCGCCTCGCGGAGCTCGACGTTTCGTTCCAGGACGGCCGACGACACGATGACGGCATCGGGGTCACCCACCTGCTCGGGCCTGTGGCCGACGAAGACGGTGGCCCCCAGGGCCCGGAGCTCGTCCAGCCCACGGTCCTTCAGGTCCGAGCCGGCGACCGTCACCCCTCGCGCGATCAACATGCGAGCGAGCGAACGCATCCCATATCCCCCGATACCGATCAGGTGGACGGAACGGATCCCCGAGAGATCCGGGACCTCGAGCGTGGCGATGCTGCCCCGCGGTGGCACGAACGCGTCGCTCACCCCTCGGCCGCCTCCGCCACCGCCTTCGCCAACGCTTGGGCCGCGTCGGGCCGGGCCACGGCCGACGCGCGCTCCGCCATCCCTCGGAGGCGTGGCCGGTCCTCGAGGAGCCCGATCACCTTCGATGCCAGGAGCTCGCCGGTGAGGGCGTCGTCCATGATGACCATGGCCGCCCCCGCGCGCTGAAGGGCGCGCGCGTTTGCCTCCTGATGCCGGCCCGTCGCGTACGGATAGGGCACGAGGATCGACGGCAGGCCGCACACGGTGACCTCGGCGACGGTGGTGGCGCCCGACCTCGACACGACCAGGTCGGCCACGGCGTAGGCGAGCTCCATGCGGTCGAGGAACGGGAGGGCCCGCACGAGCAGCGCGCCGCCCCGAGACAGCCGACGCTCCGTCTCCTGAAAGTGTTGGGTCCCGGTGAGGAGCACCACCTGGAGGTCGCTCCGGTCGCGCAGACGTTCGAGCGCGTCGGTCATCGCTCGGTCGAGGTGGAGCGCGCCCTGGCTCCCGCCGAACGCGACGACCGTCGCCCGGCCGGTCTCCAGCCCCAGGGTCGATCGGGCTTCCGCGGCGAACGCGGTCCGGTCCGGTTGCACGGCGAGGATCTCCTCGCGGACCGGGTTCCCCGTGACCTCGGTGACGATGCGCCTGGGAAGCAGACGCGCCGTCTCACCGAACGACAGCGCGACCGTCCGGGCGGCCCGGGAAAGTACCCGGTTGGCCAGCCCGGGGACGGCGTTCTGCTCGTGGAGCACGAGTGGGCGCCGCCACCGGATCGCGGCGAGCGAGGCCGGGGCGCTCACGTAGCCGCCCATCCCCACGACGACGTCGGCCCGCGCCACCAAAGGCCGGGTCCGACCGATGGATCGCAGTGCCCAGAGCGGTGCCGTAACGGCGCGGAGCGAGAGCTTCCTTTCGAACGGCCGAGCTTCGACCGTCGTGAGCGGGAACCCGGCCGCGGGGACGAGGTCCGCTTCGAGCCCGCCGGCGGTTCCCACGAACGCGACGCCGGCCCCATGCCGTTCGGTCAACTCCTTTGCCAGGGCGAGCGCGGGGAACACATGCCCCGCGGTGCCGCCCCCTGCGATCACCACCCTCATCGGGTCGTCCGGGTCCGCGCGCCCTGCGAGGATGTCCCGGTCTTGCCGATGTTCACCAGGATCCCGACGGCGGAGAGCGACACGACGAGGGACGACCCCCCGTACGAGAGCATCGGGAGCGGCACGCCGGTGATCGGCAGCAGTCCGGTGACTGCTCCGAGGTTCACCACGATCTGGAGGCCGAACCACGAGACGATTCCGGACGCGAGGAGCCGGCCGAATACGTCCGGCGCGCCCGCCGCGATCCGGATCCCGGCGTAGATCAACACCCCGAACGCCACCACCACGACGATCTCACCGATGAGGCCGAGCTCCTCGCCGAGGATGGAAAAGATGAAGTCCGTGTGCGCGTTGGGGACATACATCCACTTCTGACGGCTGGTCCCCAGCCCCACCCCGAACCAGCCGCCCGATCCCAGTGCGATGAGGGACTGGATCAGCTGGTATCCCGTGTTCTTCGCGTCGGCCCAGGGGTGAAGGAACGACAGGAAGCGGGCCCGCCGGTATCCCTCCGCCATGATCAGCGCGAACCCGATCGCGAGCCCGAGAATCCCCACCGCTGTCAGGTAGCGGAGCCGAACGCCCGCGGCGAACACCAACAGGAACACCGAGCCCGCCAGGATGACGGCGGTTCCCAGGTCGGGTTGGAGGATCACCATCCCGCACACGAGCACCGCGACGGGAAGGAGCGGCAGGGCGAAGTGCGTCGGTTCATCCATCCGGCTCCACTTGCGAGCCAGGACGGTCGCGACGAACACCACGAGCGCCAGCTTCGCCAGCTCCGACGGTTGGATCGTGATCGGTCCGAGCGACATCCATCGCGACGAGCCGTACGCTTCGATCCCCGCTGTCGGGTGGAGCACCAGCGCAAGCAGAACCACGGTGAACCCAAGCAGCGGAACGGCCAGGCGCTGCCATGCCTCGTACCGCATCCGCGAGGTGATGACGAGGGCGGCCGCCCCGACAACCGCGTACGCAGCCTGCCGCTGGAAGAACATGAAGCTCGAGCCGTACTGCGCGTACGCCGTCACCGAGCTCGCCGACAGCACCATGATGAGGCCCCCGGTGGTGAGGAACGCAGTGGCTCCGATCAGCATGGTGAGGTTCCGCCGTGCCGTGACCTCCGTCCGGGACCGAGGCCCGTGCATAGCGTCGCGGCGAGCCACCACTCGGAGCCGGGGTCGAGCCGGTGCCACGACCTCAACGCGGGCCATCGGCCATCTCCTCTGCCAACCGCCGTGCGGCCCGGGCGAATCGCTCCCCGCGCTCGGCGTAGTCGCTGAACATGTCCCAGCTGGCGCAGGCCGGCGCGAGCAGGACGGTGCCCCCCCGCGTGGCCAGCTCGAACCCCTCGCGCACCGCTTCCTCGATCGAACTGGTCTTGCTCACGGCCACCTTGGACTCGAAGAGCACGGCGATCTCCGGCGCCGCTTCTCCGATCGCCACCACGGCGGACAGCGCCGGCGCGGCCTCCGCGAGCGGCGACAGGTCGACGCCCTTGGCCACGCCCCCCGCGATCAGGACGACATCGTGCCGACCCGACAGCGCGTGGAGCGCCGCATGGACGTTCGTGGCTTTGGAATCGTCGAGGAAGACGACGGATCCCACCCGGGCCACCTCCTCGCCGCGATGTGGGAGGGGAACGGTCCGGCGCAGGCCCTCGGCCACCGAGCTGGGAGGGAGACCGAACGACAGGGCGGCGGCGGCCGCGGCTGCGGCGTCGGCCCGGAACCCATGGGCGTCGGACACCGGGGTCCCCAGGCGGGCCTCGCCGTCCACCCGGGCGACGAGCTCCCGGCCCACGAAGCCGACCTCGCCGTCGCCCGGCGGACCCATCCGGAACCACACCACCCGGCACGGGGCGCCCACGGAGATCTCCCTCCCCTGATCATCGTCCGCGTTCCCGACGTGGACGTCGTTCTCGTTCTGGCACGCATAGACGCGTGCTTTGGCCTCGGTATATCGCTCGAACGATCCGTGCCAGTCGACGTGATCCTGCGCCACATTCAGCAAGACCGAGACGCGTGGATGCAGCCAGTGATGGAAGCGCAGCTGGAACGAGGAGGCTTCAACTGCCAACGCCGCGTGTCCCTCTCTCGCGGCCAGGGAGAACGCGTGACCGATGTTGCCGCACGCCGCGGCGTCGAGGCCGGCGGCCCGCATCATGGCGGCGACCATCATCGTGGTCGTGGACTTGCCGTTCGTCCCGGTCACCGCGACGAACGGCACGTGACACAGTCGAGCGCCGACGTCCAGCTCGCTCCAGATGGCCACGCCTCGATCGGCCGCCCACCGCAGGATCGGCGCGCCCTCCGGCACGCCGGGGCTGGCCACCACAGCGGTGACGCCGTCCAGGTGCCAGGGCTCGTGGCCGCCCGTGAAGACCTCCACGCCGAGCTCGCGGATCTCCCTCGCCCCAGCGGCCTCCGCGCGCTCCTCGGTCACCCTGACCTCGGCTCCCTCCTCCGCCAGGACCCGTGCGGCGGCGCGGCCGGCGACACCGAGCCCCACGACCAGCACCCGATCGTCGGCGAACGCGTTCGTTCCGTCGACGACGCCTCCTCGGTCGCCGTCGAGCCTCATCCCGTGCCCCCTCGCGCCAGGAAGTCGGCGTAGAACAACCCGATGCCGATGGCCACGCACATCCCGGCGATGATCCAGAACCGCACGATGACCGTGAACTCCGGCCAGCCGGCAAGCTCGAAATGATGGTGGATGGGGGACATCCGGAAGACCCGTCGCCCCAGGCCTCGGAACGCGATGACCTGGATGATGACCGACGTCGTCTCAAGGACGAACAGGCCGCCCAACACGACGAGCAGGAGCTGCGTGCTGGTGACGATTGCGAGCGCGCCGATCAGGCCACCGAGCGCCAGCGCGCCGGTGTCGCCCATGAAGATCTGGGCCGGAGCCGCGTTCCACCACAGGAACCCGGCGACCGCACCGACGGCCCCGCCCGCGACGATGGCAGTGTCGAGAGCAGCGTTGACTCCCACCGGGTAGCAGGCGTCCACGACGCCCAACACGCCGCACGTGTGGCGGTACTGCCAGAAGGCGATGTACACATAGGCCGACAGCACCAGGATCGTCGCGCCCGATGCCAGGCCGTCGAGCCCGTCGGTGAGGTTCACCGAGTTGGACGACGACGCGAGGATCAGGAACACCCATGGGTAGAACCCGAGGCCCAGGTTCACTCCCGCGTCGCGGATGAACGACAGATCGGGGGGAAGGTGCGCCAACTTCACGGCGATCAATCCGAAGATCAGGGCCACGAGCGCCTGCCCCGCGACCTTCGCCGCTTTCGACAACCCCAGCGACCGTTGCCGGCGGACCTTGATGAGATCGTCGATGAACCCCACCAGGCCCAAGCCGATGGTGGCGAACACCACCGACAGTCCCGCGGCCGTCACCGTGGTGAACACCACGCGCGTGACCAGGTAGGACCCGACCATCCCCGCGATGATCACCGCGCCGCCCATCGTTGGGGTGCCCATCTTCTCCAGATGGGTGTGCGGTCCGTCCTCCCGGATGTGCTGACCCCACCCCCACAAGCGGAAGGCCCGGATGGCCACGGGTGTGCCGAGGAGCGTCACCGCCAAGCCCACCGCGGCGGCCAGCAGGATGGCCCTCACCGAAGGGCCTCAGCCACGCGTTCCAACCCGGCCACCCGCGACCCCTTGACCAGGACCACGTCCCCCGCTCTGGCCCAGGCCCGAACGTCGTCCGCCGCTTCGGCGGGCGTGTCGACCGAGACCACGCTCTCCGGGACCGCGCCTTCCCGAAGCGCGGCCCCGGCCACCGAGCGGGCCACCAGGCCCACGGTGACGAGGCGATCCACCCCCAGCCGGACCACCAGCTCTCCCAAACGATCGTGCTCGTCACTGGAGATGGCGCCGAGCTCTGCCATGTGACCGAGGACCGCCGCGAGTCGGCCGCCTCGGGCCATCCACCTGGCCGCCCGAAGCCCCGCGGCCATGGACTCGGGATTCGCGTTGTACGCGTCGTTCACCACTCGCACGCCGTCCTCGGTGGTGAAGCTCTCCATCCGCCACCGGGAGACGCCAACTCCTTTCAGCCCCGCGGCGCACTCGGCGGCCGACAGCCCCAGCGCGATTCCGCACGCCGCGGCGGCGAGCGCGTTCGACACCATGTGCTCACCCGGAACGACGAGCTCGGCACGCTCGCGTTGGTCTCCCACGATCAGGTCGAAGCCCGCCCTCCCCTCGTCGTCGAGCACCACGTCCTCGGCCCGCACGTCCGCGTCCTTCGTCAGCCCGAACGTGATGACCCGGGCCCCGGTCCGCCCCGCCAGCTCGCGTACGACGGTGTCGTCCGCGTTCAGGATGGCCGTGCCGACATCAGCCAGGGCCTCCACGGGCTCCGCCGAGGCCTCCACGATGGCCTGCCACGATCCGAAGACCTCCATGTGCGCGACCCCGATGTTTGTCACGACCACGGCGTCGGGTCTGGCCACCCGGCACAGCTGCGCATGGTCGCCGCGACGCCGGGCACCCATCTCCGCCAGCACCACCTCGACGCCTTCCGGGGCCCCCAACAGCGTGAGGGGGAGCCCGATCTCGTTGTTGAACGACCCCGGGCTGGCGTGTGTCAGGAACCCCGTCGACAGGATGGAGGCCGCGAGATCCTT
>Ga0184638_1000456_pt1 | contig 11453 bp, 12 predicted proteins | sample PLM31_50_b2_FD_133141 | JGI IMG/M metagenome (GOLD analysis project Ga0184638, IMG submission 133141) | Groundwater sediment microbial communities from an aquifer in East River, Colorado, USA - PLM3-1_50_b2 | ecosystem: Environmental > Terrestrial > Soil > Riparian zone | place: USA: East River... | reverse complement strand
CGCTTCCGGCGAGCGGCGCCCGGGTGGAGGCCGTGCGTGGCCATCGCTTCATCCAGCGTATCGCCGACGCGCCGGCGCGGGTTGAGACTCGCATACGGATCCTGAAAGATGATCTGCAGCCGGCGGCGGTAGGGACGCATCTCGCGCGTGGACATCGGCGCAAGATCGGAACCTTCGAACCACACTTCGCCGGCGGTCGGATCGATCAGCTTCAGCACCGAACGTCCGATCGTGCTCTTGCCCGAGCCCGATTCGCCGACGAGGCCCAGCACCTCGCCTTTCGCGATCTCGAAACTGACGTCGTCTACCGCCCGCACCGGGCGGTCGCCGTGGCCGAAGTATTTCTTGAGACCGCGGACCGCGAGCATCGGCGCGCTCATAGCATGCTCCAGCGTATGCAGCGCGAGCGCTGGCCTGCGGGGAGTTCCGCAAGCGGCGGCATCGCGGCCGAGCATTCGGGCAGCACCAGCGCGCAGCGCGGGGCGAACGCGCAGCCGGGCAGCGGGTCGAGCGGGCTCGCGACCTGACCGGGAATCGCGTTCAGCCGCCGCCTCGCCATTGCCGATTCATCGTCGAGCGCGCGCCGGGGCAGGCACTCGAGGAGGCCGCGCGTGTAGGGATGCCGGGGTCGCTTGAACAACGGGTGGACATCGCCCTCCTCGACCACACGCCCGCTGTACATGACGACGACGCGGTCGGCGATCTCGGCGACGACGCCCAGATTGTGGGTAACGAACAGCACCCCCATGCCGATCTCGCGCTGCAGCTTGTGGAGCAGGGCGAGAATCTGCGCCTGGATCGTGACGTCGAGCGCCGTGGTCGGCTCGTCGGCGATCAACAGGGACGGATTGCACGAGAGCGCCAGCGCGATCATCACCCGTTGCCGCATCCCGCCGGACAATTGATGCGGATATTCGTTGACCCGCTGTTTCGCCGCGGGGATTTCCACGAGCTCCAGCATTTCCAGCGCGCGCTTCATCGCCGCGGCGCGATTCATGCCAAGGTGCAGTGCGGCGGCTTCCGCGATCTGGTCGCCGACGGTGAACACGGGATCCAGGCTCGTCATCGGCTCCTGAAAGATCATCGCGATGTCGCGGCCGCGCAGCTTCCGCAGCGCCTTGACAGGCAGCTTCGCGAGATCGACGACCGGGCCTTCGCGGGTTCGGAACAGGATCTCGCCGCCGACGATGCGCCCCGGAGGATTCGGAATCAGGCCCATGATCGACAGGCTCGTCACCGACTTGCCGGAGCCGGATTCGCCGACGACGGCGAGCGTCTCCCCGGTGTCCAGAGCAAACGACACGTCCTCGACGGACTTGACGACGCCGGCGTCGGTGAAGAAATGGGTCTGCAGATGCCTGACCTGCAGCAGCGGGGCGGCGGCCGGTGCGGATGGCGCCATGTTCAGATCGCCTTGCGCAGCTTCGGATCGAGCAGGTCGCGGAAGCCATCGCCGACCATTTGCAGCGACAGCGCGGAGAGCACGATCGCGATGCCCGGAAACACGACGAGCCAGATCGCCTGATGCGCGAACTGCTGGCCGCTGGCGATCATCGTGCCCCAGGTCGGCAGCTCGGGCGGAACTCCGACGCCGAGGAACGACAGCCCCGCTTCGGCAAGCACCGCGTAAGCGAAGATGAACGTCGCCTGCACCAGGATCGGCGAAGCGATGTTGTTCAGGATGTGGATGAACAGGATCCGCCACGTCGAGACGCCCAGTGCGCGCGCCGCCTCGATGAACAGCAGCTCGCGCACGACCAGCGTCGACGCGCGCACGACGCGGGCGACGCGCGGCGTGTAGACGATCGCCAGCGCGAGAATCACATTGGTCATCGATGCGCCCAGCACCGCGACGAGCGCGATCGCCAGCAGGATGTCCGGGAATGACATCATCGCGTCGACGAAGCGCATGATCGGACCGTCCAGCCGGCGGAAGAAGCCGGCGACGAGCCCCAGGAGCACGCCGCCCGTCACCGAGATCAGCACCACCGATGCGCCGATCGCGAGCGAGTAGCGCGCACCGAAGACCACGCGCGAGAATACGTCGCGGCCCAGCTCGTCGGTGCCGAACCAGTGCGCGGCTCTCGGGCTCTGCATGCGGTCGACGATCTTCATCGCCATCGGTTCGTAGGGCGTGACCCACGGCGCGAAGAGCGCGAGCAGCGTAACGATAACCAGGATCGCCGCGCCGGCCAGCACGAGCTTCCGCCGGAAGAGCTTGCCGACGAGGATCGCCGCCGGGCTGCGCGAGGGCCGGGACGTGGTAACGGCGGTAGCGGCCGTGCTCAAGAGCCCCCACGCTTGCGGCTGACGCCGCTTCGCTGCCCCCAAAGGGGGCGCAATTCGCGCTCGGGGCGGCCCTTCGCGCTCATGCGTCAATACTTCACGCGCGGATCGACGACCAGGTATAGGAGGTCGATCAGCAGATTGATGAGAACGTAGAGTCCCGCGATCACCAGCAGCGCGCCCTGGATCACCGGGTAGTCCCGGCGCAGAACCGCGGAGACGACGAGGTTGCCGACACCGGGCAGGCCGAAGACCGTTTCGGTCACGATCGCGCCGCCGATCAAGAGGGCGAACGTGAGGCCGAGCACGGTGAGCACGGGGATCAGCGCGTTGCGCAGCGCATGGTGCAGAATGACGCTGGCTTCGGACAGTCCTTTCGCGCGCGCCGTGCGGATATGATCCTCGCCGAGGACGTCGAGCATGCTTGCCCGCGTGAAGCGGAGGATCAGCGCCGAGTTGACCACGCCGAGCACGATCGACGGCAACACCAGATGATGCAGCCGCTCGTACAGCGGCACGCCGGGATTGCCGTAGCCCGCCACCGGAAACCAGCCGAGACTCACCGCAAAGATCTGCATGAGGATCAGGCCGAACCAGAAACTCGGGATGCTCGCGCCGAGCATCGCGAAGCCCGAGAAGATCTGATCGATCGTCCTGCCGCGCCACACGGCGGCAATGATCCCGCAGGGAATACCGATCAGCGTCGCGATGACGATCGAAAAGAGGGTAAGGAAAAAGGTCGGTTCGGCGCGCTCGAGCAGCGCCTGCGTCACCGGTCGCTGCAGAAAGATCGACTGGCCGAGATTGCCGTGGACCAGCTCGCCCAGCCAATACGCGAACTGCAGCGGCAGCGGCTTGTCGAGTCCGTAGGACGTCCGCAGCTTCGCAATGTCGGCCGCAGTCGCCTGATCGCCCAGCATGACCGCCGCAGGATCGCCGGGTGCCAGCCGCGTGATGAAAAAAACGAGGGTGGCCACCAGCAGCATCACGATCACCATGCCGGCGAAGCGCGATGCGAGATACCTGGTCATTCCGTGCGTCTGCAACCGAATCCCCCGATGAAGCGCAAGCCGATGTCGAGTTTCGTAGGGCCGAATTTATTCAGCCGCGGCGTTGCACGATGCGTGTGCGTGCGAATAAATTCGCACCTACTTCTGCAACCCCGTGTTCCAGAAGAACGGCCACGGCATCGCGACGTAGCCGTCGAGCTTCGCCGAACGCGCGGTGAGGCTGTTGAAATTCCCGACCTTGATGTAAGGCACTTCGGTGAAGACGACCGACTGCACATTGCCCCATAGCGCGCCGCGCTTCTTCGGATCGGCTTCGGCGTTGAACACTGCAAGCGCGGCCTCCTTGGCGGGCGAGCTCCACCAGCCCGGTGCGCCTTCACCGAGTTGCGGCGGGGTAAGCGTGGGCTCGGGCAGCACGGCGGAATGCGTGATGTAGATGTCCCACAGCGCGGGATCGTTGCGGCGTTGGATAAGCGTCGCCCAGTCCACGACCTGCATGTCGGTTTTGAACCCGGCGGCCTTGAGGTTTTCCGCCATCACCAGCGCCATGCGGTAGTGAAACTCGTATTGCTGACTGGTGAGAATCTTGATCGGCGTGCCGTTGTACTTGGCGGCGGCGACGAGCGCCGCGGCCTTCTTGGCGTCGCCCTTGCCGTAGTTCTCGGTGCCGGCTGTCGAGTAGAACGGCGTGTTCTTCGCGTAGTGGCTGCTATCGGTCGTATAGAACTTCGGGTCGCCAAATCCGGCGCCCATCATGTCGGCATTGTTGAGCCCCGCCTCCACCGCCTGGCGCAGCTGGACATTCGCAAGCGGTCCCTGCTTGGTGTTCAGCACCAGGTACGGAAATCCGAAGGGCGAGGTCAGCACGGCTTTCACGGTGGGGACGCCCTCGAGCCTGGAGTACGATTCGACCGGCAGGAGATCCGCGAACTGGTACTGTCCCGAGAGCATTCCCTCGACGCGCGTGTTGGCATTGGGCACCGGAACGAAACGCAGCTCGTCGAGCAGCGCCTCGCGCTTGCCGGCATAACCGCTCGGCGCCTCCTTGCGGGCGCTGTATCCTTCGAAACGCACCATTTGCACGTACTGATCGGGCCTGCGCTCCTTGAACATGTACGGCCCGGTGCCGACAAATTGGGTGAGAGGGTTGGCGATCGACTCCTTCGCCATGATCACAGAGAAGCCGGAAGGAAGCGCGAAGTGCGCGAGCAGCGGCGCGTAGGGCCGGTTGAGCGTGATGACCACCGTGTTCGGACCCTGGGCCTCGAGGCTCTTGACCTCTTTCGCGACGGCCTTGCCGCGCGGCGCCATCTCCATCCAGCGCTTCAGCGACGCGACGACATCGTCGGAAGTCATCTCCTTGCCGTTGTGGAATTTGACGCCCTTGCGCAGCGGAATCGTGTAGACGAGGCCGTCCTTCGAAATCGCCGGCATGCTCTCCGCCAGCATGGGCGCCACGTTCCAGTTGGCATCGAACGTGTACAGCGGCTCGTAGACGTGCTGCATGATCGTGCTGACCAGGTCCGCAGTCGACGCCATGGGATCGAGCGTCTGCGGCTCGCCGATCATCGCAAGATTGGCGGCGCCGCCCTTGGGGGGTGCGGCAAGCGCGCTATTGCTCGCAAGCGCTATCGCCGCCGCTGCGGCCAGGGCGACGGCCGCGAGGCCGGCGCGGAAAGTCGGGTTCGTGTGACGGGAACGGTTGCTGCAGATGACGCTGCGGAACATGACTCCTCCTTGGCGAAATGGCAAACCCTGGCGCTTGCTATGCGGCCGGCGCGCTCCCGACAGCGGGTTTGTGTAATTAAATTACATCGAGGCGGCGAGTCTACGCTCTTTTGGACTGGCGTCAAGCGGTGGCGAATTCCGGCCGTGCCATAGGTAAATGTCTTCGGTGCGATCTATGCGACGTCCCGCTGGCCCGTTCCCGAGGAATCGGATAAACTGTAATTTAGTTTCACCATCGGAGGATCCAATGAGTGTCGAATTCCTGGGAGGCACCCGCACCGGCGCCGGCGGTCAGCCGCTGCCGTTCTCGCCGGCGGTCAAGGCCGGGCCCTTCGTGTTTGTGTCGGGGCAGGTCGCGATGGGCGACAACGGAGAGATCGTGCCTGGCGGCATCGAGGCGCAGACGCGGCAGGCGCTGAAAAACGTCGAAAAGGCGCTCGCGCTCGCCGGATGCGCGCTGAAGGACGTCGTCAAGTCCACGGTGTGGCTGGACGATGCGCGCGATTTCTGGTCGTTCAACCGCGTCTACGCCGAATTCTTCCCCGAGAACAAGCCGGCGCGATCGACGACGCAGGCGAAGCTGATGATCGACGCCAAGGTCGAGATCGAAGTCATTGCCTACAAGGGGTAGCAGCGTCGTATGCACCACCAACCCCGGAATTCGCTACATTCATCCCAGGCTACGACGCGTAGCTACAAGGACCCGATTGTTGTAGCCCGGGCTGAGCCGAAGGCGATGCCCGGGATTCGCGAGACCTGTCGCCGCGCCCTAGCGCTTGCTCTCGTCACGCTGCTCGCCGCTCCTTCCCTCGCCTTCGACCTCGAAGGTCACCGCGGGGCGCGCGGGCTCGCACCCGAGAATACGCTGGCGGCATTTCGCCGCGCGCTGGAGATCGGAGTAACGACGATCGAGACCGACATGGGGGTGACCAAGGACGACGTCGTCGTCATCTCGCATAATCCGTCTCTCAATCCCGATCTTGTCCGCGATCCGGATGGACATTGGCTCGCGTCGCCCGGGCTGCCGATTCGCAGCCTGACCTTTGCGGAGCTCCGGCGTTACGACGTCGGACGCATTGATCCCAAGAGCGCCTACGCACGACAATTCCCGAATCAGCGAGCGGTCGACGGGGAACGCTTGCCGAAGCTCTCGGAGCTGTTCGATCTGGCCAAGGCGAGCGGCAAGCCGGTGCGATTCAATATCGAGACTAAGATCACGCCGACCAGCGGCGCGGACACGCCGTATCCGGCGACGTTTGCGCGGCTCGTCGTCGCGGCCGTCCGAGCGGCCAATGTTGTCGATCGCGTAACGGTGCAGTCGTTCGAGTGGCGTACCCTCATCGAGGTGAAGCGAATCGCGCCCGAAATCGAGACCTCCTGCCTGACGATCCAAACAAAGGACAACGATACCGTGACGTCGCCCGACGGTGGGCCTTCGCCGTGGCACGCCGGGCTCGATCCGCGCGACCATGGCGGGTCGTTGCCCGCACTCGTGAAGGCGGCGGGCTGCGGAACGTGGTCGATGTTCTGGCGCAACCTGACGCCGAAGGATCTCGTGGCGGCCCATGCACTCGGGCTCAAGGTCCTGCCGTGGACGGTCAACGAGCGCGGCGACATGAGAAGCCTCATCGATCTGGGCGTCGACGGCATCATCACCGATTATCCGGATCGATTGCGGGAGGTCATGGCGGAAAAGGGGATGGCGTTGCCGTGAGCCAGTAATTACACGGAGTCCGTGTTATAATATTCCCGTGTCTTTTTGCAGACTTATGCGCGCATGAAAAACGTCACCATCACCCTCGACGCGAAGACCGCCGCCTGGGCGCGTGTCTATGCCGCGAAGCACAACACGTCCGTGTCGCGCATGGTCGGCGAGATGTTGCAGCAGCGCATGGGCGAGTTGCACGAATACGACCAGGCGATGCGCCGGTTCCTGGCCAAAGCGCCGGTCAAACTAAACCGGGCAGGCAAGCGCTATCCCGGGCGAGACGAGCTGCATGACCGTACCCGTCTTCGTTGACACCAACGTCCTGGTCTACGCGCGCGACGCCGGCGACGCGGCAAAGCAGGCACGCGCCGCCGCGTGGCTCGAGATCTTGTGGCGCGAGCAGGTAGGCCGCACGAGCATGCAGGTGCTCTCGGAGTATTACGTTATGCTGACGCGCAAGCTGGACCCCGGTGTCCCCTCTGCCGAGGCTTGGGACGACGTAAGCGCGCTCTTCACATGGCGCCCGCAAGCGATCGATGAAGCGGTCATGCAGCGCGGGCGTGAGATCGAGCAGCGGCACCGACTGAGCTGGTGGGATAGCCTGATCGTCGCCGCAGCGTCCGCGCAAGGGTGTGCGCTCTTGCTATCCGAAGATCTCCAGGATGGCGGCGTTTATGCAGGCGTGACTGTGCGCAGCCCGTTCACGCTTGCGGTTGACGAGCCTGCAGCAACTTACGCGGTGGCGTCACCGGCAGCGCGTGGACATCCGCGCCGCGGCCGACCGAAGCGTCGGGTCAGGAACGGACTCTACGGGTGAGACTCGAAGGACGTATGAATAACGGTTGTGGCGCAAGTCATGCTGGACAATCATTGATCCGTGCAGCGCGCATCGGCGGACTCTTCGTACTCCTTATGGCGGGCTGCGCTGGCGTGAAGCCCGCGCCGCCGGGCGAATCCCCACAGGCCGGCGTGGCGCAAGCCGGGCCTGCAACCGTGGCGCCGGCAAAAGCTCCTCCGGCCACGACGCCGACGCCGCCACCACCGACCGTCGCGACGCAGGGCCCGACCGCTGCGGTCGCACCGTCGGAACGTCCGGGCACTTCACCGCCGCCGGCGCCCGCAGCCAAGAGCATTGCGAAAGCCGACGCGCCGGCCGCCAAGGCGCCTGCCAAGGCCGCGCCTCCTGCGTCCGCCGCCCAGCCTCCTAAGAAGGACATCGTCGCGCAAGCCGCCGGGGCGCCGAAAGCCGCGCCGCCGCTGGATCTGACAGCGCTGGAGACGCGACTCAAGGATACCGAAGCCATCGGCGTGATGACCAAGATCGCGCTCAAGAATCAGGTCGATGACCTGCTGGATCAGTTCCGCGCCTTTTATGCGGGGAAGCTCAAGACCACGCTGGCCGAGCTTCGCCGGCCGTATGATCTGCTGGTCCTCAAGGTGCTATCGCTCCTGCAGGACAGCGACCCGTCCTTGGCCGCCGCGATCGCGGCCTCGCGCGAAGCGATCTGGGGCATTCTTTCGGATCCGAAGAAATTCGCAACGATCTAGTTCGACGCAGGACAAACCATGAGACAACGCATGACGTGTTGGGCCCTGACGATTTCGATGACGGCGTTATTCGCCGCGCCCTCGCTCGCCGCGGACGACGCAGCGACCAGGAAGGATCTGATGGCCGTGATCGCGTTGCAGGGCCTGCCATGCGGCGAGGTCGTCAGCGTGAAGTCGCAGGGTGACAACGACCACATGGCGACGTGCAAGGATGGCAACCGCTACCACGTATTTCTCAACTCAGCGGGCCGAGTGGTCGTGGAGAAGCAATAAGTGGGTCGGTTGGCGCCCGCCTAAACGGCCACGGCGCGTCGCTCGCCGGTCAAGGCTCGCACGAGCCGCGGTGTGAGAGCGTGTAAAACGCACTCGGTCGTTTGGCTGATTTGATCGATTCTCAACTCTGTGATGATGCGGAAATGCCGGCAACGATCGGCGTCGTTGACGTGGAATACATTTGTCTATACATTTTCCTGTGCGGGTGCGATTCGTCACCCTCGGATTGAGCGGGTCCGGCAATCTCCTCGTCGTCGTGTATTCGTGGCGCGGTCCCGGGACGATCCGGCTCATTTCAGCGTGGAAGGCGAATGCCCTTCAAAGGAAGCAATATGCGTAAGATGCAGGCTGAGCCCTATCGCGATATCGATTTCTCGAAAGGGAAACGAGGCGCGGTGATCGTGTCACCACCTGGCAAAACCAAGATCTCAATTCGCCTCGACAACGCGGTTCTCGATCATTTTCGCGCGATCGCCGAAGCGGCAGGCGGCGGTAATTACCAGTCCCTGATCAACGATGCGCTGGTGGCCCATATCCACCAGCAATCGCTTCTTGCCACATTGCGAAAGGTTGTTCGCGATGAGCTCGCGCACGCGGCACGAGCGCCTGAAACGTGGAAACCCGGAAGGCGCCGAGCCACAAGGCAGGCCGCCGCGGACTGAGGACAACAATGATTAGGACATGCCTGGAGGACGGCTTCACTTAGGTGCAACCACCTGAGGAGAAGCCCAATGGCACGCACGTTTCACCACGGCAATAAAGCAAAGCGCCGCAATTTCGGCGAAGACTGGAGATGGCTGGAGGCAACGCCATCCTGGTGGGTCCGCGACATGATGACCCGACCCCAACGCCAGGAGGTCCGGCGTCTCATCAAGCGCACGATGGAGCTCGTCGACTACGGAGATGCTCCGCTTTTCCCGCTCGCGAAGAAGCCTCATATCTACTATTGGTAACGACCTGCTCCCCGCCGCAATAGCTCCGGAGGTAAAACCCGGGATTCGCGGTGCTCATCCCAGGCTACTCGTTGCCATCCCATCGATCTCGCGCTGCAGCTTGTCGAATCAGACCCGTTTCTTGCCGCGTTGCTCCACTCGCTTGCATGCGTTACAGTCGCATGCCGGTGAGCGATAAGGAGGAGCGGCACATGACGCCGCGCGGGCGAGAGGCAGTGCTCGCATGAACGACAAAGCGCGCGACATTCCCAAGGCGCAGACGACCGCCGCATCCTGGGGCAGCGATGCGATTGCGGAGCTTTTGCGCGCGCTCGAGATTCCGTACATCGCGCTCACTCCCGGTGCGAGCTTCCGCGGCCTGCACGACAGCCTCGTCAACCATCTCGGCAACACGCGGCCGGAGCTCCTGCTGTGCGTGCACGAGGAGCACGCGGTCGCGCTCGCGCACGGCTATGCCCGCGTCAACGGACGGCCGCTCGCGGTCGCGCTGCACGCCAACGTCGGGCTCATGCACGCGACCATGGCGATTTTCAACGCTTGGTGCGATCGCATCCCGATACTGCTCCTGGGCGGCGTCGGCCCGATCGATGCGGTGAAGCGGCGCCCCTGGGTCGACTGGATCCACACCTCGCGCGATCTGGGCGCGCTGGTGCGCGGTTACACCAAGTGGGACGACCAGCCCGGATCGGTGACCGCCGCGCTCGAAGCGATGCTGCGCGCCTATCGGATCGCGATGACACCGCCGCAGGGACCCGTCTACGTATCTTTCGACGCCGCGCTCCAGGAGGAAAGCCTGGCCGCGCCGGTGCCCCTGCCCTCACTCGATCGTTATCCCGCGCCGACTCCCGGCATTGCGCCGCAGGAAACAGTGCGCGATGTCGCGGGTATGCTCGGGACATCCCAGCGTCCGCTGCTGCTGATCGGCCGCGTGTCCAGCGATCCTGCGGACTTCGAGCGCCGCATCGACCTGGCCGAGCGAATCGGCGCCGTCGTGCTCACCGACATCAAGACCGGTGCGAGCTTTCCGACGCAGCATCCGCTCCACCCATTCCCGCCGAGCCTGTACGTCAGCGGCGCTGCGACGAAAGCGCTGCGCGACGCCGACGTGATTCTGAGCCTCGACTGGATCGACCTCGGCGGCACGCTGCTCCAAGCCTGCGGCGGCGAGCTGCCGCGCGGCAAGATCGTCCAGTGCTCGGTCGATCAGTATGTCCATCACGGCTGGAATGCGGACTATCAGGCGCTGCCGCCAGCCGATCTCTCGATCCTCGCGCCGCCGGATTCGCTCGTAGCCGCGCTGCTCGCGGTACTTGGGCCCCGCTCCGCGAATCCGGCCCAATCGTGGTTCGTGAAAGAGGCGGAAACCGCAGTCGCAAACAAGGAGCAACGGCCTGCTACCGGTGAACGCATGCCGCTTGACGACATGGCGCGCGTGACGACGGAAACGCTTGCGCCACACAACCCTTCGTATATCCGCCTGCCGCTCGGCTGGCCGGGCGAGTTCTGTCGTTTCGCGCATCCGCAGGACTACATCGGCTTCGATGGCGGCGGCGGCATCGGCTCGGGCCCGGGCATGGCGGTGGGCGCGGCGTTGGCGCTGCGCGACGGCGGCAGCGATAGGCTGCCTGTCGCAGTGCTAGGCGACGGCGACTATCTGATGGGTCTCACGGCGCTGTGGACCGGCGTTCATTATCGCGTGCCGGTGCTCATCGTCGTTGCCAACAACGAATCGTTTTTCAACGACGAGCTGCATCAGGAGCGCATGGCGCGCCTGCGCGGCCGCCCCGTGGAAAATCGCTGGATCGGCATGCGTATGAGCGATCCGGCATTCGATCTTGCGACGCTTGCGCGCGGTCAGGGCGCGACGGGTTACGGCCCCGTGCGCAGCGTCGACGAACTTGCCGCTACGATCGATAAAGCAGTGGCCGACGTGCACGCGGGCGCGGT
>Ga0184638_1000452_pt1 | contig 11527 bp, 9 predicted proteins | sample PLM31_50_b2_FD_133141 | JGI IMG/M metagenome (GOLD analysis project Ga0184638, IMG submission 133141) | Groundwater sediment microbial communities from an aquifer in East River, Colorado, USA - PLM3-1_50_b2 | ecosystem: Environmental > Terrestrial > Soil > Riparian zone | place: USA: East River... | reverse complement strand
CATCCTGGCCATGCGGATCGCGGCGCGGGCGCGGCAGGCGGGGTTGGCGGTAAGCCCGCAGGCGCTGTTCGGCCACCCGACCGTGGCCGCGCTCGCCGCGGCCACCCAGGCCGTCCCGGCCGAGCCCCCACCCGCCGCGGCGGCCGAGCTGCCCGACGCGCAGGTCGAGGCGGCGCTGGCGGAACTCGCCAAGGCCATGGAGGACCCGGCATGAGCCAGGCACCCGTGCGGACGCCCGCCGTGGAGGAGCTGTACCCGCTCACCCCGCTGCAGCGCGGGCTGCTCTTCCACACCCTCGCCGCCCCCGCCGACGGCGTCTACGTGGTGCAGGTCTGCTACCAGCTGCGAGGCCCCCTGGACCCCGACGCGCTCGAGCTCGCCTGGCGGCAGGTCGTCCAGGCCCACCCCGTCCTGCGCAGCGCGTTCGTCTGGGAGCAGGTCGAACGGCCCCTCCAGGCTGTGCTCCGCCACGTCGACCTGCCACTCGCCCGGCACGACTGGAGTGGGCTGGCAGCGGGCGAGCAGCCCGCACGGCTCGAGCGCTTCCTGGCCGAGGACCGCGAGCGCGGGTTCACGCCCGCCCGGCCGCCGCTGCTGCGGCTGGCGCTGATCCGGCTCGGTGAGCACGACCACGAGCTGGTCTGGAGCTACCACCACCTGCTGCTCGACGGCTGGTCCGCCGCGATTGTCGTCGACCACCTGCTCGACTGCTACCGGGCGGCGCGTCGAGGCCGCCCGGTAGCGTCCGCCGCGCCGCGCCCCTTCCGCGACTACGTCGCCTGGCTGGAGCGCCAGGACCTCGAGGCGGCCAGGGCGTACTGGCGTGGGCTCCTGGCCGGGTTCGACACCCCCACCGCCCTGCCCGCCGCGGCCCCCCGCCCCGCTGCCGCGGACGGCACGCGCACCTACCGCCGTCACGAGCTCCGTCTCTCCGCGCAACGCCTGGCGGAGCTGCGTGAAGCGGCCCGCCGCGGCCAGTTCACGCTCGCCACCCTGCTCGTCGGCGCCTGGGGCCTGCTGCTGGCCCGCTACGGCGGCGACGACGACGTCTGCCTCGGCGCCACCGTCGCCGCCCGCCCGGCCGACCTCCCGGGCGCCGACGGCATGGTGGGGCTGTTTGTCAACACCCTACCCGTCCGCCTGCGCACGCCGCCCGAGGCCCACGTGCTGCCCTGGCTGCGCGACCTGCAGGAGCAGCTCGCGCACCTCGCCCAGCACGGGCACAGCCCGCTCGCCGAGGTGCAGCGCTGCGCCGCGCTCCCACCCGGTCGCTCGCTGTTCGACACGGTGGTCGCGTTCGAGAACTACCCCTCCGGCGGGGCCGAGGGCGACGGCGCCGTCGAGGAGGTCCGGCTGGTCGCCGCCCGCTCCGCCGAGCGCATCCACTACCCGCTGGTCCTGGCCGCCCAGCCGGGTCGCGAGCTGCTGCTGGAACTCCACTATGACGGGGTCCGCTACGACGAGCCGACCGTCGCTCGGCTCGCCGGCCACCTCGTGGCGCTGCTGGACGGGATCGCCGCGCAGCCCGACCGTCGCCTCGGCGACCTGTCCATGCTCACCGCCCGGGAGCGGGTATGGTTGCTCGCGGCGGGTGCCGGGCCCGACGCGCCGATCCCCGACGCCCCGGTCCACCAGCTGATCGCCGCACAGGCCCGCCGCTCGCCCAACGCGGTGGCGGTCGACTTCCACGGCGAGCCACTCGCCTACGGCGAGCTGCTCCGGCGCGCCAGCCGCCTCGCCAGCCACCTGCGGCGGCTCGGCACGGGGCCGGAGACGCGCATCGGCGTCTGCCTGGAGCGCGGCCCCGACATGGTCGTCGGGGTGCTCGCCGCGCTGTTCGCGGGCGGCGCGTACGTGCCGCTCGACCCGGCCCATCCCGCCCGGCGGCAGGACGATGTCCTGCGCGACGCCGGCGCCGCAACCGTGGTGAGCGCCGGGTCGCTCGGCGAGCGCCTCGAGACCGCGGGCCACAACGTGGTCCGCCTCGACGCCCACACCGACCGGATCGCGGCCGAGCCGGCCGAACCGCCGGTGCCGCTGGCCGGCCTCGACCACGCCGCCTACGTCGTCTACACCTCAGGCAGCACCGGCCGGCCCAAGGGCGTCGTGGTCGAGCATCGGTCCCTGGTGAACTACGTCACCCAGGCCGCCGAGTCCTACGGGATCGACGAGCGCACCCGCATGCTCGCGATGGCGCCGCTCGCTTTCGACGCCTCGGTCCTCGAGCTGTTCACGCCGCTCGCCCACGGCGGCTGCGTCGTGCTCGCGGGCGAGGACGACCGGCGGTCCGCAGCGCAGATGCAGCGGCGCCTCCGCGACGGCCGGGTCACGACGGCGTTCCTGCCGCCCGCCCTGGCCCGCCTGCTCCACCCGGACGACCTGCCCGACCTGCGGATAGCGAGCGTCGGCGGCGAAGCCGTCCCGGGCGAGCTGGTCGGTCGCTGGGCGAGCCCGGCGCGGCGCTTCTTCAACGCGTACGGGCCGACCGAGACCACCGTCATCGTCACCCAGGCGGAGTGGACCGGCACCTGGGAGGTGCCGCCGCCGATCGGGCGCCCGCTCCCCAACCACCGTCTCTACGTGCTCGACGAGCAGCTCGAGCCGGTGCCTGTCGGCGCCCCCGGCCACCTCTACGTGGCCGGCGCCGGCGTGGCCCGCGGCTACCTCGGCCGCCCCGGTCTCACCGCCGAACGCTTCGTCCCCAGCCCGCACGGAGGCCGACCCGGGGAGCGGCTGTACCGCACCGGCGATCGGGTCCGCTGGCTCCCCGACGGCACGCTCGACTTCCTCGGGCGCGCCGACCGCCAGATCAAGCTACGCGGCTTCCGGGTGGAGCTGGGCGAGATCGAGGCGGTTCTCGAACGACATCCGGGCGTCGACCGCGCGGTCGTCGAGGTCCGCGACGACGCGGCGGGCACGCCCCGCCTGGTGGCCTACCTCCCCGGCGCCGCAGCCCCCGGCCCCGCGGAGGTCCGCGCCTTCCTCGGCGAGCACCTCCCCGACCACATGCTCCCCAGCCGGGTCATCCGCCTCGACGAGCTGCCGCTGACCTCCAGCGGGAAGCTGGATCGGCGGGCGTTGCCGGAGCCGGGGCCGCAGCGGCCGGAGCTTGGGGGGCTGGTGGCGCCGCGGTCGCCGGTGGAGGAGGTGCTTGCGGGGGTGTGGGCGCAGGTGCTTGGGGTGGACCGGGTCGGCGTGGACGACGACTTCTTCGCCCTCGGCGGCGACTCCATCCTGGCCATGCGGATCGCGGCGCGGGCGCGGCAGGCGGGGTTGGCGGTAAGCCCGCAGGCGCTGTTCGGCCACCCGACCGTGGCCGCGCTCGCCGCGGCCGCCCAGGCCGTCCCGGCCGAGCCCCCACCCGCCGCGGCGGTCAGCGGGCCGGTGCCGCTCACACCGATCCAGCGGTGGTTCTTCGAGCGCGACGACCCGGAGCCGCAGCACTACGACCAGACCGTCCTGCTAGAGACGTTCGAACCGATCGATGAGCGCGAGCTCGCGCGGGCGGTCGAGCGGCTGCTCGACCACCACGACGCGCTCCGGCTCCGCTTCGACCGGGACGGCGCCGAATGGCGCCAGCGCAACGCCGCCCGCGAAACCGGCCAGGCCGTCCGGCGCATCGACCTGTCGGGCGTGCCCGCCGCCGACCAGCCCCAGGCGGTCCGGGACGCCGCCACGCGCTGCCAGGCCACCCGCGACCTGGCCACTGGGCCCACCTTCACCGTCCTGCTGTTCGACCTCGGCCCGGGCCGGCCCGGCCGGCTGCTGCTGACCGCCCACCACCTCGTGGTCGACGTGGTCTCCTGGGGCATCCTGCTCGAGGACCTGGCCACCGCCTACGGGCAGCTCGAACGCGGCGAGGCGGTGCGCCTCCCGGCCAAGACCGCCTCGTTCAAGCGCTGGGCCGCGCGCCTGGCGGACTACGCTGGCTCCGCCGAACTGCGGCGCCAACACGCCTGGTGGCGGGAGTCGCTCCAGGGCGCGACGCTGCGGCTGCCCGTCGACTACCGCACCGGCCCGGACGACGAGGCGTCCGCCGCGCTCGTGCAGGCCCACCTCGACCCCGACGCCACCCGCGCACTGCTCACGGTCGGCGGCGTCGACGCCGTGCTCCTGGCCGCACTCGGCCGCACGCTCGCCCCCTGGGCCGGCCCCGGCCGGCTGCTCGTCGATGTCGAGCACCACGGCCGCGCCACCCCCTTCAACGACCTCGACCTCACCCGCACGGTCGGCTGGTTCACCAGCCTGTTCCCCGTGAGGCTGCAGCTCAATCCCGAACTGGACCCAGTGGAGGCCCTGCGGGCGGCCAGCGGCACACTGCAGGCCGTCCCCGACCACGGGATCGGCTACGGCGTGCTGCGCTATCTCGCCCGCGCCGACGGCCTCGCCGCCCCGGTCGAGGTGAGCCTCAACTACCTCGGGCAGCCCGGCGCCGGGCTACGCGAGGTCCCCTCGGTCCGCCCCGCCGCCGACCCGCTCGACACGGTCCGCAGCCCGGCGGCTGCCCGCCCCTTCCTACTCGCGGTCGAAGGGACCGTCCAGGACGGGCGCTTCGTGGCCACCTTCCACTACAGCCGCCACCGCCACCGCACCGCCACGGTCGAGGCCCTGGCTGCCGGGTTCACCGATGCCGTCCGGTGCCTGCTGGTCGCCCGCCCGACCACCCCCTAGCACGAGGAGGAGTCACCGTGTTCGACGACGACGACGACCGCCAGTACGCGGTCGTGCGGAACCACGAGGAACAGTACTCGATCTGGCCGACCGACCGACCCGTCCCGGCCGGCTGGCAGGCGGTCGGCCGGACCGGCGTGAAGGCCGACTGCCTGACCTACATCGAGGAGGTGTGGACCGACATGCGGCCGAAGAGCCTCCGCGAGCGCATGGACAGCCGGCCCTCGTGACCGCCGCAGGGGGCGGCGGCGCGCGGGCCGCGATCGGCGTCGCCGTCGAGGCCGAGGCCATCCCGCTCGCCGAGGCCGTCGAGCGGGCCCGGGTGGTGGAGGCGCTCGGCTTCGACTCGGTGTGGCTCGGGCAGCAGATCGGCGAGCGGGACGCCGCCGTCGTGCTCGCCGCCTACGCCACCGCGACGAGCCGCGTCGACCTCGCCGCCGGCATCCTACCGATCTACGCCCGCCACCCGTCCGACCTGGCGCAGATGGCGGCTACCCTGGACGAGCTCAGCGGCGGGCGCCTGGTCCTCGGCCTTGGCCTGGGCCACCAGCTCACCGTCGAGTGGATGCTCGGGGTGCCCATGGGGCGGCCGGTGACCGCCATGCGCGAGTACCTCACGATCGTGCGGGCGATGCTCGCGGAGGGCAAGGCCAGCCTGTCGGGGGAACGGTTCAGCGCCCACACGAGCTACGGTCCGCCCCGGCGCGGGCGGCTGCGGATCATGCTCGGCGCCCTGCGGCCGAGGATGCTGCGCCTGGCCGCGGAGCTGGCCGACGGCGTGGTGCTGTGGCTGTGCGCGCCCTCCTACGTCCGCGACCAGGTCATGCCAGTGCTCAGCTCGGCCCGCGCCGAGCTCGGCCTCGGCATGGACGGGTTCGAGGTGGTCAGCATCGTGCCCGTCTGCGTGAGCCCCGACCCCCGCGAGGATCGTGACCGATTCCGCCGGACGATCGCCTCGTTCGGCCGCCTGCCGTACTACCGGCGGATGCTCGAGGCCAGCGGCTTCGGCGGCCAGCTCGCCAGCGGGGAGTTCGACGACGAGACCATCGACCAGCTCGGCGGCGTCGGCGACGCAGAGCACGCCGCGGGACTCTTCGCCGCCTACCGGGAGGCGGGCTGCACGCTCGTGGTCGGCATCCCCGTTCACTCCGCCCAGCTCGACCACGAGCGCTTCGTGCGAACGATGGAGGTGCTGGCCCGTGGATAACCTCGCCACCAGCGGCCCGCCGCGGCCCTGGACGAAGTTCGCCCACCGGGTGCCGACCGCGCGCGTCCGGTTGTTGTGCTTCCCGTTCGCCGGCGGCGGCGCGTCAGCCTACCGCGCCTGGCCCGACGCGCTCTCCCCCGAGGTGGAGGTCTGGCCGGTGCAACTCCCCGGTCGGGAGAACCGCCTGGCCGAGCCCGCAGCACGCGACCTGCGCGCGCTCGCCGGGACCCTCGTGGGCGTCTTCCGGCCCCACCTCGCCGTGCCCTACGCGCTGTTCGGACACAGCATGGGCGCGATGATCGCGTTCGAGCTGGTGCGCCAGCTCCGGTCTCAGGGGATGCCCGAGCCCGCGCACCTCTTCGTGTCCGCCCACGCCGCCCCGCACCTGGGCGACCGCGCGCCAGTCCACGACCTGCCGACCCTCGTGTTCCTCGACGTCCTACGCGCCTACAACGGCACCTCCCAGAGCGTGCTCGACCATCCAGAGCTGCTGGAGCTGCTTCTGCCGAACCTCCGCGCCGATTTCGCTTTGTTCGAGACCTACCGCTACCGGGAGGAGCCGCCGCTCCAGTGCCCGATGTCGGTCTTCGGCGGGGTCGACGACTCCTCGGTCCCGGTCGGGCGGCTGCAACCCTGGAAGCGGCACACGACCGGTCCGTTCCGGCTGCGCCTGCTGCCCGGGAACCACTTCTTCCTGCAGTCGGCGTGTGCCTCGGTCACCCGGGCGATCCTCGAGGACCTCCGGGGCGGGGGCGGGCCATGAGACCGCTCGCCGTTGTCCCGGTCCGGCCGGGCGCTCCCCCCGCGGCCCTCCCCGCGATCGAGGCCCGCGGCCTCACCAGGGTCTTCCGCCGGGGACGGCGGACACTGGCGCAGCGCCTGCGCCGGCAGCCGGACACGCGGGAGCGCTTCGCCGCGGTCGACGGCATCGACCTCCGCGTGGAGCACGGCGAGATCTTCGGCGTGCTCGGTCCCAACGGCGCCGGCAAGACGACCACCGTCCGCATGCTCGCCACCCTCCTCGAGCCGTCCGGCGGCACGATCCATCTCTGCGGAGTGGACGCGCTGGCCCGGCCGCGCCAGGCGCGCGCGCTGCTCGGGGCGGTGCTTGGCGGGGAGCGCAGCGTCTACTGGAAGCTCACCGGCCATCAGAACCTCGAGTACTACGCCGCGCTGTACCAGGTGCCACGGGACGCGACGCGCGGGCGCATCACCGACGTGCTCGCCGCCGTCGGGCTCAGCGACCGCGCCGACGACTACGTGGAGCGGTATTCGACCGGCATGCGGCAGCGCCTGGCCCTGGCGCGCGCGCTGCTCGCGGGGCCGCCCCTATTGCTGCTGGACGAGCCGACGGTCGGACTCGACCCGCAGGCGTCCGCGGACCTGCGCGAGCGCGTCCGCAACCTGAGCGCCACGGGCAAGGCCGTGCTGCTCACCACCCACGACATGGACGAGGCGGACAGGCTCTGCGATCGGGTCGCCATCATCGACCACGGCCGCATCGTGGCGCTCGGGTCGCCGGCCGCGCTCAAGCGCGCTGTCCGCGCCACCCAAGTCGTGGAGCTGGAGGTCGAGGTCGCCGAGCCCGACGAGCCCGGCCTGGTCGCGGCGTTCGCCCAGCTCACCACCGTCGCAGGCAGCCGCAGGGCCGGCGGCGCCCTGCAGGTGGTCCTGCACGGCGACGCCACCCGCCAGCTGGTGCCGGTCGTGGTCGAGGCCGCGTGGCGCAACCAGGCGGTGGTGCGGCGCGTGGACGTCATCCCGGTGACGCTGGAAGACGTCTTCCTCACCCTGACCGGCCGGGAGCTGCGGGAATGAGCACGCCCGACGGCTTGCGCGCCTTCGGGGCGACGGCGCGCAAGGAGTGGCGCACCGTACGTCGCTACCTGGCTAACCTGGCGTTCGTCGTGTTCTGGCCGCTGGTGCTGCCGGCGGTGTATGTGCTGGAGGCGCGCGGGTTCGCCGGCGGCGAGGCACGGGCGCTCGGGGCCTTCGCGGCGCGGGCCGGGACGGCCGAGGTCGCCGGGTTCCTTTACCTCGGCTGGGCCGTGTTCATCTGGTTGACCATCGTCCTCTGGGGGCCGGGCGCCTCGCTTCGCGACGAGCAGCTCCGCGGCTCGCTGGAGTCGCTGTTCCTCACCCCATCCCCGCGGTGGGCGATCCTGTTCGGCTCGGCACCAGCCCATCTCGTTCTCGCCATGGCGATGCTGGCCACGGTGGGGCTCACCCTGCGGCTGGGGCTCGGGCTGGCGGTCGGGCCGGCCGCAGCCCTGCGCGCGCTGGCTGTGGTCGCTGCGTCCGTCCCCTTGCTGTTCGGCACGGGTGCGCTGCTCGGCGCCCTGGTGCTGTGGCTGCGTGACGCGAGCGGCCTGTTCATGCTGTTGCGTGGCCTGTTCACCGTGCTCTGCGGCGTGACCTACCCGGTCGCGGTGCTGCCGGGCTGGGCGCAGGCGACCGCCGCCGCCCTGCCGCCGACGCACGTGATCGGTGCGCTCCGGGCGGCGTTGCTCGGCGGCGCTCGCCTCGCGCAGCTCTGGGAGACGATCGCGCTGCTCGCGGCCGTCGGCCTCGGGCTCTGCGCCGCCGCGGTGCTGCTCCTCGGCCGGGTCGAGCGGCACGCCCGGCATGGCAGGGGGTTCGAGTGGTACTGATGCCCCTCCTGCGACCCGTCCTCGCGGTGGTCCGCCGGGACCTGCGCACCGCCGCGCGCTACCCGCTCGGCATGACCAACTTCGTCCTGCTGTCCCCGTTCTACCAGCTCATCCTGCCGAGCCTGCTGCTCGGCTCCGCCTTCCTGGTGCAGGGCCGGTCGGTCGGCCTCGCCGCCATGGCCGGCACCTCCGACCTGCCCGGCTTCCTGTTCACAGGAGCGTTGGTCCAGAGCCTGCTGCTCGGAACCTGCTGGGGCGTGAACCTCACCCTGAGCATGGACCGGGAGCTCGGCACCCTCGAGCACAACTTTCTCGCGCCACTGCGGCGGGACACGTTCGTGCTCGGGTCCGCCCTCGCGAGCCTGGTCATCTCCACGCTGGCCGGGGTGCTGCTGCTGGTGCTCGGCGAGGTGCTCTTCGGCGCGCGGTACCTGTCGGCGGTCGTGCTCGCGATGCCCGCGTTGCTGCTCACCATGGTGGCGCTGGTTGGTCTCGCCCACCTCATTGCCGCGGCCGTCTTGCTGCTCCGGCAGGCCGACATGATCGTCGACGGGGTGACCTTCGCGCTCGCGGTGCTCTCCGGTGTGCTCTTCCCGGTCACCGTCCTGCCCGTCTGGGTGCGCCCCCTGGCGCTGGCCCTTCCGACGACGTACGCGCTGGACGTTCTTCGTCACCAGGCACTCGGGACCGCGCCGCTGTTGCCGGTGCCCCTGGCCTATGCGGCCGCGTCCGGCGGCGCGGTGGCGCTGGTCGTCGTCGGGCGCTGGACGTTCCGCCGGGCGGAGCGGCGCCTCGAGGCCGCGGGGACGCTCGTCCAGCACTGAACACCCGCCCGTCAACAGACAAGGAGGTCAGTATGGCAGCGTTGAGGGAGAGCATCTTCCCGTCCTCCCTCGGGGACGTCGAGGTCCGTCGAGTAGAGGCGCACCCCAGTAGCCTGATCGAGCTCCAGGCCCCGGCCGCACGGTTCGAGTGGCCGGGCTTCGCGCGGGATCACGGGGAGACCGTCCGCCGGCTGCTCCACTCGCAGGGGGCTCTGGTGCTCCGCGGGTTCGGCCTGGACAGCCCCGAGGCCTGCGAGCGGTTCGCCGAATCCCTGACGGGTGGGCTCCTTGAGTACAACGAGCGGTCGAGCCCTCGCCACTCCGTTCACGGTCGGGTCTATACCTCGACCGACCATCCCGCCCGCGAGGAGATCTTTCTCCACAACGAGAATTCCTACCGGACGAACTGGTCGCTGACGCTCTACTTCTTCTGCCTGCAGCCCGCCGCCGAGGGTGGTGACACGCCCGTCGCCGACACCAGGGCCATCCTTCGCGACCTGGACCCCGGTGTCCGGGCGGAATTCGAGCAGCGGGGCTGGATGCTCCAGCGGAACTTCAGGGAGCACGTCGGCGTGCCCTGGCAGACCGCCTTCAACACCACCGACCGCGACGTCGTCGAACGGTACTGCGCCGAGAACGGCATCGCGTTCGAGTGGCGCGACGAGGGTGTCCTCCGGACCCGCGCGGTCAGGAAGGCGGTGCACCACCATCCGCTGACCGGGGAGGTGGTCTGGTTCAACCACGCGACGTTCTTCCACGTGTCCACATTGCCGCCGAGAATCCGGGAGGCCCTGCTCGCCTGCTACGACGAGTCCGACCTGCCGAACAACACCTACTACGGCGACGGCATCCCGATCGAGCCCGAGGTGCTCGACCACCTCCGTGAGCGCCACCGGGCCCGGCTGACGCCGACCCGGCTGCGGAAGGGCGACGTTCTTGTGATCGACAACATGCTCTACGCCCACGGGCGCACGCCCTACGCGGGCGAGCGCGAGGTCCTGGTCGCCATGGCCGAGCCGTACCGGGACGGCCAGGTCCTGCACTGACTCCCTATTCTCCTGTGGGGTGCGCAAAGTCGGGCGTGACCCGTGAGCTGGGGTTTCTCGGGGTACGCGTGGTCGGTATCGTGGCGCTTCTGCTCCCCCTACTGAGGACACCTGGTGCTGTCGAAGCTCGCCTACCTCACGCTGTGCCGTTCCATCCAGCTGCTCGTGCTGCTCGCCCGCGGTGACGCCGCTACGGACATGGAGATCCTCGTCCTGCGCACCAGCTCGTGGTCCTCCGCCGCCAGACCCCACGTCCCAAGCGGAGCCCGCCGATCGGGCGCTGGTCGCCGCGCTCAGCCGCGTCCTGCCACGGTCTGGCTGGTCGTGCTTCCTCGTTAGACCGCAGACGCTGCTGCGCTGGCACCGGCGGCTGGTCGCCGGCGCCTGGACTACCCGCACCGCCCAACCGGCCGGCCGGCGCTGAACCTGGGGTGCAGCAGCTGATCGTCCGCCTGGCCAGGGAGAACTCCACCTGGGGCTACCAGCGCATCAAGGGAGAGCTGCAGCGCCTGGGGATTTGGGTTTCGGCAACCGCAGTCCAACGACGCTGCGCCGCCACGGGCTCGACCCAGCACCGCGGCGGATGGCCACCACTTGGCGGGTGTTCCTCCGCCAGCAGGCCGCCGGGATCGTGGCCTGCGAGTTCTTCACCGTCGACAGCATCTGGCTGCGACGGTTGTACGTGCTGTTCTTCATCGAACTCGACACCCGACATGTGCATCTGGGCGGCGTGACCGCCAACCCGGACGGCGCCTGGGTCACCCAGCAGGCCCGCAACCTGCTGCTGGGGCTGGGGGAGCGGGGCGGACAGCTGCGCTTTGTGCTGCACGACCGGGACGCGAAGTTCTGTCGCAGCTTCGGCGACGTGTTCCGTTCAGAGGGTGCCGAGGTGCTCTTGACGCCCGTGCAGGCGCCCAGGGCGAACGCCTACGCGGAGCGCTGGGCGCGGACGGTCCGCGCCGAGTGCCTGGACTGGCTGCTGATCCTCAGCCGAGGCCACCTGGAGCAGGTCCTTTGCGTCTATGTCCGGCACGACAACGGCCACCGTCCCACCGGGCGCTGCTGCTGCAACCGCCAGATCCGCCGGCCCAGCTGACCATCCTGGGCGAGGATGACCGAGGCGCTGTG
>Ga0184638_1000450_pt1 | contig 11557 bp, 8 predicted proteins | sample PLM31_50_b2_FD_133141 | JGI IMG/M metagenome (GOLD analysis project Ga0184638, IMG submission 133141) | Groundwater sediment microbial communities from an aquifer in East River, Colorado, USA - PLM3-1_50_b2 | ecosystem: Environmental > Terrestrial > Soil > Riparian zone | place: USA: East River... | reverse complement strand
GGCCGCGGAATAGTTCACCTGCCCGAACGCGCCTTTCTGGCCGTTGACCGACGAGATATTGATGATCCGGCCCCAGCCGCGCTCGGTCATGCCGTCACAGACCTGTTTGGTCATGTTGAAGCAGCTGTCGAGATTGGTCTTGATCACCGCGTCCCAGTTGGCCTTGTCCATCTTCTTGAACGTCATGTCGCGCGTGATGCCGGCGTTGTTGACCAGCACGTCGATGGGACCGACGTCCTTGACGACCTGTGCAACGCACGCGGTGCACGAATCCCAGTCGACGACGTCGCAAGGGTAAGCGCGGAATGCGTAGCCCTGCTTTTTCATCGAGTCGAGCCACTCCTGCGCCTTCGTATTACCGGGTGAATGGGTCGTGACAACGGTATGGCCCAACGCGGCAAGCTTCGCGCAGATCGCTTCGCCAAGCCCGCCCATTCCGCCGGTCACCAGCGCAACGCGTGGATTGCCTTCTGCCATGATGTCCTCCTTCTTATTGATGCGATGTCCGGGAAGCGGCGACCGTCGGCGCTAACGTTCGATGGCCAGGGCAACGCCCATCCCCCCTATGCACAGCGCCGCAAGTCCTTTCTTGGCTTTGCGTCAGGCCATTTCGTAGCGCAGGTTGACGAGAACGCGGCAACCCGATGCGCCGCTCGTCGATGTTAGCGTATGTCGCGAGGGTCGTCACGTTCGAAGGATAACGCGGGTTCTTCAGGCGACCTTCTCGAGCACATACACTCCGGGCGCGGGAGCAAGCGGGCGATGGCGTGCGCTACCCTCGCGCGTCGGCGCTGGACGCCGAGCGCCGGCGTGCTCCACAAGCCATTCGGTCCAGTCCGGCCACCACGACCCAGGATGCGACTGCGCCTGCGCCAACCATTCGTCCGGATCATCCGTCAACAGCGCGTTGGTCCAAAAGTTGCGCCTCTTCTTTTGCGGGGGATTCACCACGCCGGCGATATGGCCCGAAGCGCCGAGCACGAAGCTCACATCGCCCCGGACTAGCTCGATCGTGCGATAAGCGGAACGCCACGGCACGATGTGATCCTCGCGCGAGGCATACACGTAGCTCGGCATCGCGATGCGCGACAGATCGATCGGCTCGCCGCACATGGTCAGGGCACGAGGTTCGCGCAGGCGATTGTCCAGATACATGTTGCGGAGGTAATAGGCGTACATCGGACCGGGCAGATTGGCGGAATCGCTGTTCCAGTAGAGAAGATCGAACGGCGGCGGCGTCTTGCCCTTGAGATAGTTGCTTACGACATAGTTCCAGACCAGCTCGTTGGGCCTGAGGCTGGCAAACGCATTGGCCAGCTCGCTGCCGTGCACGCGTGCTCCTGCGAGCAGTGCCGACTCGCGCGCGGCGAGGTATTCGTGCGAGACGTACACGCCGATCTCGCCCGGATCCGCGAAATCGAGCATCGTCGTGAGGAAAGTGGCGCTCGCAACCGGGTGCTCGCGGCGGGCGGCCAGCACCGCCAGTGAACAGGCGAGGAGCGTCCCGCCGACGCAGAAACCGAGCGCATTGATAATCCGACTGCGGGAAATCTCTCGCGCGACGCCGATTGCCTGCAGCACGCCTTGCTCGAGGTAGTCGTCCCACGTCAAATGCCCGAGCTCCGGCGGAATGTTGCGCCACGAGATCATGAAAGCCGTGTGTCCCGCACCGACGACGTGCCGCACGAACGAGTTCTCCGGCCGCAAGTCGAGGATGTAGTACTTGTTGATGCACGGCGGCACGAGGAGCAGCGGACGCTTGTAGACCTCGGCGGTCGCCGGCGCATATTGAATCAACTCGATCAGCTCATTGCGGAATACCACGCTTCCCGGAGATAGCGCCAGGTTGCCGCCGACCTCGAACGCCGATTCGTCGGTCATGGCGATGCGCCCGCGCTGCGCGTCGCCGATCAGGTTCGCCAGCCCCCGCGCGATGGTGGCGCCGCCCGACTCGATTGCGAGCTTGAGCGCTTCGGGATTCGTCGCCAGAAAATTCGATGGCGCGATGGCATCCGCATACTGGCGCGCCAGGAACCGGACACGTTTCCTCGATTCGGGATCGCCCTGCGCCAACGCGGCGAGTTCACGCACGTAGTCGGCGTAGAGCAGATAGGCGTCCCTCAACCACGTGAAGTAGGGGTGCTCGCGCCACTCTTTCGCCCCGAAGCGGCGATCCGGAACGGCCGCGTGAGCGCCGTCCGCCGTCGGCGACACCTTGCCGGCGATCGCGCGCTGCCAGAGAGCCTCGAAGCGCCGGTTGTAGCGTTCCGTGAGCTCGGCCGCGGCGGCGGGATCGATCCATGCCGCGGTAGGCGCAAGCACCGCCAGCGCGGCGTTGCCTATTTCGAGAGGAGGCGCGGCGACCGGCATCGGCGACGCCTCGCCGCGCGACCACCAGTGAGTCCACTGCTGGCCCATTGCCTGCCACTGACTCAGAAGCTCGGCCCAGTTGTTCGCGGACGTCTGCGTTTCCATCGACGATGACTATAGCAGGCGGATGGAGAACCCCCTGCAGTCGCATCCCCGCATCGCTTCGCTCGCCGGGCCCCTGCTCCGCGCGGCGGCGGCGGCCACGGGTGATCTCGGCCCGTGTCCGAACGCATCAGTGCTCGAGCAGGAGGCCGAGGAGAGCGACCGTCGCGATGCCGCCGCCGATCAGCGCCACCTGTTGCAGAGTGTGTTCCGGCGCCACGTGTCGATGCAGCCCCGGAATCAGGTCGGCTACGGCGACGTAGAGGAGGCTCGCCGCGGCGAGCGCCAGCACGGTCGGCAGCATCTGTTGCATGGTGGCGAGCGCCGCATAGCCGATCAACCCGCCGGCGAGCGTCGCGGCAGCGGTGAGCAGATTCATCGCAAACGCGCGGCGCCGCGTGTAACCGGAATGAAGCAGTACCGCGAAGTCGCCGACCTGCTGGGGAATCGCGTGCGAGACGATCGCGAGCGTCGTCGCCACACCCAGCTTGTAGTCCGCGACGAAGCTGGCAGCAATCGCGATGCCGTCGCACAGATTGTGCACCGAATTGCCGATCACGATCATGAGCCCGGGGCGACCCACGAATGCGTCGGCGACGTCATGATGCGCCGGCGCAGCGGGCTCGTCGAACGGCGCATCGTGGGCGTGGCGCCAAAGGACGAACTTCTCAAGCAGGAAGAAGGCGAGCACTCCGGCGAGCATGGTGGTCATGACGCGCTCGACGCTGCCGTGCGCGAGCGCCTCGGGCAACAAGTCGAGAAACACGGCCCCGAGCAAGGCGCCGACCGCGAAACTCACGAACCACCGGATCCACCGCGCACTGGCCGCGAGAGTCCCGGCGGCGAGCAGAAGCGCCAGCGCACCGCCGGCAAGGCACCCGAGAATGATCGCCGGGAGCGTCGACATGGGAAGAGCGCGGAACGGCCCGATGATCGATGAAACTGAGTTGCATTATCGGCCGCGGCCGCGTGTGCGTCAAACGGTCGCGATCCAGATCAGCGTCGCCATGCGGCCCACGGTGGCGCCTTCGCGCCTATACGAGTAGAACGTTTCCGGTTCGCTCACCGTGCAGCGGCCGCCACCGTGAATCGCAACGACACCGGCGCGCTCGAGACGCCGCCGCGCCAGTGCATAAAGATCGGCAAGCCACTTGCCAGGTCGGTGAGGCGAAAAGCACTGCGCGGCACCCGGATCAGCGACGCAATTCGCGGCAACCACGTCGACGCCAACTTCGAAGGCCTGCGGTCCGATTGCGGGTCCCAGCCACGCGATCACGGTCGCGGGAGGCGTGCGCATCGACGCGAGCGTTGCTTCGATCACGCCTGCAGCGAGTCCGCGCCAGCCGGCGTGCGCGGCGGCGACGACGCTTCCTTGGGCGTTGGTGAGCAGGACCGGGAGGCAATCAGCGGAGTGCACGGCGCAGACCGTATTCGGAGCGCGCGCGACGGCACCGTCGGCCTCCGGCAGATCGCGCGACCTGAGCGCACTCATTGCATCGGCATCGCAGATCGCAATACCGTGCACTTGTGCGAGCCAAATCGGATCGGCGGGAAGCCAGCGCCGAAGCTCACTGCGGGCGGTCCCGAACGCAGGATCACTGCGCGTCAAATCGAATTTTGCGCCCACGGCCGCGTTGCGCGTCGTCGACAGCGCGTACACCTGCGGAGGAGCAGGCCAGTCGGGAACGATCCAGTCGAGCCCTGCAGCGGCGAGACGCGCACTAAGCGAGCTGCTCGAGTTCGGCAACGTCATTGGGCACGTCGCAGCGAGGCGAGGAGCGCGGCGAAATCGTCGGGCAGCGGCGATTCCCACTGCAGCGACTTCCGCGTCACCGGATGGACGAGACCGAGGCGGCATGCATGCAGCGCCTGGCGGTGGAACGCTACGCCATGGCGCCGCCCGTAGGCGGCATCGCCGACGAGCGGGTGCTTCAGCGATGCGAGATGCACTCGGATCTGATGTGTGCGGCCGGTCTCGAGCCTGCACGCAAGCAGCGTGCACGCGGCGAAACGTTCGCGCACCTCGTAATGCGTGACCGCGGCCCTGCCGGACGCGACGACCGCCATCGACGTGCGCTTGACCGGATGGCGACCGACCGGCGCGTCGATGCTGCCGCCCCGCATCAACACGCCGTGTACAAGCGCGAGATATTCACGCCGTACGGTTCGTGCTTGCAGCTGCCGCACGAGATCGGTCTGGGCGACCGGAGTCTTGGCGATAGCGAGCAAGCCGCTCGTGTCCTTGTCCAGCCGATGCACGATGCCGGCGCGGGCGACGGCGGCAAGCTGTGGCGCATGGTGCAGCAGCGCGTTGGCGAGTGTGCCGTCCCAATTGCCGCTGCCGGGATGGACCACCAGGCCTGCGGGCTTGTCGACGATGATGAGCGCATCGTCTTCGTACACGATCGCGAGCGGCAAGGGCTGCGCTACGAGCACGTTCTGGCGCAGATCCGGCAACGGTGCGACGACGATGCGCTCTCCGCCGTAGAGCTTCTGTTTTGCTTTTGCGATCCCGCCGTCGACGGTGACGCGGGCAGCGTCGATCCACGATCGGATGCGGCTGCGCGAGTGTTCCGACATCAGCCGCGCCAGCGCTTGGTCGAGCCGCAATCCGGCGAGGTCGACGGGAACCGTGAACTCGCGCTGCTCCGATGGCGGTGCGACGGCCGGGGTATAATTTGGTACTGCCACCGGAGTTGCAACAATGTTCAGGATGTCGCTGCTGTCGATTCGAAATATCGTCGCGATCGTGTTCGTGCTGTCGGCGACCGCGTGCGGCCTGCTGCCCGAGGTCAAGGACGACACAGCGGGATGGTCGGCCGAGCGGCTCTACCAGGAGGCGCACGAAATGTTGGCGACCGGCAATTATACGCGTGCGGTCAAGCTGTTCGAAACGCTGGAAGGCCGCTATCCGTACGGCCGCTACGCGCAGCAGGCGATTCTCGAAGGCGCGTACGCGAACTACCGGGCCAATGAAACCGCAGCGGCAATCGCGGCCTGCGACCGCTTCATCCGCACTTACCCCAATCATCCCAACATCGACTACGCCTACTACCTCAAAGGCGTCGTTAACTTCCGCGAGGACCAGGGACTGTTCGGCTACGTGGTCGAACAGGATCTTTCGGAGCGCGACCCGAAGATGACCAAGGAATCGTTCGGCGCATTCAAGGAGCTCGTGGCGCGCTTCCCTGAAAGCAAGTACGCAGCCGATTCTATCGAGCGCATGCGCTATCTCACCAACGCGCTGTCCAGCTACGAAGTGCACGTTGCCGACTATTACTATCGTCGCGGCGCTTACGTTGCGGCCGTGAACAGGGCGCAGGCGTCGTTGCTCAATTTCCCTCGGACGCCGGCAAACGAGGATGCGTTGATCCTTATGGCGAGGAGCTACGACAAGCTCGGTTTGACGCAGTTGCGCGACGATGCGCAGCGCGTTCTCAAGGACACATTCCCCAACGGAAAGTATCTCATGGCCGATGCTCGGCCCTGGTGGAATTTCTGGTCGCCAAAGGAGGAGGTCCCGCTGCCCCCGGGAGATTCGACCTCCGCCAAGCCGTGGTGGAAATTCTGGTGACGATGCCGCAGCGTCGTAACCTGGGTTGAACCCGCACGGCGAGACCCGGGACCGAACATTCGCGTCATCCACCCGGGTCAAGCCCCGGGGTCAGCCCGGGCTACTCGCTTGTTGGCGACTGAGCGAAGAATGCGATCACGTCGCCTAGCTCGCGCGTCCGGCGCATCGGTGGCAGGGCCTGGAGAATCCGGCGGCCGTAAGGCTTGTCGGCCAGGCGGCGGTCGCAGATCATCAGCACCCCGCGATCGGACTCGGAACGAATCAATCGCCCTGCGCCCTGCTTCAGGCTGATCGCGGCCTGCGGCAGCTGATACTCGAGAAACGGATTGCCGCCTGCGCGCGCAATATGATCCAGCCGCGCGGCGAACAGCGGATCGTCCGGAGGCGCGAACGGCAGCTTGTCGATGATGACCAGCGACAGGGCCTCGCCCTGGACGTCGACACCCTCCCAGAAGCTCTGGCTGCCGAGCAGGACGGCATTGCCAAGCACGCGAAACCGCGACAGGAGCTCACTGCGCGAGCCTTCACCTTGCACGAGCAGCGGATAATCGAGACCTTCGCGTGCAAGCGCGGCGGCGATTGTTTCGCGGGCGCGGCCGAGAGCGCGCAGCGTCGTGAACAACAGAAATGCGCGTCCGCGGCTCGCTTTCAGCACCGGTAGCGCCGCGGCGACGACGGCATCGGTATGCTCGAAGCTGTTCGGTTCGGGTAGCTCGCGCGGAAGGTAGAGCAGCGCCTGAGCGGAATAATTGAACGGGCTGTCCCAGCAGCCGGTTGCGGCGTGTGCGAGGCCGAGCTCGCGCTGATAAAGCGCGAAGTCGCCGCCGACAGCGAGCGTGGCCGACGTGAAGATCCAAGAGCGGGCCGAATCAGCGATCTGGCGCGCGAAAATGTCCGCGATCGAAAGCGGCGAAGCGTGCAGCTGCCAGCCGCGGGTCGTGACGTCGACCCAGCGGATCCAGTCCGGATCGTCGCCATCGCGCCAGCGGACGAGGCGCGCCGCGGCGTCGGTCGCACGCTGTGCGCATAGCGCCAGCGGGTCGCTGCGCTCCGCCTGGCGAGAAAGCTCGGAGGCGAGAAGTTCGAGCGCCGCGGCCAGCGCGTCGAGCGCAGCGGAAAAATCCGGACGGCGCAGCGCTGCGGCACGCGGCGACTTGCCCGGCGCCTCGCCGGCCGCAAGCCGGACCCGGCGCAGCGCCTGCACGACGCCCTGCGCAGCGTCCGGCAGCGGCGCGTAGTCGCGCGCCGTCCTGAGCCCCTCGAGCTCTGCGTCGCGCGCGAGCTCGGAAAGCTGGCCTGCGCTCACCTCCTCGCCGAAAAAGAGCGTCGCTGTATCGGGCAATTGGTGTGCCTCGTCGAGGATCACGGTGTTGCACGCCGGCAGGAGCTCGTTAAGACCGTCGTCCTTCAGCACGACGTCGGCGAAGAACAGGTGATGGTTGATGACGACGACGTCGGCGGCGAGGGCTTCCTTCCGCGCGTTCATGACGAAACATTCGCTGTAGTTCGGGCATTCGCCACCGAGGCAATTTTCACGCGTCGAGGTGACCTGTGCCCAGATGCCGGCGTTGTCGGGCACGTCCGCCAGCTCGGCCTTGTCGCCGGTCGTCGACGTACGCGCGAACGATTCGATACGCTTGAGATAACGGCCGTCGGCGCGCGAGGCGAAGATTCCTTCCCGCCGGGCCCGCTCGAGATGGTAGTGGCAAACGTAATTCGCCCGGCCTTTGAGCAGAGCGACGGTGACGGGGACCTTGAGCGCATCGCGGACCAGCGGCAAGTCGCGCTGGAAAAGCTGGTCCTGAAGCGTCTTGGTACCGGTGGATACGATGACCTTGCCGCCCGAGAGCAGGGCGGGAACGAGATAGGCAAAGGTCTTGCCGGTGCCGGTGCCGGCTTCGGCGAGCAGCTGGCCGCGCTCGTCGATCGCACGCGCTACCGCGTCGGCCATCGCGAGCTGCTGCTCGCGAAAGTGATAGGCGGGAAGCTCGCGCGCGAGTGGCCCTTCCGGACCGAAGATGCGCGCGAGATCAACCGCCACGTTGGAGTTCGCCGCCGCAACCGCCGGCCGAGTCGCCGCTCACTGCATTGCACCTGTCATGGGCGCGCTTTCTTGGTCTTGGATGCCGGCGTGGCGACAGGCTGGGCCGGGGCTTCGCCCAAAATGCGGATCGTCTTGATCCGCTCATTGAACTCTGCATACGGGCCGATGACCCGTTGCTTGTAGGTTTCGTCACCCTCGTCGGGTGCCGGCACGAGCTTCGCCAGGCTTTCGAGCCACACATCGTGGAGCTGGCGCAAACTCTGCACGGCTTCTTTGCTGCGCGCCGCCTCGCGCAGCGCTGCCTGGTACGGCCGCGTGATCGAGAGCTTGTGCTTGTCGATGCAGTATTCGGTCTTCGCTCCATTGACGCCTTCTTGCGCACCCTTAAGGCCGAACTCGATGATCTCGATGCTCTTGACCTGACGGCACATCGTATAAGTCTGCGGAACGGCTTCGAGGAAGCACTCGATGGCGCTGCCTTTGGCGGTGGTCGGGCAGATGTAAGGGTCGACCTTGTCCAGGCCAAACGCCGGCGTGACGGGCAGCGCCGTGGCCAGAACGAAGATGACGAGCGAGGTGCGGTGCATCGAACCAACAATGCTACCGTGCGGGCGCAGTCGGCTCAAGCGTGCAGCGGACTGCAACGATACTGGCCCCCGCCTGAGCGGGTCAGATCGTGACGCCTCCGGACACCTCGATGACTGCGCCGTTGACGTAGCTCGCCTCATCGGACGCGAGCCAGGCGTAGGTATTGGCGATCTCTTCGGGTCGGCCGAGGCGGCCCATCGGCACCTTCTCCTCGATCGCCTTCAGCACTTTTTCCGGAATCGAGCCGAGGATCGTCGTTTCGATGAAACCAGGGCAGATGGCGTTGGCGCGGATACCCTTGCTGCCGAGCTCGCGGGCCCAGGTTTTGACCATGCCGATGACGCCGAACTTGGTCGCCGCATAGTTCGTCTGGCCGAAGTTGCCGTAGAGACCAACGATCGACGACGCGTTCAGAATGCAGCCGGAATTCTGCTGCAGCATGATGTCGACGACGGCCTTGGTGCAGTTGTAGACGCCCTTGAGGTTGACGTCGATCACGCGCTCGAACTGCTCGTCGGTCATCTTGGAAAAGCGAGCGTCCTCGACGATGCCCGCGTTGTTGACCAGCGTGTCGATGCGCTGCCAGGCAAACATAACGTTCTCGACCATACGCGCAATGCTTTCCTTGTCGGTCACGTCGACCTGGAAACCGAGCGCTTCGCCACCGATACTGCGGATCGCGGCCAGCGTTTCCGCCACCGCGGTCATATTGATGTCGCAGACCGCGACCTTGGCGCCTTCCTTTGCAAACTTGATTGAAGTTGCCCTGCCAATGCCCTGCCCGCCGCCGGTGATGATGGAAACCTTGCCTTGAAGCCTTAATGAACCGTTGCCGTTCAGACCACTGCCGTTGAGGCCCATGCTGTCCCTCTCGAACCCCCCACTATCGGGCTCAGGGTCGTGGCCCTGTTGCACCGCAGCGGATTCTGCGCTCTTTGAATGCGGCGCACAATATGGCAATTCGATGAAAACGACGATGGCACCCAGCGTTGTTGTATTTTTGATAGCTGATTGTAATCAACAAGATAAGACGGTCGCACGGCCCCGAAGGCCGGGGCGACCGGCCAGGCAATTTCGTCGGATGACCCTCGCGCGGTGGCCGCAATCCTGCGGTGCAACTCACGCAGTAAGCGCACACTTTTAACCGGTCAATCCGGTTCCCAGCGCTCGACGATGAGCTGGAGCGAGCTTAGCCCCTGATAGTGGTTGACCTCGGCACGATAGACCGCCCGGATGCGCGCCGGCAGCGGTCCCGGCGCATTGAAAGCGATCGCGTCCAGACGGCTTCCCGCGGCTCTTAGTACAAGCCTGGAATGCTTGTCAGCGACCCGGCGCTGCTCCAAAACCATGAATTCACCGTCGAAGACCGGTAGCGGAAAGCCCTGGCCCCACACCTGGGCCGCCACTTCTTGGGCGAAGCCCAGCGTGAGCTCTGCGGGATCGAGCTCGCCGTCAGTCTCGAGCGTCTGCTGCAGGGCCGCTGGCGATAGCCACTCCCGCGCCACGCGCTCGAACTCGGCGCTGAATCGCGGCAGCGCGGCTTCCGCCAAGCTCAATCCGGCAGCGAACGCATGTCCGCCGAAGCGTGCGATCGTTCCCGGCGCGCGCTTGGCGACGAGATCCAGCGCGTCGCGCAGATGGAATCCGGCGATCGCTCGCCCGGAGCCGCGCAACTCGCCGTCGGCAGCCCGCGCGAACACGATCGTGGGACGGTGAAAGCGCTCCTTGAGCCGCGACGCCACGATGCCGACCACTCCCTGATGCCACTCGGGCCGGTACACGCACAGCGTGTAGCGGTCCCCGGCAATCGTCTCGTCGAGTCCGGCGAGCGCCTCGTCGTGCATCGTCGCCTCGACCTCACGCCGCTCGCGATTGAGCCGGTCGAGTTCCGCGGCGAACGGCGCCGCGCTCGTTTCGTCATCGGCCAGCAGGCAGGCGATGCCCACCGACATGTCGGCGAGTCGCCCCGCGGCGTTGAGCCGCGGTCCGATGACGAAGCCGAGGTCATACGCGGTGGCTCGTGCCGGCTCGCACCCGGCGGCGGCGAACAGCGCGCGCAGTCCGGGCTGCGACCGTCCGGCACGAATGCGTAGCAGACCCTGTCCGACGAGAATCCGGTTGATGTGATCGAGCTGTACGACGTCGGCGACCGTGCCGAGCGCCACCAGATCGAGTAGCGCTGCGAGATTCGGTTCGCCGCTCCCCGCGAAGCACCCGCGCTCGCGGAGCAGTGCGCGCAGCGCGGTGAGCACATAGAACATCACGCCGACACCGGCGAGATGCTTGCTCGGAAATGTGCACCCTGGCTGATTGGGATTGACGATCAGCTCGGTCGCGGGCAGTTCGGCCCCCGGCAGATGATGATCCGTGATCAGCACGTCGATGCCGCGCGCGCGGGCTGCGGCGACCCCGTCGACGCTGGCGATGCCGTTATCGACGGTGATGATCATTGCCGGTTCGCGTTCGGCGGCGAGCGCGACGATCTCCGGCGTGAGCCCGTAGCCGAACTCGAAGCGGTTGGGCACGAGGAAATCGACGCGTGCGCCCATCGCCCGCAAGCCCCGCACGCCGACGGCGCACGCAGTGGCGCCATCGGCATCGTAATCCGCAACGATGATCAACCGCTCGTGCCGCTCGATCGCGGTAGCAAGCCTGGCCGCCGCAGCGTCGATACCCTTCAACGCCCTCCACGACGGCAGCTTGCCTAATTCGAGGCCGAGCTCGACCTGCGAGCGCACGCCGCGAGCCGCAAATACGCGCGCGAGCACCGGCGCGATACCGGACGCCGCGAGCGCTGCCGCGAACTCGGAGACGGGGCGGCGAACGATGTCCAATATCAGCCCCGTGCCGCGTCGGCGGCGAAACGGGCGAGCAACGGC
>Ga0184638_1000449_pt1 | contig 11593 bp, 10 predicted proteins | sample PLM31_50_b2_FD_133141 | JGI IMG/M metagenome (GOLD analysis project Ga0184638, IMG submission 133141) | Groundwater sediment microbial communities from an aquifer in East River, Colorado, USA - PLM3-1_50_b2 | ecosystem: Environmental > Terrestrial > Soil > Riparian zone | place: USA: East River... | reverse complement strand
GGTGGTGGTGGTGGCGGCGGCACTAGCACCGTGATCGCCGACGTCCCGCTCTGCCCCTCGCTCGACGCCGTGATCGTTGCCGAGCCGGCGGTCACGCCCCGGACGAGCCCACTGCCGCTCACCGTCGCGACGGCGGCGTTGCCGCTCGTCCACGTGATGACTCGTCCCGTGAGCGCGTTGCCGTTCGCGTCCCGCGGCGTCGCGGTGAGCTGCACCGTCTTACCGGTGTCAACCGATGCCTGTGCGGGGCTCACGGTTACCGTGGCCACTGGCACCGGCGGGGGCGGCGGCGGCGGCGGTGGTGGTGGCGGCGGCGGCGCAACCACCGTGATCGCCGACGTCCCACTCTGCCCCTCGCTCGTCGCCGTGATCGTTGCGTTACCGGCCGACACGCCAGTCACCACGCCGCTCGCCGACACCGTCGCGACGCCGAGCGCGCTGCTGGTCCAGCCGACGACCCGGCCGGTCAACACGTTGCCGGCCGAGTCGTTGGTGATCGCTGTGAGCTGAGTAGTGGAACCGGTCGCTAGAGTGACGGAGCCGGGGGTGACCGTTACGGAGCCCACCGGTATGGCTGAGACCGCGACGACGGATGTATCCGAGAGTGACCGCCTGGTGTCGGTGGCGATTACACGGTACGTCCCGGCTATGGAGCCCGCTGTAAAGAGACCGCTCGTGGAGATGGTCCCGCCGGTGGCGCTGTACACGACGGACACGGGCACGGTGTCGCCCACGTTCCGCAGCCCACCGGCGGTGAACTGCCGATTGCCGCCCGTGCGGAGGGCGACGCTCGTCGGCGTCAGCACAATCGCGATCACACGGCGTTTCTTGACCCGAGCCGTCCCGCTGACCGCGGGGTTCGCGCTGCTGGAGGGGATCAAGGTGGCCGTGATATCGACGTCGGTTTCGGAGCTGTCTGCGGCGTAGAGGCCGCTCTGCGTGATCGTCCCGGCGGTCGCCGCCCAGGTGACGTTGATGTCAACACTGTCGCCGGCTGCGTTACGGCCGAAGGATGTGAACTGATAGCCCTGCAGGGGATCGAGCATCACGGTGTCGGGCGCAACGAACACGCCGACGACCCGAGTACTGTCGGGACCGGTGAGGCGGCGGCGCTCGACGACCTGACACGCCGAGAGCAACACGACCGTCAGCAGCGCGAGGCGCTGCGTGAGCTTGCCCGTAAACGGCATCGGAGCCTCTCTCGCGGCCCCCAAAAACCAACCGGGCCGACAAGTTCGACGTTGAGGTCGACGCTGGCGGCCCGGCTGGCGTGGCGGCACGTGCCGCTGTAGCCCCGTAGCTCTGCGTCACCGCCTTTCGGCGGTTTTGCTCTGAGCAGCGATGGTTGTCCCCGACTCCCTGGCAACCCACAAAAAAACCGGGCCGCCGCAATCGATGGGAGTCGATTCGCTGGCGGCCCGGCTGGCGTGGCGGCTCGTGCCGCTGTAGCCCCGTAGCTCTGCGTCACCGCCTTTCGACGGTTTTGCTCTGAGCAGCGTGCTGGTTAAAGCTGGAAGCTACTATGCGGGCATTCTGGCGCCGAGGAAGTGACTTGCCTCACGAAGCCGTTGGCCAGCCGATACGCGTGGAGCAACACGTGGAGTTAGGAGACGTCGCGAGAACCAGACGGCGTTCAGCTTGTGCATGGTCCAGGTCTAGTGACAGGACCCGCTACCCGAGTCCGTATAGGTTTTGCCCGCCACGGGGATGAACTCCCACGTGTACGAATCGGCGTACAGCGTCAGCTTGAGCACGCCGTACGTGTCGATGTTGTACGCCTCGGTGTTGGCGATCGGGGTGCTAAAGGAGTAATGGCTGTCGCCACCCGTCCCCACGATGAACTCCCGGATGCCGCGCACCGGGTCCGCCGCACCAGCCGGGGTCTGCGGCGCGAAGCGCTGGTAGTTGTGATCGTGGCCCGAAATGATGACGTCGGCGTTGAAGTCGTACAGCGCCTGCCACAGCGGCTGTGGCGCCGTCGAGCTCCCGTGGCTCCCCGAGCTGAACCGGGGATGGTGCCAATACGCGAGCACGCACGTTTGGGGGTTCGCGGCCAGGTCCGCGCGCAGCCACTGCTCCTGCGTCGACCCGGCGCTCATGCTGACGTTGCTGTTGAGCGAGATGAGGTGCCAAGCGCCCAGGTCGTAGCTGTAGTAGCCCCGGCCGGACGGACCAGCATTGGTCGCGAAATAGTCGTAGTAGCCCGTGGCACCGCTGGTGCGGTAGTCGTGGTTCCCGGGCGACGGGTGCGTCCGCGCTTTGTGCCGGCCCCAGGTGGGGTCGTAACAGTCGGCGTAATTGGCGGCAGTGCCGCTGGTGTAGGCGTTGTCGCCCAGCGTGAAGACGGTGCCCGCGACGGCATCCAGGAGCTGCGCCGTGGCTTCGTCGTCGCTCGACGAACAGCCCGCGATATCGCCGGCACCCACGAAGACCACACCGCTGCCTGGCGGCGGCGGGGCCGGCGGCGGGCCCGGCGGCGGGGGCGGCGGCGGCGGCGGCACCTCGCACGCGACGACCCCGAGGGTCGCCGCGAGCAGCGCGGTACGGAACCCAGCCAACCAAAGCGAGCGGTTATAGCGCTTCACGAGAACCCGACACCTTCCGCTTCAAACTCTCCCACCACGCCATCCGTTCCTTCACAGACTTTTCGTAACCCACGTCGCTGGGTTGATACCACGACGCGCCGCGCAAACGCTCGGGCAGGTATTCCTGCGGGAGATAGGCGTTCTCGGAGTCGAACGCGTACTTGTATCCCTCGCCGTAGCCCAATTCTTTCATGAGCCCGGTCGGCGCGTTGCGAATGTGCAACGGCACCGGCTCGGCGGGGTGTTCCTCGGCTGCGGCCTGCGCATCGCCGAACGCGGTGTACACCCGGTTGGACTTCGGCGCCGTCGCGAGATACACCGCAGCCTCGGCGAGCGCCAACTCCCCTTCGGGGCTGCCGAGGAAGTGGTACGCCTCCTTCGCCGCCAGCGCGACGGACAGCGCGCGCGGATCGGCGAGCCCGACGTCCTCGCTCGCGATGCGCACGAGGCGCCGCGCGATGTACAATGGATCCTCCCCGCCCGCGAGCATCCGCGCCATCCAGTAGAGCGCGCCATCGGCGTCCGAGCCGCGCACCGCCTTATGCAACGCGGAAATGAGATTGAAGTGCTGTTCGCCGCCCTTGTCGTACACAGGCAACGGTTTTTCTAGGACCTGACGGATAACCTCACCGGAAATGGGAGAAGTGGAAGGGGAGAGGTTCGCGACATGCTTGAGTACTGCTTCGAGCGTATTCAATGCCCGTCGCGCATCGCCCTGAGCGTGGGTCGTGAGCAGCGCAATCGCATCCTCACCAAATCGCCCTTTGTTTTCCAGATCGATGGCTCGAGTGATCACCGTACGGATGTGCTGATCGGTCAGCGGCTCGAGAACAAACACCCGACACCGCGACAGGAGGGCTCCGGTGAGCTCGAAGCTCGGGTTCTCCGTCGTCGCGCCGATGAGCGTGATGACGCCATTCTCGACCCACGGCAGAAACGCGTCCTGCTGCGCCTTGTTGAACCGGTGAATCTCATCGCAAAACAGGATCGTCCCTTGCCCCTGATACCTGAGCCGCTCCTCGGCCTCCTTGATGATCTCGCGGACTCTCGCGACTCCCTCCGTCACCGCGGAAAACGGGTCGAACTGCCGGTCGGTGTAGTTGGCGATGATCTTGGCGAGGGTGGTTTTGCCGGAGCCGGGCGGGCCCCAGAAGATGCACGAGCCGACGTCGCCACGACGGATCAAGTCGCCCAGCGCTTTCCCCGGTCCGAGGAGATGCTCCTGGCCGAGGAACTGATCGAGCGTCTTGGGACGCATCCGAGCCGCGAGGGGTTCGCTGGACCCTTGGAACAGCGTTGGTTCGGTCACGACAGTCTGTCTACCAGCATCTTGGTCCCGAAGAATACCACGGCACCCGCGAAGAATGCGGCCGGCATCGTCCAGCCGTGCTTGCCTTGGAGCTCGGGCACGAGATTCGACGCGGCCACATAGATCGTGACTCCCGCCGAGATCGCCAACCCATGCTGCACGAGGAACCCGACGTGATCCGTCATGATCACGCCGGCGAGCGTCGCCAGGCCGAGCAGCGCAGCGGCCCCCACCGCCCCCCCTCTCGTCCTGCCGCCCGCCATCATGATGCTGGAGATCGTCACTCCCTCGGGCAGCTTGTGCAGAAAGATCGCGATGAACACCATGAGGCCAAGCTCGGGACGAACCAAAAAGGCGCTCGCAATCGCCACGCCGTCGAAGAAGGTATGGAGGAGCAGACCGATCAGCGCGGATGTGCCGGCGACGGAGCTGATCGCGTGCGTTTCCTCCCCGAAATGAAAGTGCGGGGTCAGGGTGTGCTGCGTGAAGTGGACGGCGAGATAACCCGCGAGGACCAGCAACGGGGCGACATCACCGCTGCGCAAGAACGCCTCCGGTAAGAGCTCGATGATCGCGACCGACAGCATGAAGCCTGCGCCGAACGCGAGAAAGTGCTCGATGACCCTGAGCTGCAGCGCCGCGCGCCGCGTCACCGCCAACGCGCCGAGCACGTTGCCGGCAGCCGCCACCAGGGCGTAGACCAGGGCCCTAGACACGGGAGAGCAAGTACGCTTTCGTGTTGCGCGCAGGATCCTCGAGCACTTCGTCGAGCAAACGCGCCAGCGCATCCCCGACGTCCGGTCCGGGACGTACGCCAGCCGCGATCAGGTCGTCCCCCCTCACAGCGAGGTCCTTGAGTGTCAGTGGCTCACCCGCAGCACGAATTCGCTCCACCCCGTGGAGCAGGGAGCGGGGAGCAGGGAGCAGCGCCAGCAGATCGTCAGCGTACGGACCAACGGCCGCTAGCCACCGCCGCACCGCGACGAGATCCTTCGGGTCGGGATACTTCTCACGCCACTGCCCAATCGCGCGTCCCCGTTCGATGTCCTTCGTGGAGCACTTGAGACGAGTGAGCAGTGACGCCGGGTCCTTCGCCAGGTAAGCCGTAATCAGTACCGGATCTCGAGGCAGCTTGTCCACCGGTCCCTGCTCCCCGCTCCCTGCTCCCATTTCAGGCAGCCAGATCCGCGTGGCGCCGACGTCACGCCACAACGTCACGAGCTTCGACAGCTTCTTCGCCGTCTTGAGCCCCTTGAACCATTCGTCGCGAACGCGCTCCGCGGAGAGCTGCGCGAGGCCCTGCGCGTTGGCCTTGGCGGCGTCGAGCGTGCGGGAGTGGATGCGGAACTCGAAGCGCGCGCTGAAGCGTAATGCGCGCAGGATCCGCAGATAGTCCTCCTGAAAGCGCCAGTTGGGATCCCCGACCGACCGAATCAGCTTCTTGCCGAGGTCCTGCTCGCCCTGAAAGGGATCACGCCACTCGTGCCGGATCGGGTGATAGGCGATGGCGTTGATCGTGAAGTCGCGGCGGGCCAGATCGTCCATCAGCGAGACGCCGAACTCCACGACGGCGTGGCGTCCGTCGGTGCGAATGTCCTTGCGAAACGTGGTGACTTCATGCGGCTGGTTGGTGGCGTCGAGCACCGCGACCGTGCCGTGTTCGATACCCACCGGTACCGTGCGCCGGAACACTTTCTGCACCTCAGCCGGCGGCGCCGACGTCGTGAGATCGAAGTCGTGATTCTCGAGACCGAGGAGGTTGTCGCGGATGGCGCCTCCCACGCACCACGTCTCGAAGCCCGCGTCTTCGAGCTTCTTGGCAATCTTCAGGACTTCCGACGGAATGGGGAGCTTCTCGGGGAACGTCATCCGCAGAGCACAGAGCCGCCGTTCACGTTGAGAATCTCGCCCGTCATGTGCCGCGCCAGCGGCGAGCAGAGGAACAGAATCGGACCGGCCACGTCCGCCGCGCTCGCCACACGCCCCAGCGGGATCGTCCGCTCGATGCTCTGGCGGCCCTCCCCGGCATAGGGCTTCGCCGACATTTCCGTGTCCACCCATCCCGGCGCAACGCAATTGACCGTGATCCTGGGCGCCAGCTCGACGGCGAGAGATTTCGTGATCGAGATGACCGCGCCCTTGGTGGCGGCGTAGTCGGCGTGAAACGCCTCGCCGCGCTGGCCCGCGGTCGATGCGACGAGCACGATCGTGCCGCCCGCAGCAATGTTCGGGATCGCAGCCCGGCAGACATAGATCACGGCATCGAGGTTGGCGCGCCGCGTGGACTCCCACTGCTCGTCGGTCATCTTGGCGATGGGCACGTCATCCGGCGGCCACACACCGTGATTGATGACGAGGATGTCCAGATGGCCGCCCAAGGCGCGCAGCGCTTCGGCGACGGCCTTCTTCGCGCCGCTGGGAGTGCCAAGGTCGCCGCGCACGGCGGCGAGGATGTGCGCGTCGGCGGGGGGTTTGCGGGCTCGATAACCGACCGTCACTCTCGCGCCCGCCCGCGCCAGCAACACCGCGGTCGCGCGTCCAATGCCCCGTCCTCCGCCCGTCACGAACGCGCGTTTGCCGGCGAGATCGATCATCCCTGGAGCCGATCCTCCACGAGATCACAGATCGCGTGTTCGATGGCGAGGTGCAGCTCCTGGATGTGCGCCGTATCGTCGGACGGTACGACGAGGGCGACATCGACGAGGTCTTTGAGGTGTCCACCGTTTCGCCCCAGCAGCGCCACGACCCCAACGCCCCGCGCTTTGGCTGCCTGCGCGGCGCGAATGACATTGGGACTCTCCCCTGACGTGGAATGGAGGACGAGCAAGTCGCCCGGCTCGGCTAATGCCTCGACCTGACGGGCGAAGACTTCGTCGAACCCCATGTCATTGGCACACGCCGTCAGCAGCGACGTGTCGGTCGTGAGCGCCACTGCCCGCATCGCGGGCCGGTTCGTCTGGTAACGGACCACATACTCGGTCGCGAGGTGCTGCGCGTCCGCAGCACTGCCACCGTTGCCGGCAAAGAAGAGGGTGCCGCCCCCGCGCAGCGTCGTCTCATAACGATCGGCGAGCGCCGAAATCTCATCGGCCTGCTCCGCGGCGACCCGGCTCGCGAGCGCCGCCAGGCCATCAAGCGACGCCCGGATCTTCTCTACGCTCACCGCACAGCCTCGACGAAAGCCGCAAGTCCGTCTTTTGGCCCTTCCTCTATAATGGTGCCGATCACCACGAAGTCCGCCCCTGCCTGCCGCGCCGTCCGCGCCTGCGCCGGCGTCCGGATGCCCCCACCGACGAACAGCGGGCGCTGCGGCACCGCGGCACGGCACGCGCGGATGATCTCCGCCGAAACGGGCCGCTCGGCGCCGCTCCCCGCGTCGAGATACACCGCCTGCATCCCGATCAGACTGGCGGCGGTCGCGTGCGCGGCCGCGAGCTCTGGCTTGTCGGCGGGCAGCGGCCGCGTCTGGCTCACCGATTCGACGCTGGTGACTCTCCCGCCGTCGATCAGGATGTACGCCGTCGAGAGCGTCGCTACGGGGTGCTGCTGCAGGAACGGCACCGCGCGCACGTGCTCCTCGATCAGATACTGTGGATTGCGGCCGGACACGAGCGAAAGGAAGAGCACGAGATCCACTTCATCGGTCAGCTGCATCGCGGAGCCCGGAAACAGGGCCACGGGAATCCCGGGCGCGTTCTCCCGCAGCGCGCGCGCCACCTCGTGCGTCTGGGCGGCGCCGTCGAAGGACGAGCCGATCAAAAGGCCGCGCACGCCTGCGGCCTTCGCGTCGCGCCCGATTTGCGCCGCTTCTGCGGCACTGGTGCGCACCGGGTCGACGAGAACGAGCAAACCCTTACCATCAAGTCTCATGTAGCAGTCCCTCCCTCCTCGGCTTGTGCTTCACAGGCGTATGTGGCGAACGCATCGGCCGCGAGCAGGTCGAGGGCCAGCTCCCGGCCCCCCCCGGGGCGCGCGACCACTCGATCGAGCAGCTCGCGGCCGAGCTGCGCCAGGTGTGCGGCGAGTCCGAGCGGCGCATCGTGCACCGCGCCACGCAACCGCTCACGCAATGTCGCCGGAGGCACAGGACGGCGCGTGTCCAGCCAGATCAGGACCTGTTCGCGCTTCAACTCTTCTTCTCGAGGTAAGTCGTCACCATGTCCACGAGAGTTGAGTGCGACGAAACTTTAGTCGGATCACCAATGCTACCGGAGGCAAAGTGTGGTCTCCCTCCGCCCCGACCGCCAGTAGATGAGGAAATGAACTGGACGAGCTCGCCTGCTTTCAGACCCTGGCCAAGTAAGGAGTCACCAACTCCCACATACACGCTTGAGGGCTGTGCCCCAGAAACGATTACAGACACGGAGCTTGGATGGCTCACTCTAAATGCATCCATCATCAACGCGATCTGATTTCTATCTTCCACGTCAGTTCGGCTAAACTGAAACTCGACTCCGCGAATTCGTTGCACGTATGCCGCTTGGTCTTTCGAAGCACCCGACTTCAGAAGCTCCTCAATGCGCTTCTCAAGTTTTCTGTTCTCTTCCAGCATACTCTCGATGCGACGTGCCAGGTGTTCAGGCTGCGTCTTGAGTATTCCTGCCGCGTGTACCAGCTGGTTCCGTAGGTCGAGCGCGTGTCGGTATGCCGCCGGGCCAGTTAGAGCTTCGATGCGCCGCACGCCGGCGGCCGCACCGGTTTCGTGCGTGAAGCGGAACAGCGCGATCTGGCCCGTTGAGCCGACGTGTGTGCCGCCACACAGCTCGAGCGAAACGCCGGAGACGTCCACGACCCGCACGGCGTCGCCATACTTTTCGCCGAACAACGCCATCGCGCCCGCGGCGATCGCGTCCTTGTACGCCATCTCGCGCGTCTCGATCGGCAGATTTTCCCACACGTGCGCATTCACCTCTGCCTCGACCGCAGCGAGCTGGTCGCCCTTGATCGGACCGTGATGGCTGAAGTCGAACCGCAGCCGCTCGGGCGCAACGACCGATCCCGCCTGATGCACGTGCGTGCCGAGGATCTTGCGAAGCGCTGCATGCACGAGGTGCGTCGCGGTGTGGTTCCGCTCGATATTCCTGCGGCGCGATTCGTTCACCTGGGCGAGCGCGGGCGTGGGCTCGAACGTCTCGCCGAACGTCCCGACGACAGCGCTGCGCCCGTCCACCTTTTCGACGTCCTCGACCGTCAGCTCCCAGCCGTCACCCTTGACGATGCCGGTATCGCTGACTTGCCCGCCCGACTCGGCGTAGAACGGATTCTCCTCGAGTATGAGCTCCAGTTGATCGCCGGTCTGCCGAAACGCGATCGGCTCGGTCTCAGCCCTGGTCTCCTCGTAACCAATCCACTTCTGCTTCCCCTTAGACTTCACCTGGACCCACTCGCCGCCCCTTCGCCGCCCTTCGCCGACTCCCGCCGCCGCCTTTCTCGCCGCCCTGGATCTCTGCCGCTGTTGCCCGAGCGCTTGCTCGAAACCCTCAGCATCCACCGCCTGCCCACGCTCCGAGGCGATCATCTGCGTCAGGTCGATCGGGAACCCGTAGGTGTCGTACAGCTTGAACGCGTCCTCGCCCGAGATCGTCCCGCTCTCTTTGAGCTCCTCGAGGCGCCCGAGTCCCCCTTCGATTGTCTCGAGAAAGCGCTCCTCTTCGGCGCGTGTGACGCGCTCGATGTGCTGCTCCTTCGACACGAGCTCCGGATAGACCTCGCCCATCACTCCGCTGACCGCGCGCGTGAGGGGCGCGAGCGTCGGCTCGCGGCGGCCCAGCAGCCAGGCGTGTCGCACGGCGCGACGCAGAATGCGCCGCAGCACATAGCCGCGCCCTTCGTTGGAGGGATAGACACCGTCAGCGAGCAGGAACGCGACGGCCCGTGCGTGATCAGCCAGCACGCGATACGGAGCGCCCAAGGCCCCGCGGTCGTACGGCCGGCCTACGATCTCGACGGCGTGCGCGATGATCGGCTGAAACAGATCGGTGTCGAAATTCGAGGGCACATTCTGCATGACTGAGGCAATGCGCTCGAGGCCGGCGCCGGTATCCACCGACGGCTTGGGCAGATTCTTCCGCGACCCGTCTGGCTGCAAGTCGTACTGCATGAAGACCAGGTTCCAGATCTCGAGCTGTTTCCCCTCTTCGTTCAGTCGCACGAACTCGTCCGTGGAGAGGTCGCCCCTGCCACGCTCGCTCTTCGTGCGCAGATCGACGTTGAGCTCGGTATTGGGCCCGGCGGGGCCCGTGTCGGCCATCTGCCAGAAGTTGTCCTTGTCGCCGAGCCCGAAGATTCGATTGTCCGCGATGCCTGTCACCTGGCGCCACAGCTTGCGCGCCTCGTCGTCGGTGTGGTGTACGGTGATGTAGAGCCGGTCGGGATCGATGCCCAGCCACCGTTCACTCGTCACCCATTCCCAGGCGTACTCGATCGCTTCCTTCTTGAAATAGTCACCGAAGGAGAAGTTGCCGAGCATCTCGAAAAAAGTGTGATGACGGGCGGTGTGGCCGACCTGCTCGAGGTCGTTGTGCTTCCCACCCGCCCGGACGCACTTCTGGCAGGTGACGGCGCGCGTATAGTCGCGACGTTCCAGGCCCTGAAACACCCGCTTGAACTGCACCATACCGGCGTTCGTGAACAGCAGCGTGGGGTCGTCGGGCGGGACGAGGGGGCCGCTTGGCACTTCCCGGTGTGAACCGGGGGATGCCTTGAAGTAGTCGAGGAACTTGCGGCGGATGTCGGCGGACTTCATGGCCGGGAATATAGCGCGCCAAGCGGCGCAACTGAAAGGATGGATAGGAGTTAACGAGGCTGGACCGGTGCGGCTAGGTGAGTTCCAAGTGAGTGTGGGTTTGAACCCCGGGCCGTCGGCCCGGGGTCAACCCACCCTGGTTAGATCGGCACTAGGTCAGGGTGTCGGTGGAACTGCCGTGCAATGTAGGATCGCGTCGCCAGGACGTGATCGCGCGAGAGCGAGCCGGCGAAATAACCCCGCGCCCATTGCAGACGCTGTGCGTCTCTTCGACCAACATTTACGCGCCGAGCGGACTCTGATTTTGCCTGTCGCATGAACGACGAGAGTCGCGCGGTTGGTAGGTAGCTAATCAACAAGTGTGCGTGATCCTGGAGGATTGCCTGGGCATGTACTCGGACTTCGTTCGCCCCAGCGGCTTCTAGAACTGATTCGACAATCGCCGGCACATCGTATTTCCGAATCATTGGAATACGCCGGTAGGTATGCCAGGTGACGTGAGCGTAAAGTCCACTTGCCTTGTGCACCGCTCGTCACCCAATCACCGGATCCCACCAGGGTAGGTTGACCCCGGGGCGGTGCCCCGGGGCCCCGAAGCTAGGATGCGAGCCCTTCGACCACTTCTCTCACCTCAGCACCACCGAAGCCTCTTCTCACCAAAAACGCCACCAACCTTCGTTTCCTCACCACCGCCGGAAGCCCGGCGAGCTGTTTCGCCCGCTTCTCCGCCAGCTCCCGCACCGCCTGCGCCGGATCCACGCCTTCGGCCGCGAGGGACGAACGCACCGCGGCTTCGGCGATGCGGCGGTCTACGCCTTGTGCCTGGAGGTCGTGCACCAGCCGCGCCGGGCCGCGACCGCGACGCGCTTTGGCGGCCGCATAATCCGCGGCAAATAGTGCGTCGTCGAGCAGCCCGACCGCGCTCAGGCGTTCGAGCGCGCCGTCTACCGCGGG
>Ga0184638_1000448_pt1 | contig 11595 bp, 11 predicted proteins | sample PLM31_50_b2_FD_133141 | JGI IMG/M metagenome (GOLD analysis project Ga0184638, IMG submission 133141) | Groundwater sediment microbial communities from an aquifer in East River, Colorado, USA - PLM3-1_50_b2 | ecosystem: Environmental > Terrestrial > Soil > Riparian zone | place: USA: East River... | reverse complement strand
CGAGCAGGCCGTGGATGCGATCGTCAACGCCGCGAACTCCTCGCTCTTGGGCGGGGGCGGAGTGGACGGCGCCATCCATCGCAAGGGCGGGCCGGAGATCCTCCAGGAGTGCAAGCGGATCCGCGCGGAACGGTTCCCAGACGGGCTTCCGACCGGGATGGCCGTAGCGACCACCGCTGGGCGGCTTCCGGCGAAGTGGGTTATGCACACCGTCGGGCCCGTGTATTCGACGTCCGAGGACCGTTCGGCCCTGCTCGCCAGCTGCCATATCGAGGCTCTCAGGATCGCCGACGAACTCGGCGCGAAGTCGGTAGCCTTCCCAGCCATCTCGACTGGCGTCTACGGATACCCATTACAGCTAGCTGCCCCGGCCTCTCTTGGAGCAGTTCGGGCAGCTAGGACGCAGGTCGAAGAGGTCCGCTTCGTTCTCTTCGACGAGGCCGCGCACTCGGCCTTCGAACAGGCGCTCGAGAAATTGAGCTAGGCCTCGCCCAGGAAGGACCGGAGAGCGTCCAGCGTCTCCTCCGTGGCTTCGAACTGGGGGACGTGGCCGACGTCCGGGAAGACGACCAGCTGGGAGTTGGGCAGATGCTCCGCCAGTCGCACACCCAACCGGAGCGGCACCAGGCCGTCCTTTTCACCGAAGATAACGAGGGCCGGCTGCTTGATCCTTCGAAGCGAGGCGTAGAAGACCTCCGGCGACTCGGTGACGATGTGCCGGAGCGACGAGAAGAACGCCATCCTGGCGGCCGGGCTCCGGTATATCCGGATGAACTCGGTCGCGGCGGCCGAATAGGCATCGCCGGGCATACGGCCGGGATGGGCGAAGAGCCGCTTGATCGCGAGTTCCATCCATCGCTCGCGGAGCGGCAGCGGTATGGCTCCGAACTCGGTCGGAAAGACGCGAGTGAACCCCAGGATGTAGCGCCAGCGCAGGCGTGGGACCGAGGGATCCAGTAGAGCCAGCGAAGAGACCCGCCGGGGTGATCGCAGCGCCAGCTCTATCGCGATGCGGCCTCCGAGCGAGTTCCCGATCAGGACAGCCTTGTCGACCTCGACCTCGTCCATCAATCGCCGGAGTACCCGGGCGAAGAAACGGGGCGTGTAGTCGGTCCTCGGCTTGTCCGACTCACCATGCCCCGGCAGGTCGGGGGCGATTACGCGGTGACGCTCCGACAGCGCCGGCAGGACCGGCAGCCAGGTCACCTTCGACCCCCCCAGGCCGTGCACCAGCACGATCGGCTCGCCCTTCCCGACGATGTAGGTGGAGAGCTTCAGTCCTTCCACATCGACCTCGACCTGGTCGAGGTCGGACATTCGTCGTTCACGCCTGTAAGGCCGAAAGAGGGTCTGGAGCCGGACGGCCAGGTCGAGGTTCCCCGTAACGGCGACGTGGCGTCCCATGAAGGCCTGCGCGCCCATCAGCCTGGCCTCGTCCATCTCGATCCAGGTGGCGGGATCGGTCGAGATAACGGTGGCCGCCCCCGGGCTGGGACCCTCGCGGACGAAGCAAGCGTGATCGGCGACGGAGATGGCGAACGTTTGGCCACCCACTCTGAGCTCCCACTCCGCCGAGAGCCCGTCGGCGGCCTGCTGTCTGAATCTTCTAGGTAGCGAGCGGACGTGCTCGCGGACGGCTTTGTCCGAAGGAGCGTGCTGGGACACCCGAGTGACCATTCGCGATCGGAACTGTAGTCCCTCCCGTGTCCAGTTCGACGGCAGTTCGCCGAAACTTGAGCGAGCCCATGCCGATCATTGAGGTTGAGGGGCGGAATCGCTACCCTTGCCGCACTCGGCTCGAGGAGGCATGGATGCAGCAGAAGGACATCGTCTTGATCCTTGCTAGAGACCTGGCCGAGCATCTCTCGTCCGCGATGTTCCTCGTCGATCACGATGGCACCCTCGTTTACTTCAACGAGGGCGCGGCAGAGATCCTGGGAAAGAGCTTCTCCGACGCGGGCGAGATGAGGATGGAGGAGTGGTCCAGGCAGTTCTCTCCGATGGGTCCCGATGGTGACCCCCTAGAGCCGAATCGCCTGCCCCTGGTGATCGCGCTGAGGGAGCGCGTCCCCGCTCACACGAACCTGCGGATCGAGGGCGCCGACGGCGTTTCCCGGAACATCGCAGTCACGGCTATCCCGCTCTTTGCGCGCCAGGAAGACTTCGTCGGGGCGGTGGCGGTGTTCTGGGAGTCCGAGTGAGGGCGAGGATCTGGGGCTGCCGCGGATCGCTCGCCTCCCCAGGCCCGGAGACCGTTCGATACGGAGGCAACACCTCCTGTATCGAGGTCCGTCCGTCCGACGACCACCTCATCGTCATCGACGCGGGCACTGGCATCCGGGCGCTCGGTATCGCCCTCGGCCGGGACGCGCCCGCTCGCATCGACATCCTGTTCAGCCACCTCCACCTCGACCACATCGAGGGGCTGGGGTTCTTCAAGCCGCTCTGGGACAAGAACTGCGAGATCCATCTGTGGGGGCCTTCATCGGCGCAGAAGACGCTCCGCGAGGACATCGCGCGGTACTTCTCGCCTCCGCTGTTCCCGCTCCACCTTGACGAGATTCCCGCCAAGCTCCTCTTCCACGACCTCCCCGTCGAGGAGTGGAACATCGGCATCACTCGCCTCAGGTCCGACGCTGTGATCCACCGGGGGCCGACCGTCGGTTACAGGATGGAGGACGAAGGGAAAGTGCTCGCCTATCTGTCCGACCACGAGCCCGCCGTCGGGATCGACCTGCTATCCGTCTCGCCTGACTGGGTGTCCGGATACGGGGTGGCGCGCGGGGCCGACGTGCTTTTCCACGACGCGCAATACACGGAGGAGGAGTACGCGGAGAAGGTCGGCTGGGGGCACTCGAGCATCGCGCATACGGTCACGTTCGGCCTCATCTCTAAGGTAAGGAAGCTGATCCTGTTCCACCACGACCCACTCCACTCGGACGCGCAGCTCGAGGCGATGCTCATCCGCGCCAAGGAGCTGTGGGGCCATGAACGCAACGGCCTGGCCCTCGCCTACGAGGGCATGGAGATCCAAGTCGTCTAGGCCCTAGACTCAGCCTCATGCTGCTCGAAGGAAAGAAGCTCCTGATCACCGGCGTGCTCACGCCGCGGAGCATCGCGTTCGACGCGGCTCGGATCGCCCAGGAGCAGGGCGCCGAAATCGTTCTCACGAGCTTCGGCAAGGCCATGGGCCTGACCGAGAAGAGCGCCCGCCGACTTCCCCACACACCGCCCATTCTCGAGATGGACGCGAACGACACCTCGCAGATCGAGCGCGTGGCCTCCGAACTCTCCTCGAAGTGGGGACGGCTCGACGGGCTGCTCCATGCGATCGCCTTCGCGCCAAGCGACGCGCTTGGCGGGGCCTTCCTGGAGACGCCGTGGGAGAGCGCTGCCGTTGCCTTCCGGACCAGCGCCTATTCGCTCAAAGCGATCTCCGTCGGAATGTTGCCGCTCTTCGAAGCTGCCGGAGGAGGAGCGATCGTGAGCCTGGACTTCGACGCGTCGGTGGCCTGGCCGATCTACGACTGGATGGGCGTGAGCAAGGCCGCCCTCGAGTCCATCGCCAGGTACCTGGCTCGATACCTGGGGCCGAAACACATTCGTGTGAACTGTGTATCGGCCGGACCCCTGCGAACGATGGCGGCCAAAGGCATCCCGGGCTTCGACATCCTGGCGTCGTCGTGGGGAAAGCGGGCGCCGCTCGGCTGGGACGTCAAAGACCCCGAACCTGTCGCCAAGACCGTGGCGTTCCTACTTTCGGACTGGTCGAAGGGGATCACGGCCGAGATCATCCACGTGGACGGCGGCTACCACGCCATCGGCGCCGAGATGGAAGGCGAGGAAACCTCCACGGAGTGAGGCTTATGGCTCCGCGGTTGCGTCGAGGGCAGGCGAGCCCTCGAGCGCCTGCATGGCCATGGTTCGATGCACATCCAGCAGGTCCAGCGCATCCCTGTCGAACTTCCGCAGACCGTAGCGGACATCCTCGTAGGCCCTGGTCAATGCCGTGAAGCCCACGCCCGTGCCCGGGAACGCCTGGGTCACGTCGCGCAGGTACTCGCCGGGGGTCAGGGATGGGGCCTTCGTCAGCCCCTTTCGCTCCAGCAACAACAGCGCCTCCGCGTACCAGCGCCGGACGGTGTCGGCTGGCAGCTCGCGGCGGATCTTTCGCTTCAGGGCCTGGAACCGACCGCCGGCGAGGGCCGCGGCCACCGGGCCCGGGGGCTCGCGCTCCTCCTCGCCCGGGGGCTCCAGGAGCTGCCAGCGGCGACGGATCGTCCGAACCAAGAGAAGGGCGAGCAGAGCGAAGAAGACCAACCCAATGAGGCGTTCCATCCATGATGGCCCGGAGAGGTCTTGGTGCCCTCCCGGCTCAATGCCGCCCTCGGCGAGGTTCTCCGCGGCGCGCGAGAGCGCGCCCACGTCGATGTGGATCCTGGTGAGCAGCCACGACAGCGGCCTGAGCACGACGTTGGCGAGCAGGAACCCGCCGAAGACCAGGACCCGCGCGAAGCCCTCATAGAGCAAGCTCCCGATCTGGTGGAATCCGCCTCCGGGCAGCCCCAGGCCGAAGGCCAGGGCCATGAGCGCCGCCAGGCACGCCAGCGACACCATCAGGCTGCGGAGCCAGCGAGAGGATGACGCCACGTCTCGGACCTCGACAGGTGGAGTCGCCAGCCGGACGCTGGCCGCGCGCGAGGCGAGCGACCCGAGGAAGAACATGGGCACGACCATGCCGAGGAGGCGGCCGTTCGCTCCATCGGGCCGGGCCGCAAGCAGTTCGATGAGCAGGACCGTCGTGCCGATGGCGAAGGACTCGCCGATCGGCTCCCGCCAGTCGCGGACGGCGAGGGTCACCACGCGAAACGCCACGAACAGCGCGAGGGCTACAGTCGTGGCCGTTCCCTCGAGACTGGAGGACCCGGACGAGAGCCCCTGGACCAGCCCGGACAGGGCCAGCCCCACCGGGATCAGCGCCCGGGCGAGCGCGAAGCGGCGAAGAACGGTGGCGAGGCAAACGGAACCGACGAACAGGAAGGCGAATCCTGGGAAGCTCGCCAACGGGCCCGAAGCATTACCCGCATCCTCAGCCACGAGATGGATGGGGATGTAAAGGATGCCGCTCTCGGCCAGGGCCGCCAGCGCCGCGGGGAGCACGCTCTCCCGATCCATCGGCCCGGCCACATCCGTTTCGCTCACGACGCGAACTCCAGCGGGGAGAGGTGCATGACTTCGGCCCCACGGCGCCTGAGAACGTCCATCTCCTGCCTGAGCCAGACACCGGGCCGAGGCGATATCACGACGGCGGAGGTCCCTCGGCCCAATCGCCTCCCGGCCTCTCGGAGGACCGGGGCGAGGTCGGACGTCGCTTCGTTCGGCATCCTGGCAAGCGCCGCGAACAGCGCCGCCTCGTGGCCTCTGCGGGAGGAAGGGGGAACCCTGAGCGGCCCACGACCTCGCGACAGGTGCGTGTTGGCCACCAGGCCGACCCGCCATCCGGCGGTGATCGCCTGGCGGGCCAGGAAGGTGGCCCATCCGATCGTGTCCTCGGCTATCTCGGGATAGATCGAGTCCCAGAAAGGCTCCCCCGTCGCAAGGTCGAGCATCAGCAGGACGTCGGCGGTCCGAGTGGGCTCGAAGAGCTTGGTCTGCAAACCTGCGGCGTGGCCCGTGAGCTTCCAGTGGATCCGATTGAGTGGGTCACCCGGCTCGTAGGGCCGGACGCCCGCGAAGCGCTCGCGCTCCTCGAACATCCTGGCCGCGCGCGCCGGCGTGCCGAAGGGGAGGCGGCGACGGACGGATGCCGGTATCCCGATGCGAGGCTCGGGCATCACCATCAGGTCGGCCTCCGGCATCAGGTCCCGGTGGGCCGGGGCCAGGTCAAATGGGTCGGTCAGGTCTACCTGGATCCGCTCGAGCCAGTACTCACCGCGGCGCCTTACCCGGACCGGGAGGTCGTACACGGCTTCCGAGCGCCCGCCGACCGAGAGCCGCCGCTGGTACCCCCTGACCGTTGGTGAGCCCCAGCCGCTGGCCGGGGTGAGCCCGGGAGGCAGCCAGATGGCGAGTCGCACCAGGGGGAGCGGCAGTCGCTTTCGATTCGCGATGCTTACCCGGAGCGTGACGGGCTCGCCGACGAAGGCGCGGCGAGGTTCGAATCTCGCAGTAACCTCCACCTTTGCCCAGGCAAGGCGGGTCCACGCCGCCACCGCCCCAACGATCGCGCCGAGTGCCACCGCCCACAGTTGCAGCGCAAGGTTCCCCGCGGCGACGCCCGCGAGACCGAGCGCGAGTGCGGCGAACAGCAGAGCGCCGCGCCTTTCTGGCGTGCCCGTGGCTCAGGCCCCCTGAAACTCCACGGGGACCGGGATGACCTCCACGATCTGAGAGAGGATCTCCTGAACGCTCCTGTCCCTGATCCTCGCGTCGGTCGTGAGGACGAGTCGATGGCAGAGGACGGACTCGGCGAGCACCTTGACGTCGTCCGGGAGGACGTAGTCGCGACCTGACAGGAGCGCCCTGGCCCGGACCGCGTCACCCATATGCTCGACCGAGCGAGGGCTGGCGCCCACCTGGAGATCGGCGTGGGCCCTGGTTGCCCTGGCCAGGTCGACGATGTACCTGCGAACAGGTTGCTCGATGCGGATGCCCTCGACCAGGGTCCGCATCTCGACCAAGTTGGGGACGTCCGGCAAGGGCGTCTTTGGGATTGTCCGGCTCTCCCGGCTCACCGTCAGGATCCGTTCCTCCTGATCCTTGCTGGGATAGCCCATCCGCACCCGCAGCAGGAACCGGTCCAGCTGAGCTTCCGGCAAAGGGAACGTCCCCTCGAGCTCCACGGGGTTCTGCGTGGCGAGAACGAAGAAGGGATCCGGCAGCGGGTAGGTCACGCCGTCGACGGTGACCTGCCTTTCCTGCATGGCCTCGAGAAGCGCGGCCTGCGTCTTTGGCGTCGCGCGGTTGATCTCGTCGGCAAGGAGGATCTCCGTGAAGATGGGGCCGGGGCGGAACTCGAATTCCTGCGTCTTCAAGTTGAGGACCGAAGTCCCGGTTATGTCGGAAGGCATCAGGTCGGGCGTGAACTGGACCCGAGAGAATCGCAGGCCGAGCAGGCTCGCCAGCATCCGGACCAGGGTCGTCTTCCCGACCCCGGGCACGTCGTCGATCAGGACATGCGAGTCGGTGAGGATGCCAATGAGCACCAGCCCAAGCGGTTCGCCAACCCCGAACAGCCGCGCCTCGATCCGCTCCGAAAGCGCCGAGAAGAAGGCCCTGGCGTCGTCGGGACCCGCCATGGAGGAAGGATAGACGCCTGTACCGGGATTCATGGGTGCGAGGCCTCAGGCGAGGTCGGCGACGGCGGCGCCGAACTCCTTGCGGATCCCGGTGACGAACGGGACTTCTTCCTTCGTATAGGCCCGGGCCTTCGCGTCTCGCAGCCGGCGTAGACAATCGACGATCCGCGACAGGTCGTCTGCCTCGAAGGCGAGGATCCACTCCCAGTCACCCAGCCCAAAGGCGCTGGTGGTGTTGGCCAGCACTTCCGGGTATTCGCGGCCAAACTCTCCATGCTCGCGGAGCAGCTCGGCCCGGTCCTCCTTCGGCAACAGGTACCAGTCGGTGGTGCGCACATATGGGTATACGCAAGCGAACCGCCTCGGCGGCTCGCCGCGCACGAAAGCCGGGAGATGATCCTTGCTGAACTCCGAGGGCCTGACCACCCCCATAAACGCCCAGGTGAGTTCGAGCCGGCGCCCGAGCCCCGAGCGTTTGAACGCCACGAGCAGGTCCTGCAGATCGTCTGGGGAGCGGCCTATCCACCACATCATCAGATCGGAGTCCGGGCGGAAGCCGACGGTGGAGTAGGTACCCCTTACCGTCACTCGTTCCGACCACTCCTTGAGAAGGAGCTCGGCTTCATGAGCCAGGTGCTCCAGATCTCCGGCGGGACGGTCCCGGAGAGCTTCGGTCCCTCTGAAGACCGGGTAGTACGCATACGTCAGCTCGTCCACCTCATCTCTTCCCGTTCGCCCGCCAGATGCTGCCGCGTCCGCTGGGCCGCCTCGGCGCCCTGTCGCACGCAGTCCGCGATGCCGATACCGCCATAGGCCGCACCCGTCAACACGAGACCCGGCGTTCGCTCGAGCGCGGTTGCGACTCGTGCCAGGCGTTCGAGATGCCCGACCTCATATTGCGGCATGGACCGGTTCCATCGCACGACCCTCGCGGCCTCCGCCCTCTCACCTATCCGGGTGGATTCCTCTATCTCTCGTTCGGAGGCCTCGATGAGGGCCTCGTCGGTGAGCTCCAGCGCCCGTTCGTGCCCGGCGCGCCCGACGAAACAACGGATGACTGCCCGGTCCCCATAGGCATCCTGCGGCCACTTGCGCGAGACCCAGGTGCAGGCCGTGATCGTACGATCCCCGGAAGGGACCACGAATCCCGTCCCTTCCATGGGCAGCCGCCCCCCCGTGCCCGGCGGGTACGTGAGTATGACCACCGCCGTCGATGCGTACCGGATGGTGGCGAGCTCGCCTGCGGCATCGGGGTTCGCTTCACCCAGGAGCCGGGCCGCCTCGAATGCAGGCGTGGACAGCACGACGGCGTCGGCTCGCTCGACCGAGTCGGGTGATTCGACGTCGAATCCAAGCTCCGAGGTTCGTATGGCCGAGACCGGGCGATCGAGCCGAACCCGGTCTGCGCCGATGTCCTGCACTAGTCTCGAAACCAACCGGCCGAGACCGCCCCACACGGTCGCGAACATCGGCTGTCGTCCCCGCTCCTCGCCCGCGGCCCCGATCGCCGCCTTCGCGCCTCGGATCAGGCTGCCGTGGTCCAGCTCCCATTTCCTAAGTTCGGGAAAGGTCGCCGCGACGGAAAGCCTCTCGGGGTCGCCCGCGTGCAGCCCCGCGAGAAGCGGTTCGACCAGCACCCGACCGGCGTCGGGCCCGAGCCTCCTCCGCAAGAGCCGGGCCAGGGACTCATCCTCCGTGCCCTTGGCGGCCGGCAGGAACAGATCGCCCAGCGCACGAAGCTTCGGACGCCGGGTCAGCCCCTTCCACCTCAGGAGGTCGCCGATGTCCGAGGGGATCCCGAAGGCCGTTCGATCCGGAAACGGGACGAGCCCGCCGCGAGTCCACACGAACGCTCCCGACACGGCCGGGATCACGACCTGGTCCTGGAGCCCGAGCTCCCTGCAGAGGTCGACGGCCCACGGCTTTCGGACGACGAAAGAGTCCGCTCCGGCCTCGACCGGTAACCCACCCACCTCGATCGTCCGGAGCTTCCCCCCGGCCCTTCCGCTGGCCTCGAAGATGGTGACATCCATCGGTGGGGCATCCGAGCCCGAGGCTCGGAGCAGCGCATGCGCCGTGGCGAGGCCGCTCACACCGGCCCCAACCACGATTACGCAGCGCGGTCTCATCCGACGGTGGGAACGCCGGCCGCGAGATGCTCGCGCACTACAGCCGCAAGTGCGACGATGAACGCTGGATCGTCGTTCATCGACTCGGTGCGGACGAAGCCGATGCCGGAGTCCCTGGCTACCCTGGCGGCCTCAATGTCGAGGTCGTAAAGGATCTCCAGATGGTCGGCCACGAATCCGCAGGCGCACACCACCACCGCCGAGCGGCCCGCGGCCGCGAGTTCGGAGATCACATTGGAGAGGTCCGGCCCGAGCCAGGGCTCCGGCGTTCGGCCGGCGCTCTGCCAGGCGATGAGGGTCTCATCGAGCCCCAGGGAGACGCCTACGAGGTGGGCCGTCTCTCTGAGCTGCTCGGGGTAGGGGTCGCCCTCTTCCGCGATGCGGGCTGGAAGGCTGTGAGCGGAGAACACGATGGCAGCTAGTTCGCGCTCCGCCGGATCCAGCCGCTCGAGTGCGTGGCGGATCCTGCCGGCAAGTACCTCGATGAACAGTGGATGGTCGTGCCAGCTCCGGACGAAAGAGAACGAGGGCGCCCAGCCATTCGCTTCCGTCTCGACGGCGGCTTTCGCCCGATCGATGTATCCGCCAACCGAGAGCCTCGAGTAATGCGGCGCAAGAACCAGGCCGACCGCGCGTTCGATGCCGTCTGCGCGCATCAGTGCCACCCCTTCGGCTATCGAAGGCGCGGAGTGCTTCATCCCGAGATAGACCCGGAAACCGTCCGGCCGACCGCCATTCAGCTCGCGCTCCAACGCGCCGGCCTGCCGCCTCGTGATCTCCAGCAGAGGGAAGCTGTTTCCGATGGCGGCGTAGCGTCCTGCCAGCTCGGCAATCAGCTCCGCCGATGGTGTCCTGCCCCCCCGTATGTCGGTGTAGTAACGCTCGATGTCCTCGGGGCCGGAGGCGGTCCCGTAGGCCATGGCCAGAACTCCGACCGGGCGGGTCACGAGGCACTTCGTGTCGTGCGTTCATGGACCAGATCGACTACCCGCTGAAGGGTCTGGACCGGGGTCTCTGGAAGAACGCCGTGGCCAAGGTTGAATACGTGGCCCGGTCTCCCGCCTGCCCTTCGGAGCACATCGGTCACCTTCTCCTCGACCACGGGCCACGGAGCCATACAAGCCGCGGGGTCCAGGTTCCCCTGGATGCCTGCATCGTGGCCGATCCGCTCCCATGCCGCATCCAGGGGAACCCGCCAATCAACACCTATCACGTCGCCGCCCGCCAGGCGCATCAGCGGCAGGAGCTCGCCGGCACCGAGGCCGAAGTGGACGGAAGGCACACCCAGGTCGGAGATACCATCGAATACCCCCTCCATGGTTGGGAGGACGGACCGCTCGTAATCGAGGGGAGAGAGCGCTCCAACCCAGGTGTCGAATACCTGCACGGCCTGAACCCCCGCCTCGACCTGGGCGGCCAGATATGCCAGGACCGAGCGGCGGAGCTTCTCCATCAACGCCCCCCAGGTGCTCGGTTCGGAGAGCATCAACGCCTTCGTCCGTTCATGTGTCCGGGAGGGCCCTCCCTCGATGAGATAGCTGGCCAGCGTGAAGGGGGCGCCGGCGAAGCCAATCAACGGGACGGACAGCTCTTTGCGAAGCAGGCGGATGGCCTCAGTAACGAAGGGAACATCTGTCTCCGGCTCGAGGTCCCGGAGCCGTTCGATATCCGATACCGACCGGACCGGTTCCGCCACGATCGGGCCGACGCCCGAGTGGATACTCACGTCGATTCCGGTCGCCGCGACGGGGACCATGATGTCGGAGAAAAGGATCGCGGCGTCCACTTCCATGCGCCGCAAAGGTTGGAGGGTCGCTTCCACCGCGAGCTCGGGATCGCGGCACATCTCTAGGACAGCGCGATCTTGCCGAAGGGCTCTGTATTCGGGCAAGTAACGGCCGGCCTGTCGCATGAACCAGACCGGTGTGCGGTCCACGGGTTCTCGGCGGAAAGCACGTAAGAGCCGGTCGTGCATCGGCTTGCTTGGCGCGTCCGTGGCCACCCGTCAAGCGTACAGGCACAAGGCCGCCCGCCCCTTTTTCGGTCGATGTCGCCCTAACGGGGTATCTTGCTTGAGTGAGCGTAGAAACTCTTGCGGCTCTCAGCTTGGTCCTGGCCACCCTCGGGGGCCTGGTCATATGGGTCGGACACCTCACGGCTTACAAGTG
>Ga0184638_1000445_pt1 | contig 11609 bp, 10 predicted proteins | sample PLM31_50_b2_FD_133141 | JGI IMG/M metagenome (GOLD analysis project Ga0184638, IMG submission 133141) | Groundwater sediment microbial communities from an aquifer in East River, Colorado, USA - PLM3-1_50_b2 | ecosystem: Environmental > Terrestrial > Soil > Riparian zone | place: USA: East River... | reverse complement strand
GTAGAATCTGAAATTGATTCAAGCATTGAAGTTCCAAGTGACATATATGAATCATAAACTGCAGAGTAAATATCAGATAGTGGAGACCAGATATCACCTCTTGTCTTGTTAGCTTCTTCTATCATTTCATCAATTTTTTTCAGTAACACTTCTCTTTTATCATCTAGTATTTTGTGAACCATGGAACTAACTTGCAAAGATCTTCTTATCTTTATCAGTTCAATTTTTGTTGCAGTAACATTTTTACCGAATGACATTTTCGATGAATATGTAATTACTTGTTTCCTTTATAATATTGTTGAATATGTTTGTCCTTAATTTTGGTTAGTTCCCCTTCTGGTAAAGTTGCTAATATATCCCATGCTCTACTTAGAGTTTCATCCAAATTTCTATTTTCGTCAGGACTTTGCTTTAAAAAGTGAGTCTCAAAACTATCACCAGCATCAAGATATTTCAAATCAACTCCGGTTAAACCTGCCTTTCCTACAATTTCTGCCAGTGCTCTTACCTCTTGGGCCCGAGAATATGCGTCGTATAACTGGTTACCAACTTCCATGTGATCAGATCTGGTTTTTCCTTCTCCAACACCATCCTTCATTAATCTAGAAAGGGACATCATTACATTAACTGGTGGATATATTCCCTTTCTGAATAGATCTCTTCCCAAAACAACCTGCCCTTCCGTGATGTAGCCGGTCAGATCAGGTATAGGGTGAGTAATATCGTCTGCTGGCATTGATAGAATCGGCATTTGAGTAACACTGCCGTTCTTACCTTTAATTCTGCCTGCTCTTTCATAATTATTTGCCAAGTCGGTATAGAGATATCCGGGATATCCTTTTCTACCTGGAACTTCTTCCCTTGCTGCACTTATCTCTCTAAGGGCTTCCGCATAATTGGTCATATCAGTTAGTATAGCCAATACATGCATGCCAAGATCAAATGCAAGGTATTCAGCTACGGTCAGGGCTACCCTAGGAGTTATAATTCTTTCAATTGCAGGGTCATCTGCAAGATTAACAAACAATACACTCCTTCTCAATGCACCAGATTCCTCCAAGCTCCTCTTGAAGTACTGGGCTTCAGAGTACTGGACACCAATTGCAGCAAAGACTACAGCAAAATCTTCGTTTGTTCCCACGACAGTAGCTTGACGTGCAATTTGTGCTGCTAGTATATTATGTGACATTCCCGAACCAGAAAAAATTGGCAGCTTTTGACCCCTAACCAAAGTCAGCATCCCGTCGATAACAGATACACCCGTTTGGATGAATGAAGTAGGATATTCTCTACTTTGAGGATTCATGGGCTCTCCGTTAACATCAAGGAATTTATCAGCAACAGGATCAGGTAAGCCATCGTTTGGTCTCCCAAGGCCGTCAAATACACGTCCAAGTAATTCTTGGGATACTGGCATGGCCATAGTTTTTCCAAGAAACTTTACTTTCGTTCCTGTAATGGCAAGTCCCGTTGTTCCTTCAAATACCTGAACTACTGCTATGCCCCTTCCTACTTCAAGAACTTTTCCTAATCGTCTTTCACCATCATTTGTTTCTATTTCTACAAGTTCATCAAATGAAGCTTTTGTTACACCATCTATTATCATAAGTGGTCCTTTTATTTCTGCTATTTTCGTGTATTCGATTCCAGTTGTTTTAGACAGAGACCTTTACCTCCTCAACGTTACCTTTGAAAGAATCTGATAGTTGCTTTTCTATATCATCTAACTTTGAAATCTGCTCATCTGTAACTTCGAATTTTGCTTTTAGTAAAGTGGTTATTATCGGCAAAGCTCTAATATCTGCTAATGACTTTCCTTCCTTAAGAGCATTTTGTGCCTCTTTATAGAACTTTACCATTAGTCTAACCAATTTTAGTTGTTTAGCCGGACCACAATAAGTATCAACCTTATCAAAAGAGTTTTGCTGCAAAATTCCGATCTTTAGCATTCTAGCTACTTCTAGAACAAGTTTCTCTTCATCTGGAAGTGCTTCAGGTCCTAACAATCTGACGATTTCTTTTAGCGTATCTTCACGTTGCAATATATGATATGATTCTGCTCTCAAGTCATACCAATCAGGACTTACGTTTTCTTTCCACCATTTCGATATATCTTCAAGATAACCAGAATAGGATTGCATCCAATTAATTGATGGATAGTGTCTAGAATATGCCAACCTGGTATCCAGAGCCCAAAAAGTCTTGATAAATCGAATAGTGTGGGTCGTTACTGGTTCTGTAAAGTCTGCTCCTGATGGAGATACTGCACCAACTAGTGTCACAGATCCAGAACGATCTGGTGAACCAAGTGCTCTTATTCGCCCCGCCCTTTCATAAAATTCAGCGAGTCTTGATGCCAGGTATGATGGATATCCCTCTTCTGCAGGCATTTCCTCCAATCGGCCTGACATCTCCCTAAGTGCTTCTGCCCATCTACTTGTAGAGTCAGCTACGAGAACTACATCATAGCCCATATCACGATAATACTCCGCCATAGTAACACCCGTATAGATTGATGCTTCTCTAGCAGCAACAGGCATGTTACTGGTATTTGCTACAAGCACTGTTCTTTCCATTAATGGCCTTTGAGATCTCGGGTCAATTAAATGCGGGAATTCTACAAGAACCTCTGTCATTTCATTGCCTCGTTCTCCACAGCCAATGTAGACAACAACCTTAGAATCTGCCCATTTAGCTATTTGATGCAATGTTACAGTTTTTCCGGTACCAAATCCACCTGGAATAGCACCGGTTCCACCTTTTGCAATAGGAAAATACGTATCGATAATTCTCTGGCCCGTAACTAGGGGTACTGTAGGATCATATCTTTCAGCATATGGACGAGGTTTTCTAACAGGCCATTTGTGATACATCTTTAATTCAATTTTATCTCCGTTCTTACTATTAGCATGTCCGATGACATGTTCTAAATCATAATCGCCTTCCTTCGCAATTTCAGTAACAGTTGCTTCAGGATAATTTGGTGGGACCAAAATATTGTGAGTTAACAAAGGAGTTTCTTCAACTGACCCGAGAATAGATCCTCCAAAAATAGTATCATCTTTTTTCAACGATGGAGTAAACTTGAATTTTTTCTTCATATCAACAGGGCTTGTAGTAATACCTTTACCAATGAATGCTCCATATTTTGCTGCAATCTCATCCAAGGGTCTTTGTATACCATCATAAATTCTTCCAATAATTCCTGGACCAAGTAGAACTGAAAGTGGTTGGCCGGTACCGATTACTTCTTCTCCTGGCTTTAGACCAGATGTAGACTCATAAACTTGAATAAATGCTACGTCTCCAGTTAATCTGATAACCTCTCCAATTAGTTTTGATTCACCAACCTCTACTGTCTCATACATTTTTACTGTTGACATTCCATCAGCCCTAACTGCTGGACCGCTAACCCATACTATACTTCCTTTTGCTACCATCTACTTATTTTCGCCCCTAAGCAGGTGGACTATATCTTTCCTAATTAAAGGTTTGAGACTTTCAATGCTAGAATCAAGTGTGTTATCTAATGTCATTGTTCCATCTACCGAAGTTGCTTTAATTCCACCAATTATATCTATTACCTCGTCTGACACAGTTATTTTCATTTTCTTTTCGGTTGATATTTCCGATGATAACTTCTTTGCCAGTTTCAAATCAGTTTTATTACATTGTATGATTAATTCAGAACCTAGCCTTGCAGCGGTATCTTCTATCATTCTGGTTAATAATTTTTCATAATTTTTTTGGCTATTGCTCTCTGCAAGTTTTTCCCTTGCTTTGTTAAAAATTTCATCAATAGCTGATTCGATAATAACTAGTTCCTTGTTCCTAGCGTTTAATGTGCTTGATCCTATTATCTGACGCTTTAGATTTTCAGCCTGTTTTTTTGATGATTCAATAATACTGTCATATTCAGTTTGAAGACTGCTCTTAGAAGATTCTAAATTTTTTAACGACTTTTGAAGTGCTGAGTCAATCTCAGAGATTAATGCTGATTCTTTTTGCGAAAGAACTTTATCAATGGTTCTTTCTAAAGAATTTAAACTCATTCATTGATTTTTCAGAACTACGTGATTTTAATCTTTTGATAGGAAGATATCTTGAAGAAAAACAAACTTGGGTGGCTGGTCTATATTGCTAATCTAAGTAAAGTTGTGTCTAAACTATTATGCTTTATTTTACAACCTTGTAAGATCATGAGCCTCTACATACTTCACATGTAAATGTACCTTCAGAATACATTAACGCATCTGACCACTCCTCACATTCATCACAGTATCCCGAAATAGCAGATGCCGGCCTACCAATTTCTCCCCTAATCATTGCAGCCTTCTCAGACACGACATCGACTAATTCTGGAGTAACAGCAATAACGTCAGAACTCGAAATAATCCCAGATAATCTGTCTTTATAAACTACGCCCAATCTCTTGATATTATTTTTTCGTAGTAGACGTGCAGCCTCAGTTATACCTTCTCCTGCTTCGACAGTATGTATTTGTTGCATTACTTTTACAGCGTCAACTGATGACGGCTCTAAATTACTTGCGACTACCTTTGATACAACATCCCAGTCAGTGACAATTCCAACAGGTTTTTCATTTTCGATAATAATTACACTACCAATATTGTGCTCTTTCATTTTACTTGCAATGTCCACAACGTTGTCACTGGGACCAGCTGTGATTACAGGGCTGTTCATAATATCTCTTACAAGAACTCTGGTCGTGATATTTGCATCGGTATTTTCTACAAGTTTTTTTGACACAATACTATTTAGGTAATTTAGTTTAATTGTCTTTCTAATCTCCTTTTTTATAATACGTCATACTTGGACAAGAATAAGGATCCCATTGATACTCTAAATGAACCAATCCTTTATATCATTCACAGATTGACCTCTTTCAATACGTTCGATTTTGGATTGCCCTGATGGCAACATTCTAATAAATTCATCTAAGACAACTTTTTTTAAATAATCTGCTAAATCAGAATCAAATTCAGAGATTACTCTTACAAATTCACTTTTAACCTTCTTTGCCAGATTCATTGGATCCGAACCGCCGGGCAACAATGAAGCAAATACCAAACTTCTTCTTCTGATAGCATTTGACGGTCCACAGACAATTGTATATCTGTTATTTTCAATTTGAATTAATCCAATAGATAATTTTAATTCAACGCCTTTGTAAAAATTTCTCTTACCCTCAATGACAAAAGAACCCTTTGGAAGATATTGACCGGTTGGAGCGCCCTTCTTTACCTGATTAGGGAACACCCAATACGCATCTCCACTAGACAATCCGTCTTTCCATGCTCTGCTGAATGATACCGTTGCTTGAGCCGTCTCATCTATAAAATTACCGCTATCTAGATTTCTCGCATTTTTTACAAGAAAAAAAGGCGAGCCATGAATTTCTGCGTGAAACACTATATCATTTTCAGTCATGTGCTTCCGAATTACTGCAGAATTCGAAGACGCATCTCTACCACCAATTACTAGATGGCCATCAGTAGTCACGAACCAACGATACCTCTCATACCAGTGTTTTGATTCTAACATATTGAATTGAATTTTTTCATGAATTTTTTGTGTTTGATTCTGCATTCTTTCAATTCTTGATTTGAGTTCTTCACTTGCTTTATCTATATTGATAGAGCCACGTTCTAATTCTTTTGCCCTAGAAAATAATAGTGATGAAAATGTTGGGATGTTTGATTCTAACTTTACTCGTTCATTGAATAGATCCAAATAAGTTAAACCGTTTTCGTAAACAATTTTAGTATCATTATTTTCCAAAAGAGTGTTGACTTTATTATCGTTCAGATCTTGGATACCGATAGATGAAAGTTTCATTAGTTTATGAGCTAGATTTCTGAGACTTTTTGATTTAGAAATTACTTGCATTTTTGCTTTGTTCTGTTCTTCTAAATCATGCTCTAGTTCCAAAATTTTTCTGTCTGCTTCTTCTGTTTTCAGATTCCTTCCGATTGTTAGTATCTCATTGCTCAGTACTTGGTCTATTCCGTCCATGTATGTCTCCACTTTCTTCACGTTAACCTCTTTTGACATGGGAATAGGCGATGTATCTACTGCTAAGCCCAGCTTGTCTAGAATAACTGATGGTGCATGACTTTTTTCATCAATGATTTTATTGGTTATTTCTCTAGTTTTTTCATAAATAATTTCAATATCATTATCGCTAAGAATGTTCACATACTTTGTATTAATTGCCGATTGCAATAATATTTCTTCAAGATATTTCCTTGGTAAAGATGTACAATTACCCAACCATTTTACCACTTCAGTATTGTTAGGTTGTAGACTTGCGATTTTCTTCATACTTTCTAAAGAAATTTGCAGAACATCTTCTCCTCGCTTAGGGGGAAGAACATATTCGGACCCGGTCCTAAGTGTTCTATGCCTTACCTCAATAGGATTCAGGATCCAAATGATCTCCATTGATTCATCGCATAAAATGATATTGCCCTTTCCAAAAATTTCAACTATCAATTTCCTTACTTTATTATCTCTATTTACAAAATAAAGGAAAAAAATTCTCTCGCTTCCAGGTTGCGATACAGAGCTTATTTTTGCCCTTTCTATTTCCCGACTTAATACTTTGACAAATTGGTTTTCTTCTATTTGTCTGTATTTTTTATTTGTAAACCAGATCCCTTTGGTCGACACCATAAGCATGATATCGGGCTCTGCTGGATGATGTAGTTTTAAAAGAATTGAATTTTTTGTAATTGAGGAAATATCACTCACGTAATAACCTGATGATACTTTAGGGCTTATCTTGTTTACAAGATAATGCAGCTCGATTCCTGACAGTTCCATATAAATGAGTTTAGATTAGGATGAATATTAATTAAAAATTCAAATAGTCAATCGAAATGAATTAAACCTGCAGTAAATGTGGAAAAAGCAATTGGATGTACTTGACAAGATATACTACATGAGAGCCTTTTTAGGAGTAATCTGTGGTATAATTCTGGGTTTTGTTTTTAATTCAATGGGTTTGAATTCAAACTCATCTGTCGTTCCTTACTCTCCCTCAATAATCTTCATAGTAGCTCTATTTTTCTATATTATATCGTATGTCATCGCAAAAAGAATTGGTTTGAGAGTAAAAGCTGAAGATAGGAAAAAAATTGCTACCAATGGAATCTTTCCATTTATCTTCTTGGTAATGATGTTCTTAATTGTTACGTATACCGGTCTATATACTGGAAGGCAATAATCTAAAAGAATTTAATTTCAAGACATTTTACCTATGCATAATGATATGGGACTATATTACACCGGGAATACCAGATGAGTTGTTTGAACGCTCAGAAAATGTTCCAATAACTAAAGAGGATATACGTTCAATCGTCTTAAGTAAACTACGCCTCAGAAAAAACTATTCGGTAATTGACGTAGGATGTGGTAGTGGAAGCATTACTGTAGAGGTTTGTCTAATGGTAAATTCTAAAAATGTATATGGAATTGATTCGGATCAAAATGCTCTCGATTTAACAAAAAAAAATCTGGATAAATTTGGTGTTTCTGCAAATCTAATCTATTCCAAGGCCGAAGAGATCTTACCATCACTACCTACAGTTGATGCAATTATTGTCGGAGGAACAAAGGGTAAAACTGAAAAAATTATTGAGCTTTGCATATCTAAATTAAAGAAGGATGGGAGACTAGTTATAGACACAATCCTTATCGAAACAATGTATAAGGCCTTAAGGACCATCAAGAGGGAAAAAATGCGCGAAATTGAAGTTACCCAAGTCACAATATCAAAAGGCAAAGACGTGTCAAGTGGAACAATGCTTATTTCTAGAAATCCCATATTGATTTTGTCTGCTACTAAACAGTGATTTTGTTTTTAACAATAACTCTAATTCACTCAGTATATGAGCCTAGAATTCGATTGCTATACAGATTCTTTTTACTTTAAATAACACATTTTTTACAACTCAAATCATGAAGCTTACATGTATAGGTTGTGGGCCTGGAGATCCGGACTTACTGACAGTCAAGGCTGTGGATAGAATCAAAAGAGCAGATGCCATCTTTACCCCAACCTCAAAGGAGGGCAAGCCCAGTATAGCCCTAGCAATAGCCAAAAAATACATAGACGAATCAAGAACTGTGATCACAGACCTAATATTTCCAATGATAAAGGACAAAGAATCCCTCAGATTACAATGGAAAACTAATTCCCGGATAATAGCAGATACAGTACATTCTGGTAAGAATTGTGTGTATCTGACTGTAGGGGATCCATCTTTATACAGTACTTGGAATTATATTCACAAAGAATTGAAGGAAAACTACAATGATATAAATATCGAGATCATACCTGGAATTCCTTCCTTCTTTGCATTCGCTGCTCAAGCAAAAATGAGCTTAGTGGAAGGTGATCAAACTCTTGGTATCGTTCCTGCATGCTACGATCTGGACAAAATAAAGCATACAGTCGCATCTTGTGATTCAATAATTTTTCTGAAAGACGGACGTTATTTTGATAGTGTGATTGAAATACTCTCTGAAACTGGTTTTAGTGATAATTCCAACATTACTATAGCTCAAGATGTATCTATAGACAAAGAAATTTTAGAAACAAAGAAATTAAAAGATTTACGAAACACAAAAAATCCAGCTGGAAAATACTTTTCAATAATGGTGGCCAGAAAAAATGATTGACGCCAACACTATTTACTTTGTTGGTTCGGGACCAGGTGATCCTGAGCTCATAACCCTAAAAGCAAAAAAATTATTGGAAAAGGCAGAAGTTATTGTTTATTCAGGATCGTTACTCAATCCAAAATTACTCGAATATGCTAAAAAAGACGCAACCCTTCATGATGCAGCTCTTTTGGACAGGAATAAGATTTATGAAATCTTAAGGGATTCCACCAAACAAGGAAAACTTGCAATACGTTTTCATGATGGAGATCCTGCGTTATTTAGCACTATAAGAGAACAAATTGATAAATTAAGTTTAGATGGCATAAATTGCAAGGTTGTTCCAGGAATCACTGCAATTTTAGGTGCAGCCTCATCATTAAATTTAGAGTTAACTCTTCCGGGAATTACTCAGACGCTTATTATTACAAGGGCCGAACTTAGAACTCCGGTACCGGCAAGAGAAAACATTTCCAACTTGGCTAGACACGGTGCCACAATGGCTTTCTATCTAAGTGTTCATCTGATAAAAAACATAGTAGATGAGTTACTTAAAGGAGAAACCTATCAAACTTCGACTCCTGTTGCTGTTGTATACAAAGCCACATGGGAAGATGAAAAAATAATAGTTGGAAGCCTTGGCAATATTGCGGACAAAGTGAAGGAAGCCAAGATAACCAAAACTGCAATAATTATTGTTGGAAATGTCATTAATCCAAGTAGCTATGAATTCTCAAAAGTTTATGATCCACAGTTTACACATGGGTATAGGAAAGCAGATAAACCTAAATAGTACTTTAGAAGGTAATGAGATTGCATAATTTGGTTTCAGGGCTTTAAACCCTTTTATCTATCTAGAAAATTTCTTCATCCTTCCTCATGCCGCCAAGTCCAGATTTGACTTTTGATGCGCATTCAATACAAATATCTTCTGAGAATGGGAAGCTTTTCATGCAATCTTTACATACAGGTTTTCTACAACTGGGACAATCTCTGGTAGTAGTCTGAATTGCACAAGGAACAAATTTTATTTTTCATCATTATAATTAGGAGTCTTGAGGGCTAAAAGTATATCGCACTCTTTTTCTCTCGTAATCAAGTGTTAACACAACAAATCAAAATTTTTATGAATACAAATAAGAAATTTCTCTAAATATTTGATACAGCAACTTTTATTTATTCATGACAATGGAATTCTTGAGATTTCTTTTTGATTGATACTCGACCAGACTCCCATCACATCATCGTTTGTTTGTGTCTGGTTTATTCCCGTTATTTCATTAATAATTATTTCTGTCGCACGCATTGGGGGCCAAACCATTGCAACATAATCACCAATATTGCCAGATTTTTTCGAGGAAGCTGGAACTAAATTATTCTCTGTAAAACCCAATGAGGTAAGTTTATGCTTTACGGTACCTATCAAATCATGTTGCCCGTGTACGATCAAATGAACTATTTTAGTATGATCAATTGTCGACATTGTCCTATTAGTTTTCCAATCAATCACTCCTATAAAGATAATTATCTGTATAATATTGTTGATGCATACCTTGATGTCCAATTTTGATCTCCATATGACGATGATCCTCCCTGAGGATATTTCAGAAAGGATTTCTTCCTTTCTTGCAGGAAGTTTGCACTTTCCTTTTATTAAAAAGGACGAACTAATATCACTTTTATACTTATACGGAAGAAATAACAGAATAGTCAGTCATCCTGAGAAAGTTCTTGCAATTGCAAAGAAAACTGTTGAAACACTAGAACATAGCATCGTAAAGTATCGGAATGGTCCTAAATCTTTTTTTGATTCAGAATTTTCGCGCAATAATTACATACGTAGACAATTACAGATAACTGTTGATAAAGATGATAATAAAAATGATAAAAATACGCCAAATATCAACAGGAGAATCATAAATGATCCTGTGATATTATCTGAATGTTTTTCACAGCATGTAGCCTTCTATGATCAGAAGTATTCGTTTTTTATTTATGGCCCGCTAAAAGAGAACGAATTAACACGTGACATTCGCAATTTGTTATCTAGCAAAATAGTCATGTTGGGATACAATAAAGAACAAGATAAACTTCCATTCGATCACCCCATAATTCCACTGTATGTCTGGGCTAAGGAGAACCTTATCCATAATGACTAAGCTTGCCTTATATCTAACTATTCTATTCAATTATCGTTCCAATCCACAGGATCAAGTTTCAGTTAGCGAAGTATTATAATTAATTCTGATTTTTTTGACTCTTAAGTCCATGAGTTTACATATTATGGGAATGGCAACTGAAATGGTATTATAGAGGATACGGTATTTCTAGGACTAATGTTGTTGTTATTATCATTCTTTTGTGTATGAGTATGAAATGGTATTATAGAGGATACGGTATTTCTAGGACTAATGTTGTTGTTATTATCATTGCTTTGTGTATGAGTAGCTAGTGGCAAGAATGGAAAAATCCTGATGTCATTACTCAAACAAGAATCAAAAATTCCACAAGATTCAAAGTATGGCGATTTAAGATCCTTTTCATAGTTCATCCAATATGGAGAATAAATAGTAATCCCAGATGCAAATATCTTTTGGGAGGGTAAGACAAAGGTAAAGACAGTGATAGAAAAAATAGTGAGCAAGGATAAAAAGACTAATGAATGACATTTTTTGTCTTTGTTCAAGTCAATATCACATTTAATACTAAGTATATTTAGAATGCTTTAACAAAATTAATAAGAAAATTGGATAAATGAATGCAAGAATCTAATTCCTAAACAGGTAATATACTATGCTACGCTTAATATTTGCTAGAAAAAATCGCAGAATTTTTTTCTTAAAAATTGATTGAATTTATTGATTATTCCATGCAATTATTGTTTCCACAAGGCTCTTCCGAAGGATTTTAGATATAATTAT
>Ga0184638_1000444_pt1 | contig 11618 bp, 9 predicted proteins | sample PLM31_50_b2_FD_133141 | JGI IMG/M metagenome (GOLD analysis project Ga0184638, IMG submission 133141) | Groundwater sediment microbial communities from an aquifer in East River, Colorado, USA - PLM3-1_50_b2 | ecosystem: Environmental > Terrestrial > Soil > Riparian zone | place: USA: East River... | reverse complement strand
GATGGGCATGGCCACGTCCAGCACGACGACGTCAGGGGAGAGCCGTTTCACGGCGCTCACGGCAGCCTGCCCATCGGCTTCGTCGGCGACGACCTCCAGGCCGCGCCGCTCGAGCAGGGCCTTCAGGGCTTGCCGCAGCACAAGATGGTCGTCCGCCAGTACCAAGCGTACAGGCGTCGGTTCAGAAGCAACGCGTGGCATCAACTCAATTTGGGGACGCGGAGCGCCCCGGGCCATACCTCGCCCCCGCCCCCTCTCAGGGTTTCCGTTCGAGGAGCGCGCGGAGCGTACCGGCCAGGCCGAAGCGCTCGAGCTGCGATTGCTTATCCCGCACCCGTTTCGCCATGTCGGAAGGCCCCAGCAAATGGCCACAGCGCGAACACAACTGATCGCGACGCTTGCCGGCGACAGGGGCCTCTCTCGCACCGCCCCGCGATTCCGTTTCCTGACAGGCTCGACATAACATTGGATGCGTCGTCCGTTCTCAAGTTTCGGGCCGACCCCGGGCGCTACCGAAACCAGGCGGCGCAGCTCCGCTTTGTGGCCGTGCTGCCGCAAGGCGTGGGAGCAGCGCAGCGTCAGACGGGGGCGGGCCCCCCCCCCGTTGCGCGCGCGCAACATGGCCGTCGGTCGGGTGTACAGGATGACGCGTCGACGCAACACCGTCCCGGAATGGCGCGGCCCAAGTCGTGACGCCGACGGCACTTCCGGGAGGGCACCCGAACGGGCCACTCGGCTCGATCCGTGCCTCACGGGTTGTTAACGAAACAACTGATCCACTAACGGGGGTCACCGCCTGATGGCCACATCCGCGTCCTCACATCGCGCCGTGCATTTTCACACTGACTCCGACACGGCGCCGGCAGTCATCGGCTTGCCGACGCTCACGCCCCAGGCGAAAGCCGGCATCCGGTTTCTCATCGTCGATGACGACCGCACGTTGCGGGAGACGTGCTGCAACCTGATCCAGCTCGACGGCTATCAGGTCACCGTCTCTGGCCGCGGACACGAGGCGAAGGAGCTACTCAGCCATCGGCGCTTCGACATCGTGCTGCTCGACCTCTACATGAGCGAAGTCCCCGGTAACGAGCTGCTAAAAGTCGTGATGGAGACGAGCCCCGAAACGGTCGTGATCATGATGACGGGCAACCCGAGCGTAGCGTCGAGCGTGGAGACGTTGCGGATGGGCGCCTGGGACTATCTCCCCAAGCCGTTCTCGGCCACGCATTTCCAGATTCTCATCGGGCGCGCGGTCCACACGGTGAGCGTCGCCCGTGAGTCGAAGCAGCAGCAGGCGGACTTCGCGAAGGAGCACGGCAACAGCGACCGGGTCCAGGTCCTCGGCGTCGCGCCGGTATTTCGGAAGGCGATCGATCTCGCGCGCCGCGTCGCGCCCACCGACGCCTCCGTGTTTATCACCGGCGCGAGCGGCTCAGGCAAGGAGCTGATCGCGCAGTTCATTCACGCGCACAGCCGGCGCAGCAGCAAGCCGCTCGTGGTCGTGAACTGCGCCGCACTGCCCGAAGCGTTGCTCGAGTCGGAGATGTTCGGACACGTGAAGGGTGCGTTCACCGGCGCCGTTCGCGACAAGCCCGGCCTGCTCGAGACGGCCAACGGAGGCACCCTCTTCCTGGATGAGCTGCTCGAGATGTCCAAGCCAACGCAAGCGAAGCTGCTGCGGGTGATCCAGGACGGCGTCGTGCGGCGTGTCGGCAGCGAGTCGACGGACGCGATCGTCAACGTGCGCTTCATCGCCGCGACGAACGGCGATCCCGAGGAGGCGGTCAAATCGGGCGCGCTGCGCGAGGATCTGTACTATCGCCTGCGCGTTGTCCCGATCAAGGTGCCCGGTCTCCAGTACCGCCAGGAAGACATCCCGTTGCTCGCCAACCACTTCCTCACCTATTACTGGCGGGCGCACCGGGACCAGAAGAGCGCCATTCCCACGCTCGCCGAGAGCGCGATCCGCGCCTTGCAGGCGTATGCCTGGCCGGGGAACGTGCGCGAGCTCCAGAACATCATCGAGCATGTCGTCGTGCTGCTCGAGCCCGGGGCCGAGCTGCGGGCGGAGGACCTGCCCATTACCCGCGGCGATGAGCCTTCCACCGAGGCGGTCGCGTCCCCCGCGGTCGCGGTCCCGATGGTCATCGAGGAGACCTATCACGTCGCGCGTGAGCGGCTGCTGGCGGAGTTCGAGCGGCGGTACCTCAGCTGGCTCGTCACCCAGTCCGGCAACAACATTTCACGCGCCGCGCGCATCGCCGCCGTGGACCGGACGACGCTGTATCGCCTGATGGAGCGGCACGGCCTGCAGCGCACCATCTCGCCGGACCGGAACGGCGGCGAGTAGCCGCCTACGCCGCCGATACTGCGCGGCCAACAACCCGGCCCATTTTGGCGCGGTCGAGCCATGTTGACAAGTGTGCCGGCACGCCGAATCTTGTTGATTCCCTTGGCCCTAGGAACATGCTGCGCCCGTGAGCCGTCCATCGCCAGTGCCCGGCCCCCACCCTGGCCCCGTCCCTTCAACCCCCGCCGCGCATCCGCCACATCCCCCGAGGCCGCGCGCGTCGGATCCTGGAATGGCGGGAGGGCCGGTCGCGCCTGTTACGGGAATCAGCAGCCGTCTCCTGACGCGCGCGATCCGCCGGGTGGAGTCGCGTTGGCGCGAGCTGTACGGGCCGTCCACCGATGTCGCCGATATTCCCCGGATCCTCGCCGCCACGGCACTCGCCGCCGATCGCGGGGATGCTTCCTTTATAGACTCACTCACGCCGCGCCCCTCGCTGCGGCTGAGCCTGCATCTCGTGGATCTCCTGGAAGACGAGCTCCTGGCCGTGTGGCGCAAGGGCGAAACGGCTGCTTCACAGGTGCTCCAGACGGTGGGCCGGGTGCGGGTGGTACGGTCGGCGATTGAGCGGCGCTTTCAGCACCTACCCGGTGCTCCGCTGGTGGGCGTGGACGGCCTCGAGTTCCTCGTCGAGTTCGTGCACGATCTCCGCTCGCCGCTCAACTCGCTGCTCCTGCTCGCGGACCGGCTGCAGCAGGGCTGGAGCGGCCCCCTCGCTCCGCTCCAGCTGCGCCAGCTGCGCTTGATCTATGCCGCCGCACACGCGCTCAACACGGTGACGGTCAATGCGCTGCAAATGACGCGTGAGTGGGATCAGCTCGAGGAGCCCGAAGCGCGGCCGTTCTCGATCACCAAGCTGTTGTCGGAGGTGCAGGACGTCATCCGCTCCCTGGCGGTGCAGAAGGGTCTCGAAGTCACCTTCATCCGGCCCAACACCGACCGGCGCATCGGCCACCCGATCGAGTTGCAGCGCACGCTGCTCAACCTGGTGACCAACGGCCTCAAGTTCACCCGCCAAGGAAGCATCACGGTGAGCGCGACCGATCGCGACGACAACAAAGTCGAGTTCGCGGTGCAGGACACCGGTCCGGGCATTCATGCGGGGGCGCAGGAGACCCTGTTCCAGCCGTTCCGGCGCTCGGGGGGCTCGGGCCGTGCGACCTTCTCGGCGACTGGTCTGGGGCTCGTGATCACGCAGCGGCTCGTGGGAGCCCTGGGTGGTCAACTCAAGTACGAAACTGCGGCAGGAAAGGGCACCCGCTTTTACTTCGTTCTCGACCTGCCGGTGCCGTAAGCGCCTGGTAGTCCCCTGCTTGACAGCCAGCCAAATATGAGCTATCTCCCCCCTTCGTTCTGCCGTACGAGCGGCGTTATACCACGTCGCACCACATAACCCTGAGTGGTATGACACAGCTCACACTTTCTGCGCCCACAAACCGGTTTGCCTTGCGGCCCGACGCTGCGTCAGCCATGCCCTCTAGCTCTGCTATCCGCATTCTGATTGTCGAGGATGAAGACACACTGCGCGAGAGCTGCGCCAGCGTGCTCGCCGATGACGGCTACACCGTGGCGACGACCGGGGCGCCGCGCGAAGCGCAGATGCTGCTGCGGCACAACATCTTCGACGTGCTCCTGCTCGATTGGTACTTGAGCGACATTCCGGGAAGCGAGCTCCTCCCGGTTGCTTTGGCCGCGAACCCCATGACCCGCGTCATCGTGGTCACCGGGAAACCGACGCTTGCTTCCAGTCTCGAGGCGATGCGCACCGGCGCGTGGGCGTACCTTCCCAAACCGTTCTCGGCCGTGCAGCTCGCGATTCTCGTGGGGCAGGCCGCTCATGCGACGCTCGCCGCGCGGGCGTCGTTGCAGCGTTCGCACGAGCTCGAGCAAGCCGGCGAAAACAGCGACAAGATCCGCATTCTCGGACAGGCGCCGTCGTTTCGTGGCGCGATTGCGCGCGCGCGCAAGGTCGCGCCGACGGATGCGTCGGTGCTGCTGACCGGCGAAAGCGGCGCGGGCAAAGAACTGTTCGCGCAGTTCATTCATCATCACAGTCGCCGGGCGACGCGTCCGTTCCTCGCCGTCAATTGCGCCGCGCTCCCGGAGCCGCTGCTCGAATCGGAGATGTTCGGGCACCGCCGCGGCGCCTTCACCGGGGCCGTGCGCGACAAACCCGGGCTGCTCGAGGCCGCCGATGGCGGCACGCTTATGCTGGACGAGCTGATTGAAATGCCGCGGACGATTCAGGCGAAGCTGCTGCGCGCCATTCAAGACGGGGTCGTACGGCGCGTCGGCAGTGAGGCGGCGGATGCGGTCGTGAACGTGCGCTTCATTGCGGCGACCAACCGCGAGCCCGAGGTGGCCGTGACCGAGGGACTGCTGCGGGAAGATCTGTACTATCGCCTGAGCGTGGTCCCCATTCAGGTGCCGTCGCTACGCGACCGCGTCGCGGACATCGAGCTGCTCGCGAATTCGTTCCTGGTGCACTATTGGCGCAAGTACCGGGGCGTCGACGTTCCCGTGCCGCGCCTGGGCAACGAGGCGCTCGAGGCGCTGCGCGTCCATCCGTGGCCCGGCAATGTACGTGAGCTACAGAACGCCATCGAGCACGCCGTCGTGCTGCTCGAGCCGGCGGCGGAGATCCGCGCCGAGGACATCCCTTTCCTTACTATACCGGCCCCGGCCAGCGACCGGCGTCTCGGCCTCGAGCTCACGGCCGGTGACGCCAGCTATTACGACGCCCGTGATCTGCTGCTCTCGAAGTTCGATCGGCAGTTCTTGACGCGCGCGATCGCGCATGCCGGCGGCAACCTGTCGAAGGCCGCGCGGCGCGCCGGCATCGATCGCACCACGTTTTACCGACTCATGGAGCGGCACGGGCTAGAACGCGACGCGTCGTGACCCGAGCCTCGGGTGACGAGTCTCAGCCTTTCCCTCCGCGCACGCGTCCGTAGCCAGCCAGCGTAGCGTCGCGCGAATCCCCTCAGCAAGCGACGTGCGCGGCCGCCAGCCGATTTCCCGGTGCGCTTTGTCGGCCGCGAGAGCGCTGCAGCGGATCTCGCCCAACCGCGCGGCGGCGTGATGAATCGACGGTGCCTGGCGCGAAGCCTCGGAAATCAGCGCCGCCAGGCGGTTCACCGCTGTCTGGATGCCCGTGCCGATGTTGTACGCGCAGCCGTCCACGGACACGACGGACGCTGCTGCGCATCGGCTGGCGGCGAGGTTCGCTGCGGCCACGTCTCCCACATACACCAGATCGCGCGTCTGCTCCCCATCCCCGTATACGGTCAGCGCGTCGCCCCGAAGCGCGCGCCGTCCAAATACCGCGACGACGCCGCCCTCACCGTCCGAGCGCTGGCGCGGCCCGTACACATTGCTATAGCGCAGGACCACAGTCTCCCTGCCGTACAGCTGCGCGAAAGTTGCCAGATAGTACTCGGATGCGAGTTTGGCGACCCCATAAGGGGAGGCGGGCGATTTGGTTGCGGTCTCGTCGGTCGGCAAGTCCACGCCGTCGCCGTAGATCGCGCCACCCGACGACGCCAGGATGACCCGCCGCACGCCGCCCTCATGCGCGCCCTGGAGCAGATTGAGGAGGCCGAGGAGGTTGACGTCGGCGTCGCCCATCGGGTCCGCCACGGAGGATCGCACGTCGACCTGCGCCGCGTGGTGGTTCAACACCGCAAATCCGCCGTCCTGCACGAGGGCCCGGGCCTGCGGCGAGCGCACGTCCGCTTGCACGAACTCCGCGCCCGCGGGGACGTGCTCGATCCGCCCGCTCGAAAGATCGTCGAGAACGGCGACATCGTAGCCGCCGGCGAGATACGCCTCCGTCACGTGTGAACCGATGAACCCGGCGCCACCGGTAACGAGCACGCGCTGGGCAGAGCTCCACTGAGGGATCACTGTCGGCATCGGACACTGGGCATGTCCGTACGCCAATACAACTTTGGGACCAGCGCCCGCCCGCCGGGCGGAACGCCAGCGCCGCCCCGAAAGCGGCGCAGATTCGCTACAGGTGTGTAAGCGACTGCCACGAGGGAACGGACTGCGGCGCGACTGCACGCGGCGTAAGACGCGGTGTCACAAAGGAGTAGCCGTTCGCGGCGGCCGCGCACGAATCCCGCTCTCACCAAGACGCGAATGCCCATCCGTGCCGCCGTCCCCCTCATCCTCCTCGCCAATCCTGACGAAGTCTTTGCGCGCTCTCTGGAGTCCATCCTGTCGCCGGGTGGATATACCGTGCTCTGGGCGCCGACGGCGCGCAGCGCCCTCGAGCAGCAGCAGCGGGCGCGTCCCGACGCCGCGATCCTGGCCATGGAGCTGCCGGATGCCGGTGGCGGGCTGGCGCTGTGTCGGACCCTGCGGCGCGAGCGTGGGCTGTCTCCCAGCGCGCCGATCTTCCTCACACAGCCAAGCGCAGCGACGCGGCCCCAGCGCATCGAAGCCCTGCGGGCCGGCGCGGACGAGCTGTGGGGTCAGCCGATGGATCCGGAGGAGTTTCGCCTCCGCTTCGCAGCCCAGCTCCGCGCGAAGTCGGACGCGGATCAGGCACGCGACGAGGGACTGGTGGACGATCGCAGCCGGTTGTGGAACGACCGCGGCCTGCTGCGTCGAGCCGAGGAGCTGCTGGCCGCGACGATCCGCGACCACTCCGCCATCGGCGCCGCCGTCGTGGACATCGATGACGATGGGCTGAGGAACGACTGGGCCATCGGTGATCGCGTGGCCGAGGGATTGCGGCGCTGGGCCCGTCTCTCGGATGCGGTCGGGCGGATCGGCACGGCGCAGTTCGGCGTGGTGGCTCCGAGAACCGGCCGCATGGCGTGCGCCCGGCTCGGGGAGCGGCTGCTCGAAGGTATCGATCTGACCTTCGGTCAGGCCTGTTCGTGGCTGCGAGTCGGCTTCGTCGCGTTCGACGATGCGGCCGCCGCCCCGGCTGCCGCCGAGTTGGTAGAGTACGCAGCGTCCGCGGTACGCGAAGGCGCGCCGAGCGCCGAGGACGCACGCGTGCGCTACTGGCGCACCTGAGTTCTGCCGGGTTAGAAAATCCGCGTCAGCGAATAGATGGTCAGGGGAATGCCGCGGAGCACGCCCACCAAGCGCGCGCGCTCGGTGCGCAGATCGCGCACCTTCGCGTCAGACGTCATCGCCCGCTTCCCCCCCCCGACGTGGGTCCTGTCGCACGACCGTGGCGGATTTGTTACCGACTCGTGTCACAAAAGTGACGGTCTGATGTCGGCGCCGCGCCGTAACTCGTTGAACGACAGGCGCTTGCGCGTACCGCCCACTGGTGCACGCCGTGTGCATCTCGCTGGTGTCACTCCGACAGCGAGCGATCGTGACAGGCTTCGAACTAAATCGCGCGGCCCCCCGGCTTCAGCGCTCCAGTCGCTGGGATCGCGCGTTCGCATTCTGGCCCGAGGAGGGCGGACGGCGGCTGGTCAACATCGTCGTGGCGTTGGTGGGGATCGTGCTCACCGCCCCCGTCATGTTGGTGGTGGCCGCGCTCGTCAAGCTCACATCCCCCGGCCCGGTGCTGTACCGCCAGCCGCGTGTGGGGCTCGATCGTCGGGGCGCAATGGGCGACGGCAATCATCGCCGTGCGGTGGATCAGGGAGGGCGTCCCTTCACGATCTACAAGTTCCGCACGATGTACGTGAACAACGGCAACGGCAGCCCCCAGGTCTGGGCCACCCGGAACGATCCACGGGTCACGCCGCTCGGGCGCGTGCTCCGTCAATACCGTCTCGATGAGCTGCCCCAGCTCTTCAACGTGTTGCTGGGCGAGATGAACGTCGTGGGCCCCCGCCCCGAGCAACCGGCTATCTTCGCGCGCCTGCGGGAACAGATCCCGCATTATCAGGAGCGCCAGCGCGTGCGCCCCGGCATCACGGGTTGGGCGCAAATCAATCAGCGCTACGACACCTCCATCGCCGATGTGCATCGCAAGGTCGCGTTCGATCTGGAGTACGTCGCGCGGGAGTCGGTGTTCGAGGATCTCCGCATCATGGCCCGCACCGTGCCCGTGGTGCTGCTGCGTCGAGGCGCCTTGTAGATGGTCAGAGTCGTCGCGGTGACGCAGAGCGATCCCTTCTTCACGGGCCGATTCTTCGAGACGTTCCTGCAGGAAAGCGCAGGGCTCCCGGTCGAGATCGTCGAGATCGTGTTGCTGCGGAACTTCAACGAGTCGTCGGCGGCGCTGGCCCACAGACTCTGGAAGCTGTATGGGACCGTCGATATGGTCCGGCTGCTCGGCAGGTACGCGACGGCACGCGTCGACGAATGGCTCGGCCAGCCGCGGCGCGTCGAGGCCGTGGCCGCCGACCACGGCATCCCCGTTCGGCACCTCGCGACGATCAACGACCCCGCCTATCTCCGCACGCTGAGCATTCGCGGCGTGGATGTGCTGCTGTCGGTCGCGGCGCCTGAGATCTTCCGCGCCGCCGCGCTGCGGGCCGCGCCGCACGTCCTGAACGTGCACTGCGGGAAGCTGCCCAAGTACCGGGGGATGATGCCGACGTTTTGGGCGCTACACAACGGAGACCGAGAGATCACGATCACCGTGCACACGATGGCAGAACAGGTTGACGGGGGTGACGTGTTGGCGGAGTACCCGGTGCCCATTACGCCGGACGATTCCGCCTTCGATCTCGCGGTCCGCGCCAAGCGCGTCGCCGGCCCGGCGGTGGCGCAGCTGCTCGCGCTGCTGCCAACGCCGGCCGCGCCCACCCCCCGACCGCCGGATCCCGCGTTCCCGCGCTACTTCCGGTTCCCCACGGGGCGGCACGCGCAGGAACTGCGCACCGCGGGAAGACGCATGCTGTGACGCGGTTTCTCGCGTCGTTCGACATCGAAGACTGGTTTCACGCCGAGAACATCAAACCGAGCCTCCCCACCACCAACTGGAACGAGCTGGAGTCGCGCGTGGAGCGGAACACCCACGAGCTGCTCGACATCCTGGCCCAGGCACAGGCGCGCTCCACATTCTTCGTACTCGGGTGGGTCGCGCGGCGGCATCGGGACTTGGTGCGCCGCATTGCGGCGGAAGGGCACGAAGTCGCGAGCCATACCGACGCGCATCACCGCTTTTATACTCTGTCGCGCCGCGAGCTCGTCGCGGATCTCGCCCGCGCGCGCGACACGCTCGAGCAGGTCACGGGCACGCGCGTGCTCGGCGTCCGGGCGCCCGCATTCACGATCACCGACGAAGCGCTCGATTGCCTGGCCGAAGCGAAATACTGGTATGACTCCAGCTACTACGCCTTCCGCCTGCACGACCGTTACGGCCGTCTCGCGACCCCGATCGACCCCGAGCAATCAGTCGTCCAGGTTCGCGCCGGGCTTCTCGAGCTGCCGATGACCCGCCTCATGCTCGGGCCGCTCGCGTTGCCGTGGGCCGGCGGAGGATACTTCCGGCTCATTCCCTATGCGTTGTATCGCCGGGGCGTCGCCCGGCGGCTCGAGACCCGCTCCTGGTTCATGTTCTACTTCCATCCGTGGGAACTGGACGCCGAGGAGGTTCCCCTCTCGACGTTGTCCGCCACGATGAAATTCCGTGCCTACACGGGACGGGGACGCATGCGTCGCGACCTCCGCAGCCTGTTGCAGGAGTTCGGCTCCGCGCGCATCGACGACACGCTCAAATCACTGGGGTACCAGCCCGCCTAGTGGCAGCTGCCGCTCCCGCTATCGGTAAATGTCTTTCCCGCAACCGGAATGAACTGCCACTCGTACCCGCTCCCATGCAACGTGAGCTTCAGCACGCCGTGCGTGGTGCTGTTCGCCACTTCGCTGTTGGCGATCAGCGGGTTCATGCTGCGCAGGTCGGTCCCGCCCGTCCCCACGACGAACTGACGGAGGCCGCGCGCCGGATCGGCGACACCGGTCGCGGTTTGGGGTGCGAAGCGCTCGTAGTTGTGATCGTGACCGACCACCACGACCTCAGCGTTGTACTGGTACAGCGCCTCCCACAGGGGCTGTGATTCAGGCAGGCTGCCGTGCTCGCCCGAGCTGAACAGGGGGTTGTGCCAGTAGGCCAGGGTGCACTGCTTGGTGTTCGCCGCGAGGTCGGCGCGCAGCCATTGCTCCTGTGCCGAGCCGGTGCTCGTGTTGATCTCGCTGTTCAGCGAGATGATGTGCCAGTCGCCCAGGTCGTAGCTGTAGTAGCCTCGGCCGGCCGGGCCGGCGTTCGCCCCGAAGTAGGCGTAGTAGGCTGAGGCGCCCGAGGTGCGATAGTCGTGATTGCCCGGCGACGGGTAGGTGCGGGCCTTGTGCCGCCCCCACGTCGGCTCGTAGCAGTTCGTGAAATCACTCGCCGAGCCGTTGGGATAGGCGTTGTCCCCAGCCGCGAAGACCGTGCCCGGAATCGCGTCCAGCAGCTGGGCCGTCGCCTCGTCCGTCGTGGTTCCGCAGTCGGCGATGTCGCCCGCGCCCACGAACACGACGCTGCCCGGGGGCGGCTGCACCGTCACGCTGGCGGTTTGCACGATCGGCGTGCCGTTAATAAGGGCGGAAACGACCTTCGTTCCGCTCAGGGTCGCGCTCAACGTCCCGGTCGCCACCCCGTTCGCTCCGGTTAGCCCCGCGGGCTGCGTGAGCAGGGTCCCGCTCCCCGTGGCCGCCAGCACCACCGTGACCCCTTCACTCGGATTGCCGAATTGATCGCGGGCCGTGACCGTGATGGTCGAGACCCCGCTCCCCACCGCGATGGACCCCGGCGCGGCCACGACCGTCGATTGCCCGGCGTTGACCGCCCCCGCCGTCACCGTCACCAGCGCGGTCTGCGTGATGCTCGCCCCGTCCGCGGTCGCCGAGACCACCTTCTCCCCCTGCACAGTCGAACTGAGCGTCCCCGTGTAGACGCCGCTCGCGTCGGTCAGACCCGGTGCCGAGAGCGCGTTTCCGGTGCCCGTCGCCGCCAGCTGCACGATCGCACCGCTGATGGGCATGCCGTCGGCGCTTCGGGCCGTCACGGTGATCGTCGATGCCCCGCTCCCGGCTGTGATCGAGGTCGGAGCAGCACTCACCGTCGACTGCAGCGCGTCCACGGCCGACCCCGAGCCTAACGCCGCTTTGATCTCCACGCCCAGCGCTCCGCCGTTCAGGAGCAGTGGCCAGGTCGCATCGATCGTGTTGTCGTTGGTCCGCCATTCCGTCTGGAGATCCCCCGGCGTGCCCTCCCCCGACGGCTGTTCCGCGATCTCCGTGAAGCCCGCGCCCGGCGTGATCACCGCGACGTTCCGATTCACCCCGAAGGCCCCGTAGG
>Ga0184638_1000443_pt1 | contig 11622 bp, 8 predicted proteins | sample PLM31_50_b2_FD_133141 | JGI IMG/M metagenome (GOLD analysis project Ga0184638, IMG submission 133141) | Groundwater sediment microbial communities from an aquifer in East River, Colorado, USA - PLM3-1_50_b2 | ecosystem: Environmental > Terrestrial > Soil > Riparian zone | place: USA: East River... | reverse complement strand
CGACGGCGATCGTAACATCGCGGTCTTCGACTTTGACTTCGATCTTGTCCTTGGCGACGCCGGGAACCTCGGCCTTGACGACGAACGCTTCCGGGGTCTCGACGACATCGAGATCGATGCTGCCGCCGGCAACGCTCGCGCTGCCGTTGACGGGTGCGAAGAACGCGCCTAACGCCCGGTCGAGCGGGCTCTCATAACGCAACAAACCTGTCATCTTTGCTCTCCTGTGAGTATCCATTGGGCGGCACCCACTCGCCGCCGACGCCCGGAAGATGGCGCTGCCGCCGCCGATTTAAAGGGCCGTCTTAGCCGTCGGCGGCTCCGGCGGGCGCGTCGGGCGGCGCCTCCGCAGGGGAAGCGGCCTTGGAGAGCGCCGCAAGAATGCCCTGCAGCAGCGCCGTCGGGGTTGGCGGGCAGCCGGGAATCGCCACATCGACAGGAATGACGTTGGCGGCGCGCCCCAGGCTCGCATAGCTCTCGCCGAAGATGCCGCCGCTGCAGCCGCAGTCGCCGGCCGCGATGACGAGCTTGGGATCCGGCGTTGCGTCGTAGGTGCGCTTGAGCGCGATCGCCATGTGCTTCGAGACGGGCCCCGTGACGAGCAGCACGTCCGCGTGTCTGGGGCTCGCGACGAACCTGATGCCCAGGCCTTCAAGGTTGTAGTAGGGATTGGCGAGCGCGTGGATCTCCAGTTCGCAGCCGTTGCACGACCCCGCATCCACGTGCCGGATCGTCAACGCGCGGCCCAACGTGCGCAGGACCTGCTCCTGCAAGCGGGCCACGAGCACCATCTCCTCGGCAGGCGAGGGCGCAGGCTCGGTCTTGATGCCGGTCCTGGCGATCTGGCGGAGTACATGCAGCATGGCGTCGGATCAGCCTGCTTAAAGATCGTGACCGCTGTAGGAAAGGTTGAACGACTTGTTGATCAGCGGAAAGTCGGGGACGATATTGCCGATCACCGCGTGCTCGAGCACCGGCCAGTTCTGCCACGATGGATCGTGCGGATGGCAGCGGCGGATGGTGCCGTCCGGGCCGGTCTCGAGCGCGATGACCACCGGTCCGCGCCAGCCCTCCACGACGCCCAGCGCAAAGCCGAACGCCGGCAACGCGGACAGTGGCGCCGCAATCTCGCCTGTGGGCATCGCGTCGAGCAGCGCCCCGATCAGGCGCAGCGATTCGAACGTCTCGTCGAAGCGCATCGCCACGCGCGCCGCGACATCGCCGGATGTCTTCGTAACCTTGCATACCGCGAGCGTATCGTACGGCGGCATGGGAAAGTCGCAACGCAGGTCGTCGGCGAGGGCGCTCGCGCGCGCGGCGAAGCCGGTCAGTCCGAGTTTCGCCGCCAGCTCGTGCGTTACCTCACCGCACTGACGGAAGCGATCCTGCAGTCCCGCGTGCTCATCGTAGATATCGCGCAAAACGCGGATCTCGCGGGCGAGGCTCGTGCCTTGCGCGCGCAGCGCCGCGGCCGCGGCGGTGTCGAGATCGTAAGCGATGCCGCCGGGAACGACGACGTCCATAAGTAGACGGTGGCCGAAGGCTTTGGCGTTCAGGCGCAGGACGTCCTCCTTGAGCCGCGAGAATTGTGCCAGGCCGAAGGCGAAGCCGCCGTCGTTGCCGAGATAACCCAGGTCGCCTAGATGATTCGCGACGCGCTCGCGCTCGAGGCAAAGCGCGCGCATCCAGACCGCGCGCGCCGGCGCGGCGACGCCGCCGATTGCCTCGACGGCTTGTGCATACGCCCACGCGTAGGCGACCGTGCTGTCGCCGGAAACGCGTCCGGCCAGGCGGTACCCTTCCGCGACCGGCAACGTCTCGAAGCGTTTTTCGATCCCCTTGTGGACGTAGCTGAGGCGCTCCTCCAGCCTGAGCACCTTCTCGCCGACGACCTGGAAGCGGAAATGCCCCGGCTCGATGATTCCAGCGTGCACGGGCCCGACCGCAATCTCGTGCACGCCGTCGCCGGCGACGCGCACGAAAGGATAATCCTCCTGACCGGGCTCCCACTTGGGCGAGGCAACGAAGTCGCGCCGCAGCGGAAACTGGTCGATCGGCCACGCGGCTTGCCAGGCCCACGGCCGTTGATCGTCGGCGTCACACTGCACGCCGACGAGATCGAAGGCCGTGCGCTGCATGCGGTTGGCGGCCGGGAAAATCGCCGACAGGTCGGGATAGCGTGCACCCTCGTCGGGCAGCGTGTGCTCCAGCAGTGTCAGACCGTCGCTGTCTTTCAGCAGTACGCGCAGACAGAAGCCGCGCTCCTGGTCGCGTTCGTCGCTCCCCCACAAGGCGACGAGCTGTCCGCCCCGCTCCCAGGCGAGCCGGCACGCGGTGATGAGCTGGCCCGAGCCGACCGGACAGCGCTGCGCCGGGACATTGCAAGCGAGCGGCGCGGTGGGGATGCCGAGCGGAGAAACGTTCATTATCCGATGAGCTTCGCCGCCTGGCGGTACCAGTCGGCAAGGAAAGGCGGAATCCACAAGCCCAGCATCAGGACCAACCCGAGATGGACGAATACCGGCACCATCGCCGGCCGGTACGGCAGACGCGCGGCCGTCGATTCGCCGAACACCATCGGCTGCACCTTGGAAAACACCGCGGCGAACGCCACGCCGAGCGCGACCAGCAGGAACGGCGTCGCCCACGGGTGCTCGCGCATCGCCGAAGTCAGGATCAGGAACTCGCTGGCAAACACGCCGAACGGAGGCATGCCGAGGATCGCGAGCGAGCCCAGCGCGAGCCCCCAGCCGATCACCGGGCTCACCGTGATCATGCCGCGTATGCCGTCGATCAGCTGCGTACCGGCCTTCTGCGCGGCGTGTCCGACAACGAAAAAGATCGCCGACTTGGTCAGCGAATGCACGGTCATATGCAACAAGCCCGCGAAGCTTGCGATCGGCCCGCCCATGCCGAAGGCGAACGTGATGATGCCCATGTGCTCGATCGACGAATACGCAAACAGCCGCTTGACGTCCTTCTGCCGCGACAGCAAAAACGCCGCAACGACGACCGAGAGCAGCCCGAAGCCCATCAGCAGCTCGCGGGCGAACGAACTCTGCAGCGAGCCCTCGACGAGCACCTTGCAGCGGATGACCGCGTACAGCGCAACGTTGAGCAGCAGTCCCGACAGGACTGCCGATACCGGCGTGGGGCCTTCCGCGTGCGCATCGGGCAGCCAATTGTGCAGCGGCACGAGTCCCACCTTGGTCCCGTAACCGACGAGCAGGAACACGAAAGCGAGCGAGAGCACGGTGGGTTCGAGCTGTCCCTTCACTGCGTTGAGCTCGGTCCATAGCAGCGCGCCACCGCCGGCGCCCAGGAGCCTCTCGGCCGCGAAGTAGAGCAGTATGGTGCCGAACAGCGCCTGCGCGATGCCGACGCCGCAGAGGATGAAATACTTCCAGGCCGCTTCCAGGCTCGCCGGCGTGCGATAGAGCGATACCAGCAGCACGGTGGCGAGCGTCGCCGCTTCCAGCGCGACCCACAGGATGCCCATGTTGTTCGTGAGCAGCGCCAGCAGCATCGTGAAGTTGAACACCTGGTACATGCTGTGGTAGAGCCTGAGCCGCGCGGGCGTGAGGCGGCCATGGTCCTGCTCGATCCGCATGTAGGGTTGCGAGAAGATCGCCGTCGTAAAGCCCACGAACGCCGTGAGCGCGACCAGGAACACGTTGAAGGAATCGACGAACAAAAGCTTGCCGGCGACGAGCAACGGTCCGTCGGTAATCACGCGGGCCGTCAGCGCGATCGACGCGAGCCAGGTGAAGAGGCTCACCGCGACGTTGACCCGCGACGCCCAGGCACGCTCGCCGATCGCAGCGAGTAACAGCGCACCGGCGAGCGGGCCGACCAACACGGCGAGGGTCTCGATCATCCGCTCACTCCTCGCCCTCCTTGAAAGCGACGCGGAGCACGATGGTCGAGCGTCGGGCTCACTCGGTCGGCCGGCGGCGCGCCCTTCGGGCCTTCGCTCGGCAAAGCCTCGCGCGCCGGCCTCACTCGCCCTCCTTGAGCTTTTCGAGATGCTTCAAGTCCAGGCTGTCGAACTGCTCGCGGATCTGGAAGAAGAACACGCCGAGGATCAGCATGCCGACGAGCACGTCGAGCGCGATGCCCAGCTCGACGACCATCGGCATGCCGTAGGTCGCGCTGGTCGCCGCGAAGAACAGTCCGTTTTCCATCGCCAGGAAGCCGATCACCTGCGGGATCGCCTTCCGGCGCGTGATCATCATCAGGAACGCCAACAGTACACTCGCCATCGCGATGCCCAGCGTGCTGCGCGTGACCGTGCTCGCGAGCTGCGAGATCGGCACCGCAAGGTTGAACGCGAACACGACGAGCACGATGCCGATGATCATCGTCGTCGGGACGTTGATGAGGGTCTCGAACTCCCACCGGACGTCGAGTTGGTTGATCAGCCGATGCAGCAGCCACGGCAGCACGAAGACCTTGAGGAGCAACGTGAGTACCGACGACCCGTACAGATGGGGTTGATGCGTCGCGTAGGCGACGATCGCGGTCGAGCAGGCGAGTGCAAAGCCCTGCGCGGCAAACAGGTTGATCAGCGTCAGCACGCGGCGCTGCGCCAGCATCGCGAACGCGAGCAGAAGCAGCACGGCGGCGAACAGGTTGATCAACTGAGCAGAAAGCGGCAGGTTGCTCATCAGCTTCCCAGCAGCAGGTTGACAAGCATTCCCAGCACGGCGAGCAGGAAGGCGGTGCCGAGAAACTCGGGTGCTCGAAAGATGCGCATCTTCGCCGACAGCGTTTCGATCAGCGCGAGGCTAAACCCGCCGATAACGAGCTTGCCGATCAGCACCGGTGTGGCGACGAGAATCGCCAGCCAATCCTCGCTCGCGCCGGCGATGCCGTACGGGAAGAAGAGCGCCAGGCCGATGCACGAATAGTTGAACAGCTTCAGCGCGGACGCCCACTCGATCAGCGCCAGGTGGCGCGCCGAATACTCGAGGAGCATCGCCTCGTGGATCATCGTGAGCTCGAGGTGCGTCGCCGGATTATCGACCGGGATGCGCGCGTTCTCGGCGAGCGACACCATCGTGAAGGCAACGCCGGCGAATGCGAGGCTCGGGTAGATGGCGATCTCGCGGTGGGCGAGTGTCTCGACGATCGTCGGGAGCAAAGTCGAGCCCGAGATCAGCGACGCGGTGAAGAGCACCATCAAGAGCGCCGGCTCGGCGAGAAACCCGACGAACATCTCCCGGCGCGCGCCCATGCTGCCGAACGCTGTGCCGAGGTCCATCGCGGCGAGCGCGATGAACACGCGGGCCAGCGCGAATAGCCCGACCAGCGCAATCGCATCGGCGGCCACGGCGAAGGGCAGATCGGTCGCGAGCGAGGGCACGATCGCGGCCGCGAGCGCCATAGCGGAAAACACGATGTAGGGCGTGATGCGGAATATCGGCGACGCGTTCTCGGCGACGACGGCGTCCTTGTGGAAGAGCTTGCGGATCGTGCGGTAGGGCAGGAGCAGCGATGGCGCGCTTTTGTTCTGCAGCCACGCTCGGCACTGGTTGACCCAGCCGAGCAGCAGCGGCGCGAGCAACAGCGCGATCGCGAGTTGCAGCAGCTGGGAGACGAAGCTGGCTGCCGTCATCGGATGCTCATCTGACAAAAAACAGCAGCGCGAGGAGCGTCAGGAAGCTGTACATCAGGTATGCCGAGATGCGGCCCTGCTGGATTCGCGCGACCAGACGCGCCATCCATTCGGCCGCGCGGGCGACCGGCAAGTACAGCCAATACCAAAGGTGATCGCCGGCCTTGACGAAGTATCTCGGCTGGGCATCGAACGGCGTCGGCAGCATGCGTTCGATCCGGAAAAACTGCTCGAATATCTGCCGGATCGGTTGACCGAAGCCCTCCGCCGTATCCTGCATGCGCGGCGTCTGAGCAGGAAAGCCGCAATCCCACACCGGACCCCTGCGCAGGCGGCCGTGGTACTGGCGGTGCACGACCTGGATGGTCAGCAGCAGCACGCCGACGGTGACAACCAGTACGATGACCGGGCTGTAGCTGGCGCGGTCGGCGTCGATCGGCGCCAGCAGCCACCAGGACATGCCCGGCCGGCTCACCGTCGCGCCGAGCAGGAGCGCATTGACCGCGTCGACAAGTCCGATGACCTGGACGGGGAACAGGCCCAACAACAGGCACCCGGCGGCAAACCAGACCAGTGCGACACGCTCGAAGCGCCCGGCATCGTGTGCATAGGCAAGATTCGGCTCGCGCGGCCGGCCAAGAAAAATCACGCCGTAGAATTTCACCATCACGTACGCCCCCAGCGCCGCGGCGAGTACGAGGGCGGCAGCCGCCAGCGGAACGAGCATGTTGATGAACGACCGCGGCAAGCTCGGCGTGAATAGGAATGCCTGCAGCAGCAGCCACTCGGAGACGAAACCGTTGAGTGGCGGCAGGCCGGCGCAGGCGAGTGTCCCCGCAAGCGCGAGCCACGCCACCCACGGCATGCGATGGATCAATCCCCCGAGCTTGCCGAGGCTCCGTTCCTTGGTCGCGTGCAGCACCGACCCCGTGGCGAGGAACAGCAGGCTCTTGAAGAACGCGTGATTGAGCGCGTGATAGAGCGTCGCCGTCAAGGCGATCGCAGCAAGGAGCGTCTTGTCGTAGCTCTTGAACAGGATCGTCAGGCCGATGCCGGCGACGATGATGCCGATATTCTCGATCGAGGAGTACGCGAGCAGCCGCTTCATGTCGGTCTGCACCGTCGCGAAGAGCACGCCGAACAGCGCCGTGGCGAGCCCGAGAACGAGCGCGAGCACACCCCACCACCAGAGCTGGCCAGCCAACAGATCGAAGGTCACGCGCAGCAATCCGTAGATCGCCGTCTTGAGCATTACTCCGCTCATCAACGCGGAAACCGGCGACGGCGCCGCAGGATGCGCCTCTGGCAGCCAGACGTGCAGCGGCAGGAGGCCCGCCTTCGCACCGAATCCGGCGAGCGCGAGCAGAAAAGCGATCGATGGCCACGCGGCTTGAAGCGTCACCGAGCGCATCGCGTCGAAAGTGTAGTCGCCGGTTTCCCCCTGAAGCACGCCGAAGCAAAGCAGAATCGCCAGCGCGCCGATGTGCGCGATCAGCAGGTAAAGGAAGCCGGCGCGGCGGATCTCGGGGATACGGTGATCGGTGGTGACGAGGAAGAAGGACGCGAGCGCCATCGTCTCCCATGCGACCATGAATATATAGGCGTCGTCGGCGATGAGCACGCACGCCATCGCGGCGAGGAAAGTGTGGTATTGGAGGCAGAGCAAACCGGGCGCGGCGCCTTCGCTGGCGCGAAAGTATCCGGCAGAAAAAACGGAGATTCCGGCAGCCGTGGCGCCCAGAAGGAAGAGGAAGAATGCGGAGAGCGCGTCGAGCCGCAGATGGAACGGCAGATCGGGCAGGCCCAGCGGCAGCACGACCGTCTGCCCGACTTGCCCCAAGGCGAGAAGCGCGACGATCGCGAGCAGCAATCCGATGAGCGCGCCGGTAGTGAACAGCACGCGGCCCACGTAGATCAGGTTCCGCGGCCGGACGAGTCCCAGAGCGCCGATCGCGAGCCAGGCGGCGATCGCCGCGAGGACGAGCGGAAGCGCGTTGATCACCGGCCGCCGGCGCCGAAGGGTGCGTCGCTCACGACGGCCGGCCTGCGTCGGCTCATTTGACGCGCATGCCGGGCGTGGCGCCCGAATCCGGCGCGAGCAGGAAGATGCCCGGGCCGTCGCCCGAGGCGGCGAGCACCATGCCTTCGGAAAGACCGAACTTCATCTTGCGAGGTGCCAGATTCGCCACCATCGGCGTCAGCCGACCGATGAGAGCTTCGGGCTTGTACGCCGACTTGATGCCGGCGAAGACCGTGCGAGGGCGGCTGTCGCCGATGTCGAGCGTGAGCTTCAGGAGCTTGTCCGCGCCGTCGACATGCTCCGCATTGATGATCTTGGCGATGCGCAGGTCGATCTTCGAGAAATCGTCCATCGTGATGTGCGCGGCACGGGTTGCGGCGGTAGTCGGTTGCGCTGCTCCCTCGCCCCCACCAGGGGGAGAGGGCTGAGCTGAGAGAGTGCCCGGCTGCACGTCGAACAGCGCGTCGATCTGCTTGGCCTCGACGCGAGTCATCAAATATTCATAGGGACTGACTTGCTCAGGAATGCGCCCCATTTTTTGTGGTTTCTGCGCGATGTCATCCCACGTGAGGTTCGGCGTACCTAACCAACGTTCGACGCGCTCTGCAAGCGCTGGAAGCACAGGTTTCAGCATGACTGTGAGCTTGAAAAACGCAGAGACGCAATCGCTGCAGACCTCGTGCAATTCGGCTCGTCGCGAAGGATCTTTGACTAAGGCCCATGGCTTAGCCGCATCAAAGTATTCATTGATTCGATCTGCGTACCCCATGATGAGCCGAATCGCCTTGCCATACTCACGGTTGTTGTACGCCTCGGTGACTTCATCCTCAATCTCCACTGCGCCGATAATCGCAGGGCCGAAACGGCCGGAGTCCGAAGGCGGCGTAAGCCGCCCGTCGAAATGCTTCGTCAGAAATGGAGCCGCACGGCTCGCGATATTGACGTACTTCCCGATCAGATCGCTGTTTACGCGCGCCACGAAATCGTCGGGATTGAAGTCGATATCCTCGACCTTGTCGTTCAACTTCGCTGCGATGTAATAGCGCAGCCATTCCGGATTCATGCCGACGTCGAGGTAGCGCTCTGGGCTGATACCCGTGCCGCGTGACTTGGACATCTTCTCGCCCGACACGGCGATGAAGCCGTGCACGTAGACGTTGGTCGGGAGCTTGCGCTGCGCGAACTTCAGCATCGCCGGCCAGAACAGGGTGTGGTGGTAGACGATGTCCTTGCCGATGAAGTGGTACTGCTCGACCTCGGAGGCGGGCGCGATGAATTCCTCGAACGAGCGCGCCTCTCCGTTGGCTCGCGCCTTGCCGGTGTCGAAGTAGTTCTTGAGGCTCGCCAGGTAGCCGATCGGCGCGTCGAGCCAGACGTAGAAGTACTTGCCGGGAGCGTCGGGGATCTCGATGCCGAAGTACGGCGCGTCGCGCGAGATGTCCCAGTCGGCGAGCTTGGCCTCGGCATCGCCGCCCAACCACTCCGCGATCTTGTTCTTGACCTCGGGTTGCAGCGGTGTCGTCGAGGTCCACTCGCGCAGGAACGCGACGACTTTCGGGTCCGACAACCGAAAGAACAGATGCTCCGAGCGCCGCAGCTCGGGCTTCGCGCCGGTCAGGACGGAGTACGGTTTTCTGAGGTCGGTAGGCGCGTACGTCGAGCCGCAGTTCTCGCAAACATCGCCATATTGATCTTTCGTACCGCACTTCGGACACTCGCCTTTGATGTAACGGTCGGGCAGAAACATGTTCTTGACCGGATCGAAGAACTGCTCGATCGGCTTGGCGTAGATCAGGCCCGCGGCCTTGAGGCTGCGGTAAATGTCTTGCGAGAGCTCGACGTTCTCCCTGCTGTGCGTCGTGTACCAGTTATCGAAGCTCAGGTGAAAGCGCTGATAGTCGCGCTGGTGCGATTCGCCCACACGCCGGATCAACTCCTCCGGGGTCACGCCATCGGCTTCGGCCCTGAGCATGATCGCCGCGCCGTGCGCGTCGTCGGCACAGACGAAGTGCACGTGGTGTCCCTGCATGCGCTGGAACCGCACCCAGATGTCGGCCTGGATGTATTCCATGATGTGGCCGATGTGGAAGGGCCCGTTGGCGTACGGCAACGCCGTGGTCACGAACAGGGTGCGCCCGGGCATGCTTGCGAAAACCTTTGCTGCAGAAGGGGAATCATGCATTCTAGCAAAGCGACCCCCGCCCTGTACCGAACGGCGTCGTTTTTCGCTACACTGTTTCGTTGCTCAAATCCGCTCCGGATCATCCGCCGATGCCCATCTCCGAGGCCGACGTCCAGGCCAGCCTGCGTGCGCTGATCGACCCGAACACCGGTCGCGACTTCGGCTCGGCCAAGGCGGTGCGCAAGGTGCAGGTCGACGGCGCGAATGTCGCGGTCGATCTCCTCCTCGGCTATCCGGCCAAGAGCCAGCACGAAGCAATTCGCAAGCTCGTCCAGACGCAGCTCGCCGCGCTGCCCGGCGCGGGCAAGGTGACAGTGACCATCGGCCACAAGATCGGCTCGCACGCGGTGCAGCGCGGCGTCAAGCTCGTGTCGGGCGTCAAGAACATCATCGCGATCGCAAGCGGCAAGGGCGGCGTCGGCAAATCGACGACCGCGGTGAATCTCGCGCTCGCGCTCGCCGCGGAAGGCGCCCAGGTCGGCGTGCTCGACGCGGACATTTACGGCCCGTCGCAGCCGATGATGCTCGGGATCACCGGCCGGCCCGAGTCGAAAGACGGGAAGACGCTCGAGCCGCTCGAGGCCTGGGGCGTGCAGGCGATGTCGATCGGCTTTCTTATCGATACCGACACACCGATGGTGTGGCGCGGTCCGATGGTGACGCAGGCGCTCGAGCAGCTGCTCAAGGACACCAACTGGCGCGACCTCGACTATCTCATCGTCGACATGCCGCCCGGCACGGGCGACATCCAGTTGACGCTCGCGCAGAAGGTGCCGGTGACCGGAGCGGTCATCGTCACGACGCCGCAGGACATCGCGCTCATCGATGCGCGCAAGGGACTCAAGATGTTCGAGAAGGTCGGCGTTCCCATCGTCGGCATCGTCGAGAACATGTCCATCCACGTGTGCTCGAAGTGCGGCTACGCCGAGCACGTTTTCGGCGAAGGCGGGGCGGAGCGCATGTGCAAGGATTACAACGTGCCGTTCCTCGGCGGGTTGCCGCTCGATATCCGGATCCGCGAGCAGGCCGACTCCGGCCGGCCGACGGTCGTCGCCGATCCCGACGGCAAGATCGCGGCGATCTACAAGGAGATTGCCCGCAAGACCGCGGTGTTTGTCGCGCAGAAGGCCGAGGATTTCACGGCCAGGTTTCCGAGCATCGTCATCCAGAACACGTAAAAAATCGGCGTCGCCCCCGCGCAGGCGGGGGTCCAGTCGTGCACCCTGGATTCCCGCTTGCGCGGGAATGACGGCACGCGGAGTCGAAGCGCATGATCAAATCCGACAAGTGGATCCGCAGGATGGCGATCGAAACGCGCATGATCGAGCCATTCGAGCCGGGCCAGGTGCGCGAAGTGAATGGCCAGAAGATCGTCTCGTACGGCACGTCGAGCTATGGTTACGACATCCGTTGCTCGAACGAATTCAAGCTGTTCACCAATCTCAACACGACCATAGTCGATCCGAAGAACTTTGACGACAAGTCATTCGTCGACTTCAAGGGTGACTCCTGTATCATCCCGCCGAATTCGTTTGCGCTTGCCCGAACCATCGAGTACTTCCGCATTCCGCGCAACGTGCTCACAATTTGCTTGGGAAAAAGCACCTACGCGCGTTGCGGCATCATCGTCAACGTCACGCCGTTGGAGCCGGAATGGGAGGGTTTTGTGACACTCGAGTTTTCGAATACGACACCGCTTCCCGCGAAGATCTATGCCAACGAAGGGGTCGCGCAGGTGATCTTCTTCGAGTCCGACGAAGTCTGCGAGACGTCATACAAGGATCGCGGCGGGAAGTATCAAGG